>MCNE01000044.1_pt1 | contig 54251 bp, 48 predicted proteins | sample 778201 | NCBI WGS metagenome assembly MCNE01 (sample SAMN04296813, study PRJNA304217) | bioreactor metagenome | isolation source: sewage enriched with benzalkonium chloride | place: Turkey: Istanbul urban wastewater treatment plant | reverse complement strand
ACATATATATGCACCACACTAAGATCAGTATCACTGTTTGATCAATAGCAAGCCGACCTGCAGCTCGTAACAACCAACGGCCAGTTTCGTAAGCAAACCTTGGCAGCTCGCTGATGGAGCCGCCCGCTCCCTGTACCGGAGTTGAAGTTCGACAAGGAAGCTCACATGAGTCCGCTGAACTCCCCTGCCGTCAGCTCAACTGTCGATCAAGGAAGCAGATCGTACGTCACACAAGCGCCGCCATTAGCGCCTGCGCCCATGATCACCCACAGCCCCTGGCCTGCTGGAATAGTCACTTGGAACGGCAATGCCGAGGCCGCGCCTGGAAAACCACCTCCTCCTGATGGGGCCGCGCCGCGGACCATAAGAATCGAAGGGGTCGTGATGTTCCAGTAGTCCTTGGGCGGGGTCGGGCCAGTGGTCAGGGCTCCATACGAAGACCCAATGTGCATGGTTGCAGTACGAACGACAGCACCGTTGACGTTCTGTGCAGGAGTGAAGATTACCGAGACGCCTTCTCCCACAAACGTCTTGAAACTTGAACCCATTTGTTCAGCCATTTTTTCACCTATCGAGTCGAATGATTTATCGCGGAAGGTTCCGCATTCATGTCGCTCAAAAGGCGATTTTTCGAGACTCAAGGCCTTCGCACGGGTTCATACAAGGTGACGCCAGCATGGAACGGAATGCGTTCTCCATGAGCCCGAGGAATGGCAAAACTATCTCACTAAAATACTGTTCATACAACCAGTACTGAATAACCGAAATCCCCTACTTTGTCAGTCAACTCCAGGCAATCGGGCGGAAGCCAGCCCTACCCATCGATCGCCCCGACCATAAGCCCGACAAGGGCCTTCATGTAGTAGCTGGTCGACGTCAAAATCAGCTCACGCCTTTCGGCCGCAACAGCCATCGACTCGTCATAGAATGGCTGGGTTCGCTGCCAGCTGCAGCCTGCTTCTAGCAAGAGCCCGCTCCTGATATCGTTGCGCCTTTCGCTAGATAACAAGGAAGTAGTTAGGATGGGTTCACGCAAGGCTCTGGCGGTAATCCTATGTGCATCAATGAGTAGCCAGGTTGCAGCCTATGAAATACACGACCCGGTGGAAAGGACTCTGGTCATTACCACACTGGCCCCCAGCTTTCTCGTCGTGGCGACCACGGGGGGCACTACGATGGCTATGAATAGCCTTACCCAGTCAGCCAAGACTGACGCTCTTGCCTTCATTGGTTCAGATGGCGAAATCCGAGGACCTCAGTTCGAACAGGCCGTTCGCTACTACCATGCAGCCTACGATCCCCCATACATGAGCGACGAACAATTTGCCTTGGCAATCGCGGCCTCTTCCTAAAAACCTATTGGCCAATGACCGGCTTCGAAGCACTCGGACGACAACACAAGCGCACTAGCGATGAACCGGCCAAGGCTGTAATCCCCTGATCCCCCCTTCCCTGTGAACCCACCGCTAGGACGTTCGCAAACTATATGGAAATAACATGAAGAAGATCGCTGCAATGTTGGCACTTTCAACCCTGGTAGGTTGTGCTTATGAAAAATCTCAATATGTTCTCGATGTAGAAAATGCACCTACCCCTGCGTCCGCCGAGGCGAAGGCCATCGAGTGCGCTCACCTTTTCAGTGAAATTGATCGTAATAACGCACTCCTGGCCCAAAGCTACCAGGACGGCAGCTACTCAATGAGTGCTCAGAACGAGAAAGACGCTCGCAATGAAGCGCTTTCCATTCGAACCTTCAAGATTAGCTGCCCACGTCGCTAGGGAACTGGCAAGGGATGGCAGGGGACGACAGCCATCCCGCCCCTGGTCGTCGCCAGTGGCCCGTTCGCTACCCTGAAACCGACCGAGTCTGCGGTGCCATCTCGATAGCGGCACAGCGCCCTTTCGTCCGCACCTTTTGCACCAGTCGCGCTCTGTTGATGAACACATCGATCTCACAACTGCCCGAGTGCTGCACGTCTTCCCAATACTCTGCATGCACAAGTTGCCCGTTCTGCGGCCCCGTGTAAGTACCCGCGGCTTCACGCGTGACATAACTACTGTCGCGTACATACCTGAGCACTACCAAATCCTCATCCGGCACCACCATGACCCGCCTTGGCACACCGAAGAAGTCGATCAACTCGCCCACTGGGCGATCTTTCCAGGCACTGCTGGCTGCCAGTGATGCGCAGCCGCTGAGCAAGGTGGCCAACAGGGCCAACATGAGTAATCGATTCATAAGGTCTTCTCCCTGGAGGCCGCTTTACTTGGCAGACATCTGTGCGAATCCTTCATCTATCTGCTGCATGATGGCCGCCTTGGCGGTCTCGCGGTTCAGTATCTGGAACAGCTGCGGCCCGGCCTTGCTCATTTGCGATGCAGACATTACCCCCAAGCGCTCCATCTTCTTGGCCTGGCGTTCAGCCGGCTTGCATACGAAGTCACGGCTTTGCGCCAGCCAGGTGTCAGGCTTGCTCTGCCATTGGTCGGAATACTTTACGTTGCGAAGTTCATTGAACAGGCTGCGAACTTCCTGCGCGCCGGTGATCCGCACGCGGTTCTTCGCACAATCGACTTCGACATCCCAAGCGGTGAAGGTGGGCTTACCGGGCTCTTCGTAATGTTGATAGACGCCCAATGATTTCGCGCCACCTGGGCGGCTGTAGATGTTATTGGGGTCGCCGTCGGCGATGAACACCTGGTGCTTGCCCAGGCCACCCTGGTAGTGAACCACCCAGAAATCGCCCATCTGCACATCGCCCGCCTGGGCAGCCAGGGCACTGCACAGTAATGCGGCAGGCAAAAGCTGCTTGGTAAAAGCCATCATGGGGCCGTCCCTTTGCCATTATCGGTGAAGACAATAGCTTCACACCCTGAACATAAGGCAAAGGGCTATCTAGTACATTCGTCCTAGGCCCTGTACAAGAAACCGAGAAGACCATCGGCAGCCCAGTTTTGCTGAGCCCCTAATCCCCTAAGGAAAGGAATGCTGTGATGGCAAAGCGTTAAGCCTAGTAAGTGGCTACCGATCTCCTTATCGACAGCCCTGCCTCAGTGACCGCCTGATTGATCACCCCAAGCACTGAAAACGCAACGCCATCGAGCGACTGTTCACCATATGGGTGCTTGGCAGGTATGTCCGTGTCTCACTCTTCAGAAAGCCAGCCAAATCGGAGACAGCCGTTCAGCCCTCACATTCTTATTGCCGATAGAGCGTAGCCGTTGTCCAGCAATCTGTTGATCGCACACCGATTTCATACCTCTGCACCTCGCATGCCCTAAACGAACCAGTACTCTCAAACACACCTAGCAAGTAGGTTGGGCGATCTGCCTTAAGGTGCCAGCATCGTAAATGCCAGCCACTCGTCGAACATGTGCAGAGTCAAACCGTGTACGTACGACCCCAGGAATCGAATTTTCACCAGTCGATCTGGGCAGACATGTCCTTATGCAATAGCTGTTAGGCGCACGTTGAGTAAATAACCAAGACCCACGGCCTTAGCCAAGTGCAAGAGCTTTGGCAAGACATCGCGGGATCATGAAGCGCCACTGGAAGAGCAAGCTTGTCGAACTCAAACCTAGCGTACACATATCTTTCAACGCAGCTTATTGATTCAACTCGTCTTTGTATAAGCAGCCCTCTTACCGATCGGCCGCCGGGCCAAAAACTGGTATAGCTACCTGCCTCGGCTGCCATTTGTACGCTCTTTGCAGTACCGCCGTATGTTCTTCTTGAGCAGCCATTGATGGCAGTAGCACGTTTACTAGGCGACACGTATCCATAAAAGAAAAAAAACACTGTCAAACCCGATCAATTTTCAAACAAAAAAGAATGGCTTCCTGTAGACTTCGCAAGTTTTAAGCGGTACCTCTGCCGCCAAACACAACTCCAACAGGTCGCAGCAAGCATGACTAAGTTTGAAAAGCCTGATCTACATTTCCGAAAAGATATTAACGGACTAAGAGCTTGGGCGGTTGTTTCTGTAATACTCTATCACTTCAGCATCTACGGTTTTTCTGGAGGTTTTGTCGGAGTCGATATTTTTTTTGTAATCTCCGGATTCCTGATGACAGCAATTATTGTCAACGCTCTTGAAAAGGATGGGAAATTTTCAGTTTTAAACTTTTACCTGGCACGAGCCAAAAGGATCCTCCCTGCCCTGCTGGTTCTCTGCATCACGGTTACTATCGCTGGCTGGTTTTACCTGACAGAAACAGAATATGAGACACTGGCCCACCACATAATATCCGCTATAACATTTTTATCCAACATACAATTCTGGAACGAATCCGGATATTTCGATGCAGTATCTTATGACAAATGGCTGCTGCACACATGGTCTCTATCAGTAGAGTGGCAGTTTTATCTGATTCTACCACTTATACTAGTAGCCATCTGGAAACTAAAACCAGGCCGAGTCGCCGCCTTCGTCACAATCTCCCTAGCGTTTGTAGCATCGTTCACCACTTCGGTAATTTTATCGGAGCAACATCCATCCGCTGCATTCTACCTGCTGCCCAGCAGAGCCTGGGAAATGCTAGCCGGGGGCCTGGCATTTTTTATATTTTCCGTTTATAGCCTGCCTAACAAGATAAAAGCAGCCATCGAGATAATCGGTCTTGCACTGATCCTATATTCAATCATGACCATAATACCCAATACCACTTGGCCGGGATGGCATGCCATGTTACCTGTCCTGGGGACAGTTCTTGTACTGGGAGCCTCAAGACAAAACTCTTACTTCACTGGCACACTTCTGGCCCAATGGGTGGGTAACTGGTCATATTCACTGTACCTGTGGCACTGGCCAATAGCTGCAGCCCTTGTTTATCTTGAGTTGAAGACAAGCGTCCCAGCCATCACTGCGGGTCTTATTACCACATTCGTTCTCGGATATCTTTCTTACATCCTGATCGAGAAAACATCCCGAAAAACACTAGGATCCATCAGCAGCCCTAGAGCATTCGCCGCCCTGATGATTGTGGCACTGATGACTCTCGCACCGAGCTTTTTAATTGAAAACTACAACGGAGTTCCAAACAGGAGCTTTTCAGAAAAAGCCGAACTGATCATAGCTGAAGGAAGTAAAAAAAACCCAAGGGCCGATCAATGCTTTGCAGGGGAACTCACCCCTGTCCCAGAGTGCAAGTACGGGGGCGAAACATTAGGCGCCATCGTGTTAGGTGATAGTCATGCCGCCGCAATAGTCAGATCAGTTGAAAGAGCCCTGCCCAACAAAGACTTATATGTCCTGGATTGGTCACTGATGAGCTGCGCAACAATCTCAGGAATAAAAATACGAAACAACAGCAACTATAGATGCTCCGAGTTTCTGGATTATGCAATAAACAAACAAAAATCTTTACCTGCCAACGTGCCCATCATCATAATTAACAGAACATCCGCCTACGTCATTGGAGCGAACGAACCGGATCGGGCAAGAGAACTTGTTGTACCCGACATATACATTACAAAGCTCTACTCGGAACGAACCCCAGAATTCTTCGATGAAATGAAGAACGGCATAATAGATACCGCTTGCGAGCTTGCAAAAACACGACCTGTTTATATGCTCCGACCAATACCCGAGTTAAAAATAAACGTACCAAAGACCATGATTCGTAGAATGGCTATCCCCGGAGATTACGGTCGAGTTTCAATCTCGCTGAATGAATACATGAGCCGTCACGAGTTTGTATTGAACGCTCAAAACTCAGCAGCTGAAAAATGCGGAGTTCATATACTAGATCCAATTCCTTATCTGTGTCGTGATGGCCAATGCTTCGGCGACAAGAATGGTATCCCGCTATATTATGATGACGACCATCTGAACGAACATGGTGACGATGAACTAGTTCCTATGTTTTCAAAAATCTTTGAAAAAGAACAGAAGAGTCAAGCTGTGAAGGTCAGAGAGTAACTCCCAACCGGCATCCCACAGCCCCGCACAATAGCGGGGCCACAACTCAGTAGATCCTTAGAACTTGAAGCCCCAGGCAAGCGTGTACAGAGTTGCGAAGCCGTCCTGCCATCAAGTCATTTCGTATTCAAAGAAACAGGTCATAAGTACACAAGCACCAGCCCATGACCTCTCATAATCCCTGGCCTGGCGGGATAGTCGCCAGTGCAGGTTCGAACCGGACGGAGCCGTGCCGTGGAGCATGAGTCAGTAGACACCTGTGTCAACTCGACTGGCCTTGCCTTACCCTGTACACCAGGCTCGGTGCCTGGCCAGGCACATCATCCAACTGGGCAAAGAGCTGCATGCCAATTTTCTCCAGCACCCGGATGGACGCCGCATGATCCGGCCGGACCAGCGCGAAGACCTCAGGCAAACCAAGCTGCACAAATGCATGCTGCAAGGCATCTTGGCCTAACTGGGTGGCATAGCCCTTGCCCCACGCTTCAACGGCGAAGCGATAACCCAGGTTGACGCGCTGTTCAGCCAGATAGTGGTGATGGGCAATCCCGCCAAAACCCAGGATCTGCTCGGGGGCATCGCTACTGGAAATCGCCCAGGTGCCGTATTGGTACCTGGCCCAGTGTTCGATCCAGCGCTCCAGCAACCGCTCGGCCTCGCCAAGATCGGCCATTGGCCCGGCCGGATTGAAAAGCTGGGTTCGAGGGTCGCCGTAGATACACAAGAGCCGTTGCGCATCGCCAGGCTGTGGTACCCGATAAACCAGGCGTGAAGTATTACCCGTCATGCTTAGTGCTCTTCTCGTCCGATGTTCAACCAACTACCTGCTCGATCCTTGCGCAAAGCAATTCTTTGACTCGGGCACGGTGCGAGTCGAGCAGGCTTGCCAGCCAAGCCTCCTGCACCTGTTCCGACTCGTCTAGCCAGTGGTCCAGTTCACGCATCCTCGAGCTATCCATCCAATGGCGCATGCCAAAGCAATACCAACCCATGAAGAGCTCGCCACCCAACTGCGCAAGGCCTTGGCACATCGCCTCCTGGCGCAACAGCGGTGTCGCTTCGAAATATGTCCAGGCACCTGACCGAACGGACTGGGCCAACCAGGTCAAGGCCTCCACATACACAAACAAGGGTATGGGCAGGCCCAGGGCTGGCTCACCGGGTAAGGGGGCAGCCGCTTCGATATGGGCTCCCAGGGTGGCCATGGCGTCGTAGCTTCGAGCGTCGATCAACTTCTCGACATAGGCCTCGCCATAAACTGCTTTCACCGGATCGCTCCCAAGGACAATGCTGCAGCCATTATCCTCGAACACGCCCTTGATACGAAAACCGCTTTTCACACTTGAGCAGTCAAGCGCGCTGTCCCTGACAAGCCTATCGGCAGAATGAAAACACCAGGGCGCCACTGCCACCTTGGCGACTCAGCAGCCCAGTTGATCGGCCAAGTCCAGGAAGTCCCGTGCATTGATATCGAACCGCTCATCGAACGCGGTATCGACATCGCCCCCCGGCCCGAACTCCAGCGGCCTGGCCACGAACGCGGTTTTCATGCCCAGGGTCCCCGCAGCCAGCAGATCGTACTTGTGACAGGCAACCATCATGGCATCGCCAGCAGCCACGCCCAGATAGCGCAGCGCCATGTCATAAGTCCGTGGATCGGGCTTGAAGGTCCCGACCATCTCGGCAGCGAAAATGGCGTCCCAGGGCAATGCCCCGGCCTTTGAAATATTGACCACCGCACTGACGTCGGCGTTTGACAGGGTCGCCAGCTTGAAGCGGGCCTTGAGTCGATGCAGGCCCTGGACGGCATCGGGCCAGGGAGCGATCGTCTGCCAGGCGAAGTTGATGCGCTCGCGCTCCTCGGGGCCGAGGAATCCAACGTCGTACGCCTCGATGACCTCATCGAGGGCGCTGCGATAGAGGCGATCCACGGACGTCCATGGCCGCCTGCCACAAAGAATGTCATCGAGGGCCGGGCGATACTTGCCTCGCCAGGCATCGACAAAACGGCCCCAGTCGACGCTGGGAGCCCGGGCACCCGCAATGGCTGCCGCCTGTTGCGCGATGCTCGAACGAAAATCGGTGACGGTCCCCTGGACATCGAAAACCAATGCTTGAAGCGTCTTCATTGCCTGTTCTCCGTAACGTCGGGGCGCCAGGATCCAGCCATGTATCGACAAACCCGCATGCTGCACGTTGGGCCTTGTCCACCCGGCCCTCACAACCTTCTTGCCCAAGTGCAGGCCCGACATCCGCCGGGCCCGCCAGGCAAGCTATCTCAAGGGCATTCGCAAGTGGTCGGGCCAAACACCGGACCGCTGCATGGATCCTTGGATGGCCCGAACACCGGGCAAGATGCCTGGGCCGTCAGGGAAAAACCACACAATAGCAATACCGCCAACATCACCTTCTTCATGTTCAACCTCCTGGTCAGTCACCGAAAATCCATATCCCCTGTCGGGACACAGGTTAGTTATTGGGGCACTCGCAAACCGTCGGGGTCGGTCCTAGCACCGGCTTCGTGCAGGGATCGTCCCAGGGGCCCAATACTGCGCAGTCTGCCTGAGCCGTCAACGAGAACATCCAGAGCAGCAGCGAAGCCGCCAGCATCTTCTTTTTCAACATGACCTCCTTGGTCGATATATCGATAACGATACGCGTCCTTTTCTGTAGCCTGACCTTCATCTACAAGGGGCTGGACACTTCTACCCCTCACCCGGCGTGAACCAACCACGACCGGCACTACGCCGAGCCCGACACAGCAAAGACCAGGCTCGCCGAACGCGCCAGTGCGACATACTGTCGCGCCAACCGCCCAGGCAGCAGTCTCAGCCCCCAAAGGCCCACCTGTTCTGCGGGCAAAAGAAAACCGGCGATCGCTCGCCGGTTTTCTCTGGACTTGCAACAGGCAGGACTGCAAGCATCGCTGCCCGCCCCGCCAACCCATCAATGGGGTGCGTGCAGGGTCAGGCGCATCTGCCGGTTCACATCCTTGTACAACAGGTAGCGGAAGCGACCCGGGCCACCGGAGTAGCAGGCCTGCGGGCAGAAGGCACGCAGCCACATGAAGTCGCCGGCCTCGACCTCGACCCAGTCCTGGTTCAGGCGATACACCGCCTTGCCTTCCAGCACATAGAGGCCGTGTTCCATGACGTGGGTCTCGGCGAACGGAATCACGCCACCCGGCTCGAAGTTGACGATGTTGACGTGCATGTCATGGCGCATGTCGCTCATGTCGACGAAGCGCGTGGTACTCCAGCGGCCCTCGGTATCGGGCATCACCCGCGGCTCGATGTCCTGTTCGTTGGTGACGAACGCCTCCGGATACGGCACACCGTCGACCTTCTGGTAGTGCTTGCGGATCCAGTGGAAGCGCGCCTCGGTACCACTGGTGTTACGCAGCTTCCAGTCGGCGGCCGGCGGAATGAAGGCATAGCCACCCGGCGTGAGTACATGTTCCTGGCCTTGCAGGGTCAGCTTCACTTCACCTTCGACGACGAACAGCACCGCTTCGGCGTTGGGGTCCTGCTCGGGCTTGTCGCTACCGCCATTGGGGCCGACTTCGACGATGTACTGGGAGAAGGTTTCAGCGAAACCCGACAGCGGGCGAGCGATGACCCACATGCGCATGTTGTCCCAGTGGGGCAGATGGCTGGTGACGATATCGCGCATCACGCCCTTGGGGATCACCGCGTAGGCTTCGGTGAACATCGCCCGGTCGGTGAGCAGCTCGGTCTGGGCCGGATGCCCGCCATGCGGCGCGTAGTAGGTGGATTTGGACATGGAGACTCTCCTCGTTGTTGTTTTGCTGCCCCGCGCATCAAGGGTGCCAGGGTGGACAAAGCGTCGGGTCGGCGTACCAGGGGCACGGACCGCCATGGCAACCACGATATCCAGCGGCGCACTCATGCACAAATTAAATACAAAAATGCATGACATTCATTTATCAAATGCCAAGCCACCTCAGCCACGGGTGTCCTGGGCCAGTACACGGCACAGTACCCGCGCCAACTCCTTGACCATCGGGTCCGCCGCCGGGCGGTGCAGCAACGCCACTTCGAAGACATCCACCGCGGGCAACCCGGTGGCCTTGGGCAACATGGCATGTTCGGCCGTCACCGCCCGCAGCGGCAGCAGGCCGATGCCCATGCCATCGGCAATGGCCGACTGCAGGCCACTGAGGCTGGAACTGGTGAAACTGATGTGCCAGCGCCGACCGATGGCCTCCAGGGCATTGATCATTTCATCGCGGTACACCCCTCGTGGCGGAAAGGTCACGATAGGCAATGGGTCAAGGTCGATGCAGGGATTCCTGGCGCTGTCCACCCAACGGGTCTTCTCCGGCCAGCAAGCCAGCGCCTCGCGGCTGTTCTGGCGTTGCTTGAGCAACACCAGGTCCAGTTCGCCACGGTCATAGCTGGCGCTCAAGTCGCGGCTCATGCCGCTGGTGACCTCCAGCTTTACCTGGGGGTAGCGTCGATTGAAGGCGGCCAACTGCTCGGTAGTGCGGCCTGCGGCAAAGTCATCCGGCACGCCAATGCGTACCGTCAAGGCCACCGAGGCCCCGGACAATGCTTCGAGCATCTCGTCGTTCAGTGCCAGCAAGCGCCGGGCATAACCCAGCAGCGTCTCGCCCGCCTCGGTAGGCAACACATCGCGATTACCACGCTCGAGCAAGCGATGCCCGGCCATCTCCTCCAGGCGGCGGATCTTCTGGCTGATGGTGGACTGGGTGGAGTGCAGGCGAGTCGCCGCCGTGGTGAAGCTACCGCAATCGGCCACCGTGACAATGGCTCGCAGCAGATCCAGGTCGAACAGGCGGCTATTGGATTTCTCAATGTCGCTCATACTGATATCTGTTTTCTGAATGCATGGCGCCTTTCTACCGGGTCTGGCCCAGGGAAACAATGGCCCGCGCCCCACGGGGCAACGCCTTGCGCAGCGGACATCAGGCGCCCACGGCAGATATTTTTCCAGGGCAGCAAGATGTATCAACATGTAACAGAGTAGGATGAGGCTGCGGTCCGTTCGATCCCTGACCCTGCTCTGGAGATGCTGAAAATGAAGTTGAGCTGCCTCAAGGTGTTCCTGATAAGCGCCACCCTTCTACTGGGCGCCTGCTCCAGTTCGGCGACCCACCCCTGCTATTCAGACAAGTGCCGACTCGGGGGCGGCGTGAACAATTTGAATCTCAACGGCAGCAGCGCCCTGGGCAACAGCTTCAATGAGTACGGCTCGACCCTGCTGCACGACTGAAAAGCCTGTGCCCCGGGTCCGGGGCACTGTCGAGAGCGGGCAGTTCGCACAGCGCCCTGCCCCTCCAACCTGACGCTGTACTCAGCCCTTGTTTCTGTTCTTCGCCCCGCCCTGGCGGGCCTTGAAGCGCGGGTTGGATTTGCAGATCACATAGATGCGACCGCGACGCTTGACGATCTGGCAGTCACGGTGACGGTTCTTGGCTTCCTTGAGGGATGACAGGACTTTCATGGGGACGACTCCTAGAACAAAAATAATGTAATAACATATCTTATTCTCCAATGAGAATGGTTATCAACAAAAAGTCTCTTTATGGCAGGTCGTCTCTGGTCACCCATGGGCAACCTGCCAACTAAAGACCGACGATCCATGGCCGCTAACCTGGGTTCAACCCTCACTCATGGAAGCAGTGTCATGGAAATCAACAATCGCCCTTTCCCCCCGTTGACCAGTGGCGGCACCCTGCCCGGCATCAACCTTCCACCGGCTGACAAATCCCCCCCCCCTGACAGCCGAACAGAAAGAAGCCCTGGAAAAGCTCAGGGATGCGTTCAAGAACCAGACCCCAGCCCCAACCGGCGTCAAACCGACAAGCACTTCGCTGATCGACGAAGTGGTCTGATACTAAAAACCCGTGGTGCCGGCCTGCCGGCACCCTCGCGAAACACGGCGTCGTCTTCCCCGTCATGGCAAACGCCCGCTCGTTACCACGTCACCTCGCTCATCCCCCCACCGCCTTTGCCACCACTGCCGAGCCTGCGAACGCTGGTATTACGCCGCGACGCCCCTTGCACTGGCGCTGCCGGCCTTGCGAAGCTATCGCCCGCCTGATGACAACAAGGAACGGCCATGAACCGTATCGAGCACCTGGGCCTGCTGGCCCGCTATAACCAGTGGATGAATGCCAAGCTGTACCAGGCCGCCATGCAGTTGCCCGACGAGCAGATCGCCCTGGACCGGCAGGCCTTCTTCGGTTCGATCCTCGGAACCCTCAACCACCTGATGGCCGGCGATACCATCTGGCTCAAGCGCTTTACCCAGCACCCCGCCCATCATCCGGCCCTGGCGCCGTTGCAGCAGGTGGCGACCCCGCAAAACCTCAGGAGCCTGCTATACCCCGAGATCCGCTCGCTGTGGCAACAGCGCCAGTGGCTGGACCAGCTGATCCTGGACTTTACCCACGCCCTGACCGACAGCGACCTGGACACCGTCCTGCACTACAGCAACACCCAGGGTATCGCTGCCGAGCGCAGCTTCTACGCCCTGCTGGTGCATTTCTTCAACCACCAGACCCACCATCGCGGCCAGGCCACGACCCTGCTGTTCCAGGCCGGGGTGGACGTGGGAGGCACCGACCTGCTGGCCCTGATCCCCTCGACGCTCTGATCAGGCCTCGGACCAGCGCTGGCGCAGCAACGGCAACCCGCGCTCACGCCAGAACGACGGGGAAATCCCACCGCTGGACATGCCGCCGTGGGCAAAGGACTCGACGAAAAAATGCCCCTGGGTATCAAGAGGCCTGCTGGTCAGTTGTTCGAATGCCTCGGCAAGCACGGCATCCAGTTGCTGCTGGCTGCCCGGCCAGGGCGTTGCGGCCAACTGCGCGGCCATCGCCCGCCACAGGTAAGGATCGCCTCGCAACCCCCAGGACACAGGCTGCGGCTCGAACAACTGATCGATGGTACGAACATCCCTCATGCACGACTCCAGGTGGCACGTGATTATTTATCCGCGCCCAATCTAGCCTGCACAGCGGCCTTCTGCGAACATGCGCGCGCAAAATCCCCCTGCTAAGGAATGGCACCATCAGAACCCTCCGTGTCGTAATCGCACTCTGCCTGCTCAGCCTGGTGGGCTGCGGAACCCTGATTGCCCGCACGCCCAACTCACACAGCCACTACGACTACTACAAAGGCACCCAGGCCAATGTCGAGCTGCTGACCATGCGCGGCGCCACGGGCTATTCCGGCTACACCACGGTGTTCTGCTGGATGAGCATCGTCTGCCCGGTAGTAGCCATCGTCAGCCTGCCAGTGGATGTAGTCGCCGACACCGCGCTGCTGCCCTACGACGCCATCAACGACTGACCCTCTCCCGGCATCGCGCCCGGGGCACTGAATGGAATCCCGATCATCCGAACCCTCAACACCCTGTTGCTGCTCCACACCCTGCTGCTGGCCGGCTGCGGTACCTACATGGCCCGTGGCGGCGCGCTGGATTGGCGCGATGACCGCTACTACCGCAGCACCCAGACCAGCGCCCAGGTCCTCACCGGCTACGACCTGGAAGGCTACGGCCGGATGATCACCGGCGGCTGCTGGGCCATGGTGGTGTGCCCCATCGCAATCATCGTGACCCTGCCGGCCGACGCCTTGCTCGACACCGTATTGCTGCCCTATGACGCCATGCAGCCGGAACGCCCCAAGCGCAACCTGAATGCCAAGAAACAGCCACCCATGCCTGAAGACGCACCTGCAGCAACCGCCAACTACCAGGGCAGCCCATCACTGACCGAGCCCCATCCATGAGCACCGGCATCATCGCTAAAACAGCCGGGATCCTGTGCCTGTCACTGTGCCTGTCCGGCTGCGGCACCACCCTGGCACGGGTGAACCGCAACTATGTCAGTGACTTCTCGATCTTCAAGGGCACCCAGGAGACCCTGCGCCTACTCGGACTCATCGAGCCGACCAACGAATTTCATCGGCGCTTGTACTCCAAGTGCTCGAAGATAGTGATCTGCCAGGTCAGCGCAGTCATGGTCTCGTTGCCCTTCGATGGCTTCGTGGACCTGCTGTTCTTGCCCTATGACCTGTGGCGGCGCTACGCCTGATCCGACGTGCACGACTCCTGGGCCATCCGCGAAACCTGGCAACGCTGCCCCAGGCGATCCACATGGGGACGGCCGAACAGATAGCCCTGTCCCCACTCGCCACCACAATCGCTGGCCAACTCCTGGTCGGCGATGCTTTCCAGGCCCTCGACGATCACGCAGGGCGCCAGGGTCTTGCACAACTGCACCAGGTGACCAAGGGTCTGGGCGCTGTTGGCCTCGCCACGGGCGCGCTGGATATAGCCCTTATCGATCTTGACGATGTCGGGCCGGGTCTGGCGGATGAACTCCAGGGTGCCCACGCCTGCACCGAAATCGTCGATGGCCACCCGGCAACCCAATCCACGCAGGCAGCGGACAAACTCGCTGGCGGCCTCGATACTCGGCGGAGCGGCACTTTCGGTGATCTCGATGACCAACCGGGCCGCCACCGAAGGTGCCTCGCGCAATGCCTCGATGATCTCGAGCCAAAAGGAATCGATGACCGCGCTACGGGCCGAGATGTTGCAACCCAGGCGCAGGCGGTCATCCCGGTGCAGGCAGGCGATCACGCAGAGCACCACGTTGCGGTCCAGCTCGCGCATCAGCGCCTGCTTCTCCAGGTGGGCCAGGGGATAGGTATCGCCACCCTGGGCATCGATACGCCGCAGCAGCCCCTCGTGGTACAGCACCCGACTGCTGTCCGCCAGCCATACCACCGGCTGGAACGCCAGCATCAAGCGGCCATCGGCCAGCTCTCGATAAAAGTCTTTGATGCTCTGCATGTCTGATCCCTAGGCAAGACAACGGCCCCCCCCGGCAAGCCTTGCGCTAAAGCCAGCGCGGCGATCCCCGGGGGCCCCTGCCCGACCATGATCGACCCTCCCTCGGTCCGTGAGGAAGTGTTCCCGGACACCTTTCGCTTGTCCTCGGGAACCTGCCCCGCTGCTTAATCGTCTGCGATCTTTTGTTTATTGCAATCATGCCCAAGGCCGCACCGGCATCGTTTAGCCACCAGTCCAGGAAGACCTATGCACAGAATGACCAGCGCCAGCTTTCGGGTGCTCGCCGATGTCATGAGAGAGGGCGGCGCCAACGTTGACGCCCTGCTCAAGCAATTCGGCAGCAGCATCCAGGACGTTGATGAAAATCCCAAGGGCGTCAGGCTGGAACTGGTCTATCAGGTGATGAAAGAGGCCACCCGCAGCACAGGGAACCCTGACCTGGGCCTGCTGGCCTACAACAAGGCCCACCCGGCCAACCTCAAGGCATTGGGCTACGCGGTGATGTCCTGTGCGACCCTGGGGACGGCGCTGCAGCGCCTGGTGGACTACCACGCACTGATCAGCAACGGCTTCTGCATGTGCCTGGAGCGCAAGCCCCATGCCCTGACGCTGATCGGCTTCGATATCACCGCCGAGCCCTCGCTGATCCCCCGGGCAGTGGTCGATGCCGGCGCCGCCCAGACCCTGGGCCTGCTGCACTGGCTACTGCCCCAGCAAAAACTCCAGCCCCTGGCTGCAGCCTTCACCTACCCGGAACCGGTGGACACCCGGGCCTTGCGGCACTTGCTGGGAGACAACCTGCAGTTCTGCGCACCACACAACAGCCTGACCTTCAGCAGCCAGGACTGTGCGATCGCGCTGCCCAGCGCCGACCCGGCCCTGGATGTACTGCACATGGAGTACGCCCGCACTCGGCTCAACGTACTGCTCAGTGGTTCGATGACCGCCCGGGTCCGCCGGGCCTTGTCCGAATGCCTGGCCAGGGGGGCCCCCAGCGACCTGCCACACATCGCCAAGATGGTGGGGGTCAGCACCCGCAGCCTGCAACGGCGCCTGGGCCATGAAGACGTGCACTTCTCGGCGTTGCAGGACGAAGCCCGGCTGATGCTCGCCCACAGCTTCTTGCGCAACTCCATGCGCAGCGTGAAGTACATCGGTGCACTGTTGGGGTTTCGCGACCAGAGCAGCTTTCACAAGGCCTGCATGCGTTGGTTCGGCATGACCCCGGGGCGCTATCGCGAGCAATAGCCAACGCCAGGCACGGGCCTGGCGCAGATGCAACGACAGTGGATCAGTGACGGGCTTGCAGTACTGGCTGCACTTGCGGCATCGCCGAGGAATGGTGATTGAGGATCTTCCATTGCCCATCCAGGCGCTCATAGAGAAAGGTGTAGCGAGCCTGGACCTGTTGCTGCCGGCCATCGGCCGCGGTCAGGGTAAAGGTGTAGACGCCGCTGTCCATTGCCGCATCCGGCCCCAGGTGGCGGATCTGCCGATAGTTGACCAGCCCTACAGGCTTGGACACCAGGAAGTGCTCGAAATAGTCCTGTATCTGCTCAGGGGTGCTGCGCACCAGGTTGGAAACGGTGGGCTGCAATACCGCGTCAGGGGCATACAGGCTGACCACGGCTTGCGCCTTGCCACTTTGCAAGGCGCTGTTCCAGCGCTCGAACAGGCCGGCGATTTCCTGGTCCCGGGCATCCCGCGGTTGCTCGGCCACGGTGCGGTAGACGTAGGGAGTGGCCTCCAGGGCCAGGGCCAGCGGTGCAGCAAAGAACAAGCACAGGGCCAGGGCAGTGGTTTTCAGTTTCATCGAGTGACTCCGGTGGGTTTCAATGCCCTGCACTGTGCCAAGGACCGCCCGGCTCGCCATCGGCCAACTGGAAACCTCGGCCTATGCCATTCGGCAGATAGGCGCAGCGCCAGCCAGCAGGTCTAATGCCCTGCCTCCCCCGATCGTACCGCTGCCCCGGAGCCCGCCCATGTCCAGCCCGTCCCTCGACCCCGCCAGCGCCCTGGCCCTGCGTAGCCAGTACCGACAGGCGCAGAGCCGCGCCGCACGCCTGCGCCTGTTGGTGGATACCGGCCAGGAGCTGCTGCAACTGCCGCCTGCGCAGGTACGCCAGCGAGTGCTGCAGCGAGCCTGCGCCTTCGCCGCCATGGACCATGGCCTGTTGCTGGAATGGGGCACCGATGGCGTGGTGCAGTTGAGTGCCGGGCACGGCAGCAACGAGCACCTGCAAACCTTGCATGCCCAGGCAGGCTCGCCCCTGCAGGAACAGCCATGGCCGGCCAGCCAGGACCCAAGCCTGGTCCGGGTGCCCCTGCAGGGTGCCGACGGGCGGGTCTTCGGCATCCTGCTCCTGGCCAACAGCGTGCCCATCAGCCCGGTGCACAACGAAGACCTGGAATCCCTGCAGCTGTTGGCCACGCTGCTGGCCACGCACCTGGAAAACCAGCGGCTGCTACAGGCCCTGCAAGCTCGTGAGCGCAGCATGTCGGAGCTGGTGCAGCGCCTGTTCAGCGCCCAGGAGGACGAGCGCCGGCGCGTGGCCTACGACTTGCACGACGGCCTGGCGCAAACCCTGGCCGGTCTGCATCAGCGCCTGCAAGGGTTCGCCGGATGCTGTCCGCCGCTGCCAACGCCATTGCACGACCAATTGCAAGCCATCCTGCAGCTGGCCCAGGGCTGCGTAGGCGAAGGCCGGCAGTTGATCGGCGGCTTGCGTCCCCACGTGCTCGACGACTTCGGCCTGCTGCGAGCCATCGATCGCGAGGCCGATCGCCTGCGCGACGCCGGGCTTGCCGTGCACTGGCAACAACGCTGCCCGCAACGCTTGCCAGGCGCTCTGGAAACAGCCCTGTTCCGTATCGCCCAGGAAGCCATCAACAACATTCTCAAGCACGCCGGGGCCAGCCACACCGAGCTGAGCCTGGCCCTGGAGCAGGACCAGGCGGTGCTGTGCATCAGCGACAATGGACGCGGCCTGCCCGATCCCCCTGTCCATGGCCTTGAGCACTGGGGTCAACTGGCGATGCAGGAGCGTGCCCACCTGCTGGGTGGCCATTTCACCTGCGACAGCCAACCCGCAGGTGGCACACGGATCCTGGTGCGCGTTCCCTTGCTGACCCGGGAGCACACGGCATGAGTGCCCCCATACGCCTGGTCCTGGCCGATGATCACGAAGTGACCCGTACCGGTTTCGTCGCCCTGCTCGCAGGCAATCCGGAGCTGACAGTGGTCGGCCAGGCCAGCGATGGCGAGCAAGCCCTGGCCCTGTGCGAGCAACTGCGTCCGGACATCGCCATCCTCGACATCCGCATGCCCAGGCTCAATGGCCTGGGCACCGCACGCCTGTTGGGCCAGCGCCAACCGGCGGTCAAGGTGGTGATCTTCACGATGGACGACAGCCCCGACCACCTGGAAGCCGCCATGGCCGCTGGTGCCGTGGGCTACCTGCTCAAGGATGCCAGCCGGGCCGAGGTGATCGACGCACTGCAGCGGGTCGCCCGGGGCGAAGAAGTCCTTAACGGTGGCGTCAGCGCGCGCCTGCTGCGGCGCCTGACCGAACGCGGCGGCCAGGTGTCCGCGGCCCAGGCCCTGACCGCCCGCGAGCGCCAGGTACTGGGCCTGGTGGCGGGCGGCATGAGCAATCGCCAGATCGGCGAAACGCTCGGCATCACCACCGGCACCGCCAAGGCCCACGTCGAACGGGTCATCGGCAAGCTCGGCGCCGCGGATCGTACCCAGGCCGCCGTGCGTGGTATCGCCCTGGGCCTGGTGGCGCAACCGGGAGGTTCCTGGTCATGAATCTCTTCAACGCCAGGCGCTGGGCCGACCTGCCACTACGGGGCAAGGCCCTGGTGGCGATCTCCCTGCCCTTGGTCATCCTGCTGCTATCGCTGGTGTTGATCTACAGCACCGAGCGCCAGACCGCCCGCGCCGAAGAAGACGTGCGCCGGGTGCTGCAAGTGCAGGGCGATATCCAGGCCGTGCATACCCTGCTGGCCGAAGCCGCCGCCAGCGTGCGTGGTTACCTGCTGACCGGTCGCGAAGACTTCCTGCCAGCCTACCTCCAGGCCCGCCCACGGATCGAGGCGGCCCTGCAACGCCTGGATCGGAATGTGCGCGATGAACGCATGCGCGAGTACCTGCAAACCATCACCCCCCTGATCCGTACCAAGCTCGATGGCCTGGCGGCCCTGCGCAATGGCCGTCGCGACGACGACTCGGTGACGGCGATCCTGATCGACAACAAACGGGTGCTGGACGTGCTGCGTGAGCAGATCAGCGCCATGCGCGTGCGCGAAGACGCCCTGCTGGCCGAACGCACCGGGGCCGCTGCGGCGATCCGCATGCGCTTGCTGCTGGCCACCCTGCTCGCCGCCGGTTGCGGGCTGTTCGGCGCCATCGTCGCGGTGCTGTTGCTGTCGCGCGGCATCGTCACCCGGGTGCAGCAGGTCCAGGTCAATGCCCAGCGCCTGGCGCTGGGCCAACCACTGCTGCCGCAGGCGCCGGAACAGGACGAGATCGGCCAGCTAGGCACACGGTTGGTGCAGGCCGGGCAACTGCTGGCCGAGCGCGAGCGCGCCCTGCGCGACAACGAGGAACGCTTGCGACTGATCATCGATGGCGTCAAGGACTACGGGATCTTCGCCCTGGATACCGCCGGCCGGGTCACCACCTGGAACGTCGGCGCGCAACGGATCAAGGGTTACCGAGAGCAGGAGATCATCGGTCGCCACTTCTCCCTGTTCTACCTGGCCGAAGAATGCCCGCAGCACCCGGACATGGCCCTGCGCGAGGCCACCGCCCATGGCCACTACATGGAGGAGGCCTGGCGCTGTCGCAAGGATGGCAGCCGGTTCTGGGCCAGCGTGGTGATCACCGCGCAGTACGATGCCAGCGGCGCGCTGCGGGGCTTTTCCAAGATCACCCGGGACATCACCGACCGCCGCGCCGCGGAGATCGCCCTGAGCACCGCCCGCGAGGAAGCGGAAAGCGCCAGTCGCGCCAAGAGCGAGTTTCTCTCGCGCATGAGCCATGAATTACGCACGCCGCTGAACGCCATCCTCGGCTTCGCCCAACTGCTGGACATGGACTCCACGGCCGGCCAGCGTCCCCAGGTTGGCCACATCCTGCGGGCCGGCCAACACCTGCTGGGGCTGATCAACGAGGTCCTGGACATCGCCCGGATCGAGGCCGGCCGCCTACCGCTGAATGTCGAGCCCGTGGCCCTGGCCCCGGTACTGCACGAAGCCCTGACCCTGGTCTCGCCCATGGCCGCCGACGCCCATATCCAGCTGGCGCCCCTACCGCCACTGGCGGCAGACAGTGCAGTGATTGCCGACCGCCAGCGGCTGGTACAGATCCTGCTCAACCTGTTGTCCAACGCCATCAAGTACAACCGCCGGGGCGGCCGGGTCAGTATCGAGGTCAACCACTGCCAGGGACGCCAACGCATCAGTGTGATCGATACCGGCGCCGGCATCGCCAGCGAACACTTGGCGCACCTGTTCAAGCCGTTCGAGCGCCTGGGCGCCGACCCCAGCGTCGAAGGCACCGGCCTGGGCCTGGCCCTGAGCAAGAGCCTGCTGGAAATGATGGATGGCAGCCTCCAGGTATGCAGCCGCATCGGCGAGGGCAGCCGCTTCACCCTGGAGCTGCCCTTCGTGCAACTGGCGGAACCTGCGATCACGCCCTCCCTGGCCAAGCCGCAGCCAAGCCCCCCGCCCTCAAGCGGTGCGCCACGCCCCCAGGGCAAGGTCTTGTGCATCGAGGACAACCTGCAAAGCCTGGCGCTGATCGAGACACTGTTGCAGCGCCGCCCGGACATCCGCCTGCTGTCGAGCATGCAGGGCCAGATCGGCCTCGACCTGGCCCGCCAGCACAACCCGCAGATGATCCTGCTGGATGTGAACCTGCCGGACCTCTGTGGCCTGCAGGTACTGCAGCGGCTACGGGCCCTGGGCAGCACCGCCACCACCCCGATCCTGATGATCACCGCCGATGCCAGCCAGGCCACCCATCGCGCCCTGCGCGAGGCCGGAGCCACGGCGATCCTGACCAAGCCGATCCATGTCCCGGTGTTCCTCGCGCACCTGGAAACCTGTTTGCCGGAGCCCACATGACTGCCGATATGCGCATCCTGATCATCGACGACCAGCGCCCCAACCTTGACCTGATGGAACAACTGCTGGCCCGCGAAGGGCTGCACAACGTCCTGGGCAGCACCCAGCCGCTGCGCACCCTGGAGCTGTTCAACAGCTTCGAGCCGGACCTGGTGATCCTCGACCTGCACATGCCCGAGTTCGATGGTTTTGCGGTACTGGAGCAACTCAACCGACGGATTCCGGCCAACGACTACCTGCCGATCCTGGTGCTGACCGCCGACGCCACGCGCGAAACCCGCCTGCGGGCCCTGGCCCTGGGCGCGAGGGACTTCATCAGCAAGCCACTCGACGCCCTGGAAACCCTGCTGCGAATCTGGAACCTGCTGGAAACCCGGGCGCTCTACAAGACCCTGCGCACCCTGGTGCCACCGGAGCACATCGAGCTGCTGCGCCCCGCGCGAACCTGAGTACGCAGGCCCGTGCAGGGATTGCCTGGCGGCAGGGCTCGCCAATGCCTGGCAGCACTATGCCAAGCCCGGAGTCGCCGCCGGCCGGACGCCTGGCCTCCCTCAGGCCGGCTTGGGAATCTCCAGGCCGCGGATCACCGCAGGACGCGCCAGGAAGCGCGCCAACACCCGCTGCACGTTGGGGAAATTGTCGATCCCCACCAGCTCGCCCGCCTCATAGAAGCCGATCAGGTTGCGAATCCAGGGGAAGGTGGCGATATCGGCGATGGTGTAGCGCTCGCCCATGATCCAGTCACGCCCTTGCAGGTGCTTGTCGAGCACCCCCAGCAGGCGCTTGGCTTCGTTGACATAGCGCTCCAGGGGACGCTTGTCCTCGTATTCCTTGCCGGCGAATTTATTGAAGAAACCCACCTGGCCGAACATCGGCCCGATGCCGCCCATCTGGAACATCAGCCACTGGATGGTTTCATAGCGGGCCGCCGACTCCTGGGCCAGCAGTTGCCCACTCTTGTCGGCCAGGTAGATCAGGATCGCCCCGGACTCGAACAACGCCAGCGGCTGCTCGCCCGGGCCATGGGGATCGAGGATCGCCGGGATCTTGTTGTTGGGGCTGACACTGAGGAACTCGGGTGTCATCTGGTCCTGGGTGTCGAAGCTGACCCGGTGCGCCTCATAAGGCAGGCCGATCTCCTCGAGCATGATCGAGACCTTGACTCCGTTGGGGGTGGGCAGGGAGTACAACTGGATCCAGTCGGGAAATTGCGCAGGCCATTTCTGGGTGACGGCAAAAGCGGAAAGATCGGTCATGACAGGCTTCCAGTCTCAATCAAAAGGGGAACAGCGCCACAGGCGGGCAATCGCGAGGAATTATCCGTCGGCGATTCTTAAATCGGCAACCAGCAACGCTCAATCTGCCGATGATCGAACCAAATGCCATCCAGGGACTCAGAACCCACGGCTTCGACAGGCCGAAGCAACGACAGGGAACCTCGGTTTGTCAGCCATCATGAATGCCTGCCAAGAATGACAAACCCATGAACTTGCCCCACCGCCTTGCCCGCTACGTCCTGCACCGCCGCTACCTGCCACTCCCCGCCCTGCTGCTGGGCAGTACTTTGTGCCTGTCACTGGAATCCAGCGCCAGCCGCGTACAACCAGCGGATGGCACCCAGACCCTGGTCTTTTTGCGCCACGCGGAAAAACCCGCCGGCGGCCTTGGCCAACTCAATTGCCAGGGCCTGAACCGGGCCATCGACCTGGCCTCGCTGCTGCCGGAAAAATTCGGCAAGGCGCAGTACGTGTTCGCCGCCGACCCGACGCGCAACGTCGAGGAAGGCGAGCTGGACAACTCCTACAGCTACATCCGCCCCTTGATGACCATCAGCCCCAGCGCCATCAAGCTCGGCCTGCCGGTGAACATCGACTTCGCCGCCAATGACACCAGCGAGCTGGCGGACGAGCTGCTGCATGATCGCTACCACAACTCGATCATCTACACCGCCTGGTCCCACGGCTACCTGCCGGAGTTGATCAACAAGGTCGCTGAAGAGGCCGTGGGCGAAAAGCACTCCATCACCGAAGACTGGGCCTCCAACGACTTCGACTCGTTGTACGTACTGACCCTGACCTGGCGCAATGGCAAGGCCAGCCTGCACAGCCAGAGCTACAAGCAGGGCCTGGACAACGGCGCGCATGAGTGCCCGAGCTGATCAGCCCAGGGCATTGCAGGCAGTGCGAGAGCTGAACCGGTAGGGAGGCTTGACCGGCAGCAGGCAAGCACGGGACGCCTTCGCAACCGCAGCTTCGCCTCAGGCCGCCCGCCCCAACCGTTCGCGACCATGGACCAGTTGCAAGGTGACCTCGGCCACCCGCTGGCCAAGATGCCGGGCAGTGGCGAGATCGGCTTCCGGCGGCGCGGTCTGCGCGCTTTCATCGACATTCGACTGGGCCCCGGCCCCCAGCCAGAAACCCAGGCGGTTGAGGTCGGCGGCAGAACCGCTGGAACTGTTGTTGGCCGGCGGCAGGCTCATGTTGACCCAATGCATGCCGTGCTGGGCGGCGAACAGCGCCAGTTGCACCAGGGTGGCCAGTTTGTCTCCGGCCTGGGCACCTGAGTTGGTGAAGCCGGCAGCCACCTTGTCGCGCCAGGTATAACCATTGGACATGACCGTGCTCGAGGTCATTTCCTGGAACGCCTTGAAGGCGGCCGACACGTTACCCAGGTAGGTGGGCGAGCCAAAGATGATGCCGTCGGCCTGGTTCAGCAGTTCCAGCTGTGCAGCGGCCTGCTCGAGGTCGAGCAACACCGCCTGTACCCCCGGGACCTGGGCCACGCCCTCGGCAACGGCTCGCGCCTGACGCTCGGTATGGCCATAGCCACTGTGATAGACCACGGCGACCTGCGGTTGGATCAAAGTCATGCGATTGCTCCCAATAAAGTGTCCATGCGTTGCAGAAATACCGGCCACAAGGCGCCGATCCGCCCGGCGCTGAGCTGGTCGCTGGCGCCAAATCCGGAATGTTCGAGATGAATCAGGGTGCCACCAGCATTGGCCGTCAGGCTCCAGGTCACCAGGGTTTGCAGGCCGTTGACCGACTCGGTGCCATTGCCCCAGCGGTAGGCCAGCCGATGCGGCGCCTCCACCGTCAGCACCTCGCAATGGGTGATCCCGGACCAGCCCGGCAGAGGCTTAGCACGCACCGTGAAGCGATGGCCGACCACGGGCATGAAGTCGTTGTTCAGCAGCCATTCGTCCATCAACCAGGACTCGGTCAGGGCACGCCAGACCTTTTCCGGTGGATGCGACACTTGCCGCTGGAATACCAGGGTTCGATCGTCATCCGGGATGGGGTTCATGTGTCCATGCGCCCCAACAGGTCTTCCAGCGAATCGAGTCGTTTATTCCAGAACTCGCTGTAGAAGCTCATCCAGTCGATCAGCGGCGCCAGCCCGTCAGGCTGGATGCAGTAGAAGGTCTCGCGACCGGCACGTCGGTCCTGCACCAGGCCGGCGCGCTTGAGCACCGCCAGGTGCTTGGATACCGCCGGCTGGGAGATCCCGGCCTGGGCCGTCATCGCATGCACCGATTGCTCACCCTGCTGCGCCAAGCTCTGGAACAGGCTGCGCCGTGTGCGATCGCCCAAAGCACTGAACAGGAGGTCAGTCGAAGTGTTCATCAATACATAGCTCAAAAGTTATGAATCGAAACCATAACTTTTGAGTTATTAGTTGTCAACGACTCCATCCCGGAAAAGATGGCGCCATGATCGATTCAGCAACCGGATCGGCCATGGGCTAAAATCGGCACTTATTGTCTTCGTGCGGAAACCCCCTTCATGTCCAACCTCGTCTCCACCCAGCCTGCCCGTGGCTGGTCGCTCTGGTGGAAACCCCTGCTGTTCCTGCTGGTTGCCGCTATCGGCCTGTACTACGTGAAGTGGTCGCCCTACTACCTCAAGGCCTTTACCGCCGCCGACAGCCACAGCATCGGCGCCTCGATCCTCAATGACCAGCAGACCTCCCCCTGGAGCGCGGCCCTGGCCTACGCCCAGGTGTATTTCCTGGCGATCTGGAAAGCGGCCGTGCTGGCGGTGATCCTGGGATCGCTGTTGCAGGTGCTGATTCCCCGGGACTGGCTGCTGCGCCTGTTCGGCCGCGCCGGCTTCGGCTCGACCCTGCGTGGCGGCCTGTTCGCCCTGCCCGGCATGATGTGCTCCTGCTGCGCCGCGCCGGTGGCCGCCGGCCTGCGTCGGCAGAACGTGTCGGTGGGCGCGGCCCTGGCCTTCTGGATCGCCAACCCGGTGCTCAACCCCGCGACCCTGGTGTTCATGGGCTTCGTCCTGGGCTGGGGTTTCACGGCCCTGCGCCTGGTGGCCGGCATCGTCCTGGTGTTGGGCGTCTCGCTGGTCGCCCAACGCGTGGCGCGCCCCGAACAACTGCCCGAAGCGGCCGTGGAAGCCGTGGTGGAGGCCGGTACGCCGAACGAGCAACCATTCCTCGTGCGCTGGGGCAAGACCCTGCGGCAACTGTTCTGGAGCACCATCCCGATCTATATCCTCGCCGTCCTGCTGCTGGGCGCGGCACGGGTCTGGCTGTTCCCCCACATCGATGGAGCCATGGGCAACAGCCTGCTGTGGCTGGTGCCCCTGGCAATCGCCGGAACCCTGTTCGTGATTCCCACCGCCGCGGAAATCCCCATCGTCCAGACCATGATGACCCTGGGCCTGGGCACCGGGCCTGCCGTGGCCCTGCTGATGACCCTGCCGAGCATCAGCCTGCCTTCGCTGCTGATGCTGCGAAAGGACTTCGACGCCCGGGTGCTGGTGACCGTGGCCGTGCTGACCATGCTGGTCGGCATCGTCTGCGGCCTGGTGGGCGCCGCCCTGCTGTAACCCTTGCCCTGAACGCAGCCAAGCGCCAGCGCGGCTGCGACCGGGTACGCAGCACCCGCAAAGCAGGCACCGCGCTCATCCCGAAAATACTCACTGGCAGGTTTGGCGAGGACTGCGCCCTCGTGCGCAGCCTCGCAGGCTCGACAGCAGCTACAGGGTGGGCGGGCGCTGGCGCAGGTAATCGAGGACGGCGGCATGGTCGCCAACGAACTCGATGCGCGCCCCCTTGCTCTCGCGCTGGAAGGCATACATCGGGTCGTAGTACTCGCTCAGCAGGCCCTCGATCCAGCCTCGGTGGCGCTCCACATCGCCACTGCGTCCCTGCTCGACCAGAGCGGCCTCCATCAACGCCAGCAGCCGCTGATGGCGCTCGCCACCCAGGCGCTTGCGGATCTTGTTCAAGCTCTCCAGCAGGCGCTGGGTAAACAACGCGAAGCCCTGCTCGCCGTGCACGGCTACGAACTCCGCGCACAGGTCCACCACATAGTCCTGGAGAATCCGCTGCACCCGGTGTTCCAGGCGATCCTCCAACCAGACCATGGGCGCCACCTGCATGCCCTGATGCAGCGCAAGTGGCAAGGCACAACTGCCGATCATGCGGTTCTCGTCTTCCACGACGAAGCCCTGCAGCCCACGCTGGCGCTTCTTCAGCACATCCACTGCCAGGCGATTCTCGAAGTCGATGTTGCTCGGCTGCCCGGTGGCACGCCGGCCGAAGCTCGAACCCCGGTGGTTGGCATGGCCTTCGAGGTCCAGGGCGTTATCCAACTGCCCCAGCACCTGGGTCTTGCCGGTGCCGGTCATGCCTCCCAGCAGCACGAAGTCGCACTGCTGCATGGCCTGCTCCACCGTTTCCAGAAGAAAGGTCCGCATGGCCTTGTAGCCACCGCCCACCCGTGGGTAGTCGATGCCGGCCTCGTCCCGCAGCCACTGCTGGACGATCTGCGAACGCAAGCCGCCGCGGAAGCAATACAACAAGCCATCGGGGTGGGCCCGGGCGAAATCGGCCCAGGCCTGGATGCGCTCGGCCTTGATCGCCCCGGACACCAGCTGGTGCCCGAGGACGATCGCCGCCTGCTGGCCCTGCTGCTTGTAGCAGGTGCCGACCCGCTGGCGCTCCTGGTCGGTCATCAGCGGCAGGTTGAGCACCCCGGGAAAGGCGCCCTTGGTGAATTCGATCGGCGCACGGGTGTCCATCATCGGCCGGTCGTTGAGGAAGATCTCGCGGTAATCGGTGTAGTCCAGGGACATCAGCACACCTCGACCGCGTGACTCTGTCGCTCCAGCAGCTCGCCAATAGGCGCCAGCTCCAGACCCAGCTCCGCCGCCAGGGCGAGGAATTCGGCATTGCCCTCAGGCGTCACCGCCACCAGCAGTCCACCGCTGGTCTGCGGGTCGCACAGCACCCGCTTGTGCAGCTCCTGGATACGCCCGACCTTGTCGGCATAGCTGCTGTAGTTGCGCAAGGTGCCGCCCGGCACGCACCCCTGGTCCAGGTAGTACTCGACGCCGGGCAGACGCGGTACGCGGTCGTAATGGATACGCGCGGTCAAGCCACTGCCGTCGGCCATTTCCACCAGGTGCCCGAGCAGGCCGAAGCCGGTGACGTCGGTCATCGCCGTGACCCCTTCGAGCTTGCCGAAGCGGCTGCCGGGTTTGTTCAGGGTGCACATCCAGTCACGGGCCAGGCCGACGTCGGCATCGCGCAGCTTGCCTTTCTTCTCGGCGGTGGTGAGCACGCCGATCCCCAGCGGCTTGGTCAGGTACAGCAGGCAACCGGCGGTAGCGGTGTCGTTGCGCTTCATAAAGCGTTTTTCCACCAGGCCCGTCACCGCCAGGCCGAAAATCGGCTCGGGGGCATCGATCGAGTGGCCGCCCGCCAGGGGAATGCCCGCGGCATCGCACACTGCGCGTCCGCCCCGGATCACTTCGCGGGCGACTTCCGGGGCCAGCACGTTCACCGGCCAGCCGAGAATGGCGATGGCCATCAAGGGATCGCCGCCCATGGCGTAGATGTCGCTGATGGCATTGGTGGCGGCAATGCGGCCGAAATCGAAGGGATCATCGACGATGGGCATGAAGAAGTCGGTGGTGGAGACCACCCCGCGTTCACCGTCGATGGCGTAGACCGCCGCGTCATCGCGCGAGGCGTTGCCCACCCACAGCTTGGGATCGAGGTTCTGCGCCCCGCTACCGGCCAGGATGACCTCCAGCACCTGGGGCGAAATCTTGCAACCACAACCGGCTCCGTGGCTGTACTGGGTCAGGCGAATCGGCTCGCTCATGGGGCACCTCGTCAAGTCTGGGACGGGGATTCTAGCAGAGCCCTCAGGCCCCCGGTCGTGGCGTCCCCTGGTGGAACAGCATCTGCCAGCGCCCTTCGGAACAGCGCCACAGCGAACTGCGCCAGGCACTGCTGGCCACTCGTCCGGGCGCTGCGGCGTTATGGCACAGGTAGGTGGCCTGGGCCAGGTCGGCTGCCAGCCACTGAACGGCAAACTGCTCGATGTGCCGCTCGATAAACGACTCCTGCACCAGGCTGGCGAGCACCTGGGCCTTGTTCCAGCGCCCGCCGCTGGCGCCGAACTCGAGGAACTCATCAGCCAGCAAGGCATCCAGTGCCTGGCGATCGCCCCGCACGTCGGCTTCCTGCAACCGACGCTCGAGCAGCAACAAGTGTTCGGACAGATTCATCTTTCCCCCAGTATTGGCCATGCCTGGACAGCGCACTCTAGCACCTGCGCCGTACTGCGGCCGGTGCCTGCACGGTATGCAAAGATCCCGGGCTTTGGTTAGGCTTGCAGCGCCCTGCCCGGGCCTGATTGCCCCACCACACACAAAAGCGCCACCCCAGGCCACCTCCTCCTGGCCGGGTAAGGCGCTGACGGAGCCCGCCATGAAGTTCAGCACCCAGTCCATCGCCCGCAAGCTCAAGTTCCACCAATTGGTGGTCTTCGAACAAGTGTTGCAAAGCGGCTCGCTGGTCCGCGCCTCCCAGGCCCTGAACCTGACTCAACCGGCGGTGACCAAGATCATCCATGAGCTGGAATCCTACTTCGAAGCGCCGCTACTGATCCGGAGCAACCGGGGGGTGAGCGCCACCGAACTGGGGCAGGTGGTGGTGCAGCGTGCCAAGTCGCTTCTTGCGGAGTTGCGGGCCCTGACCGATGAGGTCAACGCCTTCCAGGAAGGCACCTCGGGGCACGTGATGGTGGGCACCCTGATCTCGGCCTCCACCTCGTTGCTGCCCCGGGCCATTCAATTGCTCAAGCAACAAGCCCCTGGCGTGCTGGTATCGCTGCGGGTGGGGCAAATGGACCAGTTGTTCCCGGCGCTCGCGGTAGGTGATGTCGACCTGGTGGTAGGCCGGGTCCCAGACGACTGGCAATGGCGCAGCGAAGCCCTGGAAGTCGAAGTGTTGTACCGCGAGGACCTGAGCATCGTCGCCGGTGCCCGGCACCCGATGCATCGCCAGGCGCCGGTCAGCCTCCAACAATTGCACGCTTACCCCTGGGTGCTGCCGACTCGCGACTCACTGCTACGCCGCACCTGCGATCGATTGTTTGCCGATAACGGACTGCCGACCCCGGACAACGTCGCCGAGTCGCTGTCGATCCTGACCAACATCACCCTGATGCAGGACCAGCGCACCGTCGCACTGATGCCATTCGAAGCCTCCCGACAGTTCATCCAGGCCGGCATGCTCAAGGCCTTCGACCTGGGAACCGCGCTGCAATTCGGCGACATCGGCTGCTTCAGCTCCGCCCAGCGCAAGCTGGGACCCGCCGCCCGCTTGTTTCGCCAATGCCTGGACCAGGCCCGAAACCAATCCATCACCGAAGAGCACCCAGCCTGATCCAGTATTCCAAACACTAATACCCAACCACTTAATATTGATTATTCACTAATACCGGGTCTTCCTACACTCGCCCCGAAACCCACGTTTCGGAGGCTCAAGTGTCCACTCCCCTGCTGCGTCATTTCATCGACGGCGAGTTTGTCGCCAGCACCAAGACCTTTGCCAATATCTCCCCTGTAGACGGTCGCTTGCTGGGGCAGGTCTGCGAGGCCGACCGGCCCCTGGTCGAACGCGCGGTAGCCGCGGCCAAGGCCGCGCAATCGGGCCCCTGGGCCCACTACAGCGCCAGCCAGCGCGCCGATCTGTTGCTGGACATCGCCAACGGTATCCAGCGCCGCTTCGAGGCATTCGTCGCGGCCGAAGTCGCCGACACCGGGCGCCCGGTGCAGCAGGCCCGGACCCTGGACGTGGCCCGGGCAGTACAGAACTTTCGCACCTTCGCCGAACTGCTGCGCCAGTCCGGTAGCGAGCTCTTCGAAATGCGCAGCGCCGATGGCAACGACGTCTTCAGCTACAGCGTGCGCAAGCCCCATGGCGTGGTAGCGATCATTTCCCCCTGGAACCTGCCGCTGTTGCTGCTGACCTGGAAAGTCGCCCCGGCCCTGGCCTGCGGCAACTCGGTGGTGATCAAGCCTTCGGAAGAAACCCCATCCACGGCCACCTTGCTGGCCGAGGTGATGCAAGAGGCCGGAGTACCGGCCGGGGCCTTCAACCTGGTACACGGCTTCGGCCCGAACTCGGCCGGAGAATTCCTCACCACCCACCCAGACGTCGACGCGATCACCTTCACCGGCGAATCGCGCACCGGTGCCACCATCATGAAAGCCGCCGCCGAGGGCGTGCGCGAGGTGTCCTTCGAACTGGGAGGCAAGAACGCCGCAGTGGTGTTCGCCGACTGCGATTTCGACGCCGCGGTCGCCGGAGTGTTGCGCTCCAGCTTCACCAACTCCGGCCAGGTGTGCCTGTGCTCGGAGCGGGTGTACGTCGAGCGGCCGATCTATGAGCGCTTCGTCGCCGCCCTCAAGGCTGGGGCCGAGCAATTGAAGATCGGCTACCCCGACGAAGACGGGGTGAACATGGGCTCGCTGATTTCCCACAAGCACCGGGACAAGGTCCTGGGCTACTTCCAGCTGGCCCTGGAGGAAGGCGCGACCCTGGTCAGCGGCGGCGCTGTCCCACATTTTGGCGATGCCCGAGACCAGGGCGCCTACGTCCAGCCCACTCTCTGGACCGACCTGCCGGATCACGCTCGTTGCCTGCGTGAAGAGATATTCGGCCCGGTCTGTCACATCGCCCCGTTCGACAGCGAGGAAGAAGTACTGCGCCGGGTCAACGATTCGGCCTACGGCCTGGCCACGGCCCTCTGGACCCGCGACCTGAAGCGCGCCCACCAGCTGTCACGGCGTTTCCGCGTCGGCATGGTCTGGGTCAACACCTGGTTCCTGCGCGACCTGCGTACCCCCTTCGGCGGCACCCGGCTCTCGGGCCTGGGTCGCGAAGGCGGCCGCCACTCCCTGGATTTCTACTCCGAGATCACCACCATCTGCGTCAACCCCTGAGGGCCTCAACATGCATGCAGACCTGATCGAAGCGGCACACCGCTTGCGCCAGGCCCAACTCGACGGCCAACCCTGCGCCCCGGTACGCGAGCTGATCGCCCGGGCCGCCGCGCAACAGCCGCAGTCCGCCCTGATCGACCTGGCCTACCAGGTACAGCGCTACAACAACAGCGCGGCCATCGATGCCGGGCGTCGTCCGGTGGGCCACAAGATCGGCCTGACTTCCCGTGCCGTGCAAAAACAACTGGGGGTGGACCAGCCGGACTTTGGCCAGCTGTTCGCCGACATGGCGCGCGGCGACGGCCAACCCATCGCCTGGAGCGATACCTGCCAGCCCAAGGTCGAGGCCGAAGTCGCCCTGGTCCTGGAGCGCGACCTGCCCCATGAGCGCCATACCCTGGCCGACCTGATCCGCGCCACCGCCTTCGCCCTGCCCGCCATCGAGATCGTCGGCAGTCGCATTGCCCAGTGGGATATCCAATTGAGCGACACCATCGCCGACAACGCTTCCAGTGGGCTGTTCGTCCTCGGCAGTTGCCCTGTGTCCCTGGACCGCCTCGACCTGGTGCGTTGCGGCATGAGCATGACCCAAGGCGGCGAACCCGTCTCGGTGGGCGTCGGCGCCGCATGCCTGGACAACCCCTTGAATGCCGCCCTGTGGCTGGCCGACACGCTGGTCCGTCTGGGCACGCCTCTGCGTGCTGGCGACATTCTGCTTACCGGCGCCCTCGGCCCCATGGTGGCGGTCAAGCCAGGGCAGCGCTTCACCGCCCATATCCAGGGCCTGGGCAGCGTCAGCGCCGCCTTCGCCAGAGCCCAATAGACCGGAGCCCATCATGACCACAACCCTCAAGGCCGCGATCATCGGCTCGGGCAATATCGGCACCGACCTGATGCTGAAGATCCTGCGCCAGGCCCGGCACCTGCAACTGACCGCCATGGTCGGCATCGACCCCGCCTCCGATGGCCTGGAGCGGGCCCGGCGCCTGGGCGTAGCCACTACCCACGAAGGCGTCGAAGGGCTGCTGCGCATGCCCGAGTTCAGCGCCATCGACATCGTCTTCGACGCCACCTCGGCCGCCGCCCACCAACACCACGAGGCCGTACTGCGCCAGGCCAAACCCAGCATCCGCCTGATCGACCTGACCCCGGCGGCGATCGGCCCCTATTGCATCCCGGTGGTCAACCTGGAACAGCACCTGGACAGCCTTAACCTGAACATGGTGACCTGCGGCGGCCAGGCCACCATTCCCATGGTGGCTGCAATCTCCCGGGTCGCCCCCGTGCACTACGCCGAGATCGTCGCCTCGATTGCCAGCAAGTCCGCCGGCCCTGGCACCCGGGCCAATATCGACGAGTTCACCGAAACCACCCGCCACGCCATCGAAACCATCGGTGGTGCCGCCAGGGGCAAGGCCATCATCGTCATGAACCCGGCCGAACCACCCCTGATCATGCGCGACACGGTGCTGGTGCTATCGGCCGCCGCCGATCAGCAGGAGGTCGCAGCCTCCATCGCCGCCATGGCCGAAGCCGTGCAGGCCTATGTGCCCGGCTACCGACTCAAGCAGCAGGTGCAATTCGACCCGGTCCCACCCTCTGCGCCGCTGCTGATCCCTGGCCTTGGGCACTTCAGCGGACTCAAGACCTCGGTGTTCCTGGAGGTCGAGGGTGCCGCCCACTACTTGCCCGCCTACGCCGGCAACCTCGACATCATGACCTGCGCCGCGCTGGCCACCGCCGAGCGCATGGCCCAGTCCATGCTCAATCGCTGAAGGAGCTTCGCCATGACCTCAACCCCCGGCAACAAGCTCTACATCTCGGATGTGACCCTGCGTGACGGCATGCACGCCATCCGCCACCAGTACAGCCTGGATCAGGTCCAGGCCATCGCCCGGGCCCTGGATGCCGCTCGGGTCGACAGCATCGAGGTGGCCCACGGCGATGGCCTGCAGGGCTCCAGCTTCAACTACGGTTTCGGCGCCCATACCGACCTGGAATGGATCGAAGCCGCCGCCGACGTCCTGCATCACGCCCGCATCGCCACCCTGCTGCTGCCCGGCATCGGCACCGTGCATGACCTCAAGGCGGCCTATCGCGCCGGTGCCCGGGTGGTGCGGGTGGCCACCCATTGCACCGAGGCCGATGTCTCGCGCCAGCACATCGAATGTGCCCGGGAACTGGGCATGGACACCGTGGGCTTCCTGATGATGAGCCACATGACCAGCCCGGAGAACCTCGCGCTCCAAGCCCGGAAAATGGAAAGCTACGGCGCCACCTGCATCTACGTGGTGGACTCCGGCGGTGCCATGAACATGCAGGACATCCGCCTGCGCTTTCGCGCCCTCAAGGCCACGCTCAAGCCGGACACCGCCACCGGCATGCACGCCCACCACAACCTCGGCCTGGGCGTGGCCAACTCCCTGGTGGCCGTGGAGGAAGGCTGCCAGCGCATCGACGCCAGCCTCGCCGGCATGGGGGCCGGGGCGGGCAATGCGCCGCTGGAGGTGTTCATTGCCGCCGCCGACAAGCTGGGCTGGAACCATGGCACCGACCTGTATCGCCTGATGGACGCCGCCGATGACCTGGTACGGCCGCTGCAGGATCGTCCGGTGCGGGTCGATCGCGAAACCCTGGCCCTGGGCTACGCCGGGGTCTATTCCAGCTTCCTGCGCCACGCCGAAGTGGCCGCCCGCAAATACCAGCTCAAAACCGTCGACATCCTGGTGGAGCTCGGCCGCCGCCGCATGGTCGGCGGCCAGGAAGACATGATCGTCGACGTTGCCCTCGACCTGCTCGCTGCTCGGGAGTCCCGCCCATGAGCCTTGATCTAGAACCCATCGCCCACGCCCTCGACCAGGCCGCGCGCACTGCCCGCCCGCTGCCCCAGTTCAGCCAGCACACGCCATTCGACCTGGCGCAGGCCTATGACATCCAGCGCGCCTCCATGGCCCGCCGCTACGCCGACGGTGAACGCACGATCGGCCTCAAGCTCGGATTCACCAGCCGGGCCAAGATGGCCCAGATGGGGGTCGACAGCCTGATCTGGGGCTGGCTCACCGATGCGATGCTGGAAGAGGATGGCGGCACCTTGGGCCTCGATCGCTATATCCATCCGCGAGCCGAGCCGGAATTGTGCTTCCTGACCCGTCGCGTCATCGACCGACCCCTGACCCAGCTCGAAGCCGTGGACTATCTGGAGGCCGTGGCCCCGGCCATCGAGATCATCGACTCCAGGTACGAAGCGTTCAGGTTCAGCCTGGAAGACGTGATCGCGGACAACTGCTCATCGGCCGGGCTGGTGGTGGGCCCCTGGTCCCGGGATTTCTCGACCCTGGCCAATGCCGGGGTGCTGATGCGCCTGGACGGCGCGCTGGTGGAGGCCGGCTCCACCGCGGCGATTCTCGGGCATCCGCTGCGTAGCGTGGTGCAAGCCTCGCTCCTGCTGGCCCAGGCGGGTATCAGCCTGCCCGCCGGTAGCCTGATCATGGCGGGCGCCGCCACTGCCGCCGTGGCCTTGTCCCCTGGAGCCCATATCCAGGTGGAGATCGCCGGTTATGGCGAATGCGCCTTCAGTTGCAGCGGCCATTCCCGGGGAGAGCGCCCATGACCAGCAAACGCGCCACCCTGGTACCCGGCAAGGCCCAGCCCCGGGGACGTTTTCCCCATATCAAGCGCGCCGGCGACCTGTTGTTCGTTTCCGGCACCAGTTCGCGACGTCCGGACAACAGCTTCGAAGGCGTCGAGGTGGATGCCCTGGGCACCACCGCACTGGACATTCGCGCCCAGACCCGGGCCGTGATCGAGAACATCCGCGACATTCTCGCCAGCGAGAACGCCGGCCTGCAGGACCTGGTGGAAATCAGCGCATTCCTGGTGGACATGAACGACTTCGGTCCCTACAACCAGGTCTATGCGCAGTACTTCGACGAGCAGGGCCCGACCCGCACCACCGTGGCCGTGCACCAATTGCCGCATCCGCACCTGCGCATCGAAATCAAGGCGGTGGCCTATGCCCCGCTCAATCGCCGAGAACAATAACAATGGACAAACATCACTACAGCGCCCCGCTTAACTTCAACCGCTGGCTCGATGAACACGCGCACTTGCTACAGCCACCGGTGGGCAATCGCCAGATCTGGCAAGACGCCGACTTCATGGTCACGGTGGTGGGTGGCCCGAACCAGCGTACCGATTTCCACGACGACCCCATGGAAGAGTTCTTCTACCAGTTCAAGGGCAACGCCTACCTGAACATCTGGGATCGCGGCCGCTACGAGCGCATCGATCTGCGCGAAGGCGACCTCTACCTGATGGCACCCCACGTCATCCACTCCCCCCAGCGCCCGGAGCCCGGCAGCCTGTGCCTGGTGGTGGAGCGCCAACGGCCAGCGGGAATGCTCGATGCGCTGCAATGGTCCTGCGCTCACTGCGGCACATTGATCCAGCGCCACGAGCTGCAGTTGCGGAGCATCGTCGACGACCTGCCGCCCCTCTACGAAACCTTCTACGCCAGCAGTGACCAGCAACGTCGCTGTACCGGCTGCGGCGAAATCCATCCGGGCCGCGACTGGCAAACCTGGCACCGAACGCTCAAGACAGTGACCTGCCCATGAAAATCGACATGCATTCGCACTTCTTCCCCGCCATCACCCAGGACGAGGCCGCGCACCTGGACCCACTACGCGCGCCCTGGCTGCACAAGGATGGCGCCAAGGGCCAGATCATGGTCGGCGACAAGCCCTTTCGCCCGGTGCATGACGTGCTCTGGGACCCGGCCCGGCGTATCGAGCACCTGGATGAACAAGGCCTGGACATCCAGATCATGTGCGCCACGCCGGTGATGTTCGGCTACGACGCACCGATCGAACGGGCCCTGCCCTGGGCCCAGCGCATGAACGACCGGGCCATGCAGATGACCGTCGGCCATGAGTCGCGGCTCAAGGTCCTGGCCCAGGTGCCGCTACAGGACCTGGAGGCGGCCTGCGCCGAAGCCAGCCGGGCACGGGCCATCGGTCACGTCGGCGTACAGATCGGCAACCACGTGGGCAATCACGACCTGGATCAGGAGCACCTGGTGTCTTTCCTCGATCACTGCGGGCGCAACGACATTCCGGTGCTGGTCCATCCCTGGGACATGATGGGCGGCGAGCGCATGCGCAAATGGATGCTGCCATGGCTGGTGGCGATGCCCGCGGAGACCCAGCTGGGCATCCTCTCGCTGATTCTCTCCGGAGCCTTCGAACGCCTGCCTGAGTCCCTGCGTATCTGCTTTGCCCATGGCGGTGGCGGTTTCGCCTTTCTCCTGGGACGGGTGGACAACGCCTGGCGCCATCGCGACATCGTCCGCCAAGACTGTCCGCAGTTACCGTCGAGCTACGTCAAGCGCTTCTTCGTTGACTCTGCGGTATTCGACCCCGGCGCCCTGCAATTGCTGGTGGAGGTCATGGGCAGCGAGCGGGTGATGCTCGGCTCCGACTCGCCCTTCCCCCTCGGCGAACAGCAGATCGGCAGCGGCGTGGCGCACCACCCGACCCTGGCCGAAGCCGACAAGTCGCGGATTCTCGGCGGCAATGCCCAGGCGTTCTTCAACCTGCACTGACTCCGCGCCCCTCTCATTCCCGGCAGAACCTGCGCTACCCAGGAAGCCGGCACCAGCAGCCCTTCAACAGTGGCCCAGGGAACCTACCAGGGCCAAGGGGCTGGCCATGGTCGAAAACCGGGTTGGCCGCAAGCCGGAGCCTGTCGTGGTGAGAGGGCTGCCTTAAAAAAATGCCCAAAAGCCCCATCCGGCGGTTCCCAGAGTCCGGGTTGGCGAGTGCTGCGCCCAGAACACCAACAATAAGGAGCCACCATGCACCAGCGTACGCAAAACCCTTGCGAGATCATCGATCGCAGCCCGGTTTCTGCCCTGCAGATACGGGTGTTGCTGTTGTGTTTCCTGATCCTTGTGATGGATGGTTTCGACACCGCAGCCATCGGCTATATCGCCCCGGAACTGATCCGGAACTGGGGCATCGAACGGGCTCAGCTGGCCCCGGCCTTCGGCGCGGGATTGTTCGGCATGCTGTTGGGCAGCTTCTGCTTCGGGCCCCTGGCCGACCGCCTTGGGCGCAAGAGCGTGCTGCTGATCTGCGTGCTGATCTTTGCCCTGGGCACCCTGGCTTCGGCCCTGTCGCCGTCGATCGAGGTACTGGCCGGCCTGCGCTGCATCACAGGCATCGGCCTGGGCGGCGTGCTGCCCAATTGCATCACCCTGAGTTCGGAATATTCCCCGGCGCGACGCCGCATGCTGCTGGTGACCCTGAGCTATTCCGGCTTCACCCTGGGCCTAGCCCTGGGGGGTGGCGTGGCCGGGGCACTGCTGCCCACGGTGGGCTGGCAGGGCCTGCTGGTCATCGGTGGCATCGCCCCTTTGCTGTTGTGGCCCGTGTTGTATTTTGCCCTGCCGGAATCGGTGTGCTTCATGGCCAACAACCCGCGCCATGCCGTGGCCCTGCGCCGCATCGTCGAGCGGATCAGCGGTGAAACCGACTGGCAGCAGGTGCGCTTTGCCGGGGACGCTCCGGCCAGCCTAGGGCGCTCGCCATTATCGGCCCTGTTCAGCCAGGGCCAGATGACCCGCACCCTGCTGCTCTGGCTGACCTTCTTCTGCTGCCTGCTGGTGTTCTACCTGCTGACCAGCTGGCTGCCCACGGTATTGCACGCCAGCGGCTATAACACCGCCAATGCAGCCCGGATCAGCGCGATGATTCCTTTTGGCGGGGTGCTGGGCGGTATTGCCATGGCGCTGCTGATGGATCGCATCGGCGCCCTGCGCATCCTGCCCTGGCTGTGCCTGGGCGCGGCGGCGGCCCTGGCCCTGACCGGCAGTCAACTGCACGGCGCTGTCGGCACCCTGGTCATCGTCTTCCTCGCCGGTTTCAGCCTCACCGGCACCCTGAACAATCTCAGCGTGGTGGCCGCTACCCTCTACCCCACTGCCTCCCGGGCCACAGGCGTGGCCTGGGCCCTGGCGGCCGGGCGTGCGGGCTCGATTACCGGCTCGATGCTGGGGGGCTGGATCTTCAGCAATGCCGGGAGCCTGGAGCACTTCTTCCTGTGGATTGCCACTCCGGTCCTGCTGGCTGGGCTGGCGTTGGGGCTGATGAACCGCATTCGGCAAAAGCCACAAGCCGAGATCGAGCCCACGGCTTGAACCAGGCTCCAGCGGCCTCCTGGCCAGCGCCGCGATCAAGCCCGGCCAATGCTCGTAGCCTGTTTCAGCCATCGGCGCCCTGATAGCAAGATCCAGGGCTGGTGCTGCGCGCAGAAATAGCAATACTGCGCAGCAGCATCACGGTCCGAGCAGCGACAAGCCGCTCGATCAACGACTAAAAAGGGCCTGGGCCATGAGCACTAGACAAACAATCGCCGGCGACATCGTGCTGATCCCTCTCAGCGAGGGTTTCCGGCCGGCGAAGGTGCTGTACGTTTCACACCGCTAGAAGGACACGATCCTGCTGGGCCTGTATGCCAACTGCGTCAGCACCCGGCAACTGCCCGACGAACTGGCGGACACATTCGCACTAAGGCTCTACACCTCGAAGACAGCGGTACGAAAGCAGCGCTGGCACTGGGTGGGCCATGAAGCGCTGCGAGCATCGCAAACCGGACTCGACCTGAGAATCGTGGCGGGGGAGCTCTGGCAAGGTGACCAGCATCTGGGCCTGGCCTCGCCAGAGCAGCGCAAGGACCTGCCCGAGATGTTGGTCATGGGTGCCGCGCTCGTCGAGAAAAAAGCCGCGGCAATCCCCTAGGCCCTCGCTGCGGCATCGACTCCAGGAGCCGACAATGCCGCGCCCCTCGCGAGGCGACGGCAGCGGGCGTTTCAGGTGTGTCTTCAGAAGATATCGATCGGGTAGTCGGTGATCAGCCGGAACTCATCCATATTGCCCTCGCCCTGGGCCACATTCGCCCGGTGCCAGGTCTGGCGCAGGCGCAGGCTCAGGTCCTTCCAGGGGCCGCTCTGCACCACATAGCGTGCCTCGACGTTGATCTCCCGGTGCACCCCATCCTTGCCATACATCCCGGCGTAGGCGCTACCGGCCGGGGTGTGCGTGCCGTCGATCCCGGAGCCCCGCAGGTAACGGGTCATCAGGTTCAAGCCCGGCACGCCATAACTGGCCAGGGACAGGTCGTAGCGCAGTTGCCAGGAGCGTTCGTTGGGCCCGTTGAAGTCCGAGTACTGCACCGAGTTGGGCAGGTAGATCGAGGCGCCCTGATCGCGACCGTTGCGACCGTTGCGATCCAGGTCACCGACCCCCAGGTAGTCGAACGGGGTGTTGCCATCGACGTTCTGCAAGGCAAGGGTCATACGGTGAGCGCCCAGGCCATAGAACACCGCAGCGCCCAGCGTGGTGTTGTCGATGGCCCCGGCCTTGGAGCGGCCAGTGTCGAGGGTGCGATACAGGTTGAGGTCGAAGCCGGCCTGCTGCCCTTCACCCAAGTCGGTGCGGCCGTTGAGGTTGGCGTAGTACTGGTTCCAGATGTCCTGGAAGCGCGCAACGTAGAGGCTGGCACCCAGGTCCCGGGTGAACTGGTACTGGCCACCGGCGTAGTCCACCGAAGGGGTGGTGACACCGCTATAGAACGCCCACAGATCACCACTGCTGTTGGTGGTGACATGACCGGTGGCCGATGTGAAGTGCCCGGCCTGCAGCTTGAGCCGGTCCAGTTCCTGGCTATCCAGGGCAAAGCCGGTGGCGGTTTGCGGGATCAAGCGGTTGTGACCGATAGCGAACACCGGGGTATCCACCGATTGCTCGCCATAGCGCAGCACACTGTTGGAGACCTTGATCTTGAGCGCGGCACCGGCTTTGGAGTATTCGTCTGCCGGCTTGCCGTTGTCGTGGATCGGCAAATTGTAGGTGCCGGTCTTGCCGCCGGAGGCATCCAGCTTGAGTCCCAGAAAGGCAAAGGCATCCACGCCCACGCCAACGGAGCCCTGGGTGAACCCCGAACTGAAGCGACCGATAAAGCCCTGGGTCCAATCCTTGCGATCCGCGCGACCATCCTGAATGCTGCGATTGAAATAGTAGTTGCGGGCCAGCACGCTCAGGTGACTGTCCTCGATGAATCCCGACTCGGCAGCCTGGGTTGTCCAGGGCAAGCAGCCCAATAGCGGCAACAGCAATGGCGATAGAGAACGCGAGACATGGGGCATGGCAAAACCTCTGGTGATTTATTGTTTTTGTCGTGGGTGATGCAGTGCAGCCGCCCGGCTCCCTTGGTGGGCATGGAGCCACCGGAACCGAGCGATCCAGGAAGTGATGCCAGCGCGCTCGTCCAGCCGCTGCCCCTGGCCGCGTACGACTCGCAGGGCAACGGTGCTTTACGGCCTTCGCAGGTTCGCTGGCGTCTACAGGGGCAGTACCGCTCAGGGTTGTCGCAGCGGCAGCGGCTTGGGGGCTTGGGCGTCAAGGGCCCGCTTGCCGCGAAAACGCAGGTAGTAGATCGACAGGATCAGCCCCAGGAAGGGCAACCCGCAGACCAGGGTCAGGAAGAACGGTTCGGTGAACAACGTCGTGACCATCACCGCCAACATCAGCAACAGGCCACCGAGGCTGGTCCAGGGGTAGCCCCAGAGCTTGAAGGCCAGGGGTTCGCTGCCCTGCTGGCGACGGAAGCACAAGTGAGTGAGGAAGATCCCGGCCCAGGTGAACATGGCCCCGAACATCGCGATCGACATCATCAGCGTGAAGGCTTGCTCGGCATAGGCCAGGTACAACAAGGTGGCCAGGGCAATGCCCAGGGATGACAGCAACAGCGCCGCCAGTGGTACGCCATTGCGGCTCAGGCGACCAAACATCGCCGGTGCCTGGCCAGCCCGGGACAGGCTGAACATCAGCCGGGTGGTGATGTACAGCTGGCTGTTCATCGCCGACAGCGCCGCCACCAGGATCACTGCATTGATCACCCCACCGGCATAAGGGATGCCGCTGGCCGCCATGACCATGACGAAGGGGCTTTCTCCGCCGGTATTGCGCGCCCAGGGCACGATGGCCAAGACCAGGGCGATGGTCAGCAGGTAGAACACCACCAGGCGCACCACGGTAATGCGAAACGCCCGCGTCACAGCGCGTTCGGGGTCCTTGGCCTCGCCCGCCGCTACCGCGATCATTTCGATGCTCAGGTAGCTGAAGAAGGCCACGATCACTGCGACCCAGGTGCCCCAGACGCCATTGGGAAAGAAGCCCCGGTCATTGCTGTAGTTGGCCAGGCCGATACCCGACTCCATGGGCGCGTCATACACCACCCAGGCCCCCAACAGGATGAAGGCAACGATGGCGCACAGCTTGAGCAGCGAGAACAGGTACTCGATGCTGCCGAATACCTTGACGCTGAAGGCGTTGGCCAGGATCAGCGCCAGGGAGAAGCCCAGCATCCAATAGCCTCCCGGCACATCCGGATACCAGAACTTCATGTACATCGCCGCGGCGGTGATTTCCGTGCCCACGGCGAACACGATGGAAGCCCAGTAGGCGTAACGCATGGCGAAGCCGAACCAGGGCGCCACATAAAACTCGGCGAACGAACCGAAAGACCCGGAAGTCGGGTGACGCACGGTCATTTCCGCCAGGCACCCCATCAGCAACAGCGCGATCACCGCGCCGATGCCATAGCTCACCAGCACGCTGGGCCCGGCGAAACCGATGGCAAAACTGCTACCCAGGAACAGCCCGGTACCGATGGCCCCGCCAATGGCGATCATCGACAATTGGCCGCTGCTCAAGGTTTGCTTGAGGCCTTTCTCACGGTCTGCCACTTGTTTGAAGGTGTGTGTTGTTTTTGTCATGACACGCTTGCTCCAAGGCTAGGCACTGGGGTCAGGTCACCGATTTACGGGCCAGGAACTGCGGCTGGTTCCACTCGCCGCTCACGAGGATTTCCCGCAGTGCCCCCACGCACTCCCACACCTCTTGGTAACGGTTGTACAGCGGTGCAAAACCAAAACGCAGGATGTCCGGTGCACGGAAGTCACCGACGATGCCCCGGGCAATCAGGGCCTGCATGACCGGATAGGCCTGGGGGTGGCTCAGGGAGACCTGGCTGCCGCGCTGTTCGGCCTGCCTGGGCGTGCACAGCGTCACACCCAGGCCCTGCAACTGCTGGTCGCAGAGAGTGATGAACAATTCGGTCAAGGCCTCGCTCTTGGCTCGCAGTACCTGCAGGTCGACCCCATCGAACGCTTCCAGGGCCGCTTCCAGGGCCAGCACTCCCAACTGTGGCGCAGTGCCCACCAGCATCCGGTCCAGGCTCGGATGCGGTTGGTATTCATGGGTGAAGTCGAAGGGTTTGGCATGGCCATGCCAACCTGTGAGCGGCTGGCGCAAATGAGGGATATGGCGCTCGGCAACAAAGACGAAAGCCGGAGCCCCGGGTCCGCCATTGAGGTACTTGTAGCCGCAGCCTACGGCAAAGTCGGCGCCCGCCGCATTCAGGCGGACCGGCATGGCCCCGGCGGAATGACACAGGTCCCAGACCACCAGGACCCCCAACTCATGGGCACGGGCGGTAATGGCCGCCATATCGTAGCGGCGGCCGGACTTGAAGTTGACATGGGTCAGCGAGAGCACCGCCACCTCTTCACTCAGGGCCTCCATCACCTGCTCGGGATCGACGCACTGCAACTGGCACCCCGTCAATTCCGAAACCCCCTGGGCGATGTAGACATCGGTGGGGAAATTGCCGTTTTCCGCCAGGATCACCCGACGTTGCGGCTGCATGCGCAACGCGGCCACCAGCACCTTGAACAGGTTGATCGAGGTCGAGTCGGCAACGATCACTTCATGCGCCTGGGCACCGACCAGATGCGCAATGCGCGCTCCGGTGCGTTGCGGTGCCGGATACCAGTCGGCATCGTTCCAGGAGTTGATCAGCCCCTGGGCCCATTCCTCCTTGAGGACTTGCTCGATTCGCGCGGGCACATGGGCCGGCATCGCCCCCAGGGAGTTACCGTCCAGGTAGATCTTGTGTTGCGGCAGGGCAAAGCGCTGGCGACAAAAGGCCAGTGGATCGGACTCATCCAGTTGTTGGACCTGGTCCAGGCGACAGGGCGTGGAACTGCTCATGACTATCCCTCGGCATTTATTGTTGTGGCGCCTGGACGGCGACAACGGCCGCCAGGCTGCCCAGATCCTAGCCAGGGTTGTCATTACTGGATAATAGAAAAGAAGCCGCCGTGTATTCCGTAAGGTAATGGCCAACCCACTGCGACTATCCGTTCCGGGTGATGCTTTATCGAGGCATTTACGGCGGGTTATGCCATGGCTGGCTTGTCGACTGGCGCGGGCAATGACCAGGCACCGACCGTTTGAGAACGGGGCGCAAAAAAAAGCCGCCCGATCGGGCGGCTGCAATCCCTGACCAGCGTTAGAAATCGAGGGAGAAGTTGAGCGTCATGGCATGGTCCTTGGTCTGCCCGGACAGCTGCCCCGAGTAGCCGATACCCAATTTGCCAGCCGGCGTGACCTGATAGTCCAGGCCGGCCTCGACCAGCGCGCTGTCCTTGGCGATCGGCACGCCCTGGGTCGTGAACGAGGTGCCGCCATCGATGAAGCTCAGGTCGGCATCCGGCTTGGTATCGCCATAGGCATGGCGCCAGCCCAGGCCCAGTCGAGGGGTGAGCTGCTGGCCGTTGCTCAAGGTAATGCGCTTGCCCGCGCGCAGGCCAACGGTGGAGAACGTCACGTCCTGGCTGGCCTTGGCCTTGAGTGCCGCAGCGCCGCCCTTCTCCTTGCCGGTGTCGCTGTCGTAGTTGACATAGGACAGCCCGACGAAAGGTTCCAGCGCCACGCCCGCGGCGTCCATGGCATAACCGACCTCACCGAAGACCTGGGCACTGCGGGCGTTGTAGTCGGCCTTCAGGCGATCGCTGTAGCTGCCGACGGCGACGTCACGCTTGGTCTCGATCTTGTGCCAGCTGTAGGCCGCCCCCAGGCGCACCGCAACGGCATCGAACTGGGAATTGAGGTAGGCCCCAAGGTGGGTGGTGTTGACCGTGGCTTCCGACTGCCGCTGGCTGGCCTTCAGGTCGCTGCGGGTATAACCCACGGCCGCACCGGCTCGCCAGGTGTCATCCAGCTGGCGGTCGCTGCCCAGCACGAAGCCCGACAGGTTGCGATCCAGCTTGGCGGTATTGCTGTTGCCGGACATGTCGCCCCAGGTACCCAACACACGCATCCAGCCCACCATCTCGCCCTGGCAACCGCTGCTGCTCAAGCGATTTTCACGGCTGGCCAGCACTTGCCGAGGGTCGTCCTGGCTACTGTTGCAGCCAGGCTGGCGCATGCGGTCGTTGAGGGCATCGCGCATGTAGCGCGAATCCTCCAGCAAGGCGCTGACCGTACTGGCATGGATTTCCCCGGACAGGCTATTGAACGCATTCTGTGCCCCGGCCCGGTCCAGGCCGAGGATCTGATCGTTCAACTGATCGGCAGGATCGTCGTCATCTCCCGAATAGGCGCCCAGTGCCGCCGCCACTCCGCGCTGGTTGCGGGTCTGGGCGACGTCGACGAAGGCGGTCTGGTTGCGGCTGACATTCAGGTTCACCTGGTTGGCGCTGTAGGCCAGCGAGGTGTCGAGGAACACCAGTTGCGGCAGGTTGCTGCTGCTGAAAGTACCAGTGATGCCGCCACCGGCGTTGATCAGCGAGTAGCTGGTGGTGCCGCCACCGTAGTTCAGGCCGGTGACCTGCAGATTGCCCGCCAGGTTGGCGGTGCCACCCACTTGCAACGCCGGGCTCGTGGCCGAGGTCGGTGTCAGTTGCAGGGTCCCGGTGCTGCCGTTGCTGAAGTTGCCGGTGACCGCCAGCTTGCCGATCGGCCCGCCGGAACTCACCAGGCCATTGTTGACCAGCCCCCCGACGCTGCCGTTGCCTTGCAACGCGGCGCCATTGCTGACCACCACCTGCCCAGCCAGGGAAGCCGGGGCGTCGCCGATCTGTACAGTGCCCTGCTCCACCGCCAGGGTGCCGCTGAAGGGCTGGTTGCCATTGAGCTGCAGCAAACCAGCGCCCTGCTTGACCACCGTACCAGTACCACTGAGCTGGCCGTTGAACACGCCATTGCTGTTCTGCGCGAACAACATCCGGGCGTTGACCAGCATCCGTCCCTGCAAGCTGGTGGTGTTGCCCGCCAGGGTGCCGCCACTGACCGTGGTGCCGCCGGTGTAGGTGTTGGCACCCGTGAGCAGCAAGACCCCGGCATCGGTTTTCTCGATACCGCCGCTGCCCACCAGCGGTGCATCGATCTGGGTTACCACTCCACCATTGATCCGTACCTTGGCCAGGCTGCCATCGCTGCCATTGGTAGGGCTCAGGCTGCCATTGCTGCCGGCGACGAAGTTATAGCCGCTGTCGAGCACCTGCATGCCGGTGAAGCTCTGGTTACCGGCCACGGTCACGGTGCCGCCCTGCCCGCCGAAGATCACGAACTGGTTGCCCGCACCCTGGGTCTGGGTACCGGTGGGGTCGGTCCAGTTGGTGGACGAGCCCCAGGTGCCGCTGCCACCACCGATGCTGCCGTTGGCCGTGGTCTGGCCGCCGTTCCAGAACTGCACCTGGCCTGGCGCGCCCTGTACCAGCAGGTTGACCTGGTTGGCCAGGGCGGTCTGCAGGCTCAGGGAGCCCGGCAGCACACCACCAGGCAGCGTGCCGTAGTTCAGGCCGTTGTTGGTCAAGGTGCCGCCGTAGCGGAACAGTTGGTAGACGCCTACGCCGAAGTTTCCGGCATCGGTGATGTTCAAGGTGCCGTCCAGGGTGAGGTTGCCGGCCACGTTGACCGCCGTGGTGGAGCTGGTGGCCTGGCCCAGGCTGAAGTCCAGGTTGGTGCCGGAAGACAGCACCAGGCCGCCCACGGACAACGGCGTGGCACTGCCGCCGGCCTTGAGGCTGGCGCCATCGCCCAGCTGTACGGTACCGGTGAGCTGGCCGCTACCGCCAATGCTGGCGCCATTGGCCACCTGCACATTGCCGCTGGCCAGGCTGCCGTTGACCAGCAACGAGCCGTCCTGCACCTGGGTGGTGCCGGTAAAGCTGTTGTTGCCGGTCAGTAACAGCGTGCCGCTGCCTTGCTTGATCAAGGTGCCGTTGCCGCTGAGGTTGCCGGCATAGGTGCCATTGGCGTTCTGCTGGAACATCAGCGCGGCATTGTTGAGGATCGAGCCCTGCAAGCTGCTGGCATCGCCGCGGGTGGTGCCTGCGTTGAGCGTGGTACCGCCGCTGTAGGTATTGGCGCCGCTGAGCAGCAAATCGCCGCTGCCATTCTTCACCAACGAGCCATTGCCACTGATCGCGCCGCTGAGGGTCAGGGCCTGCTGGTTGGCCAGGTTCAACTGCGCGCCAAGGGTAATGGCATTGGCCAACTGCAGCGCCACCGGACTGTCGAGCTGGGCGTTGCCGCCCACCGTCAGGGCTCCACTGCCCAAGGCGTTGTCGTTGCCCAGGACCAATTGCCCGGCCTTGAGCAAGGTGCCGCCCTGGTAGGTATTGACGCCGTTCAAGGTCAGGCTGGCGTTGCCATTCTTCACCAGGCCGCCGGTGCCACCGACCACACCGCCCAGGGTCAGGGCATTGGAACCGCCGATGTTCAATGCACCAGCCAGGTTCAGTCCATTGCCCAGGGACACCGCCGTGTTGCTGTCCAGGGTGGTGCCATTGGCGGTGCTCAGGGCACCGCTGCCCAGGGCGCTGTCATTGCCCACCACCAGGGTGCCGCCCTGCAGCGAGGTGCCGCCGCTGTAGCTGTTGTTGCCATTGAGCACCAGGGTGCCGCTGTCGAGCTTGGCCAGGGTGCCGCTGCCGGTGAGCGTCACGCCGAGGGTGGCGGTGGCGTTCGGATCGACCCGAATCGCCGTGTTGCCGGTACCGCCATTGACCAGGTTCAGAGCCCCGCCCACGCCGCCTACCAGGTTGTAGCCGTCGGTGACGAACTGCATGCCGGTGAGGCTTTGCGTGCCATTCACGGTCACGGTGCCAGCATTGCCCTGGAACACCGCGAAGCTGCCGCCCCAGGCCTGGTTCGAACTGCCATCGACCGACGTCCAGTTGCTGGTGCCACTGCCCCAGGTACCGGAGCCGCCGTCGATCACGCCGTTGCCCGTGGTCTGCGAGCCATCCCAGAACAGCACGGTGGTGTTGGGGGCACTCACCAGCAGGTTGACCTGGTTGCCCACGGCGGTTTGCAGCTGCAGGTCGCCTGGCACCACGCTGCCGGGCAGGGTGCCAAAGTTGAGGCCGTTGTCGGTCAGTGCCCCGGTGTAGTTGATCAGGCGATAGACGCCGGTGCCGAAGCCGCCGATGTCGCTCACGTTCAAGGTGCCGTCCAGGGTCAGGTTGCCACCGACGTTGACCAGGGCATTGCCACCACCGTTGACCGGCGCGCCGAGCCCCACGTCCAGGTTGGAGTTGGCGCCCAGTACCAATGAGCCTGCCGACAGGGTGTTGCCGGAACTCAGCGCCAGGTGCCCGCCATCGGCCACGGTGAGGGCGCCGCCCAGGCTGCCGTTGCCGGTCAGGGTCGCGCCGCTGTTGACCGTGACCGCGGCGCTGGCCAGCGAGCCGCTGAGGTTCAGCGTGCCGCCGTTGACCTGGGTGTTGCCGCTCAGGGTACTGGTGCCGCTGAGATTGAGCGTGCCGGTACCGGCCTTGATCAGTTGCCCGCTGCCGTCCAGGCTGCCGCCGAACGTGCTGCCCTGGTTACCGCTGCCCAAGGTCAGGGTATTGCCGCTGCCGATGGCCACCGCACCGCTGCCGCTCAGGCTGCCCAGGCTGGCCGAGGCTCCGAGGTTGAGGTTGCTGCCAGCGGCCAGGTTGACACCGGCGCTATTGCCCAGGGCACCGCTGCTCTGGGTGGTCAGGCTGCCGGCCAGCACGTTGATGGGGCCACTGAAACTGTTGTTGCCACTCAGGGTCAGGTTGGCCGCGCCGTTCTTGGTCAAGGTCCCGCTGCCGGCAATCACGCCGCCCAGGGTCAGGTCGTTGGCCCCGGCCAGGGTCAGCCCGGCATTGACGTTAAGGTCGTTGGTCAGCACCAGCGGCGCACTGTTGGCCAGGGTCGCGGTGCCGCCCACGGTCAGCGCGCCGCTGCCCAGGGCCGTGGCCTGGGCCAGGGTCAGGGTGCCGGCGTTGAGCAGGGTACCGCCCTGGTAGTTGTTGACCCCGCCCAGGGTCAGGTTGCCGGCGCCGTTCTTGATCAACTGGCCGGCACCGCCGATGGTCCCGCCCAGTGCCAGGTCGTGGCTGCCGGCCAGGGTCAGGTTGGCATTGAGGGTCATGGCGTTGGCCAGGCTCAGGGCACTGCCACTGTCCAGGGTCGCAGCGCCGCCCACAGTCAGGGCTCCCGCGCCCAGGGCACTGTTGTCACCCAGGGTCAGGGTGCCGGCATTGAGCTGGGTGCCACCACTGAAGCCGTTGCTGGCGTTCAAGGTCAGGTTGGCAGCACCATTCTTGGTCAGGCCGCCTGCACCGTTGACCGCGCCACCCAGCGTCAGGTCGGCGGTACCGCCGATGCCCAGGTTGCCGGCCAGGTTCAGGGCGTTGGCCAGGCTGACCGCAGTGCTGGCGTCCAGGGTGGTGCCCGCGGCCGCATTCAGCGCTCCGCCACCCAAGGCGGTGTTGCTGGCCAGGATCAGGCCGCCCGCGTTCAACGCGGTAGGCCCCAGGTAGGTATTGTTGCCGCCCAGGGTCAAGCTGGCGCTGCCGTTCTTGACCAGGCTACCGCTGCCACCGATCGCCCCACCCAGGGTCAGGGCGTTGGAACCGGCGATATTCAGTGCACCGGCCAGGGTCACGGCATTGCCCAGGGTGACCGCCGTGTTGCTGTCCAGGGTGGTGCCATTGGCGGTGCTCAAGGCGCCTGTGCCCAGGGCGCTGTTGTTACCCACCACCAGGGTGCCACCCTGCAGCGAAGTGCCGCCGCTATAGCTGTTGTTGCCATTGAGCACCAGGGTGCCGCTGTCGAGCTTGGCCAGGGTGCCGCTGCCGTTGATCGCCACGCCGAGAGTGGCGGTGGCGTTCGGGTCGACGCGGATCGAGGTATTGCCACCGCTGCCGTTGACCGCCGTCAGCGAACCACCGGGGGCCCCCACCAGGTTGTAGCCGTCGACGACGAATTGCATGCCGGTGAAACTCTGCGCCCCGGCCACGGTGACCGTACCCGCAGTGCCCTGGAAGACCGCAAAACCGTTACCCCAGGTCTGGTTGAGGGTGCCATTGACCGAGGTCCAGTTGCTGTTCAGCGAGTCCCAGGTGCCGCTGCCACCATCGACCGCGCCATTGGGCACTGTCTGGCTGCCGTCCCAGAAGCGAATGTTGGTCCCCCCCGATACCAGCAGGTTGACCTGGTTGCCGACGCTGGTCTGCACCACCAGGTCGCCAAGGTTGAAGCCCAGCGGTACGCTGGCCACGTTCAGCCCCAGGTCCACCAGGCTGCCGGTGTAGTTGATCAGGCGATAGACGCCCACGCCGAAACCACCGGCATCGCTGACGTTGAGCTGGCCGCCCAGGGTCAGGTTGCCGCCGACATTGAGCAGCGAAGTGGTGGACGGCGCGCCAAGGTTGGCGTCCAGGTTGGCGCCGCTGTTGAGCACCAGCGAGCCCACCGACAGGGTATTGCCCGAATTCAGCGCCAGATGGCCACCGGACGCCACATCCAGGGCGCCCAGCAACGAACCGGAGCCGGTCAGGGTCCCGCCGCTGGCGACGTTGACCGTGCCGCTGGCCAGGGAACCGTCGACCTTCAGGGTGCCGCCGCTGACCAGGCTGTTGCCGGTCAGGCCATTGATGCCGCCCAGGGTCAGGGTGCCGCTGCCGACCTTGGTCAACTGCCCGCTGCCACTGAGGTCGCCGTTGAACACCGAGCTGGCGTTACTTCCACCGACACTCAGCGCCACACCAGGACTGAGTTGCACCGAGCCGCTGCCAGTCAACCCGCCAAGGCTGGCATTGGCGCCCAGGTTGAGGCTGGCGCCCGCGCTGATGTTGGCCCCGGAACTGTTGCCCAGGGCGCCGCTGGAGAGCGTGGTCACACTGCCGGCCAGCACGTTCAAGGGTCCGCTGAACGTGTTGTTGCCACTCAGGGACAGGTCCGCCAGGCCGTCCTTGATCAACCCGGAACTGCCACCGATCACCCCAGCCAGGATCAGGTTGTTGTTGCCGGCCAGGGTCAGGTCGGCATTGAGGGTCAGGTTGTTGCCCAGGGCCATTGGCGTGCTGTTGTCCAGGGTCGCGGCGCCGCCAACAGTCAGGGCGCCGGTGCCCAGGGCCCCGCTGTTGCCCAGGGTCAGGGTCCCGGCATTGAGCGCGGTGCCACCCTGGTAGGTGTTGATGCCGTTGAGCGTCAGGTTGGTCGTGCCGTTCTTGATCAATTGCCCCGTACCACCGATGACCCCGCCCAGGGTCAGGTCGTTGCTGCCGGGCAGGGTCAGGTTGGCATTGAGGGTCAGGTTGTTGTTCAGGCTGATACCTGGTGCGCTGTCCAGGTTTGCCGCGCCAGCCACGGTCAACACTCCGTTGCCCAGGGCGCCATTGTTGCCCAGGGTCAGGGTCCCGGCGTTGAGCGTGGTGCCGCCCTGGTAGGTGTTGGCGCCGTTCAGGGTCAAGTTGGCGTTGCCGTTCTTGATCAAGCTGCCGATCCCGCCGACCACTCCGGCCAGGGTCAGGTCGGCGCCGCCACCGATAGTGACCCCGCCGCCAAGGTTCACCTGATTACCCAGGCTCACTGCGGTGTTGCTGTCCAGGGTGGTACCCGCTGCCGCATTCAGCGTGCCGGTGCCCAGGGCCTGGTTATTGCCAACGATCAAGCGACCCGCATTGAGGGTGGTATTGCCCTGGTAGAGATTGGCGCCGTTGAGCGTGAGGTCGGCGCTGCCATTCTTGATCAGGCTGCCGGTTGCGCCGGTGAGCACGCCGCCCAGGGTCAGGGCATTGCTGCCGGCCACCGTCATCGCGCCATTAAGGGTGATGCCGTTGCCGACAGTGACTGCGGTGCTGGCGTCCAGGGAGGTGCCGTTCATGGCGACCAGCGGCCCCGTCCCCAGGGCGCTGTTGGAGCCCAAGGTCAGCGTGCCGCTCGCCAGCAGGGTGCTGCCCTGGTAGGTGTTGGTGCCGCTCAAGGTCAGGTTGGAAGCACCGCTCTTGATCAACCCGGTGAAACCACTGATGTTCCCGCTCAGGGTCAAGGGGTTGCTGCCTGCCACCGTCAGGTTGCCGCCATTGAGGTTGATGTCGTTGCTGACGCTCATGGCGCTGCTGGCGCTGAGCGAACCGGAGCCCGAAAGCGTCAGGGTACCGGTGCCCAGGCCCGAAGCATTGCCCAGGACCAGGCCGCCGGAATTGAGCACCAGGCCACCGGCGTAGGTATTGGTTCCGTTGAGGGTCAGGTTGCCTGTGCCGTTCTTGATCAGGCCGTTGGTGCCACTGATATCGCCATCCAGAATCCACTGGTTGGTGCCCCCGTTCAGGGTCAGGTCGGCATTGAGCACCATGGTATTGAGCAGGTCCAGGTTGGTCGTACCGACCAGGGTCGTGGCCCCCCCGATGGTCACGGTGCCTGTACCCAGTGCCCCGCTGTTGCCCAGGGTCACGGTCCCGCCATTGATCAGGCTCCCACCCTGATAGGTGTTGTTGCCATTGAGGGTCAGGTTGGCCGTGCCGTTCTTGGTCAGGCCACCGGTGCCGGTGATCAGCCCGCCCAGGGTCAGCGCGTTGCTGCCGGCCAGGTTGAGGTTGCCGGCCAGGTTCAGGGTATTGCCCAGGGACACCGAGGTGCTGCTGTCCAGGGTAGTGCCGGCGGCGGTATTGAGCACGCCCAGGCCCAGGGCCAGGTTGCTGCCGACGATCAACGACCCGCTGTTGAGGTTGGTGTTGCCCAGGAAGCCGTTATTGCCGGACAGGGTCAGGCTTGCCGTGCCGTTCTTGTTCAGCCCACCGGCACCGTTGATCTGCCCGGACAGCCCCAGGTTCTGGGTGCCGCCAATGGTCAGGGCGCCGGCCAGGTTGACGTTGTTGCCCAGGCTCAAGGCGGTGTTGGCATCCAGCGTCGTACCGGCCGCCGCGTTGAGGGTGCCGGTGCTCAGGGCGCCGGCATTGCCGACAATCAAGCGCCCGGCATTCAGGGCCGTGTTGCCCAGGTAGGCATTGGCCGAATTGAGGACCAGGTCGGCGCTGCCGTTCTTGATCAGGCCACCGGCACCGCTGACCAGGCCGCCCAGGGTCAGGGCATTGCTGCCGCCCAGGGTCAGGTTGCCGGCCAGGGCCAGGGCGTTGCCCAGGCTGATGGCGGTGTTGGTATCCAGGGTGGTGCCACCGGCCGTGCTTAACAAGCCACTGCCCAAGGCATTGTTGTTGCCCAGGATCAGGCTGCCGGCATTGAGGTTGGTGGTGCCGCTGAAGCCAGTGTTGTTGCCGCTCAGAGTCAGGCTGCCAGTGCCGCCCTTGTTCAGCGCAGCGCTGCCGCTGAGGACGCCGGACAGGGTCAGCGCGCCGACACCGCTGGTACTCAAGGCGTTGTTGAGCACCAAGCTATTGCCCAGGTTGATGGTGCCTGGCGCGCTCAAGGTGGCCGCGCCGCCCAGGGTCACGGTGGAAGTGCTGAAGGCCTGGTTGTTGCCCACCTGCACCGTGCCGCCATTGAGCGTGGTACTGCCGGTGTAGGTATTGGCGCCATTGAGGGTCAGTTGCCCGGCGCCAGACTTGACCAGCCCGCCGCCACCGGAAATCACCCCGGCCAGGGTGGTGTCGTTGCTGCCTTGCAGGGTCAGGCCGCCAGCGCCCAGGCTGATCAGGTTGTTCAAGGTCAGGCCGGCGGTACTGGCTTGCAGCACACCACCATTGGAGGTCAGCAGACCGCTGCCGAAGGTGGCGCTGTTGTTGTACAGGGCCACCCCGCCATTGAGCGTGGTGTTGCCGCTGACCACCGGCCCCTGCAGCGTCCAGGTGCCGCTGTTGAGGGTCAGGTTGTTGAAGTTGACGTAGTTGGCACTGGAAACCGTGCCGCTGCCGGTGGTGCCGCCACCCACGCCCAGGGTGTTTTGCAACAACAGGGTGTTGGAACCGCCAGCGCCACCGTCGATCTGCCCCGTAGGAGCAAACGTCAGGTCGACCCCCAGCAGGCCGCCCAGGGCGATGCCGATCCCGCCGCCACTGCTGACCGAGGAGCCGGTCACCGCGGTGAAGCTGTTGGTACTGCCAGCGCCCAGGGACACGCCGCCGGTGATCTGCCCGGTGTTGGTGAAGTTGTTGCCAGCCGTCGAGGATTGGAACGCCACCCGGCCCACCAGGGTGCCGTTGTTGGTCATGTTGACCTGGGAGCCCCCACGCACCGCCACCACCGGCGCATCGGCGGAGAGCAGGGTCAGGCCCAGCAATGCCGAGGAACCGATGCTGCCGTTGTTGACGATGGTGGTGCTGCCGCCCGCGCCGTTGTTGATGTTCAGCGCCATGCCGTTGAGCGTGCCCAGGTTCAGGCCGAGGATGCCTGACGTACCGTTCAGCGTACCGGTGGCGCTGTTGTTGACGTTGACCACCCCGGCGGAACCGTTGCCGATCACCACGCCATTGCTGAGCAGGGTCACCAGCCCGAGCAGGGCCGGATCGACGGTTCCGTTGTTGTTGAAGGTAATGCCGTTGCCGGTGAGGCTGATCGCCGTGCCGCCGAGCAATGAGTTGAACGTCGCACCACTGCCGACGTTGACCGTTAGGTTATCGGCAGAGCTGGCGAAGGCGTTGGTCAGGATCGCTGTGGCATTGCCAGTGCAGTTGACGGTGTCGTTGGCCACCGGGTTGGCTGGCGAACAGGCTGCCATGGCAGCTGGGCTGGCCAGGCTCCAGAGCAGGCCGGCTATTCCAAGGCGGATGGCCATGGACAGAGGAGACAGATTGACAAACACATCCCTGGCATGACGAACGTTCACGAGCGACTCCTTTCGTGAGCAGGCTTTTCATCCGTAAAAATGCGTACTTCTCACAGGGTGCTTAGCCCTCTACTACTCGCATCGACGCCTGAAACCTGACCATTGGTAAAATTCCTTGGACAGAAACCTAGGG
>MCNE01000039.1_pt1 | contig 59168 bp, 48 predicted proteins | sample 778201 | NCBI WGS metagenome assembly MCNE01 (sample SAMN04296813, study PRJNA304217) | bioreactor metagenome | isolation source: sewage enriched with benzalkonium chloride | place: Turkey: Istanbul urban wastewater treatment plant | reverse complement strand
CCTTAGCATGCTTATATCCATGACTTCGTTTCCGATGGTGGGATAGGGCGTTGGCTGAACGGTTTCAAGTTGGAAGGTGTTTTGAGAAATTGAATATTAGACAAGTCTGGAGTTTTTTCCGCGCGTGCAGCCATTGACGATGCTCGATGCTTATCGTCCAGCGTTGGCAGCCAGATGCCGCTCACAGCCAGGCAACGCATGAGCGCCGGGGCTTCAGGAGCAGGGGAACTTAGGCTTGAAAGGGTGCCGAGCCACCTTTCTGCGATCAAAAACAAAAGCCTGACTCCATTCATGCAATGAGAATGGCGTCACATTAATGGCTATTGGATATTGCGAATATCAGGCTGGTCCTGATTGTTGATAGGGGAATCCCTTAGGCGCGGGAACCTTCCGCCGGAATAGAGGTCTCGGCGGCGCTGCAGCCATGCTGCTAAATTGACCACCGAAGTAAAGCATGATGTTAATGTGACATCAATGGCTTTGTGTGGCAATTTGCATACGGGTCAAGATACGGCGTCCCTGGCCGATATCAGTCTTTAGTGAATTCATCAGCACAGCCCAGGAGTCATCAATGGCCGGCATTCTCGACACGGTAGATCAACGCACGCAATTGGTGGGTGAGAATCGCCTGGAAATCCTCATGTTCCGCCTGGCCGGTCGGCAATTGTTCGCGATCAACGTCTTCAAGGTCCAGGAAGTCCTGCAACTGCCGAAGTTGACCCTGATGCCCCAGCGCCATCCATTCGTCTGTGGCGTGGTCAACCTGCGTGGCCAGACCCTGCCGGTGATCGACCTGTCCCAGGCCATCGGCATGCGTCCGCTGGTCCCGGGGCCCAACAGCACCATCATCGTCACCGAGTACAACCGCTCGGTGCAGGCGTTCCTGGTGGGGGGCGTGGACCGTATCGTCAACATGAACTGGGAAGCCATCATGCCGCCGCCCTCCAGCGCCGGCCGCCAGCACTACCTGACCGCCATCAGCAAGGTCGATGACCAACTGGTGGAAGTCATCGATGTCGAGAAAGTGCTGGCCGAGATCGTGCCGTACAACGCCAAGGTTTCTCGCGACAAGCTCGACGACCCGCTGTTGGCCCGTGCCCGTGGCCGCGAAGTGCTGCTGGTGGACGATTCCAACGTGGCGTTGTCGCAACTGCGCGACACCCTGGGCCAGTTGGGGGTGAAGATGCACATCGCCAGCGATGGCCTCAAGGCCCTGAAGATGCTCAAGGCCTGGGCCGATACCGGGGTCGACATGACCGAGAAGCTGCTGATGGTGTTCACCGACGCCGAGATGCCGGAGATGGATGGCTACCGCCTGACCACCGAGATCCGCAACGACCCGCGCCTGCGCGGGCTCTACGTGGTACTGCATACCTCGTTGTCGGGCAGCTTCAACGAATCCATGGTCAAGAAGGTCGGCTGCGACAACTTCCTCTCCAAGTTCCAGCCCGACAAGCTGGTGGATGTGGTGCGCCAGCGCCTGCTGCTGGATGAAGTCGACGCCTGAGGCCGGCGAGCCAGTGTCACGGATCTTTGTTTCACCGGGGCGCTGGTATAGGGTGGGCGTTTTTCCCCCGTAGGGAGCAGGACATGCGTCTTAGCGCGCTTTATCGGTATCCGTTGAAATCCGCCAGGGGCGAGACCCTGCAACAGATCGGCCTGGACAAGCTCGGCCTTGAGGGCGATCGCCGCTGGATGCTGGTGGATGAGGCCAGCGGACGCTTCCTGACCCAGCGTGCCGTGGGACGGATGAGCCAGCTCTCGGCATTGTGGAATGCCCAGGGCGGCCTGACCCTCAGTGCCCCGGGCCTGGCCCCGCTGGAGGTGGCGCTGCCGAATGAGACGGCGGCCCTGCGCGGCGTGACCATCTGGCAGGACACCTTGCGGGTGCCCGATGCCGGCGACGAGGCCGGGGCCTGGGTCAGCGAATTCATCGGCAAGCCCACGCGCCTGGTGCAGGTCCCGCTGGAGCGGGCGCGGACCACCGCCGCCGGCTACGGCAAGGATGATGACCAAGTCGCCTTTGCCGACGGTTTTCCCTTGCTGCTGATCGGCCAGGCCTCCCTGGACGACCTGGCGAGCCGGGTTGGCCGCCCCTTGGAGATGCTGCGGTTTCGGCCCAACCTGGTGGTCGAGGGCAGCGAAGCGTTCGCCGAGGACAACTGGAAGCGGGTGCGTATCGGCGATGTCGAGTTCCGCGTGGTCAAGCCTTGCTCGCGCTGCATCCTCACCACCATCGATCCGCAGACGGGCGAGCGCAGTGCTGATCGTGAGCCCCTGGCGACCTTGCAAAAGTACCGGGCCCGGGAGGATGGAGCGATGTTCGGCCAGAACCTGGTCAACGACGGTCATGGCCAGTTGCAGGTGGGCATGCCGGTGACCGTTCTCGAATAGCCTTGGCGAGGCAAAAAAATGCCCGTCTCCTGGTGGGGGGACGGGCATTTTTCATGCGTTGCTAAAAACCGGGCGAGGGATCAGCCGCGGTATTCGCACAGGTAGGCGGTGTCCACCGCGACCTTGAGCTGAAACTTGCTGTTGGCCGGTACGTTGAAGTGGCTGCCGCCAGCGAAGGTCTGCCACTCGTCGTTGCCTGGCAGCTTGACGGTCAGGGCGCCGGAAACCACGTGCATGATTTCCCGTTGCGCGGTACCGAATTCGTATTCGCCCGGGGCCATGACGCCAATGGTGGCGGGACCTTCGGCCGTGCCGAAGGCAATCGACTTGACGGTGCCGTCGAAGTACTCGTTGACTTTAAACATGGGCGATTCCTCAAGAATGGGTCAAAAAGGCCGGCCAGTATGCACAAGGCCCGAAGGGCCGTCACCTGTCGCCATCAGGGAAGAATCAGCGGCAATAGGCGCGCCGTATTTCGTGCATCTTCCAGCGCCCGGTGCTGCTGGCCGTTGAACTGCATGCCCGCCAGTTGCAAGGCGGCATTCAGGCCCAGGGGGCGCTCCAGGCGCCGGGCCTTGGCGAAGCGCTGCTTGAGGTTCATATGGGGGACATCGTTGAGCAGGCTGTGCAAGTGCTGGTTGTGCCACTCCAACTGCAACTGCTTGCGATCGTAGTCGCCCCAGCTGGCCCAGCCTTCCAGGCGCGGCTGATGCTGGGTCAGCCAGCGTTCGAATTGGCTCCAGACTTCGGTCAAGGGCGCGGCGGCGTCGATGTTGGCCTGGGTGATGTGGGTCAGTTCGCGGCAGAACGGCGTCAGCATCGGGCGCCGCAGGGGACGCACGAAGCGCTGGAAGTGGTCCTGTTCCCGGCCTTGGCGGTTGACCAGCGTGGCGCCGATCTCGATGATTTCCATCTCGCTCACCGGCCAGCCCCCTTCATCCGTCGTGGCTTCCAAATCTATTACCAGCCAGTGGGGCATTACGAATTCCAGCCTTCAACCTTCTTGATGACGCTTGAGCGTAGCCAAAGCCGGGGAATCCGCCTAGGGGGCAGCGCCAGGCGGAGTACTCCGTGGCCGGCATCGATGGCCGCCTGCCGGCCTATTCCACCTCCAGCAGTACCTGGCGGTTCTTCACCTGGTCGCCGAGGCCGACCTGGACCCGGGTGATCATCCCGTCGATTCCGGCCTTGAGCGGATGCTCCATCTTCATCGCCTCCAGCACCAGCAATAGCTGGCCCTTGCTGACGCGCATGCCCTCGCTCACCAGCACGTCGACGATGGCGCCATCCATCGGTGCCTTGAGCGTTCCCGAATGGGCACTCAACTGGCTCTGGACCGGGGCATGGGTTCGATCCTGCAGGTGCAGGCTGCCCTGTCGGCTGTGCAGCCAGAGCTCCTGGTTTTCCAGGTGGTAGGCGTAGTGCCGGCGGATGCCCCCAACCTCCAGGATGGCCCGGCGACCGTCGGCGCTGCAGACCTTCAACTCCACTAATTGCCCTGCCTGGTGGACCTGCACCAGGCCTGCGGTCCCCGGGCTCAGTTGCAAGGACCAGTGCCGTTCCTCCTGTCCCAGGCCGTAGTGCAGCGCTACACCGGCGTTATTGCGCCAGGCGGCGAGCGGCCCGGCATGGGCCTTGGCGCCGTGGTGATGAAACAACGCGGCGGCGATGGCCAGTTCCTCGTGGCCGGGAAGCTGCGGTTGCAGGCTCGGATCCTCGGCAAAGTGTTCGGCGATGAATGCCGTGCTGAACTGGCCGCTGGCGAACACCGGGTGCCCGAGCAGGTTGGCCAGCAGGCGCCGGTTGCTTTCCAGGCCCAGCAACACGCAATCCTCGACGCCGCGCAGCAGCTTGCGCCGGGCCTCCTCACGGGTGGCGCCGTGGGCGATCAGCTTGCCCAGCATCGGGTCGTAGAAGGGGCTGACCCATTGGCCTTCCTGTACGCCATGATCGGTGCGGATGCCCGGCGCCGGTTCCCAGCGCAGCACCTGGCCGGTCTGTGGCAGAAAACCCTGGGCCGGGTTCTCGGCATACAGGCGTACTTCGATGGCGTGGCCGGACAATCGCACCTGTTCCTGCTTCAGCGGTAGTGGCTCGCCGGCAGCCACCTGCAGTTGCAGGGCCACCAGGTCCAGGCCGGTGACCAGTTCGGTAACCGGGTGCTCCACCTGCAGGCGGGTGTTCATTTCCAGGAAGTAGAACTGCCCCCGGGCATCGAGCAGGAACTCTACGGTGCCGGCGCCAACATAGTCCACGGCCCGTCCGGCCTTGAGCGCCGCTTCGCCCATGGCCTGGCGCAACTCCTGGGTCATGACCGGGCAGGGTGCCTCCTCGACGATCTTCTGGTGGCGGCGCTGGATCGAGCAGTCGCGCTCGCCCAGGTAGATCAACTGCCCGTGGTGATCGCCGAAGACCTGGATCTCCACATGGCGCGGCTCGACCAGCGCTTGTTCCAGGATCAGTTCGTCGCTGCCGAAGGCGTGCAGCGCCTCGGAGCGTGCGGTCCTGATCTGCTCCAGCAGTTGCCCGGGTTCCTGTACCAGGCGCATGCCGCGCCCACCGCCACCGGCACTGGCCTTGATCATCAACGGATAACCGATGCGCTGGGCTTCGCGCTGCAAGGTGGCATCGTCTTGTTCTTCGCCCTGGTAGCCCTGGATGCAGGGCACGCCGGCCTCGAGCATGGCGAGTTTCGAGCGGCGCTTGCTGCCCATCAGCTCGATGGCCGCGGCGCTGGGGCCGATGAAGGTGATGCCGGCAGCCGCGCAGGCCGCGGCGAACTCGGCGTTCTCCGAAAGAAAGCCATAGCCGGGATGGATGGCATCGGCGCCGCTGCGCCGGGCTGCATCGAGGATCGTGGCGCTATCCAGGTAGGACTGCTGGACCGGCGCGGGGCCTATGCGCACGGCTTCGTCCGCCATGCGCACATGGGGCGCCTCAGCGTCGGCGTCGCTGAATACGGCGACGGTGCGATAGCCCAGCTGCTGGGCGGTGCGCTGGATCCGGCAGGCGATTTCGCCACGGTTGGCGATCAGGATCTTGGTGAACGCGGGCATCGTAGGCTTCCTGTGTCTGTGTGGGGCGTCAGCCGGCCCAGGACGGTTTGCGTTTCTGCACGAAGGCCAGGGTGCCTTCGGTGCCTTCCTCACCGCTGACGGCCTGGGCGAAGTCGTCGGCGGCCTGGTCCAGTAGCGGTCCCAGGGGCTGGTCGACGCTGGCTAGCAGCAGGGCCTTGGTCTGTGCATTGGCCCCAGGGGCGCAGCGCAGGACCTGCGCCAGTTGCTGCTCCAGGCGCTCCTGCAGCGCCGTGGCATCGTTCTCGACGAAGTGCACCAGGCCCAGTTGCCGGGCCTCTTCGCCATCGAAGCGGGCGGCGGTCAGCGCCAGGCGCCGGGCCTGGGTCAGGCCGATGCGCCGGACCACGAACGGGGCGATCTGTGCCGGCAGCAGGCCGAGGCTGGTTTCCGGCATGCCGAACTGCGCCGAGTGCTCGGCGATGGCGATATCGCTGACGCAGGCCAGGCCAAAACCGCCGCCGAGCACCGCGCCCTGCAGTACGCAGACCAGCACCTGGGGGACTTTCTGCGCTTCTTCGAGCAACGCGCCGAAGGCCCGGTTCAATTCACGGTAGGCCGCGGCACCCCTGGCCCGGGCGCCGGCCATGTCCTTGAGGTCGCCACCAGCGCAGAAGTGTCCGCCAGCGCCCTGCAGCACCAGGGCCCGGATGCTGCGGCGCTCGTTCACGGCGGCCAGCACCGTGCGCAATTCCGCCACCATCTCGAGGCTCATGGCGTTGCGGCACTCGGGGCGGTTGAGGGTGATGAACAGCACGCCGTCGCGTGATTCCAGCAATAGGGTCTGGCAACTCGGCAACAGGCTCATTTCTTCTTCCCGGGCAGGATGCCCATGAGTTTGCAGATGATCCCCAGCATGATCTCGTCGGCACCGCCGCCGATGGACACCAGGCGCACATCGCGATAGGCCCGGGCCACCGGGTTGTCCCACATGAAACCCATGCCGCCCCAGTACTGCAGGCAGCTGTCGCTGACCTCGCGGCCCAGGCGCCCGGCCTTGAGCTTGGCCATGGAGGCCAGGCGGGTCACGTCCTGGCCGCGCACGTATTGTTCGGTGGCCTGGTACACCAGGGCCCGCAGGCACTCGATCTCGCTGGACAGCTCGGCCAGGCGGAAGTGGATCACCTGGTTATCGATCAGCGGGTTGCCGAAGGTCTTGCGCTCCTTGCAGTACTCGATGGTGCTGTCGATGCAGTACTCCAGGCCCTTGATCATGTTCGCCGCGCCGAACAGCCGCTCCTCCTGGAACTGCAGCATCTGCATCATGAACCCGGCGCCTTCGTGGCCGATGCGGTTGCGCTGGGGCACCCGCACGTTGTCGAAGAACACCTGGGCGGTTTCCGAGCTGCGCATGCCGAGTTTGTCCAGGTGCGGGCTGAGGCTGATACCAGGGGCGTTCATCGGCACCATGATCAGCGACTTGTTGACGTGGGGCTTGTCGTCCGATGTGTTGGCCAGCAGGCAGATGAAATCGGCGCTGGGGGAGTTGGTGATCCACATCTTGCTGCCGTTGATCACGTAGTCGTCGCCGTCCTTGCGGGCGTGGGTCTTGAGCCCGGCCACGTCGGAGCCGGCCCCGACCTCGGAAACGCCGATGCAGCCCACCTGCTCGCCGCTGATGGCCGGGCGCAGGAATTCGTCGCGCAGTTCATCGGAGCCGAAGCGCGCCAGGGCCGGGGTGCACATGTCAGTCTGCACACCGATGGACATGGGAATGCCGCCGCAGCGGATGGTGCCGAACTCTTCGGCGGCAACGACCGAGTAGCTGTAGTCCAGGCCCATGCCGCCGAACTTCTCTGGCTTGGAGATGCCCAGCAGGCCCAGCTCGCCGGCCTTGCGGAAAATCTCGTGGATGGGGAAGCGCCCGGCTTCTTCCCATTCATCGACATGGGGGTTGATCTCGCGCTCGACAAAATTGCGCACCGTGCGCCGCAGTTCTTCGTGTTCCTGGGTGAAGATCATTGTTGTTGTCCTTCTCAAGTTGAGTGACGTCGCCAGCGGATCGTTGTGGCCCACTACCTGCGGGCCGTTCTGCGCGATCAGAACCGCGCCACACCAAAGCTGTTGGGTTGCAGCGGGCGCACCTGGGCTTCATGGCAGATGTCCAGCAGCAGGCCCAGCAAGGTGCGCGTGTCACGCGGGTCGATCAGCCCGTCGTCCCACAGGTTGGCGCTGCCGTACAGTGCGGTGGACTGGCTGTCGAGCTTCTGCGCGGTGACCTGCTCCAGCATGTCGAGCATCTTCGGGTCGGCCTCCTGGCCGTTCTTGGCGTGCTTGGCCTCGGTGACGATGCGCAGCACCTTGCCGGCCTGGGCGCCGCCCATCACCGCGGTACGGCTATTGGGCCAGGCGAAGATGAAACGCGGGTCCAGGCCGCGGCCGCACATCGCATAGTTGCCGGCGCCGTAGGAGCCGCCGACCACGATGGTCAGCTTCGGTACCCGGGCGTTGGCCACCGCCTGGATCAGCTTCGAGCCGTGCTTGATCACCCCTTGCTGCTCGGATTCGGTGCCGACCATGAAACCGGTGGTGTTGTGGAAGAACAGCAGCGGTGTCTGGCTCTGGTCGCAAAGCTGGATGAACTGCGCGGCCTTGCTCGCGCCCTGGGGGGTGATCGGGCCGTTGTTGCCGATGAAACCGCAGGCCCGGCCCTGGATCTGCAGGTGACCGCAGAGCGTCTGGGCATCGAACTCGCCCTTGAATTCCAGGAACTGCGAGCCGTCCGCCAGGCGCGCGACGATTTCCCGGGCGTCGTAGGGTTTCTTCGGGTCGTCGGGAACCAGCCCCAGCAGTTCCTCTATCGGGTACAACGGTTCGCTCCAGGTCCTGGGCGGCTGTGTCGGCAGTTGGGCATTCCAGGGCAACAGGCTGACGATCTCGCGAACGATACGGATGCCGTCGGCATCGTTTTCCGCCAGGTACTCGGCGGTACCGGCAACCTGGGCGTGCATTTCGGCGCCGCCGAGCTGTTCGTCGGTGGCCACCTCGCCGGTGGCGGCCTTGAGCAAGGGCGGCCCGGCGAGAAACAGCTTGGCCTTGCCGCGTACCACCACCACGTAGTCCGACAACCCGGGCTGGTAGGCGCCGCCAGCCGTGGCCGAGCCATGCACCACGGTGATCTGCGGCAGGCCCATGGCCGACATCCGCGCCTGGTTGGCGAAGCTGCGCGCACCTTCGATGAAGATCTCCGCCGCGTAGTTGAGGTTGGCGCCGCCGCTTTCGGCCAGGGTCACCACCGGCAGTTTGTTCTCCATGGCGATCTGCTGCAGGCGCAGGGACTTGTACAGGCCGCTGGGGGAAATGGTGCCGCCCTTGATCGCGCTGTTGTTGGCCGCTACCAGCACGCGCACCCCGCAGACATAGCCGATGCCGGCGATCAGGCCGCCACCGGCCTGGCTGCCGTCCTTGTCGTCGTGCAGCTTGTAGCCGGCCAGGCCGGCCAGTTCGAGGAACGGTGCGCCCGGGTCCAACAGCAGGTTGAGGCGCTCCCGGGGCAGCAACTGCCCACGCTTTTCAAACTTGGCCTTGGCTTCGGCGGCCTTGTCCAACTGGTGTTGCTGGATGTCGCGCAGCTGTTGCAGGCCGGCCAGCATGGCCTGGTGGTTCTGGGCGAATTGCGCGCTGTGGGGATCGAGTTGGGATTGGATCACCGGCATGGCTTATTCCTCGCCCTTGAGCACATCGGGCAGGTAGGCCCGATGAAAACCGTTGTACGAGTGGCTGTTGCGCGCCTTGCCCAGGGGCCAGGCGCGGCTGCCGAGGCTGGCGGCGCCGTCGATGCGCAAGGTGCTGCCGCTGATGAAGGCCGCGCCGGGGCTGAGCAGGAACACGATGGCCGCGCTGACTTCCGATTCGCTGCCGATGCGCTTGAGCGGCACATGCTCGCGCAGGGTGGGAATCACCGCCTTGAAGGCGCCTTCGTAGGTGTCCATGCCGCTGGAGGCGATCCAGCCCGGGGCCACGGCGTTGACCCGTACCCCGGCATGCCCCCATTCGTAGGCGGCGGTCTTGGTGAAGTTGTCCATTCCCGAGCGCGCAGCGCCGGAATGACCCATGCCGGGCATGCCGCCCCACATGTCGGCGAGCATGTTGACGATGCTGCCGCCGTGCTTGCTCATGGACTGGTTGAACACTTCCCGGGCCATGAGGAAACCGCCCACCAGGTTGGTGCGCAGCACGGTCTCGAAGCCCTTCTGGTTGATCGAGGCCAGAGGCGCCGGGTACTGGCCGCCGGCGTTGTTCACCAGGCCATGGATCGGGCCAAAGCGCTCGATCAGTTCACCGACCAGGGCCTTGACCGCCTCCTCGTCGCGGATGTCGCAGGCCTGCCAGTCCACCAGCCCACCGTCCTCGGCGATCTCGCCGGCGACCTGCTGGAGTTTTTCCGCTTTGCGCCCCACCAGCAGCACCCGGGCGCCCAGGGCCGCCAGCTCATGGGCGGTGCAACGGCCGATGCCACTGCCGCCGCCGGTGACGAGGATGGTCTGGCCGGCAAACAATTGCGTTTTGAAGATCGAGTCGTACACCACGGCAGCTCCTTAATTGACGGCGTCGGCGATGCGCTGGGGCACCGGGATCTGGATTTCCAGCAGTTGCTGGGCGAAGGCCTTGCCTTGGGGGTCGATGCGCAGGCTGGCGACGCCACCGCCGCCCAGGGCGTTTTCCAGGAGGAAGTTGAGGCTGTGGGTGCCTGGCAGGTACCAGCGCTGGACCCGGCCGTGGACCGGGTCCAGCACATGGCTCATCCAGTCCACCAGGACTTCCGGGGCCAGGGCCTCGGCGATCCACGGCAGGTAGTCGGGGTGGCGGGCCATGACCCCGATGTTGCTGTGGTTGCCCTTGTCGCCGGAACGGGCCACCGCCAGCTTGACCAGGGGCACGCTGGCATCGGCCTGGCCCTGGGGCCTGGGCAGCGGGTGGGGAACGGGCAGGGCGCCTGGGTCCAGCGGGTCGGGTTCAGGCAGGGAGCAGGCATGGCGCTGGCCGGCGAAGTCGATTTCCAGGTGGCAGCGGTCCTTGTCCAGCAGGAAGGAGAACAGGCGGATCACCGGGTACACCGTCGGCCGCCCGCCGACGATGCCGGTCAGTCCCGGGGCCATGCCGGTGGCGGCCTGGGCGATCTCCCGGGAGAACAGCACCAGGGCCGCCTTGTTCGGGTGGCGCACGGCCAGCTTGATCACCACTTCGCGGCTGTCCTGGCGCTGGCCGTGGGGGCCATAGGTGGCCTCGCTGCCCAGTAGTTCGATGTTCACTTCGCTGTAGGGGCCCCAGCCGCGCTGGCTGAACATCTCGCTGGTCTTGTCGATGATCGCCTGGCTGACCCGACGGGCCTTGGCCACCGCGTCGATGCCGGCCAGCAGGCAACTGGCGGTGCAGCGGAAACCGTCCGGGTAGGTGGCGCTGACCTTGTATTGATGGCTGGGGGGTATGCCCCGGGCGCCCTGGACGCTGACTCGGTCGGCCGCTTCCTGGCGCAATTGCACCTGGGAAAAATCGCAGATCACATCCGGCAGCAGGTAGGCCTGGGGGTTGCCGATCTCATACAGCAGTTGCTCGCCCACCGTCAGCGGGCTGACCAGGCCGCCCGTACCGGGTGCCTTGCTCACCACGAAACGACCGTCGGCCTGGACCTCCACCACGGGGAAGCCGATGTGCTCGTAGTCCGGTACGTCGCGCCAATCGGTGAAGTTGCCACCGGTGCACTGCGCGCCGCACTCGATGATGTGCCCCGCCAGGGCGGCCTGGGCCAGGCGGTCGTAGTCCTGCCAGGACCAGGCGAACTCGTGCACCAGAGCGGCACTGACCACGGCGCTGTCGACCCCGCGCCCGGTAATGACGATGTCGGCCCCCAGTTCCAGGGCGGCGACTATTCCCGGGGCACCGAGGTAGGCGTTGGTGGAGACGCACAGGGGGGGCAGTGGAGCGCCGGTGAACATTTCCTCGATACCGGCGCCGGCCAGCTCCTTGAGCTGTGGTTGCAGGTCGTCGCCCAGCAGCACGGCAATCTTCAGCGGTACGCCGGCCTTGGTACAGGCGGCGCGCAACGCGTCGGCACAAGCCTGGGGGTTGACCCCACCGGCATTGCTGATGACGCGGATCTTCTGGGTATGGATCGAGGCCAGTAGCGGGGCGAGGACTTCGACGAAATCCGTGGCATAGCCTGCGCCAGGATCTTTCATGCGCGCCCCGGCCATGATCGACAGGGTAATTTCGGCCAAATAGTCGAACACCAGGTAGTCCAGGCGAGCGCCTTGTACCAGTTGTGCAGCGGCGCTGCTGGTGTCGCCCCAGAAGGCACTGGCGCAGCCGATTCGTACGGTCTTGGTCATGGCAGGGCTCTCTAGAAAAGAACTGCACGGAGGCTACCAAGCAAGCGCTTGGTTTGTAAATGCCTTGATCTATTCTTCTACCCAAGCGCTTGCTTGGGGGTCGTGAGGAGCTTAAATTGCGCGCGCATGCCCGGTTTTAACGGGCCCGGCCCCAGGGCTATCGATGAAGTGAAGGTAGGAGAACACCGGTGGACGAGCAAAAGGCCCAGCAGGTAGTACGCGAGCTGATCGCCAGTGGGCAAGTGACCGATCCCGATAGTGCGCGGGGCAAGTTGTTGCGCACGGCAGCGCACCTGTTTCGCAACAAGGGCTATGAACGCACCACCGTGCGCGACCTGGCCAGTGCGGTGGGTATCCAGTCCGGCAGCATCTTCCACCACTTCAAGAGCAAGGACGACATCCTGCGGGCGGTCATGCAGGAAACCATTCACTACAACACGGCCTTGATGCGCGCCGAGCTGGCCGAGGCCGGCAGCGTGCGCGAGCGCGTGCTGGCACTGATTCGCTGCGAATTGCAGTCGATCATGGGGGGCAGCGGCGAAGCCATGGCGGTGCTGGTCTACGAGTGGCGTTCGCTGTCGGCCGAAGGCCAGGCGGCGGTCCTGGCCCTGCGCGACGTCTACGAGCAGATCTGGCTGCAGGTACTGGGGGAGGCCAAGGAGGCAGGATTCATCAAGGGCGATGTGTTCATCACCCGACGCTTTCTCACCGGCGCCCTGTCCTGGACCACTACCTGGTTTCGCGCCGAGGGCAGCATGAGCCTGGAGCAATTGGCTCAGGAAGCCTTGTTGCTGGTGCTCAAGGAGCATTGACGCGCTGATTAATTGTCGGTTGCGAGATTGTCTCCGTAACTGAAAACGCCTAGCTTTACGGCATCCCTATTCTTTTGTCCGAGGTGTGTTGCCTTGATGTCCTTGCCGTTGCGATCGGCCTTGCGAATGCTCTTGCTGGCGCTGGCAACACTCTGGATCGGCCCGGTTTTCCCGGCGCAACTGGTACGGGTCGCCGCGGCGCACTTCCCACCCTATACGGTGCGCCCTGAAACCGGGGCCGACACCGGCCTGCTGCCGCAATTGGTGGAGGCTCTCAACCAGTCCCAGAGCGATTATCAGTTCGTCCTGGTGCCTACCTCCATTCCCCGCCGATTCCGGGATTTCCAGCAGGGCCGGGTGGACATGGCGATCTTCGAGAACCCGGCCTGGGGGTGGCAGGGTATCGAACACACCAGCGTCGACATGGGGCTCGAGGATGCGGAGATCTTCGTCGCCCAGCGCCAGCCCGGGCGTGGCCAGGACTATTTCGCCGATCTCAAGGGCAAGCGCCTGGCGCTGTTCAGCGGTTATCACTATGCCTTTGCCCAGTTCAACGCCGACCCCAAGTATCTCACCGACACCTATGACGCCACGCTGACCTATTCCCATGACAGCAACCTGTTGATGGTCCTGCGGGGCAGGGCGGATATCGCCCTGGTGACCCGTTCCTATCTCAGCGACTTCCTGGCACGCAATATCGACAGCACCGACCAGTTGCTGATCTCCGAGCGGATCGACCAGGTCTACCACCACTACACGCTGATCCGTCCCAACGCGCCCATCACGGCCCAGGACTTTGCCGGGTTGCTGCAAAAACTGCGCGAGAGCGGCCAGTTGCTGAAGATCTTCGATCCGTACCGCATCGTGGTCTCGCCCGTGCCTCAGGCCTGAGGCCGACATTGTCGCGGTTCGGCCGGGCGGGCTAAATTTTCTTCGATGGCCCACGTCACTTGGTTGATTGTCCAACCGACGGTGATCTGGTCATGGCCCTTGTGAACCCGCTGAACATTGACGCACTGCGCGCCAGCATGGTGGTTGGTATCGATGGGATTGCCGCCCGCCAGGCGCTGTTCCAGCCAGGGGCGAACAGCGTCCAGGAACCCTCCATCCAGATCCAGGCCGCCGAAGCGGCACGGCAGGAACGGTTGGCATTCTGGTTGTCGGCCCAGGTCCACGCTTTGTACCTGGACCCACCGGGTTGCGAAGGGCCCCCGGCGTTTGTCCATGAGTCCGCTTGTGCCGGGCCTGACCGTTGTCGGTACTGCCAGCGGGAGTTTGATCTGCTGCACAAGCGCGCGGCCTTGCGGGTTTTGGGGCAGAGCGGCCTGCTCGAGGGATGAACGGCATTGGCCGGGTAGCCCGGCATCGGTCGCGGCTCAGCGACGGGCGAAGGTATCGGGGCGATTACCCGAGACTTTGCGGCAATGCACCAGTGCATCGCGAATCATGAAGTTCACCAGGGTCGGCGAGACACCAAGTTCCTTGGCGATGTCCTTCTGTGGAACGCCGTGCAGGCGATACATCTCGAATGCGTAGCGAGTGCGGGTTGGCAGCTCGGTCAAGGCATCGGCGATATTTTCCAGGGTAGAGAAGTTCATGTGGGAGGTTTCAGGTGAGGCGCCATGGACGACTACGTTCAAACCTTCCTCTTCGGTGCCCGAATACTTCTGTTCCAACGCCTGCTTGCGATAGTGATCGATGGCCAGGTTGCGCACGATCTGGAACAGATAGCTGAGCTGAGCCTTGAACGAGGAGGTGATTTGCGGTGCCGATTGCAAGCGGAAAAACGCGTCTTGAACCACATCTTCAGCTCGTGACCGGCAGCCGGTGATACGCGCTGCAATCTTGACCAGGATCAGCCTGTTATCGACAAATGCCTGGAGTAACGGTGAATCGCACCTGCTTGTGGATACTTGTTCCGTCATGGAAATCACCTTGTTGCAAAGAGGGTAGTGGGACTACTGAAGCGTCAGACGCGTCCTACACATCGAGCGACAAATTAGGCTGAATGATAATGATTGTCAATTGAGAAAAAGAACTAATGCTCTCCTGATTTACAAATTGCGAACGGGTGCTCGCCTCCGTTCCCAAGCAGGGTTTGCAGAGCAGGATGCGGACTAATTATTTCAAGACGTCATCCGTTCCCATTGGAGAATGATTCCGGGTAACAGACCCGGCCACGGCGCCTTCCTGAGATCCATGGTCCACTTGTAACTGTCTGATTCGTCGATAGTTATCAGGGCATGTCAGGACAGGGGCCGCTCTCCATTGCAAGCACAATCCTGGCAGGAAAACCCATGACGGACGCGTTCGAACTCCCCAGTACCCTGGCCCAAGCCCTTCAACGCCGGGCGGTCCTGGCACCTGATCAAGTGGCGTTGCGTTTCCTCGCCGAAGACCAGGAGCAGAACGTGGTCCTCAGTTACCGGGACCTGGATCTGCGGGCGCGCACCATCGCCGCGGCCCTGCAAGCCGATGCCGAGTTCGGCGACCGGGCGGTGCTGCTGTTCCCCAGCGGCCCGGACTACGTCGCGGCGTTCTTCGGCTGCCTGTATGCCGGGGTGATCGCGGTGCCGGCCTATCCGCCAGAGTCGGCCCGGCGCCATCACCAGGAACGGCTGATCTCGATCATGGCCGACGCCGAGCCGCGGCTGCTGCTGACCAGCGCCGGGCTGCGTGAGGCCCTGTTGCAGATGGACGAGCTCAAGGCCGAGGGGGCGCCGCAACTGTTGTGCGTCGATACCCTGGACAGCGCCCTGGCCGAGGGCTGGCAGCCCGTCGAGTTGGCGGACGATGACATCGCCTTCTTGCAATACACCTCCGGTTCCACGGCCTTGCCCAAGGGCGTGCAGGTCAGCCATGGCAACCTGGTGGCCAACGAGATGCTGATCCGCCGCGGCTTCGGCATCGACCTCAATCCGGACGATGTGATCGTCAGCTGGTTGCCGCTGTACCACGACATGGGCCTGATCGGCGGCCTGCTGCAACCGATCTTCAGTGGCGTGCCCTGCGTGCTGATGTCCCCGGCCTATTTCCTGGGGCGGCCCCTGCGTTGGCTGGAAGCCATCAGCGAATACGGCGGCACCATCAGTGGCGGCCCGGACTTTGCCTACCGCCTGTGCAGCGAGCGGGTCAGTGAGTCGGCCCTGGAACGCCTCGACCTGAGCGGTTGGCGCGTGGCCTATTCCGGCTCGGAGCCGATCCGCCTCGACACCCTGGAGCGCTTTGCCGAGAAGTTCAGTGCCTGCGGTTTCACTGCCGATAACTTCCTGGCGTCCTATGGCCTGGCCGAAGCCACCCTGTTCGTCGCCGGTGGTGTGCGGGGCCAGGGCATCCCGGCCTTGCACCTGGACGAGCAGGCCCTGGCGCAGAACCGTGCCGAACCGGGGCAGGGCAGCGCGATGATGAGCTGCGGCTTCAGCCAGCCGGAGCACGCGGTGCTGTTGATGGACCCGCAGCAGCTTTGCGAGCTGCCCGATAACCGCATCGGCGAAGTCTGGGCCGCCGGGCCGAGCATCGCCCATGGTTACTGGCGCAACCCCGAAGCGAGCGCCAAGACGTTCGTCCAGCACGCCGGCCGCACCTGGTTGCGCACTGGCGACCTGGGCTTCATGCGCGATGGCCAGCTGTACATCACCGGGCGCCTGAAGGACCTGCTGATCGTGCGCGGGCACAACCTGTATCCCCAGGACATCGAGAAGACCATCGAGCGCGAAGTGGAAGTGGTGCGCAAAGGCCGGGTGGCAGCGTTCGCGGTCACCGACCAGGGCCAGGAAGGCATTGGCATCGCCGCTGAAATCAGCCGCAGCGTGCAGAAGATCCTGCCGCCCGAGGCGCTGATCAAGGCCATTCGCCAGGCGGTCGCCGAAGCCTGCCAGGAAGCGCCCAGCGTGGTGGTGCTGCTCAATCCCGGGGCCTTGCCCAAGACCTCCAGCGGCAAGCTGCAACGCTCGGCCTGCCGTACTCGCCTGGCCGATGGCAGCCTGGATTACTACGCGCTGTTCCCGGATGCCTCGACGCCGAGCCAGGACGCCACCGGCGAAGCGCCAGGCAATGAATTGCAGGCCCTGATCGGGCGCATCTGGCAGGAGCAACTGCAATGCGTTGCGGTGGCCGCCGACGATCACTTCTTCCTGCTGGGTGGCAACTCCATCGCCGCCACCCAGGTCATGGCCCGCCTGAGCCAGGAGCTGGGCCTGGAACTGGGGCTGCGCCTGTTGTTCGAGGCCCCGACCCTGGCGGCGTTCAGCGCCGAGGTTGCGCGCTTGCAGCAGGACGGTGGCAGTGCCCAGGGTGCGATCAACGCCCTGTCGCGCCAGCAGCCGTTGCCGCAATCCCTGGCCCAGAATCGCTTGTGGATCACCTGGCAGTTGGACCCATGCAGCAGCGCCTACAACATTCCCGGTGGCCTGCGCTTGCGTGGCGAACTGGACGAAGACGCCCTGCGTGCCAGCTTCCAGCAACTGCTCGAGCGTCACGAAGCCCTGCGCACGCGTTTCTTCGAGCGAGATGGCCAAGCCCTGCAACAGGTGGATGAGCCCTGCGAGTTCAACCTGCAACTGATCGACATCAGCGACCTGCCGCCGGCCGAACGCGAAGCCCGGGCCCGGCAGATCCGCGAGGATGAGGCCCACACCCAGTTCGACCTGGAGAAGGGCCCCTTGTACTGGGCGACCCTGGTGCGCCTGGATGATGAAGAACATCAACTGTTGCTGACCCTGCACCACATCATTGCCGACGGCTGGTCGCTGAACCTGCTGATCGACGAATTCTCGCGCCTGTATGCGGCCTTCGCCCAGGGCCAGGCCCTGGAGCTGGCGCCGCTGGCCCTGCAGTACGCCGACTACGGCAGTTGGCAGCGCCAGTGGCTGGCCCAGGGCGAAGGCCAGCGCCAGTTGGATTACTGGAAGCAGCAGCTGGCCGATGAAGCCCCAGCCCTGAGCCTGGCCACCGATCATCCGCGCTCGGCCCAGGTCCGGCACAGTGCTGCGCGCCACGGCCAGCGCTTGAGTGCAAACCTCAGCGAGGCCGTGCGCCAGGCGGCCCAGGCCCAGCAGGTGACGCCATTCATGCTACTGCTGGCAGCCTTCCAGACGCTGCTCTACCGCTACACCGGCCAGGGCGATGTCCGCGTTGGGGTGCCCAATGCCAACCGCCCGCGCCTGGAAACCCAGGGCTTGCTGGGCTTCTTCATCAACACCCAGGTCTTGCGCGGCCAGTTGCATGGGCGCCAGTCCTTCGCCGAGTTGCTACAACAGACTCGCCAGGCAGCCCTGGGCGCCCAGGCCAACCAGGACCTGCCGTTCGAACAGCTGCTGGAAGCCTTCCCCGAGGCCCGCGAGCAAGGCCTGTTCCAGGTCATGTTCAACCACCAGCAACGCGACCTCAGTGCCCTGCGTCGCCTGCCCGGGTTGCTGGCCGAAGAGCTGCCGTGGCACAGCCGCGAGGCCAAGTTCGACCTGCAACTGCACACCGAGGAAGATCGCAACGGACGCCTGAGCCTGGCCTTCGACTACGCCGACGAGCTGTTCGAGGCGGCCACCATCGAGCGCCTGGCCGGACACTTCATCAGCCTGCTGGAATATGCCTGCCAGCAACCTGAGGCGGCCCTGGGCGACCTGCCGCTCTTGAGCCAAGCAGAGGCCGAGCAGCTGCAACAGTGGAGCGTGGCCCCCTGTGCGCCGGCCGAGCGCTGGCTGCCGGAGCGCCTGCATGAACAATGGCAGCTGACCCCGGAACGCACCGCGCTGGTGTGGGAGGGTGGCCAGTTGAGTTTTGCCGAACTGCACACCCAGGCCAACCGCCTGGCCCACTACCTGCGGGACAAGGGGGTCGGCCCCGACGTGTGCGTGGCCATCGCCGCCGAGCGTTCGCCGCAACTGCTGATCGGCCTGCTGGCCATCGTCAAGGCCGGCGGTGCCTATGTGCCCCTGGACCCGGACTACCCCGCCGAACGCCTGGCCTACATGCTTGGCGACAGCGGCGTCGAGCTGCTGCTGACCCAGACCCACCTGCTCGAGCGCATGCCGGCCATCGAGGGTGTCAGCGCCATCGCCATGGACAGCCTCAAGCTCGACAACTGGCCGAGCCAGGCCCCGGGCCTGCACCTGCATGGCGACAACCTGGCCTATGTGATCTACACCTCCGGTTCCACCGGCCAACCCAAGGGCGTCGGCAATACCCACGCTGCGCTGATGGAGCGCCTGCAATGGATGCAGGACAGCTACCAGTTGCAGGCTGACGAGGTGCTGATGCAAAAAGCCCCGATCAGCTTCGACGTATCGGTATGGGAATGCTTCTGGCCGCTGATCACCGGCTGCCGCTTGCTCATTGCCGCTCCCGGCGAGCATCGCGACCCGCACCGTATCGCCCAACTGGTGCAGACGCATGGCGTGACCACGCTGCACTTCGTCCCGCCGCTGTTGCAACTGTTTGTCGATGAGCCGCTCAGCGCCGGCTGCCATAGCCTGCGCCGGGTGTTCTCCGGTGGCGAAGCCTTGCCCGCCGAGTTGCGCAATCGCCTGCTCGAACAACTGCCGGGCGTGCAACTGCACAACCGCTATGGCCCGACCGAAACCGCAATCAACGTCACCCACTGGCACTGCGCGGTGGCTGACGGCGAGCGTTCGCCCATCGGTCGTCCCTTGGGCAACGTGATCTGCCGCGTGCTGGATGCCGAACTCAACGTGCTGCCGGCTGGAGTACCCGGCGAGCTGTGCATCAGCGGCCAGGGCCTGGCCCGGGGCTACCTGGGGCGGGCCGCCCTGAGTGCCGAGCGGTTTGTCGTCGATCCACTGAGTGCCGATGGGGCGCGCCTGTACCGTACCGGCGATCGGGTGCGCTGGTGCGCCGATGGCGTACTGGAATACCTCGGTCGCCTCGACCAGCAGGTCAAGCTGCGGGGCTTCCGGGTCGAACCCCAGGAGATCGAAGCGCGCCTGCTCGCCCAGGACGGCGTAGCCCAGGCCGCGGTGCTGGTGCGTAAGACCCAGGCCGGAGCGCAGTTGATCGGCTACTACACGGCCCATGCCGACGAAGAAGATGAACAACAGCACAGCGCGCGCCTGAAAACCGCCCTGGCCGCCGAGCTGCCCGAATACATGGTGCCGGCGCAGTTGGTGCGCCTTGAGTCCATGCCCCTGAGCCCCAGTGGCAAGCTGGATCGCCGGGCGCTGCCCGAGCCGCAATGGCAGGTGCGCGAGCATGTCGAGCCCGGCACCGCGCTGGAGCAGCAGATCGCGGCGATCTGGCGCGAGGTGCTGGGCCAGCCACGCATCGGCCTGACGGACGATTTCTTTGCCCTGGGCGGCCATTCGTTGCTGGCCACCCAGATCATTTCCCGCACTCGCCAGGCTTGCGACGTGGAGCTGCCCTTGCGCGTGCTGTTCGAGGCCAGCGAGCTGGGGGCCTTTGCCGAACAGGTGCGACTGATCCAGGAGACCGGGGCGCACAACCAGCAGCCACCGATCGCCCAGGTCGATCGCAGCCAGCCGGTGCCGCTGTCCTATTCCCAGCAGCGCATGTGGTTCCTCTGGCAGATGGAGCCGGACAGCCCGGCCTATAACGTCGGCGGCATGGCGCGGCTGAGCGGTGTGCTGGATGTCGGGCGTTTCGAGGCGGCCTTGCAAGCGCTGATCCTGCGCCATGAAACCCTGCGCACCACCTTCCCCAGCATCAACGGCGTGGCCCGCCAGCAGGTGCATGCCGACACCGGCCTGCGCATGGCCTGGAAGGACTTCTCGGCCCTGGCTCCCGAGGCGCGGCAACAGCGCCTGCAGCAACTGGCGGACAGCGAGGCGCACCAGCCCTTCGACCTGGAAACCGGCCCTTTGCTGCGGGCCTGCCTGGTCAAGGCCGGTGATCAGGAACACTACTTCGTCCTGACCCTGCACCACATCGTGACCGAAGGCTGGGCCATGGACATCTTCGCCCGTGAGCTGGGAGCGCTGTACGAAGCCTTCCTCGACGATCGCGATTCGCCGCTGGAACCGCTGCCGGTGCAGTACCTGGACTACAGCGTGTGGCAGCGCCAGTGGCTGGAGTCCGGCGAACGCCAGCGCCAGTTGGACTACTGGACCGGGCAACTGGGCAGCGAGCATCCATTGCTGGAGCTGCCCAGCGACCGGCCGCGGCCGGCGGTACAGAGCCACCAGGGCGAGCTCTACCGCTTCGATCTTGGCGACGCACTGGCGGCCCGGGTCCGGGCTTTCAATGCCGAGCAGGGCCTGACCCTGTTCATGACCATGACCGCCGCCCTGTCGGTGCTGCTGTATCGCTACAGCGGCCAGACCGACCTGCGCATCGGCGCGCCAGTGGCCAACCGTATCCGCCCGGAAAGCGAAGGCCTGATCGGGGCCTTCCTCAATACCCAGGTGCTGCGCTGCCAGCTGGATGGACAGATGAGCGTCGGCCAGTTGCTGGAGCAGGTACGCCAGACGGTGATCGAGGGCCAGTCCCACCAGGACCTGCCGTTCGACCATCTGGTGGAGGCCCTGCAACCGCCGCGCAGCGCCGCCTACAACCCGCTGTTCCAGGTGATGTGCAACGTCCAGCGCTGGGAGTTCCAGCAGAGCCGGCAACTGGCGGGCATGACCGTGGAGTACCTGGTCAACGATGCCCGGGCCACCAAGTTCGACCTCAACCTGGAAGTCACCGACCTGGACCAGCGCCTGGGCTGCTGCCTGACCTACAGCACCGACCTGTTCGACGAGCCGCGCATCGCGCGCATGGCTGCCCATTGGCGCAACCTGCTGGAGGCGTTGCTGGGCGATCCGGCACAGCGCCTGTGCGAACTGCCATTGCTGCAGCCGGACGAGCAGCGCCAACTGCTCGATAGCCTGGGCAGCGAAGCCGGCGAGCAGCGCCTGGACCAATGCATCCAGCAGTTGTTCAGCCAGCAGGCCCGGGCTCGCCAGGATGCCCCGGCGCTGACCTTCGCCGGCCAGACCCTGAGCTACAGCGAACTGGACAGCCGCACCAATCGCCTGGCCTGGATGCTCCGCGAACGTGGGGTGGGCCCGCAGGTGCGGGTCGGCCTGGCGCTGGAGCGCTCGCTGGAAATGGTGATCGGCCTGCTGGCGATCCTCAAGGCCGGCGGCGCCTATGTACCGCTGGACCCGGAATACCCTCTGGATCGCCTGCACTACATGATCGAGGACAGCGGCATCGGCCTGCTGCTCAGCGATGCGCGGATGTTCCAGGCCCTCGGCGAACTGCCGGCAGGCGTGGCGCGCTGGTGTCTGGAGGAAGACGGTGCACTACTGGCCGACTACCCGGCCAGCGAGCTGCCTTTGGTCAGCCTGCCGCAACACCAGGCCTACCTGATCTACACCTCCGGCTCCACCGGCCTGCCCAAGGGCGTGGTGGTCTCCCATGGGGAAATCGCCATGCATTGCCAGGCGGTGATCCGCCGGTTCGGCATGCGTGCCGACGATTGCGAGCTGCACTTCTATTCCATCAACTTCGACGCCGCTACCGAGCGCTTGCTGGTGCCGTTGCTCAGCGGTGCCCAGGTGGTGTTGCGGGCCCAGGGCCAGTGGGACGCCGAGGAAATCTGCCAGCTGATCCGCCAGCATCGGGTCAGCATCCTGGGCTTCACCCCCAGCTATGGCAGCCAGTTGGCCCAGCACCTGGCGACCCAGCAGCAAACCCTGGCAGTACGCATGTGCATTACCGGTGGCGAAGCCCTGACTGGCGAGCACCTGCAACGCATTCGCGCGGCCTTCCAGCCGATCCTGTTCTTCAACGCCTACGGTCCGACCGAAACCGTGGTCATGCCATTGGCCAGCCTGGCGCCGGAGCAGTTGGCCGAAGGCGTGGCCAGCGTGCCCATCGGCAGCATCGTCGGTGCGCGGGTGGCCTATATCCTCGATGCCGACCTGGCGCTGGTGCCCCAAGGCGCGACCGGTGAGTTGTATGTCGGCGGCGCGGGCCTGGCCCAGGGCTACCATCGTCGCCCGGGCCTCAGCGCCGAGCGTTTCGTCGCCGACCCGTTCAGCGGCGCTGGCGGTCGCCTGTATCGCACCGGCGACCTGGTGCGCCAGTGCGCCGACGGCCAGGTGGAATACATCGGCCGGGTCGACCATCAGGTGAAGATCCGCGGCTTCCGTATCGAGCTGGGGGAAATCGAATCCCGCTTGCTGGATCATCCTGCGGTACGCGAAGCGGTGGTGCTGGCGCTGGATGCGCCATCGGGCAAACAACTGGCAGGTTACCTGGTGACCGAGGTCGCCGGGCAGGACGAGGCGGCGCAAGCCGAGCTGCGGGAAGCCCTCAAGCAGCAGTTGAAGACCCAGTTGCCGGACTACATGGTGCCGACTCACCTGATCCTGCTGTCCAGCATGCCGCTGACCGCCAACGGCAAGCTCGATCGCCGGGCTTTGCCGGTGCCGGACCCGGAGCTCAATCGCCAGCAGTACGTGGCCCCGAGTAACGAGTTGGAGCAGAGCCTGGCGCGCATCTGGTGCGATGTGCTGAACGTGCAGCAAGTGGGCCTCAACGACAACTTCTTCGAACTGGGCGGCGATTCGATCCTGTCGATCCAGGTGGTCAGTCGCGCCCGCCAACTGGGCATCCATTTCACCCCGCGTGACTTGTTCCAGCACCAGACCGTGCAGACCCTGGCGCGAGTGGCCAGCCGCAGCCAGCGCATCGGCGCCGAGCAAGGACTGCTCAGCGGCGAGGCACCGCTGACCCCGATCCAGCATTGGTTCTTCGATAGCCGCATCCCGCAGCCGCAGCACTGGAACCAGGCGCTGCTGCTGGAGCCGGTAGCGCCCCTGGATGCCCAGCGCCTGGAGCAGGCACTGCTGGCGGTGGTGGAACAACACGACGCCTTGCGCCTGCGCTTCAACCAGAGCAACGAACAATGGCGCGCCGAGTACTTGCCGCTGTCTGATGCGCCGTTGCTGTGGCAGGTACGGGTGCCGTCCATGGCGACCTGCGAAACCTTGTTCGCCGACGCCCAGCGCAGCCTGGACCTGGAGCATGGACCGCTGCTGCGCGCGGTGCTGGTGGACGGTCCGGAGGGTGAGCAGCGGCTGCTGCTGGCCATCCACCACCTGGTGGTGGACGGCGTGTCCTGGCGGGTACTGCTGGAGGATCTGCAGAACGTCTATCGCCAGTTGGAGGCGGGCCAGGCCGTGCAGTTGCCGGCCAAGACCAGCGCCCTGCGCGACTGGTCGAGCCGCTTGCAGGCCTACGCCGGCAGTGAGTCGCTGCGTGAGGAACTGGACTGGTGGCAACAGCAATTGGCCGGCCCGGCGGCGCAATTGCCAGGGTTGCAGCCGGACGGTGGCCAGCAACACCAGCATGCCCGCAGCCACAGCGTGACCCTGGATGCCGAGCGCACCCGTCAACTGCTGCAACAGGCCCCGGCGGCCTATCGCACCCAGGTCAACGACCTGCTGCTTACCGCCCTGGCCCGGGTGCTGTGCCGCTGGAGCGGGCAGCCTTCGGCACTGGTGCAACTGGAAGGACACGGCCGCGAGGCGTTGTTCGACGAGATCGACCTGACCCGCACCGTGGGCTGGTTCACCAGCGCCTATCCGCTGCGCCTGACGCCGTTGCAGGTGGAAGAAGCCGCCGGGCAGGGCGCCTCGATCAAGGCGATCAAGGAGCAATTGCGCGGTGTGCCGCACAAGGGCCTGGGCTATGGCGTGCTGCGCTACCTGGCCGATGACGCCTGCCGAGCGGCCCTGGCGGCGCTGCCGCTGGCGCCGGTGACCTTCAACTACCTGGGGCAGTTCGACCAGAGCTTCGGTAGCGATGCGCTGCTGCGTCCGCTGGACGAGTCAGTCGGCCCGGCCCATGCCCTGGAGGCACCGCTGCCCAACGAGCTGAGCATCGACAGCCAGGTCTACGGCGGTGAACTGGTGCTGCGCTGGACCTACAGCGTCGAGCGCTTCGACCCTGAGCTGATTGCCGAGCTGGCGGCGGCCTACCTGGGTGAGCTGCAGAGCCTGATCACCCATTGCCTGAAGGATGATGCCGGTGGCTTGACGCCGTCGGACTTCCCCCTGGCGCGCTTGACCCAGGCCCAGCTCGATGCCCTGCCAGTACCCGCGGCGCAGATCGAGGATGTCTATCCGCTGACGCCGATGCAGGAAGGCATGTTGCTGCACACCCTGCTGGAGCCGGGCACCGGTCTCTACTACATGCAGGACCGCTACCGCATCAACAGTGAACTGGACCCCGAGCGCTTCGCCCAGGCCTGGCAGGCCGTGGTGGCCCGGCATGAAGCCCTGCGCGCCTCGTTCTGCTGGAACGTGGGCGAGGACATGCTGCAAGTTATCCACAAGCCGGGCAGCACGCCGATCGAGTACCTGGACTGGAGCGATGCGCCGGAGGCTGAACAAGAAGCCAGTCTGCAAGCCCTGCACAAAGCCGAGCGCGAGGCCGGTTTCGATCTGCTCAACCAGGCGCCGTTCCACCTGCGGCTGATCCGTGTCGGCGCCGCGCGCTACTGGTTCATGATGAGCAACCACCACATTCTCATCGATGCCTGGTGCCGCTCGTTGTTGATGAACGACTTCTTCGAGATCTACACCGCCCTGGGCGAAGGCCGCGAGGCGCAGTTGGCTGTACCGCCGCGCTACCGCGACTACATCGGCTGGCTGCAACACCAGAGCCTGGCCGAGGCGCGCCAGTGGTGGCGGCAGAATCTCGCGGGCTTCGAACGCACCACGCCGATCCCCAGTGACCGGCCGTTCCTGCGCGAGCATGCCGGCGACAGCGGCGGCATGATCGTCGGCGACTGCTACACCCGGCTCGATCCACGGGACGGTGCGCAATTGCGCGAGCTGGCGCAGCAGCACCAGTTGACCGTCAACACCTTCGCCCAGGCGGCCTGGGCCCTGGTGCTGCGGCGCATGAGCGGCGACCGTGACGTGCTGTTCGGCGTCACCGTGGCCGGGCGGCCGGTGGACATGCCGCAGATGCAGCGCACCGTCGGCCTGTTCATCAACAGCATCGCCCTGCGGGTCAAGTTGCCTGAGGATGGCCAGCGCTGCAGCGTGCGCCAGTGGTTGGGCCAGTTGCTAGATAGCAACATGCAGCTGCGTGAGTACGAGTACCTGCCGCTGGTGGCGATCCAGGAAACCAGCGAGCTGCCCAAGGGCCAGCCGCTGTTCGACAGCCTGTTCGTGTTCGAGAACGCCCCGGTGGAGGTCTCGGTACTGGACCGGGCCCAGAGCCTGAACGCCAGTTCGGACTCCGGCCGCACCCACACCAACTTCCCGATCACGGCCGTCTGCTACCCGGGGGACGACCTGGGGCTGCACCTGTCCTATGACCAGCGCTACTTCGAGCAGGCGACCATCGAGCGCATGCTGGGCGAGTTCAAGCGCCTGCTGCTGGCGCTGATGCAGGGCTTTAATGGCGACATGGCCGAGCTGCCGTTGCTGGGCGAGGAGGAGCGTGATTTCCTGCTGGCCGGTTGCAACCAGAGCCAGCACCAGTACCCGCTGGAGCGCAGCTACGTGGAGTTGTTCGAGGCCCAGGTGGCCGCGCATCCGCAGCGTATCGCCGCCAGCTGCCTGGAACAGAGCCATAGCTATGCCGAGTTGAACCTGCGCAGCAACCGCCTGGGCCATGCCCTGGTGGCCCAGGGCGTGGATTTCGACCAGCCGGTGGCCCTGCTGGCCGAGCGTGGTCTGGAGCTGTTGGGCATGATCATCGGCAGCTTCAAGGCCGGGGCCGGCTACCTGCCCCTGGACCCGGGCCTGCCGGGTCAGCGCCTGGGCCGCATCATCGAGCTCAGTCGCACGCCGATCCTGGTCTGTACCCAGGCTTGCCGTGAACAGGCCCAGGCCCTGCTGGACGAGTTCGGCTGCGCCGGTCGTCCGCGCTTGCTGGTCTGGGAAGACGTCCAGGCCGGGGCTGGGCGCGAGGACAATCCCGGACGCTACAGCCGTGCGGACAACCTCGCCTACGTGATCTACACCTCCGGTTCCACCGGCCTGCCCAAGGGCGTGATGGTGGAGCAGCGCGGCATGCTCAACAACCAGTTGAGCAAGGTGCCGTACCTGCAACTGAGCGAGGCCGATGTGATCGCCCAGACCGCCTCCCAGAGCTTCGATATCTCGGTCTGGCAGTTCCTTGCCGCGCCGCTGTTCGGCGCTCGGGTGGACATCGTGCCCAATACCATCGCCCATGATCCCCAGGGGCTCCTGGCCCATGTCCAGGAGCAGGGCATCACGGTGCTGGAGAGCGTGCCGTCGCTGATCCAGGGCATGCTGGCCCAGGACGCCATCGCCCTGGACGGCCTGCGCTGGATGCTACCCACCGGCGAGGCCATGCCACCGGAGCTGGCGCACCAGTGGCTGCTGCGTTATCCACAGATCGGCCTGGTCAACGCCTACGGCCCGGCGGAGTGCTCCGACGACGTGGCCTTCTTCCGCGTGGACCTGGCCTCGACCCGGGGCAGCTACCTGCCCATCGGCACGCCCACCGATAACAACCTGTTGTATCTGATGGACGAAGCCCTGGAGCTGGTGCCCCTGGGTGCGGTGGGCGAGCTGTGCGTGGCCGGTACCGGTGTCGGCCGTGGCTACGTCAGCGACCCGTTGCGCACTGTGCAAGCCTTCGTGCCCCATCCGTTCGGTGCTGCGGGCGAACGCCTGTACCGCACCGGCGACCTGGCACGCCGGCGCAGCGACGGCGTGCTGGAGTACGTCGGGCGGATCGACCATCAGGTGAAGATCCGTGGCTACCGCATCGAACTGGGCGAGATCGAAGCGCGCCTGCACGAACAACCGGAGCTGCGGGATGCTGCGGTCGGGGTGCAGGAGGGCGTCAATGGCAAGCACCTGGTGGGCTACCTGGTTGCCAGCGATTCGGGCCTGGGGCAAAGCGAGTGCCTGGAGCGGATCAAGCCGCGCCTGCGCGCCGAGTTGCCGGAGTACATGGTGCCGCTGCACTGGCTGTGGCTGGAGCGCCTGCCGCTCAACGCCAACGGCAAGCTCGATCGCAAGGCCCTGCCGGCCCTGGAGATCGGCCAGTTGCAGAGCCAGGACTACCTGGCCCCGAGCAGCGAGCTGGAGCAGACCCTGGTGGACATCTGGGCCGAAGTGCTCAAGGTGGAACGGGTGGGGGTGCGCGACAACTTCTTCGAGTTGGGCGGGCACTCGCTGCTGGCTACCCAGATCGCCTCGCGGGTACAGAAGACCCTGCAACGCAACGTGCCACTGCGGGCGATGTTCGAATGCAGCACGGTGCAGGAGCTGGCGGCCTACATCGACGGACTGGGGGCCAATGAAATCAGCGAGGAGAAGGTCGATCGCCTGAGCGACCTGATGGCTGAGCTGGAGGGCTTGTGACCCAAGGGTGACGGGGCCTTGTTCGCTGGCCAGTCAGGTTCTGTTGGCCAATAGCCCCTCAAGCCCTCTGTTATGATCGCGCCCGGCCCAGGTCCACGTACCTGCGCCGGGCGTTTTCATTCAAGGACCGGAACCATGGCAGAGCAGCTTTACTGGCACGATATCGAAGACACTCTGGGCCACTGGAGCGGCCTGGGCGTCGAGGTCGAACCCGGCGCCACGGACAAGCCACCGCTGTACCTGCGTACCGGCGAGAATGCCCGGTTCAAGCTGATGCACCACGACACACCGCTGTTCTGGGCCACCATTGCCCGGGACCATGGCGGTGTCTGGCTGGTGCGCAAGCCGCTGGCCGATGGCGCTGAATGCCGGTTGCTCGCCCCCATCGACTCACCCACCGTCGAACAGCACGCGGCATTGGCGCCTGAGCTGCGGATCAAGGCCTGGAGCCGCTATTTCGTCAGCCGTCTGGGCGCCAGCGCCCGGCACTTCCTCACCCCTGGTTACTGGCTGGCCCAGGGCCTGGTGCCGGAACCGTCCAGTACCGGCCACGGCCTGGACAAATGGCGCTTCACCTCGAGGGTCGACCCGTTGACCCACGTGCCCAGCTGGTTCCTGTATGGCGAGGACTTTCTCGACAACCTGCAACCCCAGACCCTGGAGTGGATCGACTGGTGGCACGGCGGCGGCAAGCTCATCGGCCTGCATCGCGTCGACCCACAGGCGGGGCGGCTCAAGTGGTGGCGCAAGAAGGCCCGGGAGGGCAGCCTGCCACCGGTGCTGTTGTGGTACGTCGGCGGACTGGCGTCCTACCTGGTGATCGATGGGCACTACCGTTTGCAGGCCGCCATCGCGGAAAATCTCGCGCCGTCCTTCATCGTCCTCAGTGCTACCTGCGCGCGCGACTTCACGCCGAGCCTCGAGCATCGGCAACGGGTCATGGATTCGCTGCGCAAGCGTGGCGATGCGGTGCCGCGCAACAAGACCTTGAGTACCGAGAACCTCAACCGAGTGCTGATCCAGGCTTTCGACGATCGGCCGCACTACGTCAGCGCGACCTAGGCCTGGGCCGGCAATGAACCCCAGGAACAGTGGTGCGATGAGGTGCGCCAGTGCCTGATCGGGCAGGGGCTCGAAGGTGAGGTGGACGCAGTGATTGCCCGGTGTGGCTGACGGGGCCTCTGTTATAGTCGCGCCCGCGCGCCACAGGGCAGGGGATTAGGGACGATGGTGGAACAGGTTTTCTGGCGGGATATCGAGGATCTGGCTGGCAACTGGAGCGGCCTTGGGGTGGACGTCAGGCACCCGGCCAACGGCAAGCCGAACCTGCGCCTGCTCAGTGGCGATAACCGGCGCATGCAGTTGGTCGTGGGAGGCCAGACGCTGCTGTGGGCCACCATGTCGCGCTGTCTCTACGGGGTGTGGCTGGTGCGTAACCAGTTGCTTGGGCAACTGCCGCAAACCCTGGTCGAGCCCATCGATTCGCCCCAGGTGGAACAACACTCGCGTCTCGCCCCGTCCCTGCAGCTCAAGGCCTGGAGTCGGTTTTTCGTCCAGCAGTTGCTGCGACATCAAGCGGATTTTCTCTACCCCGGCTATTGGTTGGTGCGGGCCCTGCAGCCTGCTGCCCACCCCTATGGGCGATCACTGCCCAGCGGCATCGACCAGTGGTACTTCAAAGGCGGCGAAGATGCCCTGAGCCATATGCCGCAGTGGACCATCGACGGCCGCAACATTCTCGACAACCGCCAGCCTGGCCCGGCGCGTTGGGTCGAACTCTGGGCAGGGGGTGGCGCGGTGGTTGGCCTGCATGGCGTCGATCCGCTGGCCGGGCGCCTGAAGTGGTGGCGCAAGAAGGCCCGTGAAGGCAGCTTGCCGCCGATCCTGTTGTGGTATGTCAGCGGCCTGAACAGCTACCTGATTCTTGACGGGCATTATCGTTTGCAGGCCGCCATCGATGAGAACCTGCCGCCGCAGTTCCTGGTGCTCAGCTCGCCGCGGGTGACGGCCTACGCCCCGAATCCGCAGGAGCAGCAGAAGGTACTGGGGGCGCTGCAGGTGCAGATCCAGCGCAAGAACCTGGAGACTGCGCGCTTGAACCAACTGCTCATCAGCACCTTCGACGACCGGCCGTATCACGGCTTCGGCAGCCAGTCGTGGGCGGGGATCGCTTCGGAACAAGTGTGGATCGATCAGGTGAGGGGTGTTCTTGAGGAACGTGAGGAGGCTGGCGAGCTGGACGTTATCCTGGCTCGCGAAGCCCCCGAGCATGATTGATCCCACTCGCCAATGCCGAGTCCTGCAGGCGCTGCGTGTTCTGGCTGATTACTTGGGGCCGAGGATCTGCGTCAGCTTGCCCGGGGCTGGGGCACCTTGCTGTTGTTGCAGCTCGCCCTTGTCGTCGAGGTAGAAGATCGCCGGGGTGGCCGACAACTCCAGTTCCTCCATGAGCTTCATGTTGGCGTCGAGTTTGGCCTGGATCGCTTTGGGGATGCTTTGCAGGGGTTTCAGGCTGCTGCCCTTGCCGGCCTTCTCGTGATCCTGCAGGGCCTGGCTCGGGTCCTTGGCGGCCAGCAGGGCGGCGGATTTGCCTGGGCTGTCCTCGCGGATGATGCCGACCATGATGTGCCGCAGTTGCACCTTGCCGGCCTTGACCCAGGGCCGGGCCTGTTCCCAGAACATGTTGCAGTAGGGGCAGTTGGGGTCGCTGAACAGGTAGACGATACGTGGCGCATCGGCCTTGCCGTCGGCGATCCAGTCGCTTTTCTCCAGGTTGCCCCAGACTTCCTTGGCCATCGGTGCATAGACCAGTTTCTGCAGCGGTTCGGCGCTGAGGTCCTTGCCGTCGGCGTCGTACAGGTTGCCCAGCAGCACGTGCTGGCCATCGGCGGTCAGGTACAGGGTCATGCCGCGGTTCTGGTACTGCGCGGCATAACCCTTGAGGCCAGCCGGAGCGTCGAAGCTGCCGATGATCTTGGCGCCCTTGGCTTCGATCTTGCGGATCGGCGCGGGCAGTTCCTCGGCCTGCAGCAGTGGGACATTGAGCAGTGCCGCGCCCAGGGACAGGCTCAGCAGGTGGCGGATGAAGGGCATGGGGGTTTCCTTGAGGGGGCGACCGGAGTCGGATGGATGCCGTCGAAGTTCTCCAGGGCGCGGGCCAGGCTGGCCTCCGAGAGTTCCCCGAGATGGCTGCCCAGCAGGCGGCCGTCGGCGCTGTAGAACAAGGTGGTGGGCAGGGCCATGGAACCCACGGCCTTGCCCAGGCGGCCACTGCCGTCGAACAGTACGTTGTCCAGGTTCAGTTCCTGGGTGGCCAGGAAGGTTGCGACGCTCTGCATGCTCTCGGCCTGGTTGACGAACAGGAAGGTCAGGTCCGGGCGTTGTTGCTGGGCTTTTTCCAGCACCGGCATTTCCCGCCGGCAGGGTGGGCACCAGGTGGCCCAGAGGTTGATCACCAGCGGCCCGCCCTGGTAGTCGGTGAGCTGCACGGTGTCGCCGTTGGCGTTGCGCAGGGCCACTTCCGGCAGGCGCGTGCCCTGGTCGTAGAGGCTCAGGGACAGGGTCGCCAGCAGCCAGAACGCCAGGCCGGTAGCGATCCCGGCGCCCAGGGGGCGGCGCAGGGCCGGGCGTTTCCAGCCCCAGGCCAGGGCTGCCAGGAGCATGACCAGCACCCCGGGCCAGGCCAGGAAACCGCCGTCGCGCAGGTCGATGGTCATCCACAGGTCGTGCCGGTAGTGCTTCCAGTAGGCGATGACGAAACTGACCCGGGCGGCGAGCATGCCAATCAGGAACAGCGAGAACAGCACCGACTCCGGGTTGTCACCGCCGCGCTTGGCCACGCGCCAGCCCACCAGCGTGGCCAGGGCCAGGGCACTGATCAGCAGCAGGTGGTTGAGGGCGATGGCGAAGGTGCCGATGGTAAAGGTCAGCATCAGCGGGCTTCCAGGGTCTGGGTCCAGCGTTGCAGGAAGGTTGCGGCATCCACTTCGCCGGTGATGCGTTGGCTGCGGCGTTCGCTGCCATCCGGGCCGATCCACAGCATGCTGGGAGGTCCCGGTACCTTGTAGCGGCCGAGCAGTTCGCGGCCGTCGGCATTATCCAGGGTCACGTCCAGGCGCAGCAGGCGCACGTCCTTCAGGGCCTCCAGGACCTGGGGCTGGCCGAATACGGTCTTCTCCATGATCTTGCACGACACGCACCAGTCGGCGTAGTAGTCCAGCAGCACCCACTGGCCCCGGGCCTGAGCGCTGTCCAGGGCGCCTTGCAGCTCGGCAGGCGTCTTGACCGTGGTGAAGGCGTCGTGGGCACTGGCGTTGCTGGCGGGGGCGCTGCCGCTATAGACCTTCAGCGGGTGCAGCAGGTCGTCGCTGCCGCCAGCGGCGCCCATCAGCAGCACGCTGCCCCAGATGCCGAACAGCAACGCACCGGCACCGAACAGGTGCAGCAGGCGCCCGGCGATCACCCGTTGCTGCCAGGCGCAGTAGGCCAGTACCAGGGCCAGGGCACCCCACAGGCCGATCCACAGGCTGGCGTTCAGCACCGGACGCAGCATGTAGATGGCGGTGCCGAGGAAAAGGATGCCGAACACGCCCTTGAGCAGGTTCATCCAGGGGCCGGGCTTGGGCAGGAAGCGGTTGCCCAGGGTCACCAGCAGCAACAACGGCAGGCCGATACCCAGGCCCAGGGCGAACAGCGCCAGGCCGCCAAACAGGGCATTGCCAGTCTGGGCGATATACAGCAGGCCGCCGGCCAGGGGCGCGGTCATGCACGGGCCCACCAGCAGCGCGGACAGGGCGCCGAGGACCCCGCAGCCGATCAGGCTGCCGCCCTGGCGCTGGCGGCTGGCGCCTTCCAGGCGATCGCGCAGGAAGGCCGGCATCTGCAATTCGAAGAAACCGAACATCGGCAAGGCCAGCAGCACGAACAACGCGGCGAAGCTGCCCAGGACCCAGGGTTGCTGCAGCCAGGCTTGCAGGTTGCTGCCCAGCAGGGCGGCGATCACGCCCATGCCGGCGTACACCAGGGCCATGCACAGCACATAGCTGGATGCCAGGGCCAGGCCCCGGCGCGGGCTGGCGCCACTGCCCACCACCATGCCGGCGAGGATCGGCAGCATTGGCAGCGAGCAGGGAGCGAAGGCCAGCAGCAGGCCGAAGCCGAAGAACGCCAGCAGGCCCAGGCCCCAGGATTTCTGTTGCAAGTCGTTGGCCAGCAGTTGATCTTGGGCTGCCGCGGTGTCTGCGCCCTGGACGCTAGCGTTGGCCGCCACGGCCGGGGCTCCGCCCAGGTCCACTTCCAGGGTTTGCGGTGGATAGCACAGGCCGGCGTCGGCACAACCTTGCCAGCCCAGCTTGACCTTGCCCGTGGCGGTTGCTGGCAGTTTCACCTCCAGGCCCTGGCGGTACACGGTCTGGTCGCCGAAGAATTCGTCGCTATGGGCTTCGCCCGCCGGCAGGCTCGGCTGCTGCTCCGGCGGCAGGCCGTCGAACTTCAGGCGTTTCTGGTACAGGTAGTAGCCGTCGGCGATCTGCCAGAACAGCTGGGTCTCGCCCGAGGGCAGGCGCTCGGAGCTGAATACGAACGCCTGGCCCACCGGCAGGAAGTCGGGCTTGACCTCGAACGGATTGTTGCCGGCTTGCGCCAGGGTGGTGAACAGCATTAACAACAGGATGAACAATCGACGCATGGTCAAGCCTTAAACCGGTGCAAGTTGCGAGCACAATGGCCGGCCCTGATTAACCGATGATTAAACCGCGCCTTGTGGCCCGGAGCGGGCGGGCATAATGTCCGCTTAATCCGCCGCTTGCTTAATCAACGCCCTTTGTACAGGACCGACCATGCACGTACTTGTCTGTGAAGATGATGAGCTGATCGCCAGCGGGATCGTCGCTGGCCTCACGGCCCAGGGCCTGACGGTCGAGCATGTGGCCACCGCTTCGGCGGCGCGGGCCATGCTCGGCGTGGCCGATTTCGACGTGATGGTACTGGATCTTGGCCTGCCGGATGAAGATGGCCTGAAACTGCTCAAGCAGCAGCGCCAGCAGGGCCTGGAGATCCCGGTGCTGATCCTCACCGCCCGGGACGCGGTGACCGATCGGGTCGACGGCCTGCAGGCCGGGGCCGACGACTATCTGCTCAAGCCCTTCGACCTGCGCGAGCTGGCGGCGCGCCTGCATACCCTGTTGCGCCGGGCGGCGGGACGCAGCGTCAACCTGATCGAGCACGGACGCCTGACCTACGACCCCAGCACCCGCGAGACTTTGCTCGGCGGGCAGCCGGTGGACCTGTCCCGGCGCGAGCAGTCGTTGCTCCAGGCTTTGCTGCACAACCGTGGCCGGGTGCTGTCCAGCGAGCAGCTCAAGGACAGCGTCTATGGCTTCAACGACGAGCTGGAGAGCAACGCCCTGAACGTGCACATCCATCACCTGCGGCGCAAGCTCGGCAATGGCATCGTCGAGACCGTACGGGGCCTGGGCTATCGCCTGGGGCCGGCGGATGGCGAGGAGAGTCGCTAAGTGAGGAGCCTGCGCCTGCGCCTGAGCATCACCCTGGGCGCTGCCTTCATCCTGATCTGGACCCTGGCCGCGGCCTGGATGCTCAGTGATCTACGCAACCAGATGATGTTTTCCCTGGACCAGCGACTGGTGGCTTCGGCGCGAATGGTCGCGGGCCTCTTGGAGCAGATGCCGGCATTACCGTCCCATGGCCCGCACGATCACATCGACAGTGGTGCCCTGAGCATTCCCGGCGGCATGGCTTGCCAGGTCAGCTCCCTGCGCGGACAGATCCTGGCCCGTAGCCACAGTACTCCCGATCACCCGCTGGAAGCCGAGAAGCTGGGGTTTCACGACCAGATGATCGACGACGCGCCCTGGCGCACCTTCACCCTGGTGCGTGGCGACCTGCGTATCACCACCGCCGACCGCCAGGTGGAGCGCGAGGCCCTGAATTTGTCGATCCTGCTGGCGGCTTCGGTGCCGGTGGGCGTGGCCCTGCTGGGTTGCCTGTGGCTGTTGTGGCTGGGGATCGGCCAGAGCCTGGCGCCGCTGAACCGCATCCGTGATGCCCTGATGCGCCGCAGCGCCGATTCCCTGGAGCCGTTGCAGATCCAGCCCATGCCCAGCGAGTTGCGCCCGCTGCTGGAAACCCAGAATCAGCTGTTCCAGCGCATTGCCCGGACCATCGAGCGCGAGCGGCGGCTGACCGGCGATGCCGCTCATGAACTGCGCAGCCCGCTGACGGCGATCAAGACCCACCTGCAAGTGGCGCGAATGACCGAGGGCGCGGCCCACGACCAGGCATTGGCCCGGGCCGAGGAGGGCGCTGATCGCATGCATCGGACCCTGGAGCAACTGTTGTTGCTGGCTCGCGTCGAGGGCAGCCTGTCGTTCGATGACGGCGTGCAGTGCACGGCGGAACAGGTGGCGCGCCTGGCGATCCAGGACGCGGTCGTCGGCGCCCGCCAGCGGGTCCAGTTGAATCTGGAGCCGACAGCGGCTGGCGCTGCGGTGGATATGCCCTCGACCCTGGCCATCGCCGCCTTGCGCAACCTGCTGGACAATGCCCTGCGCCATACGCCCGAAGAGTGTCCGGTGGAGCTGAACCTGGAGCTGGTCGCCGGCCGGGTGCGTTTCCAGGTGCGGGACCACGGCCCGGGGATTCCCGAAGCGGATCTGCAACACCTGACCCAGCGCTTCTGGCGTGACAGCCAGAGCAGCGGTTGCGGCCTGGGGCTGGCGATCGTCCAGGCCATCGTCCAGCGCTGTGGCTGCGAGCTGCATTTCGACAGCCAGCCCGATGGCCTGCGGGTGGAACTGACCCTGCCTGCCCGGCGCGCTTGAGCCTTCCTGGCCCAGGACGGGCCTTTGGGCAATTTCCCCGATCCAAGGTGTAAATCCCGACGCTGCTGGTGCGTTTTCAGAACAGGAAAACCTGTCAATGCGCACCCCCTCTCGGCTGCGCATCCGGCCGGTGGCCGTTTTGCTCAAATTGCAGCGTGAGGGTTCCACAGATGTCAGCCGTTACCAGCCTTATGGAAGATCAGCCGGTGGGGCTTGCCGCCCCGGTGGCCGAGACGCTCTACCAGTTCGACGAGTCGCCCCTGCTGGCTCGCCAGAATCGCCAGGAGTCCAATGCCCGCAGTTATCCGCGGCGCATTCCCCTGGCCCTCAAGCGCGCCAGCGGTATCCACGTCGAGGATGTCGAGGGGCGGCGCTTCATCGATTGCCTGGCCGGTGCCGGCACCCTGGCCCTGGGCCACAACCATCCGGTGGTGATCGCGGCGATCCAGCAGGTACTGGCCGATGAACTGCCGCTGCTGACCCTGGACCTGACCACGCCGGTCAAGGACCAGTTCGTCCAGGACCTGTTCGGCCTGTTGCCCGAAGCCCTGGCCGCCGAGGCCAAGATCCAGTTCTGTGGGCCCACTGGCACCGATGCGGTGGAGGCGGCCCTGAAGCTGACCCGGACCGCCACCGGGCGCAGCACCGTGCTGTCGTTCCAGGGTGCCTACCACGGTATGAGCCAGGGCTCGCTGAGCCTGATGGGCAGCCTGGGACCCAAGCGGGCGTTGGCCGGGCTGTTGAACAACGGCGTGCAGTTCCTGCCATTCCCCTATGACTATCGTTGCCCGTTCGGGCTCGGTGGCGCCGCCGGGGTCAAGGCCAACCTGAACTACCTGGAGAACCTGCTCTGCGATCCGGAAGCCGGCGTGGCGTTGCCGGCAGCGGTGATCGTCGAGACGGTACAGGGCGAGGGGGGCGTGATCCCGGCCGATTTGGAATGGCTGCGCGGCCTGCGCCGTATCACCGAGAAAGCCGGGGTGGCGCTGATCGTCGACGAGATCCAGAGCGGTTTCGGACGCACCGGCAAGATGTTCGCCTTCGAGCATGCCGGGATCATTCCGGACGTGGTGGTGCTGTCCAAGGCCATCGGTGGCAGCTTGCCGCTGGCGGTGATGGTCTATCGCGACTGGCTCGATACCTGGCAGCCCGGCGCCCATGCCGGCACCTTCCGTGGCAACCAGATGGCCATGGCCGCAGGTTCCGCGGTGATGCGCTATCTCAAGGAACACCGGGTGACCGAACACGCGGCGGCCATGGGCGAGCGCCTGCGCGAGCACCTGCTGATCCTGCAGCGCGACTACCCGCAACTGGGCGACGTTCGTGGCCGGGGCCTGATGCTGGGAGTGGAACTGGTGGACCCGCAAGGTACACCGGACGCCCTGGGGCATCCTCCGCAACATCAACGCCTGGCGCCGCTGGTGCAGCGCGAGTGCCTCAAGCGCGGCCTGATCCTGGAGCTGGGCGGGCGCCATGGCAGCGTGGTGCGTTTCCTGCCGCCGTTGGTGATCAGCGCGGCGCAGATCGACCAGGTGGCGGAGATCTTCAGCAAGGCGGTGGCCGCCGCCGTGGCCAGCCTCTAATTTTCCACGACCCTGGTTCGTTACTTCTACACCATCGCCGCGCCTGGGCGCGGCGGCACTCATTCAGTGATGGAGACAAGCAATGACTTCCGTATTCGACCGCGACGACATCCTGTTCCAGGTAGTGGTCAACCATGAAGAGCAATATTCGATCTGGCCTGACTACAAGGCCGTGCCGCAAGGCTGGCGCACCGTGGGCAAGAGCGGCTTCAAGAAAGACTGCCTGGCCTACATCGAGGAAGTCTGGACCGACATGCGTCCTTTGAGCCTGCGCCAGAAGATGGATCAGCAAGCGGTTGCCGGCTAAGCCTTCGCTGCCATGAAAAAGCCCGCTGGACGTTCGGTCCAGCGGGCTTTTTCGTGCCTGGGGCTCAAGCTCGCTTGACGGCTTGCAGGGTGTAGCTCAGCGGCAGGCGCCAGGGCGCATGCTTGAGTCGATATTCGCCGTGTTCGTCGGCGTCCATCTGCCCGGGCAGGGCTTCCCATGGAATGCTCTGGTGCTCCACCAAGCCAGTGATTTCCAGGCCCTGGCCCAGCAATGCGCTGATGATCTCGCCCAGGCCATGGTTCCATTCGTGGGTGACCGTGGCCTCCAGCTCCTTGTCGGTCTCCACGTAAGTGCTGCTGTCGTCCCAGACCAAGGGTTCGCTGCGCTCGAAGTAGGACAGCTCCACCCGTAGCGAGTCGCTGTGATCTTCGTTGATCGCCCAGAGCATCGGGTGCCCTTCGCGGATGAACAGCCGGCCACCGGGCTTGAGCAGGGTGCCCACGGTCCGGGCCCATTGCTCGATGCTTGGCAACCAGCACAGGGCGCCGATGCCGGTGTAGACCAGGTCGAAGCTGGCCGCCGGCAACACATCGGCCGCCTTGTATACATCCGACTCGTGGTAGTCGATGGCGGTGTCGCAGCGCTGGGCCAGGGTACGGGCCTCGGCGAGGGAAGCGGGGGAGAAGTCCAGGCCGCTCATCTGTGCGCCCAGGCGGGCCAGGGACAGGGTGTCGGTGCCGATATGGCATTGCAGATGCACGCCGCGCAGGCCACGGATGTCACCCAGCAGCGGCAGGTCGAAACGCACCACGTCGGAGAGGTATTGCGGGTCGTCGATGAAACGCTGTACGCAATAGTCCGGCGAAGCAGCATGCAGGGGTGCGCGTTCGTCCCAGTTGGTCTTGTTGAGGTTTACGTAATCGCTCATGGCGCTCTTCCTAGCGTCTATTTAGGCGAGGCGCAGACTAGCATCGGGAAATGAGCGCGATCTTGAGGAAATATGTAAGCGCCGCCGCGCCACTTGTAGCCGTTGCCGAGCCTCCAGGTCATGGACGCATTGCAGCCCTGCGACGGGGTGCCGCCCAGACCGTTTTCAGATTCGGCAACGGTTACAGGCTCAGCTTTTCGGGGCCAGGGCCTGGATGATCTTCTGTTGGTTGGTTTCCAGCTCGCTGGCAGGGTCGGCGCTGTCGGTTTCCAGCACCAGCAACTGGCTGCCGCCGGCGCTGATGGCGGCCTTCAGTGCTTCCGACGGCTGGCGGTGATGCAGGACCAGGGCCACGTCGTTGTCCTTGAGTCGAGCCTGCAGTTTCTTCAGGGCCTCGGGCGTCCATTCGTTGTCGGCCCGGGCATCCACCTCCAGCAGCTCCAGGTTCAGGCCACTGACCAGGTAGCCGAAATGTTCCGACAGGCTCAGCACGCTGAGGTTGTCGGCTTCGGCCAGGCGCGCCTCGCTGTCGGCGCTGAGCTTGAGCAGGCGCTGTTTCAAGTTGGCCAGGTTGCTCTCGATCTGCGGTTTGGCCCAGGGAGCCAGGCGCACTAGGTCGGCCGCCAGTACGTCGGCCATGCGTCCCAGGTTATTGCTCGACAACCATGGCTGGGCGTTCAGGCCGTCGCTCTTGCCCGGCTGCAGAGCGATGCCGGGCAGGGCGCCATCCACGGGGCGTGCGGCATCGATTTCGACGATGCGGATATTGCTGCGCCGGGCATTGGGATACAGCGGGTCGTCCGGCCAGATCGAGCGCAGGCCGATCACCGCGTCGGCACCCTGGGCCAGCTTGCCCAGGGCCGGGGCGCCGCGCCCGGTGAAGTAGGCGGTTTGCCGCGAGCCCGGCAGGTTGGCCGGGGCGGCCCGCTCCAGCTTGACGTCGGTGCCTTGCAGCAGGATCTGGCCGAGGCCGAAGGTCACCGGCAGCGAGGCCAGCACCGTCAGTGGTTGTCGGGTGGCGGTGGGTGCCGGGCCCTGGCGGACATTGTCCGCTGCCGACAGAGTCGGGGCATGGAGCAGGCCGCCGAGAACCAGGACCAAGGCCAGGCGCGGCAGTGACAGATTGGGTGATGAATTGTGCATTTATCCGATATTCCCTTTCAGGCTGGGGACGGTGCCGCGGGCGATGGCGGCCAGGGCGAAGCAGATGCCGGCCACCAGGATGATCGCGGCGCCGGAGGGGACCGGCAGGTCGAAGACGATCGGCAGCAGGATGCCGCACAAGGTGCAGAGGGTGGCGATGCTCACCGAGATCCAGAAGAACCCCTTGAGTGACTGGCTGAGCAGGCGTGCTGCGGCGGCCGGGATCACCAGCAGGGCGCCGACCAGGATCGCGCCGATGACTTTCACCGCGGCCACGGTGATCAGCGTCACCAGGATCACGAACAGGTAGTCCAGGGCCTTCACCGCTACGCCACGCACCGCCGCCAGCTGTGGGTTGAAGCTGGCCAGCATGATGCGGTTGTACAGCGGCAGGCTCAGGCCCAGGACCATGCTACCGACCACCAGCAGCACCAGCAGGTCATCGCCATTGACCGTGAGCACCGAGCCGAACAGTACGTTTTCCAGGATGTGTACGTTGATCTTGCCGGCCAGGATCAGCAGCAGGCTGGCGCCCAGGGCCAGGGACACCGAGAGAAACACCCCGATCAGCGTGTCCGGGGCCAGGCCGGTGCGATTGCGCAGGTAGTTGAGCAGGATGCCGAACAGCAAGCAGTAGCCGAACAAGCTGCCGTAGGGGCCGGTGTAGGGTTCGCCCAGGAGGATGCCGATGGCGACCCCGGTCAGGGCGGCGTGGCCCACGGCCTCGGAGAAGAACGCGAAGCGCTTGACCACTACCAGGGTGCCCAGGCCGCCGAGCACCGGGCCGATCAGCAGGCCGGCGAGCAGGGCGTTGACCACGAAACCGTAGGCCAGGGCTTCCGGAAGGTAGCCTGAAGAGGCCCAGCCCTGGACCATCAGGCGGAAAGCTTCATAACTCATCAGGCAGCGCTCCCGGCGGCTCGTGGATGGGTGGAAAACAGGCTGAGCAGGCGCTCCGGCGTCAGGGTCTGCTGCGCCGGGCCGTCGAACAGCACCCGGCGATTGAGACCGGTGACCCGGTCCGCCAGGCGGCCTACAGCTTCCAGGTCGTGTTCGATCCACAACAGGGTAATGCCGCTCTGGCGCCAGTCCTGGAGCAGGCGTTCGAAGACCTGGATCCCGGCTTCGTCGAGGGCCGACATGGGTTCGTCCAGGACCACCAGTTGCGGCGCCGGGATCAGGCCCTGGGCCAGCAGCACCCGCTGGCGCTCGCCACCGGACAGGGCGCCCATGCGGCGCTTGCGCTTGTCCTGCATGCCGACGCGCTCCAGTGCTTCGCCGATGGCCTTGGCGTAGTGCCGGCTCAGGCCGAGAAAGGCCGGCCGGCGCTGGCACATGGCGGCCATGAAGTCGTCCACGGTCATCGGCAGGCCACGATCGAACTCCAGGGCCTGGGGTACATAGCCGATGATGCCTGGGCTCGTCGGCCATTGCAGGCGCAACTGGCCCTGGTGGGGCATCTGTCCCAGCAGGGTCTTGATCAGCGAACTCTTGCCGCCGCCGTTGGGGCCGACCAGCGCGTGCACGCTGCCGGGCTGCACTTGGAATGTCACCTGGTCGAGGATGGTGGTGCGGCCCAGGACCAGGCTGACCTGGTCGAATTCCACGGCCGGGCCTCGTAGCAGGGTCTCGATGGCGGTCATGCCCCGGCCTCCTGGATGGCCCGGACCACGGTGTCGAGGTTGCCCTTCATTTCCTTCTCGTACTTGTCGGCGCTGTAGTCGCCGTAGGAAATGTGTGAAAGGGGGTAGAGCTTGACCCCGGACTCGCGCTGGATGGTCTCGACGTAGGTGGAGGGGAAGTCCATCTCGGAGAAGATCACCTTGACGTCCAGTTCACGCAGTTGGTCGATGGTCTTTTTCAACTGACTGGGGCTGGGCTCGATGCCGTGGGCTGGCTCGACCACGGCGGTGACTTCCAGGCCGAACTCGCGCAGCAGGTAGTCGTAGGCGGCATGCACCGTGGCTACCCGCAGGTCGGCGTTGGGCGCCTGGGTCAGCTTGGCCAGGGCATCGGCGCGCATCTGCCGCAGGCGCTTGCCGTAGGCGCGGGCATTCTGGGTGTAGGTCTTGGCATTGGCCGGGTCCATCTTGCCCAGCTCCCGGGCGATGTTGTTGACCTGGGCGATGGACGCGCTGATGGACAGGAAGGTATGCGGGTTCACCACCTTGCCGGCACCTCGAGCAGCGACGCCGGTGGCGGCCAGCAGCGGTACGTTTTCGTTGGCCTCGATCACCGGGATGTCCGGGCGCTCGCTGGTGGCGATCATGCGGTCGGCGAAGTCGTCATGGCCCACGCCGTTGAGCACGATCACGTCCAGGGTGCCGATGCGCTTGATGTCCTCGGCGCGGGGTTCGTAGGCGTGGGGGTTGAAGCCCGCCGGGATCAGCGGCACCACGTCGGCCTTGTCACCGACGATGTTGGCTACATAGCTGTAGTAGGGATGCAGGGTGATGCCGATGCGCAGGCGCTTGGCGGCATCGGCATTGGCCATGGGGCTAAGGAGCAGGGCCAGCAGGCTGATCAGCAACACCTGAAGGACGGGGCGACGTGGAGATGAAATGGGCATGGGCTAGTGTTCTTCTCTCGGGGGACGGCGTGGACTCAGTGGCGGTGCTGGCGGGTCACTCCGGCATCGAATTGCGCCACCACCTGCTGCCAGCCGGCAGCGATCAACTGTTGCTGGCCGAGGTCGTGGGGGACGCTGGCCGAGGGACTGCGGTTGAGCCAGATGTCTACCTGGGTGGCATTTTCGGGGGCGATGCGCATGAGGAAGGAGCCGGCTACCTGGGGGTTCTGGCTCAGCCCCAGGTAGGCCTGGTCCAGCGCCTGCCAGGCGTGTCCGCCGCGGCTGACCGAGCTGGCGTCCTGGGCGAAGGGGGCGAAACCTTCCTCGGCCAGTTGCTCGGGGCTGGGCAGGGCCTGACCTTCGGCCAGCAGCAGGCGGATCTCGTCGAGGGTCACCCGCAGGTCGGCATAGATGCCTTGTTCGCCGGCGCTCAGGTCGCGGCGGGCATCCAGTTGATGGGCGGCGATGGCACTGCTGGTGTCCGCTTCGCTGTGCCACAGCACCACGCTGGCAGCGCTGCACAGGATCACCAGGCACAGCAGCAGGACATAGAGGGTTTCGTGACCGGCGCCGGCGGGACGCACGACTTGGGTAGTGGCGTTCATTGGGCCTCGATATCCGCTTGGTCGATCTCGACGACGTGGCCGGGGCCGGCATCGAACAGTACGTAGAACTCCGCGGCAGGCTTCTTGAAAGTCAGGGTCGAGTCGTTGCCCAGCTTGCCGGGTACCAGGATGGTCTCGTCGTAGCCGATCACGTCCAGGGTCACACCCGGGGCGCCACTGCCGTCGGAAAAGCCGCCGGTGCAGCGAATCTGCTCGGCATCGATGGCCTTGCACTCGCACATCGGGTTGTGGGCCAGGGCGCTGTGGCTGAACGTCGTGCCCGCGAGCAGCAGGGCTGCGGCGCCGAGGCGCCGGGTGAAGAGTGCGCGAGTCATGGTTTGCCTCCTTGTTTTTCGAGCCAGGCCACGGTGGCCGGTGAGGCCTGGCTCAGGGGAATGGCCGCCTGGTGCATGCTGCCGTCCCAGCCTTCCATGGTGATCCACAGTTCGGCGTCGGCCTTGGTCTTTTCCGGGATGGGCAGGCTGGCCCCCATGCGGTACGGGCTGCCGAAGAAGATCACCCCGGCGGCCCGCAGGCTGCGAGGCTTGCCGATGCGCAGGTAGGTGGCCTTGACCGGTTCGATGCAGGCCTGGCACAGGGCGGCGTTGAAGCGTTTTAGATAACCGGCGGGGCCGTCGCTGCGAGGCGCTTCATCGCGCATTTCGGCCAGGCGCAGGCTCCAGGGGCCGACCTGGACTTCGCCGATCTCCCGTTCGCCCAGGCCGCTATCGCCACGAAACAGCGCGGCATCGGCGAAGTACTTGGGCATGAAACCCAGGGGAATCAACACCAGCAGGATGTTCAGGTGAAAGCGCCATTTGTGCCAGAACCGGCTCAGGGGCGAGTCAGGGGTAGCGGTGTGGGTCCGGCTCACAGTGGGCTCTCCGAGGTTTCCCTGCTCAATGCCGGGGTGGGGGTACGTACGGGGCGCGCACGGGCGGCCTTTTCCTCGCGCTTGAGGGCGTTGGCGGTGGCCAGGGCGGTGCGCTTGGTCCAGATCAGCAGGCCGCTGAGGACCATCATGCTCAGTACCAGGCCGAAGAAGAACCAGATCAGCTTGACCCAGATCCCACCGAAGTCACCGGTATGCAAGGGGCGCATGGACTCGGTGACGAACTCCAGGGTGGAGCGGTCGCCCAACAGGTGCGAGGCATCCAGGGAGCCGGTATAGGGGTTGATATTGGCGGTTTGGAACATCAGCGGATACCAGCCGCGCCCGCCAACGTACAGGTGGCTGTAGGCATTGCTTGGCAGGCTGACGAAGCTGATATCGAAGCCAGGGATCTTCTGGGTGGCGGTAGCGATGGCCTGATCCAGGCTGATCATCGGTGTCGGGCTGCCGTCGGCGCTGACTGGCACCTGTTCCCGGGCGATTACCGGGACGATGGGTTCGCTGGAGATGCTGATGTGGTTGTCGCCCAGGATCGCGCGAATCAGGAACCAGATACCGGTGATGGAGATCACGGCAATGAACCAGATCGACCAGATGCCGCTCAGGCGGTGGAAGTCGCCCCAGAAGATCCGGGCGCCATGGCGCAGGCGCAATGTCGGCTTGAGGAAGCCCTTCCAGAACTTCTTGTAGACCACCAGGCCGGTAATCAGCGAGATGAGCATCGGTACGCCAAGGAGCGACACCAGGTACCAGCCCCAGCTGTAGCCGTTGGTGAAGGGGACCAGCCACCAGCCGTGCAGGGCACGGGTGAAGGCCTGGAAGTCGAAGTCCGGGCTCGTGCCCTGGATGGCTCCGGTATAGGGATTGACGTAGAGCGTGGGTGAGCGGCCGTCCGGATAGCTGACGCTGACACTGAGGGCAAAGTGGCTTTCATCCGGCGTGATGATGGTCTCTACCTGCGTCTGGGGCTCTGCACGCTTGATGGCCTGGACGATCTGGTCGTAGTTCAGCGGTTGGGCATCATCGGTGGGCTTGCTGGCGCGAACATCGGGGTTGGCCAGCCAGACGATTTCCTGGCTGACCACTGCCAGGGTGCCGGTAACGCAGACGATCAGCACGAAGAACCAGATGGGCAGTGCCAGCCAGCTGTGCACCAGAAACCAGATTTTTGAGCGGGATTTCTTCGACATTGAATGGGCGTCTTGATTCGAGGAGTGGAGCGGCACTGGAACCCGGACCGGGCCTGGCGTGGTTCACGCTGGGCAGGGTCATGGCCAACGCGGCCTGCTGCATCTAATTAAGACGAATGAGAATCGTAAATCCCGAAAGGCGACATGAAAGTAAATGTTACAGAGCCTGTTGAAGCTTGCAGGCAAGGGCATTTATCGCAACGACAGGTGGGAAGATAAATAGGAAGCGAGGTGGGATTGCCGCTGGTCGGGCCGGCGCCAGCTCCGGTGGAAACTGGCGCCGGGGGAGTCAATGGGCCTGTTGCTGGAACAACTGCACGGCGCGCTCATTGATTTGCTCGACCGTCAGGTTCTCCTTACGGGTGGCGATGAACCAGACATGCCCGAAAGGATCGCGCAGGGCGCCGCTACGGTCGCCATAGAATTGGTCCTTGATCGGTTCCGCTTCGCTGGCGCCAGCGGCAATCGCCCGGGCGAAGTAGCTGTCTACATCCTCCACATACAGGTGCAGGCCCACCGAGGTCTTGTGGGCTTCCGGACTGCCCATCGGGGTCTCCTCGCAAGGGCTGCCGAGCATGATGGGGGCGCCACCAATGATCAGTTCGGCATGGCCGACGCTGCCATCGGGCATGTCCAGGCGCAGGGTCTGTACGGCACCAAAGGCCTTCTTGTAGAACTCGATGGCCTCGGCGGCCTGGCGAATACCCAGGTAGGGCGTGACGCCAATGAAGCCTTCGGGAATGGGTTTGACGCTCATGGTGGGGCTCCTTGCTCTTATTGTGGGGGGAACAAGCAGATTTCACTCTATACCCGGAATGTTGCAGGGGTGGGATAGGCCGACGAGGTGTAGCCGGGTCACAAAACCCTGGCAGTTTGCCTGGCGATGCCTGCGGCTCGGCGGCCGTTGCCGAGCCGCGCTGGCTAGGATGGCAAGTCGTCGTTGGGAGCATCGGGCTCCAGTAGCCGGGCGCCCTGGCCGGTTTCCCCGAGGTAATCGCCCTGGTTGCGCAGTGGGCAACCGTCCATCGACAGGCAGCCGCAGCCGATGCACAGGTTCAAGCGCTCGCGCAGCAGGCTCAGTTGCTGGATACGTTCGTCCAGCTCACGGCTCCATTGTTCCGACAGGCGCTGCCAATCCGCGGCGGTGGGTGCGCGATCATCGGGCAGGGTAGCCAGGGCCCGGCCGATTTCCGCCAGGGGAATACCCAGGCGCTGGGCCACCTTGATCAGGGCGACCCGACGCAGCACCGAGCGTGGGTAGCGACGTTGATTGCCCTGGTTGCGCTGGCTCTTGATCAATCCCTTGGTTTCGTAGAAATGCAGTGCGGTGACGGCTACCCCGCTGCGGGCCGCCAGCTGGCCGACGGTGAGTTCCTTGTGGATGCTGTCGTGATCGATCATCTGGAGGGTACCGAAAGTGAAAAACAGGCTTGACCTTTACTTAACTAGAGGTTTTACCCTGCCGCACATCCAGCCGCAAGATCCTCTTACGCAGTAGGGAATGACCCATGAGCGTCTTTGAAAAAAACCACAGCTTCACCCAGTTGATCGAGTTCGAGATCGAGCCTCATCAACAGGAACCCCTGGTATTGGCCCTGGTCGAGCAGAGTGAGCGCCTGGCCCAGGATCATGGTGGTTTCCTCAGTGCCAGCGTGCAGGTCAGCGACGATGGCCGGCGTGTGCTCAATTACCTGCAATGGCAAACCCGGGAAGCTGGCGAGGCGGCTTTCCAGGGATTCGAGAGTGGGGAGCAGGATTTCTGGCAGTTGATTCTCGCTTATCGGGCCAGGACCGTGACCTTCGGCTCGTTCCAGGTACGCAGCAGCATTGCCCGCAGCCATGACAACGCCTTGCACTGTCGCCTGGCCGGTTAGCTAGATCGACAGCTGCAGGGTGCGTTCGCTGGGGGCATCTATCGGGCGACGCTTGTTCACTGCCAGCTCTCCGATCTTGATCAGCCGAGTGCGGGTGACATTGCGGCTCAGGCCCAGCAGGTTGGCGGTATGCACCTGGTTGTAGTGGCTGAAACGATAGGCGGCACGCAAGAGGGCATCCTCGACCTTTTCATGCAGGGCACCGGCCTGTTCCGCGAAGAGTTTTTGGAAGGCTCGTTCCAGCAAGCCCTCGGCCGAATCGTCAAGCCCAGGGTAGCTGTCGTCGGCGCGCTCGATACGCATGTTCGACAGGCGCAGGTCACCCTGGGCGATGATGCCGTCGCGGCAGATCAGCAGGGTGTGGTGAATGACGTTTTCCAGCTCGCGGATATTGCCTGGCCAGCTGTAGTGCTTGAGCTTGTGTTCGGCCTCCGGGCTGATGCTGATGCTGCCGTAGCCCAGGCGCTGGCTGTAGGCCTCGATGAAATGCCGGGTCAGCGGCAGGATATCGCCAGGGCGCTCGCGCAGCGGGCTCAACTCCAGATTGACCACATCCAGGCGGTAGTACAGGTCTTCACGGAAATTTCCGGCGTTGATGGCCTTTTCCAGTTGTACGTTGGTGGCAGCCAAGACCCGGACGTCGATCGGGATGCTCTTGCGCGAGCCCAGGCGCACCACTTCACGTTCCTGCAGGACCCGTAGCAGCTTGACCTGGATAGCCATGGGCAGGTCCCCGATTTCATCCAGGAACAGGGTGCCGCCATCGGCCTCCTCGAACCAGCCGGCCTTGGCACTGAGGGCCCCGGTGAAGGCACCTTTTTCATGGCCGAACAACTCGGCCTCCACCAGGGATTCCGAGAAGGCCCCGCAGTTCACCGCTACGAAGGGACGATGGCGGCGGGCGCTGAGGTTGTGGATATGCCGTGCCACCAGTTCCTTGCCGGTCCCGGTCTCACCAATGATCAGCACGCTGGCCTCACTCGGCGCCACCTGTTGCAGGTGTGCCAGCAGGGCCTGGGATTTCGGGTCTTCGAATACCTGGGCGGTAGCACGGATCGAAGTCGCCAGGGCGGGCGAGAGGGGCAGGGTCAGTAGCTGCATGGGCATTCTCCGCAGGCAAGGCTAGGAATAGAAGGTCGGGGTCGGCAGCGCCTGGTTCAGCGCCCAGTCCCCCAGTTCGTGGAGTTTGTAGTCCAGCGGGTCGTGCAAGGTCTGGGTGCGCAGGTTGCGCCAGTGTCGGTCCAGGCCCAGGGAGGCGTGGGTCGAGCGTGCCCCGGTGACTTCGAACAATCGGCTGCACAGCTCCAGGCCCTGGCGGCTGGCGGCGACCTTGGCGGTGGCAATCGCCGTGGCCAGGTGCCCACGCTCTTCGGCGCTGAGCTTGGCGCCCTTGGCCCAGGCCTGGTCGAGCAGGGTCGCGGCGCGTTCCACCAGTAGGCGTATGCCTTCCAGGGCCACCCAGAACTCGCCGTAGTGGCTGAGGATGTAAGGGTCCTGGCGTACGTCCCGGGCGCTGGAGCGATGCCAGACCCGGGTTTCGCCGAGGGTGTATTGCCGGGCTTCGGCGAATGCGCCCTCGGCGATCCCAAGGAACATATGGGTGAAGGTCAGCTGGGCGATCAGTGGACGCAGGCAGGCGAATGGTGTGCTCAGAGGGCCCGGGTCCAGCAGCAACTCCGACTCCTCGACCCTGACCCGCTCGAAGGTGGCGCTGCCGCTATCGGTCTGGCGCTGGCCGATGTTGTTCCAGTCGTTGTGCAGGGTGATGCCGCTGCGGCCGCTGGGAATGGCGGCGATGAGCAACTTGCCGCCGTTGCTTTCGTCCACCGCCGAGGCGATGAGCATTTCCGAATCGCTGGCCCCGGAGCAGAAGCTTTTTTTGCCGGAGAACTCGCGCCAGCCCCCCAGGTTCCTGACCACCGTGCGGGTATCCAGCGGATTCAGGGCATTGCCCCAGAACCAGTTCTTGCGTGCCGTCTGTTCGAACCAGGGTTGCCACTGCTCGGGCCGGGCGAACAGGCGCACGGTAGCCAGCATCAGGTGGTGGAAACCGAAGACATGGGCGATGGAACTGTCGACCCTGGCGAATTCGCGGACGACTCCCAGGGTTTCGCTCCAGGAGGCACCGAGCCCACCGAACTGGCGGGGAATGCTCAGGGCCAGCAGGCCGCTGTGGCGCAGGGCATCACGCTCGGCCTTGGGGGTGCCGCCGCGCTCATCACGTTCGACGGCGGTCAGGGCAAACTCGGCGGCCAGCTGGCGGGCGGTTTGCTGGGGGGACAACAGGGCGCTTTGCGGTGTGGCAGTCACGCGATGTTCCTCGTTCTGGGCCGTTTGTGGCCGGGGAAGGGGCGGTGCAGGCCTGCCGTGACGACGGCAGGCGGCAGGTCTCAGGCGTGGTTGGGCAGTACGTCATTGGCGATCATTTCGCCGAACGGCCCGGTCAGGTTGGTGACACCGCGACCGGCCAGGCTGGCGTAGGGTTCCGGCAGCAGCGGGAATACCAGTTCGGCGAAGCGATAGGCCTCCTCCAGGTGCGGGTAGCCGGAGAAGATGAAACTGTCGATTCCCAGGTCTGCGTATTCCTTGATGCGTTCGGCCACCTGTTGTGGGTTGCCCACCAGGGCCGTGCCGGCACCACCGCGTACCAGGCCAACCCCGGCCCAGAGGTTGGGTGCGACCTGCAATCGGTCACGGCGCCCGCCATGCAAGGCGGCCATGCGCCGCTGGCCTTCGGAGTCGAAGCGCGAGAAAGATTGTTGGGCCGCGGCGATGGTTTCATCACTGATGTGCTCGATCAGGCGGTCGGCATCCTTCCAGGCCTGTTCCTCGGTTTCGCGCACGATGACGTGCAGGCGGATCCCGAACTTCACCCGACGGCCCTTGCGGGCTGCGCGCTCACGCACGTCGGCGAGCTTCTGTGCCACTGCGGCCGGCGGCTCGCCCCAGGTCAGGTAGACATCCACCTGATCGGCGGCCAGTTCATGGGCCGCCTCGGAAGAACCGCCGAAATACAACGGTGGGTAGGGTTTTTGCACCGGGGGATAGAGGGCCTTGGCATTTTCTACCTGCAGGTGCTTGCCCTGGAAATCCACGGCCTCGCCTTGCAGGACCCGACGCCAGATGTGCAGGAATTCGTCGGTGACTTCATAGCGTTCGCTGTGGCTGAGGAAGCTACCATCGCCACGGTTCTCGTCGGGATCGCCGCCGGTCACCACGTTGATCAGCAGGCGACCGTTGGACAGGCGATCAAGGGTCGCGGCCATGCGTGCCGATACTGTTGGGGAGATGATTCCGGGGCGGATCGCTACCAGATAACGCAGGCGCTCGGTCAATGGCACCAGGGCCGAGGCAATGACCCAGGAGTCTTCACAGGAGCGCCCGGCGGGAATCAGCACGCCGTGATAGCCCAGGGTGTCTGCGGCCTGGGCCACCTGCTTGAGGTAATTGAGGGTGACCGGACGAGCCCCCTGGGTGGTGCCCAGGAAATGACCATCGCCGTGGGTCGGGAGAAACCAGAACACATCCATGATTGTTCCTCAGGCGATTTTCAACAGTTTGTCCGAGTGGGCGGTAAACAGCGGTGCAGCTCGTTCGGCGGCGAGGCGGATGCGCGCCTGCAGCAGCTCACTGGTGATTCGGTAGTCACTGAAATCAGCCTCGGTGGCGTATACGCCAATCGGTAAGGTCAGGGCCTGGAAGAAGCTGAACAGTGGGCGCAACTGGTGGTCCAGGACCAGGGCATGCCGCTCGCTACCACCCGTAGCGGCCAGCAATACCGGCGTGTCCACCAGGGCGTTGAGGTCGATCAGGTCGAACAGGTGTTTGAGCAGGCCCGGATAGGACCCGCGATACACCGGTGCGGCGACGATCAGCAGGTCGGCGTTCTCGATGGCCTGCAGTTGCGCCTCGACCTCGCCCGGCAGTTCCTGGCGGGACAAGGCCGCACCGACTGGCCGGGCAATGTCGCCCAGTTCGATCAGGTGACTGTCGATGGGCAGTTGGGCTGAGAGCTCGGCCAGCAAGGCCTGGGTCAGGACCAGGGTCCGCGATGGACGCCAGGTTCCACCGGAGAGCGCGACGACATTCAAGGGACGGGACATGGACAGCTCCTTGGTAAACAGTGGCTCGATGAGCGATGAGTGATGCCAGGCTCTGGAGCAAGAGCTGTACCAACGCCTGCAAGCCCGGTATCACGGGGTTTACGCCCTGAAAGCGGCTTTGCCTGTTGTTGGGCCAGCACTGTTTTGTTGATCGACTGTTGCCAGCGCAACAGTTGCCCTGGCAACAGTTGGCAGCGGGATACTGTTGTTATAGAGGGTTGTTGTTATTCCTTAAAAGATCTTGTTTCCATATTTATAGGTCTTAAAGGAATATTGAAGAGTGGCTTGCCCTGGTCGCGAAACAGTCGATAGCGACTATCGAGCGGGATGATTTTTGCGTCGTCGGGCCCGCGAGTAGCCTGTGTCCATCGTTCGCAAGCTGCTCCAGGTGTTCGCCATGAAGGCTTTTCCCGTTGCCCTGCTGTTATTGGTTTCCAGTGTTCTGGCCGGTTGTGCCAGCCCGCAAGCTCCCGAATTGCGCCCTTACACCGTCGAGGAAACTCGTGAGCTGGCGCTGGAGGCCCTGAACCGACGGGGCTTGTCATTCGATGAGTACCAGCAGAAAAAGGCCGAGTTGGCAGGTCATTCCGCAGCTTTCGATACCCAGGGTGAAATGAGTGCCCAGCGCAATCTCAGTCGTCATCAGCCCGCCAGTTGACAGCAACTGTACGGGTCGAAGTTCTGGCCAACTGTCCGTAGGTTTCGCCGCAGTCGCAGGTTAGGGTCGAATCCTGATCGATCTTGTCCAGGAAACCTGCCTCTTATGTCCCTTTCGCCCGACCTGCTGTTGGCGTTCGCCCTGTTTGCCCTGGTCACCTCGATTACTCCCGGGCCCAACAACACCATGCTGTTGGCGTCAGGGGTGAACTTCGGTTTCGGCCGCTCGATCCCGCATATTCTTGGCATCAGCTGTGGTTTTTTCGTGCTGGTGCTGGCGGTCGGCCTGGGGTTGGGCGCGGTGTTCCAGGCTTACCCACTGTTATATGGCGTGCTGCGTTATGTCGGTGCGGCCTACCTGTTGTACCTGGCATGGCGGATCGCTCGTTCAGGTCCCATGTCCGATGAGCAACAGGGGCAGGGCCAACCCTTGGGATATTGGGGCGCAGCGGCTTTCCAGTGGGTCAATCCCAAGGCCTGGGTGATGGCCGTGGGCGCTATCAGCACCTATACCCCGTTGCAAGGCTACTTCACCAATGTGCTGGTGATTGCTGCGGTGTTCGCCCTGATCAATGCGCCGACGGTCAGTCTTTGGGCGGCCTGTGGCAGCCTGCTACGCAATGTGTTGCGCAATCCGCGCTGGCTACGCCTGTTCAATCTGGGGATGGCGGTGCTGTTGGTGCTGTCCCTGGCGCCACTGCTCGTTGACAGCCTTTGTTAAGTCCCACTTCAATTTTGCGGTCCTGGCCTGTTAAGCTGGTTGCTAGGAGCGTTCCTACGCACTTTTAAATGAAGTCCTCTTCCTTTAAGCATCGGGTCGGTATCGCTTCGCTGACTGCCGTTGATGCGTCCTCTGCGAGTGAGGCATCGATGAGGCTTCTTTTTCGAGTCGACCCGGTCCGGGAACAAGCCCCGCAGGTTTTCAGCCATGAACGCACGTCCTCTTTATTTCGACTATGCCGCCACCACGCCGGTGGATGAGCGAGTCATCCAGGTGATGCTCCAGTGTCTGGGCTTCGACGCCAATTTCGGTAATCCGGCTTCCAGCTCCCATGCCTTCGGCCAGCAGGCGCGCCGCAGTGTCGAGCACGCCCGGCAGCAGGTGGCGCAATTGGTCGGTGCGCAACCGGAGCAGATCGTCTGGACCTCGGGTGCGACCGAGTCCAATAACCTGGCGCTCAAGGGTGTGATGCAGGCGCGTGGCCTGGCCGGTGGCCATGTCATCACCAGTCAGATCGAACATAAGGCCGTGCTCGATACGGCCCGGCAACTGGAGGACAGTGGGGTAGCGGTGACCTACCTGGCCCCTGATGCCGATGGACTGATCACCCCCCAGGCTGTGAGTGAGGCCATGGGGGACGATACCGTCCTGGTGTCGCTGATGCTGGTCAACAATGAACTGGGCACGATCAATGACATTCCGGCGATTGGCCGAGCGGTCCGCGAGCGGGGGGCCCTGCTCCATGTGGATGCCGCCCAGGGTGCGGGCAAGGTCGCCATCGATCTTGCCCATTGGCCGGTGGACCTGATGTCGTTTTCCGCTCACAAGCTCTATGGCCCCAAAGGGATCGGCGCGCTGTATGTCGGCTCTCGCGCCCGCCAGCACGTGCAGGCGCAGATCCATGGTGGCGGGCATGAGGGCGGTTTGCGCTCCGGGACACTGGCCACCCACCAGATTGCCGCCATGGGTGCGGCCTTTGAGTTGGCTGGCCAGGCCTGGGAGGAGGAGGCCGCGAAGATCGTCTCCTTGCGCCAGCGACTGCTGGAGCAATTGGCTGATGTCCCTGGCCTGCGCTTGAATGGCAGTGCTGCTTCGCGCATTCCCCATACCCTGAGCCTGACCTTCGATGAAGGTGAGTTCGACGCGGCTGCATTGAGCGCATCCATGGCGTTTTCCTCTACCTCCGCCTGCAATTCGGCAAGCAATGCACCCTCTCATGTGCTGTTGGCGCTGGGGCTCGATGCCCGACAGGCTGGCAGGACCATCCGCTTGAGCCTGGGGCGGTTCACCACCGAGCAGGATGTGGATCGCGCGGTACAACTGATCAAGACGACAACCTCCAGCGCTCCGGCATTCTGGGTCGGGGCCAATACCTGAGGGTCGGGCGCTTCCGACCCTCCATAACAATGATTAGCCGGTTAAGGAGACACAATGAGTACGCAGCCTTCGACCAACGCAGGGGTTCCCCAGCGCCTGGCGCACGTTCGCCAACTGATGAACCGTGAAGGCATCCATGCCTTGCTGGTGCCTTCAGCCGACCCGCACTTGTCGGAGTACCTGCCGGGTTATTGGCAAGGGCGCCAATGGTTGTCGGGTTTCCACGGTTCGGTCGGCACCCTGATCGTGACTGCGGATTTCGCGGGTGTCTGGGCCGATAGCCGGTACTGGGAACAAGCCAGCAAGGAGCTCAAGGGCAGTGGCATCGAGTTGGTGAAGCTGCAGCCAGGCCAGCCCGGCCCCCTGGATTGGTTGGCGCAGCAGACGCCGGCCGGTGGCGTGGTGGCGGTGGATGGTGCGGTCATGGCGCTGGCCTCGGCCCGTACCCTGGGCGACAAGCTGGCAGAGCGCGGAGCCAGGTTGCGTACTGATATCGACTTGCTCCAGGAGGCCTGGAGCGATCGTCCGGCCTTGCCCGACCAGCCGGTCTACCAGCACCTGCCGCCCCAGGCCACGCAAAGCCGGGTGGAAAAACTCGCCATGCTGCGCGAGGCGTTGAAGGAGCGGGGAGCGGACTGGCATTTCATCGCCACCCTGGATGACATCGCCTGGCTGTTCAACTTGCGTGGCGCTGATGTGTCCTTCAACCCGGTATTCGTTTCCTTCGCCCTGATCAGCCAACAGCAGGCCACCCTGTTCGTGGCCCTGGACAAGGTCGATGCGCAGCTGCGTGCGGTGCTTGAAGCCGATGGCGTCAGCCTGCGTGATTATTCGCAAGTGGCGGCGGCGCTGCGTACGGTGCCTGGTGATGTGAGCCTGCAGATCGATCCGGCACGGGTCACGGTGGGGCTGCTGGAGCACCTCGATCCGCAGGTGCGGCTGGTCGAAGGGCTCAACCCCACGACCCTGGCCAAGTCACGCAAGAGCCTGGCCGATGCCGAGCATATTCGCCAGGCCATGGAGCAGGACGGTGCGGCGCTGTGCGAGTTCTTCGCCTGGTTGGACGGTGCCCTGGGTCATGAACGTATCACCGAGCTGACCATCGACGAACGCCTGACGGCAGCCCGTGAACGGCGTTCGGGTTATGTGTCGTTGAGCTTCAACACCATCGCGGCGTTCAATGCCAATGGTGCGATGCCGCATTATCACGCCACTGCCGAGGAGCACGCGGTGATCGAGGGCGATGGCCTGCTGCTGATCGATTCCGGCGGCCAGTACCTGGGGGGCACTACCGATATCACCCGTATGGTGCCGATCGGTACGCCAAGCACCGAGCAGAAGCGTGACTGCACCCGTGTGCTCAAGGGGGTCATCGCCTTGTCTCGAGCCCGGTTCCCCAAGGGGATCCTCTCGCCACTGCTGGATGCCATTGCCCGTGCGCCAATCTGGGCCGACGGCGTGGATTACGGACACGGCACTGGGCACGGGGTCGGTTATTTCCTCAATGTCCATGAAGGTCCGCAGGTTATCGCCTATCAGGCTGCACCGGCGCCGCAGACTGCAATGCAGCCGGGGATGATCACGTCCATCGAGCCTGGGACATATCGACCAGGGCAGTGGGGGGTACGCATCGAAAACCTGGTGCTGAACCGCGAGGCGGGGAGTACCGAGTTCGGTGAGTTCCTGACGTTCGAAACCCTGACCCTGTGCCCGATCGACACTCGCTGCCTGGAGCCTGCGCTGCTCACCCAGGATGAGCGTGATTGGTTCAACGCCTATCATGACCAGGTACGCCAGCGCTTGAGCCCCTTGTTGCAAGGGGCGGCGCTGGAGTGGTTGCAGGTTCGTACGGCGGCGATCTGAAATCGACCATCACCCGTGCAAGGCGGGTGATGGCCAGCTGCACTCCCGGTGTGTGACCGGGCGTGCAGGGTTCAATGTCGCTCGAGAGCCTCGCGGACAAAATCCAGGCGGTCCTGGCCAAAAAACAGCTCGTCACCCACGAACATGCTGGGGGCACCGAACACCCCTCGTTTCAATGCCAGATCGGTGTTGTCCTTGAGCCGGGCCTTGACCTCTTCGTCATTGCTCAGGTCGAGGACCTGCTGTGGATCGAAGCCGGCTCGCTCCAGGACCTGGGTGATGACGACGGCATCGTTGAGGTTGCGCTGTTCGACCCAGAGTGCGCGGAACAGGCAGTCGATGAACTCGACGAAGCGCTCAGGCAGATGCATCTGAACACCGGTCACCGCACGCATCAGCAGCAAGGTGTTGATGGGGAAATGCGGATTGAATTCAAGCTCGACCTCATAGCGTCGAGCGAAGCGCGCCAGATCATGCAGCATGTAGCGGCCCTTGGCAGGAATGCTGATGGGCGAGGCATTGCCGGTGGTCTTGAATATGCCGCCGAGCAGCATGGGTTGGTACGTCAGCTGGCTGCCGGTCTCGGCACAGATTCTGGGTAACTGGGTGTAGGCCAGGTAGGCGGTCGGACTGCCCAGGTCGAAGAAGAACTCCACGGTTTTGCTCATGATTCGGTCTCGATGATTGTTCTTGTCGGGGCGGATTACCAGCGCTCGTTCCAGGGGCGCAGGTCCAGTTCGAAGGTCCAGGCATCTCGTGGTTGATTGTGCAGGTACCAGTAGTTCTCGGCGATGTGTACGGGATCGAGGATGCCGTCCTGGTCCTTGAGTGCGTATTTCTCGGGAAAGCTGGTACGGATGAAGTCGGTATCGATGGCACCGTCGACGATGATATGGGCGACGTGGATGTTCATTGGGCCCAGTTCCCGGGCCATGCTCTGGGCCAGGGCGCGGATGCCGTGCTTGGCTCCGGCGAAGGCGGCAAAGCCCGCAGCGCCACGAACACCTGCCGTGGCACCGGTGAACAGGATGGTGCCGCGTTTGCGAGTGACCATGCGCTTGGCCACTTCGCGGGCATTGAGAAAACCTGAAAAACAGGCCATTTCCCAGATTTTGAAATACTTGCGCGCGGTTTCTTCAAGGATGCTGCAGGGCACATTGGCGCCGATATTGAAAACGAATGCTTCGATCGGGCCGATCTGGGTTTCGATCTGTTCGATCAAGGCGATCACTTCCTCTTCCTTGCGGGCGTCGCAGGCAAAACCATGGGCCTGGCCTCCGGCATGCTGGATGCTTTGCACCAGGGGCTGCAGTTTGTCCGCGTTGCGTCGAGTGAGGCAGGCGATAAAACCTTCTGCGGCGAAACGTTTGGCAATGGCACCTCCTGTGGCATCGCCGGCACCGACCACCAGTACGACTTTCTTGTTCAAGGTTGTAGTCATGGGGTTCGCTCTTTAGTAAACGATCGTTAGGTAAACGAACGTTATGCTATGATTTTTCGATCGTCAAGAACACTGGTGGAGCTTTTCAGGGATGCGCTATTCAGCCGGTCACAAGCAGGAAACCCGGGAGCGTTTGCTGCAAAGCAGCGCAGGCCAGGCCAAGAATGAAGGGTTTTCCACCGTGGGTGTCGATGCCTTGATGAAAGCCATTGGCCTGAGCGGTGGGGCGTTCTATAGCCATTTCGCTTCCAAGGACGAGCTATTTGGTTCGATTGTCGAGCGTGAGTTGAAGCAGAGCCTGGAGCGCTTGGGTGGGCATGGGCAGCACGATCAGGAGAAGTTGCAGCGTTGCCTGCAGCAGTACTTGAGTATGGCGCACTTGCAGCAACCAGCAGCTGGTTGTGCCATTCCTGCCCTGGGGGCGGAGATTTCCCGGGGCAGTGTCGAGGTGCGGCAACAGTCCGAGAATCTGATCTGTCGCTTGCATCAGGCTTGGGCGCAAACGCTGGGGAGCGAAAGCCTGGCCTGGTCGATACTGTCACAGTGTGTAGGTGCGCTGGTGGTGGCGCGGATGCTCGTGAGTCCGGATATCCAGCAGCAGATCCTGGCGTCCAGCCACGAACAGATTCTCAAGCAACTGCAGTAGCTGCTTGAGAACAGGCAGGTCAACCTATTTGCAGATGACGATCATGCTGCGGCTGGTGTAACCGGCAGGGTTGAGGCCGAAAGGGTAGTCTCCCGGATCTTCAACCGTGTCGCCGGATTTGGCGATCACCTTGTAGCCCTTCGGACCGCAGGACTCGGCTGCCTTGGTGTAGCACTTGTCCCATGAGGAGGACAAGCCCGAGCAATTGATGTGGAGTCCTTTTTTACCCCGTTTGACTTCGGTCTTGCTGGTTGCCGCACAGCCTGCAATGGCAAGTATGGTCAACAGTATCAAAAATCGTTTCATCCCCGTCCTTATCGCTAGCCTCGGATCTGATGCCCGAGTGTGACTGCAGTACCGTTGGCGATATCCCTGTCTGGCAACTTCCTGGGTGACGTTGAGTAGCCGACTAAACATGGCCTAATTGAGCGCCAATTACCAGACTTGCGTCTCAATCAGCTGCAACTAATGGTTTGGACTCACGGCGCATGGTCATGGTTGCTCCTACGGAAGCGAAGATGATGCAGGCAATGGCGGTCCACTGCGCCAGGGATAGGTACTCATGCAGGAACAATAGGCCAGAGAGTGCGCCGAAAGCAGGTTCGATACTCATCAGGGTGCCAAAGGTTCGGGCTGGTATGCGTGTCAGGGCAACCATCTCCAAGCTGTAGGGGAGGGCGGTGGACAGGATGGCGACGCCCAGCGCTACGGGAATCAGTGCAGGTGTGAGCAGGGCAGTGCCTGCGTGAACAATACCGATAGGAGCCACGAACAAGGCAGCAATCAGTACACCCAGCGCTGCGGTCTGGACTCCGTGCTCGGCGCCGGCTTTTTGCCCAAACAGGATATACAGCGCCCAGCAGACACCAGCCCCCAGGGCGTAACCGGCCCCGACCAGATCGATGGGAGTCTCGGTGGCTCCAGTCGGTATCAGCAGGAGTAATCCGATGATAGCCAAGGCGATCCAGACAAAGTCGAGTGCCCTGCGTGACGCATAGAGGGCAACAGCCAATGGTCCCGTGAACTCCAGGGCGACGGCGATTCCCAGTGGCACGCTTCTCAACGACATATAGAAGAGGAAGTTCATTCCGCCCAGGGCCATGCCGTAGACCAGGACCGAACGTAGTGTCTTGGCGGTGAATTTGGCGCGCCAGGGCTTTAGTAGCAGAAGCATGATGATGCTGGCGAACACCAGTCGAAGCGCTGTCGTCCCCTGGGCGCCCACAATGGGGAACATGCTTTTGGCCAGGGAGGCTCCCGATTGGATCGAAGCCATGGCGATAAGTAGCAGGCCAACCGGAAACAGGGTCGAGGCAAGACTGCGGGGTTGGTCATTCATGCAGAGGGCATCCAAAGTGTTGGAAAGAAAACAGGGCGCTTGGGGCATGATGCTCAAGTAATAGGCATTGAGCAATATAGTGCGCAAAGTCTTTTGCGTTTCCTATATATAAGGTGCGCGCAGGCTGTTTTGAGCTGAATCATGGAAAACTGAAAATAAGTGTTGACGGCGAGTTTAATGTCTCTATAATTCGCCCCACTTC
>MCNE01000036.1_pt1 | contig 64185 bp, 56 predicted proteins | sample 778201 | NCBI WGS metagenome assembly MCNE01 (sample SAMN04296813, study PRJNA304217) | bioreactor metagenome | isolation source: sewage enriched with benzalkonium chloride | place: Turkey: Istanbul urban wastewater treatment plant | reverse complement strand
CTGCCTGGCAATCAACTCCTGCAGGCCTCGGGACTTGGTCAGGTTGTAGTCGATGAAGCGCTGGTGAAACACCTTGATCACCAGGTCGGGGACCAGGTACATCGCCGCACTGAAGGCGACGATGGTGATCAGGTACAGCCGTACCAGGATGCGTAGCATGGACTCAACATTCCCACTCGGAACGGCTGAACAGATAGCCTTTGCCCCACACGGTCTTGATCTTGCGGGCCTCGCCGGCATGATCGTCGAACTTGCGCCGCAGCTTGGAGATGGCCACGTCCACCGATCGGTCGGTGCCGTTGAACTCGATGCCACGCAAACGCTGCAGGATCTGGTCGCGGCTCAATACTTCGCCAGCATGCCGGGCCAGCACCACCAGCAGGTTGTATTCGCCGCTGGACAGCTCCACCAGTTGCTCGCGCCAGGTCACGGTACGCTCTGAAAGGTCGATGCACAGGTTGCCCATGAGGATCCGATCGCTGGCCGTCTGCGGCTCACCGAGGCTACTGCGGCGCAACAAAGTGCGCACCCGGGCCAATAACACTCGCGGTTCACAAGGTTTTGTCACATAGTCGTCGGCGCCCATTTCCAGGCCCAGGACCTGGTCGTGGCTGTCGTCACGGGCGGTGAGCATCAGGATCGGCAAGCTGGCCGAATCCGCTCGTAGCAGCCGGCATACCTGCAGGCCATCCAGGCCCGGCAGCATCAGGTCGAGGATCACCAGGTCCGGGGGGCTGGTCCGGGCTCGCTCGCGCACCTGGTCGCCACGGCTGATGACACTGACCTGGTAGCCATTGCGTTCAAGGTAGCTGGCAATCAATTCGGAGAGCGCGGGATCGTCTTCGACAAGGAGGATGTTGGCCATGGAAGAAAGGTCTTTTTGAAGAAATACACAGTACCGGCGTCTATCAGGATACCGGACAAGCAAGGCGCCAAGGATATACGCCCCGGCCCGTGCCGGCGCGCCTGCTTCACACTTTTTCACACAGCGCCTACGAAGCTTCACAGCGCGCGCTGTCTCCCGCTCTTAGCATGCCGGAGTCATTATTGGGGTATCAGCATGTCGAATAAACTCTTTACGCCGCTTTGCCTGGTGATTCTGGCCGCGACGTTGAGCGCCTGCGGCAAGGCCGCGGACGAACAGAAGGCACCACCGCCCAAGGTCCGGACCGAGACGATCCAGAGCCAGGCGCTATCGATCACCAGTGAACTGAGCGGGCGCATCGCCGCGCCGCGCATCGCTGAAGTGCGTGCCCGGGTCGCCGGCGTGGTGCTGCAGCGAACCTTCCGCGAAGGTTCGGATGTCAAGCAGGGCGACGTGCTGTTCCGTATCGACCCGGCGCCGTTCAAGGCCGACCTGGATAGCGCCATCGCCAGCCTGCGCAAGGCCGAGGCCACCGCATTCCAGGCGCGCCTGCAAGAGCAGCGCTACTCCAAGCTGGTGGCCGACCAGGCCATCAGCAGCCAGGAATATGACAATGCCCGGGCCGCCACGCGCCAGGCCGATGCCGAAGTGGCGGCGAACCAGGCGGCGGTACAGCGCGCCCGGCTCAACCTGGGGTATGCCACCGTCACCGCGCCGATTTCCGGCCGGGTCGGTCGCGCCCTGGTCACCGAAGGCGCACTGGTCGGCCAAAACGAAACCACGCCCCTGGCACTGATCCAGCAGCTGGACCCGATCCATGCCGACCTGACCCAGTCCACCCGTGAGCTCAACGAGCTGCGCCGGGCCATGCGGGCCGGGCAGTTGCAACAAGTCGGCAAGGACCAGGCCAAAGCCACCCTGATCCTGGACGACGGCAGTTTCTACCCATTGCCGGGCAAGCTGCTGTTCGCCGATATCAGCGTCGACCCGGGCACCGGGCAGATCATCCTGCGCAGCGAATTCCCCAACCCGGACCTGGACCTGTTGCCCGGCAGCTTCGTGCGCGTACGCCTGGAGCAGGCCGTCGACCGCCAGGGCATCAGCGTGCCGCAGCGCGCCATACAGCGCGACGGTGCTGGCATTGCCCAGGTGTTGCTGGTCAACGCCGAGAACCGTGTGGTGCAGCATCCAGTGCATCTGGGGGGCGTACAACAGGATCGCTGGATCGTCACCGCCGGCCTCAAGCCCGGTGACCGCATCATCGTCGAGGGCCTGCAACATGCCCGCCCAGGCGAGTTGGTGGAGATCGAAGACACTCCCGTGGTGCACGTCCAGAACCCAGGCCAGTAGGTAGTACAACATGCCGCAATTCTTCATTGACCGCCCGGTGTTCGCCTGGGTGGTCGCCTTCTTCATCTTGCTCGGCGGTGCGCTGGCGATTCCCAAGTTGCCCGTGGCGCAGTACCCCAACGTCGCCCCGCCGCAGATCGAGATCGCCGCGACCTACCCCGGCGCGTCGGCCCAGACCCTGGACGAGTCGGTGGTCAGCCTGATCGAGCAGGAGCTCAACGGCGCCGACCACCTGCTGTACTTTTCGTCCCAGAGCAGCCTGGGCAGCGCCACCATCACCGCGACCTTCCAACCGGGCACCAACCCGGAGCTGGCCCAGGTGGATGTACAGAACCGCCTCAAGGCGGTGGAGCCACGCCTGCCCCAGGCCGTGACCCAGCAAGGCCTGCAGGTGGAGAAAGTCTCCGCTGGCTTCCTGCTGCTGATCACCCTGAGCTCCAATGACGGGCGCCTGGACGAGGTCGCGCTCAGCGACTACATGGCGCGCAGCGTGCTGAACGAGATCCGCCGTCTGGATGGCGTCGGCAAGGCCCAGTTGTATGGCGCCGAACGGGCCATGCGGATCTGGCTCGATCCGCAGAAGCTGATCGGCTTCAACCTCACCCCCGCCGACGTCAACGCCGCCGTGGCTGCGCAGAACGCCCAGGTACCGGCAGGCAGCATCGGTGACCTGCCCGGCCCTTCCAGCCAGGAAATCACCGCCACCGTGCTGGTCAAGGGGCAGTTGGCCAGCCCTGAAGAGTTCGCCGACATCGTTCTCAAGGCCAACCCCGACGGCTCCACCGTGCGTATCGGCGATGTGGCGCGAGTGGAAGTGGGCAGCCAGGAATACCAGTTCGGCACGCGCCTGAACGGCAAGCAGTCCACCGCCGTCGGCGTGCAGCTGTCACCCGGGGCCAACGCGCTGAATACCGCGACCCTGATCCGGGCGAAGATGGACGAGCTGTCGCGCTACTTCCCCGCCGGCGTGGAATACAAGATTCCCTATGACACCTCGCCCTTCGTCAAGGTCTCGATCACCAAGGTGATCTACACCCTGCTCGAGGCGATGGCCCTGGTGTTCCTGGTGATGCTGCTGTTCCTGCAGAACATCCGCTACACCCTGATCCCGACCCTGGTGGTGCCGGTGGCCTTGATGGGCACCTTCGCCACCATGCTGGTCCTGGGCTTCTCCATCAACGTGCTCACCATGTTCGGCATGGTGCTGGCCATCGGCATCCTGGTGGATGACGCCATTGTCGTGGTGGAGAACGTCGAGCGGATCATGGCCGAGGAAGGCCTGCCGCCCAAGGAAGCCACGCGCAAGGCGATGAAGCAGATCACCGGCGCAATCATCGGTATCACCCTGGTGCTGGTGGCGGTGTTCATCCCCATGGCCTTCATGCCTGGCTCGGTGGGGGTGATCTACCAGCAGTTCTCGCTGTCCATGGCCACTTCGATCCTGTTCTCGGCGTTCCTGGCCCTGACCCTGACGCCGGCACTGTGCGCGACCCTGCTCAAGCCCGTCGCCGCTGGGGAGCACCACGAGCGTGGTGGCTTCTTCGGTTGGTTCAACCGCCGCTTCGAGCGCATCACCAACAGCTACCAGGGTGGCGTGGCCTACGCCCTCAAGCGCAGCGGTCGCTACCTGTTGGTCTACGTCATGCTGCTGGCGGTCATGGCGCTGTTGTTCGTGCGCCTGCCCTCCTCGTTCCTGCCAGTGGAAGACCAGGGCTACACCATCACCGATATCCAGCTGCCTCCTGGTGCCAGCCAGAATCGCACCATTCGCGTGGTGGAGCAGATCGAGGCGCACAACGCCACAGAACCGGGGGTTGGCGACACCACCATCATCCTGGGCTTCAGTTTCTCGGGTAACGGGCAGAACGCGGCGCTGGCCTTCACCACCCTCAAGGACTGGTCGCAACGGGGCCATGACGACTCGGCGATGAGCATCGCCGAGCGCGCTACGGTAGCCTTCGGCGAAATCAAGGATGCCGTGGCCTACGCCATCCTGCCGCCGCCGATCGATGGCCTGGGCACGTCCAGCGGTTTCGAGTTCCGCTTGCAGGACCGTGGCGGCGTCGGCCATGAAGCCCTGATGCAGGCCCGCACCGAGCTGCTGCAGGCCGCGGAAAAAAGCCCGATCCTGGTCAACGTCCGGGAAAACGCCCTGGCCGAGGCCCCGCAAGTGTACCTGGAGGTCGACCGCAAGCAGGCCAATGCCCTGGGCGTGTCGTTTGCCGACATCGGTAGCCTGTTGTCCACCGCCCTGGGCTCGGCCTATATCAACGACTTCCCCAACCAGGGTCGGATGCAGCGCGTGGTGATCCAGGCCGAAGGCGATCAACGCAGCCAGGTCGAGGATCTGCTGCGGCTGAACGTACGCAACAGCAACGGCAAGATGGTGCCGCTGTCATCCTTCGTCCGGGCCAGCTGGAAGCAGGGACCGGCGCAGCTGACCCGCTATAACGGTTACCCAGCGATCAGTGTGTCCGGTGAGCCGGCGCCAGGGCGCAGTACCGGTGAAGCCATGCAGGAAGTCGAGCGCCTGGTGGCCCAGCTGCCGGCAGGCCTGGGCCTGGAGTGGACCGGCCTGTCGTTGCAGGAACGCCTGTCCGGTAGCCAGGCCCCCCTGCTGCTGGGCCTGTCGCTGCTGGTCGTATTCCTGTGCCTGGCAGCGCTCTACGAGAGCTGGTCGATCCCGGCCTCGGTGCTGTTGGTGGTTCCGCTCGGTGTGCTGGGTGCCGTGCTGGCAGTGAGCTTGCGCGGCATGCCCAACGATGTGTTCTTCAAGGTGGGCCTGATCACCATCATCGGCCTGTCGGCGAAGAACGCGATCCTGATCATCGAGTTCGCCAAGAGTCTGTACGACGAGGGACATGACTTACTGGACGCCACCTTGCAGGCTGCCCGCCTGCGCCTGCGCCCGATCGTCATGACCTCCCTGGCGTTCATTCTCGGCGTGGTGCCCCTGGCCATTGCCACCGGCGCCAGCTCCGCCAGCCAGCAAGCCATCGGCACCGGGGTGATCGGCGGCATGATCACCGCGACCCTGGCAGTGATCTTCGTGCCGGTGTTCTTCGTGGTGGTGATGAAGCTGGTACGCCGTGGCGGCTCCCGCTAACGCCTGATGCTTGCCGCCCGCAACGGCGCGGCAAGTGCCATCCGCCCCGCCGCCGACCTACTCCAGGCCGGCGGCTACAGGGCCAGGGCCAAGGACACGCCAGTGCTCAGGCAAATGCCCAACAGCAACAGCAGGTACAAGGCGATGGCTGCATAGGCGCCCTGTTTGGCGCAAACGAGCAAGGTACGGCCCATGTCGATGATCTCCGAAGCGGCAATGTCCGGAGATTGCGCCAGATGCAGGCGACGCGACAGTCACTTTTTTCCATGACGACGATCAGTTTGCTTGATCGCCGGCAAGCCCTGGGTCAGTCCTGCAACAGACTGTTCAAGCGCTCGCGGGCCGTCTCCGGCTCACCTTCGAGCGGTTGCGCAGAAGACAGGATGGGACTGGAATAGAGCAACAACAGAACCACGGTCAGACGCATCATCATGCTATCGATCCTTGCTCGGGAAAGAGTCAATAATTCAGCGTCAAATTTAAACACATGGCCATGTGACACTACCAAGCAAAATTTGCCTGGCCTGTGAGTTCGCTCGCAAACAGGTCATGCAGGAGCGACAGCACTGCACCAGTGATGTCGCTCCTGCATACCGGGGGATCGGCGAGTCGGGATCAGCTATGGGACTTGTGGTCCAGAGCCGCATAGAAGTTGGCACTTTGCTGCAGGTACTTCTGGGTGTAGGTGTTGGTCGCGGATTTCTTCTGGCTGATTTCCACATGGGCGCTGGCAGGCAGGACCACGCTGGCGGAAATGGCGGAAGCGGCGATCACGGAGAAGAGATTGAAGTTCATCGGTATAACCCTCGGATTCAGTTGGCTTGCTTGCCCGTGTGGGCCTTGAAGCAAACTTACTCCCGAGGGTTGGCGGGCAAAAATGCTTTGCACCAGTAGCCAATATCAGCGTCATTAATAGAAAGACTCAGGCCCCGGATGACGGGGCCTGTGGCTTATTGCCGCACCAAAAACTTGATATCGCTGGGGGCATCGAAGGGCAATTTCTGCACGGTCTTGCCAAGGAACCCGGTCTTGGCGTCACGCTCGATCACCACGATCTGGTTGCTCTTCTGGTTGCCGATCAGCACATAGCGGTTGCTCGGATCGAGGCTGAACTCCCGCGGGTGGTCACCTTCCACGGAACGGCGCTGGATCTCCTTGAGCTGGCCGCTGGCCGGATCGATGGCGAATACCAGCAGCTGGTTGGCGGTGCCACGGTTGCTCACGTACAGGTACTGGCCGTCCTTGGAGGCATGCAGCGCCCCGGCGGCTTTCTTCTCCTTGCTGGCGTTGGCCGCCAGGTCGAGGATCTGGCGCTGGGTCAGCTTGCCATCCTGGTAGTCGAACACCGCCACCTGGGCGCTCATCTCCATGGTCAGGTAAGCATGCTTGCCATCGGCACTGAACAGCAAATGGCGCGGGCCACTGCCTGGCGGTAGCTGGACGAAGGCTGGCTCGGCCGGGCTCAACGGATGCTCGGGATTGGCCTTGGGGTCATAGCGATAGACGAAGATCTTGTCCGCACCCAGGTCATTGGCGAACAGGAACTTGCCATCGGGCGAGGACACCGACGAATGCACGTGGGCCGATTGCTGGCGCTCGGGGTCGACCCGGCTGGCCGGATGGCTACTGAGTTGCACCACGGGCGACAGATGACCATCGGCACTGACCGGCACCACCGCCAGGCTGCCACCCGGGTCGACATCCACCGAGTAGTTGCTGACGAACAGGTAGCTGCCATCGGCGCTCAGGCTGGAATGGGTCGGCTCGTTGCCCTGGCTCTGCACCTGGCTGATCAGGCTCAGTTGATGGGTCTTGGGGGCCAGGCTATAGCTGCTGACGCGACCGATGGGATCGGCCTGGCCGGGGCTGTTCTCGTTCACCGCGAAGACGAACTTCAGGTCCTTGGACAGGGTCAGCCAAGAGGGGTTGGAGCTCTTGATCACCTGCAACGGCTTGGGGTCGATTTGCCCGGTCCGCTCGTTGAAGTGCAGGCGGTACAAACCTTGGCTCTGGCCTTGGGTATAGGAGCCCACCAGCAGCTCCTGGGTCTCCACCGGCGCAGCCTGCACCGCCATCGCGCCGACACTGCCCGCCATCAGCAGGGGCCAGAAATTACGCATCTTCATGGTCATCTTCCTCTTCGTCACGGGCACTGAAGGCACTCATGCATACCAGGCGGTGCTCACCGGAATCGCCTTCCAGGGTCCAGCTTTGCAGATCCGGGTCGAAAGTCGCGGCCTGCACCTGGGCCAGGCTGAAGCTCCAGCGCTTGGCGGCGCGGCCATCCATGCATTCGATCAGCAGCCCCTGGTCGTCGAGGCTGAAGTCGAAGGCGTGCAAGCCGTCGATCTCCAGCATGTCGCAGGCTTGCAGGGCGGTGAGCAAGGTATCGGTTACAGCGGTCATGGCGAGCCATCATCAGTGGAAAGGCGCAATCATAGCTGATTGGCGCGCGCCGGTAGGGCCAGTATCGCACTGGCCAGGGCAGGTTCCACCGGAGCCCTGGCAAACCCGGCCAGACTCGCCCGGCCAAGAATGAAAAAGGCCGCAACCCGAAGGTTGCGGCCAGCTACTGGCGCATGGCGCAATCAATGAGCGAACAGCGAGTTGCCCTTCTGCCCCGCCAGCTTCTCGGGACGGATCAGGAAGCGGGCCAGGGCTGGCAGCAGCCACAGGGCGCCGAACATGTTCCACAGCAGCATGAAGGTCAGCATCAGGCCCATGTCGGCCTGGAACTTGATGGCCGAGAAGATCCAGGTGCACACGCCGATAGCCAGGCACAAGCCGGTGAACAACACGGCCTTGCCGGTGGAGCGCAGGGTCTGGTAGTAGGCCTCCTGCAACGGCAGCCCAGCCCGCAGGAAGCTCTCCAGGCGGCTATAGATATAGATGCCGTAGTCCACGCCGATGCCCACCCCCAGCGCCACCACCGGCAAGGTCGCCACCTTGACGCCAATGCCCATGAAGGCCATCAGCGCGTTGCCCAGCACCGAGGTCAGGACCAGTGGCAGGACGATGCACAGGGTCGCCGCCCAGGAGCGGAAGGTGATCATGCACATGGCCGCTACGCAGATGTACACCAGGATCAGGATGGTCAGCTCCGAGGTCTTGATCACCTCGTTGGTGGCCGCCTCGATCCCGGCGTTACCGGCAGCGAGGATGAACTCCAGGCCATCCTTGTTGTTCTCCTTGGCGAACTCCTGCACCGCATGCACGGCGCGGTCGAGGGTCTCGGCCTTGTGGTCGTTGAGGAACACCAGCACCGGCGCCAGGGAGCAGTTGTTGTTGTACAAGCCGTCGGCCCGGGCGATGGAGTTGTTCAGCACATCGGGGTTGCGCGACAGGGTTTCCCATTTCAGGTTGCCCTCGTTCATGCCCTTGATCATCTGCTTGGACACGGTCACCAGGGAAATCGCCGACTGCACGCCCTCGGTGTTCTGCATCTTCCACATCAGCTCATCGATCGGCGCCATGGCCTCGTAGCGCGAGCAGCCTTCGGCGGCGGTCTTGACCATCACCACCAAGACATCGGAGCTGGTGGAGTAATTGCTGATGATGAAGTTGTTGTCCTTGTTGTAGCGCGAGTCGGGGCGCAGCTCCGGCGCGCCCTGGTCGAGATCGCCGATCTTCAGGTTCTGGCTGTACCAGAGGCCGCCGCCAAATGCCACCAGGGCCAGGGCGATGGAAACGGGAGCCACCTTGGGGCTGGCAAAGCTGGACAGCCGGCGCCAGAACGGGTGCTCGCGGGACGCGTCCTTCTTGCTGCGCTCGACCGCACGCTTGCTGATGCCGACATAGGAGATCGCCACCGGCAACAGGATCAGGTTGGTGAACACGATCACCGCCACGCCGATGGAGGCGCCGATGGCCAACTCGCGGATCACCCCGATATCGATGATCAGCAGCGTGATGAAGCCCACGGCGTCGGCCAGGATCGCGATCATGCCCGGCAGGAACAGCTGGCGGAAGGTCCTTCGTGCCGCGGTCAGGGCGTTATCGGCATCACTGGACTGCAAGGCGATACCGTTGATCTTCTGCACCCCATGGGAAATACCGATGGCGAAGATCAAAAACGGCACCAGCATCGAGTACGGGTCCAGGCCGAAACCGATGGCGTGCATCAGCCCCAGTTGCCAGACCACCGCCACCAGCGTGGTGATCAGCACCGCGATGGTGCTGCGGATGCACCAGGTGAACCAGTACAACAGCACCAGGGTGATGATGAAGGCCACGCCGAAGAACAGCACCACCATGATCAGGCCGTCGATCAGGTCGCCGACCTTCTTGGCGAAACCGACGATGTGGATCTTCACATTGGGGTTCTGCGCCTCGAACTTGTCGCGGATCTTTTCTTCCAGCTGGTGGGAGAACTTCTGGTAGTCCAGGGCCAGCAGCTTGCCCTGGTCCTGTGGGTCCGGGTAGGACTCCAGCAAGGGGATATCGACGATGCTGGACTTGAAGTCGTTGGCGACCAGGCGCCCGACCTGCCCGGACTTGAGCACGTTGTTGCGCAGCTTGTCGAGGCTATCGGCCGAGCCGTTGTAGCTCTGGGGAATCACCTCCCCCCCGGCGAAACCTTCCTCGGTGACCTCGGTCCAGCGCACGCTGGGGCTCCATAGGGACTTGAGCCCGGAGCGATCGACGCCGGGGATGTAGAACACCTCGTCATTGATCTGCCTGAGGGTCTCCATGTAGGCCTGGGTGAAGATATCGCCGTCCTTGGCTTCCACCGAAATCCGCACGGTGTTGCCCAGGTTGGCCAGGTCGTTGCGGTGCTCCATCATCCGCTCGATGAACGGGTGCTTGAGCGGGATCATTTTTTCGAAACTGGTGGACGGCCGGATCAGGGTCGCCTGCCAGAACAGGAATACGCTGACCAGCAAGCAGAGGAAGATCACTGCCGGGCGGTTGTTGAAAATCAGGCGCTCAAGAAAATTCGCCTTGTCCTGGTTCTGACTACTCATGGAGTTCCCCACCTTCTTATTATGTGCCCGGCCTAGTTGCTGCCGAGTTCAGCGCCGGTTGCCGTGGCAACCCGTACCCCGCCCTGCCCGGCCAGGATCAACCCACCATTGCCGGCACCACTGACCGCCGACAGCGAGATTCGATCCGGGCGATTGAAGACGCTGAAGCTCAGGCCATGATCGGTGCTGCGGATCACGCTGCCGCCGTTGCCGACGATCACCAGGGAACCGTCTTCGAGCACGGTAGCGCCAGACAAACCGAATTCCAGGGCGCCGCGAGCGGCATTCAGCTGCACCTGCTCCCAGGTGCTGCCAAAATCCGTCGAGCGATAGAGGTTGCCACGCAAGCCATAGACCAACAGGGTCGCCGGCTGGCCGGTGCCGATCACGCCGAACAACGAGCCCTCGTAAGGGCCTTCCAGGCGCTCCCAGGTCTGGCCGCCATCGGCGGAGCGAAACATGCTGCCCTGCTCGCCCACGATGAACAGTCCGGAATCCTTGATCTGGGCAATAGCGTTTAGATGGAACTGATCCGGGTTGTCCAGGCGATCGCTGGCGTCCTCCCAGTGCTGGCCGCCATCGGTGGTCTCCAGCAAGGCGCCATAGGCTCCCACGGCATATCCGACCTGGGCATCCTTGAACCACACGTCCAGCAGCGGTGCCTCGCGCTTGAGGTCCTGGAACTGCCGGGTCCAGGTGAGGCCACCGTCGGTACTGGCGAGCACCTGCGCGTCGTGGCCCACGGCCCAGCCGTGTTGCTCGTCGACGAAATACACCGCGGTCAATAGCTGCCGGCTCGGCACCTTGGCCTGGGCCCAGCTTGCGCCCTGGTCATCGGAATAGAGAATGTGCCCACGGTCGCCCACCGCCACCAGGCGCTTGCCGGCGTGGACCACATCGAGCATCAGGTTTTTCGCCGCCTTGGGCGATTCAATGGAATAGACAACCGTATCCGCTGCGCTGGCAGCGGCCAGGACCGGTGCCGGCAGTGTCGCGACACCCAACAGCGAGAGCGCTGCGGCCAACGCTGCGAACCCACGCAACGCCGGCGGGCGGCCAGCAACCACACCCATGACAGGCTCACTCATAGACCACTCCCCCATTATTATTGTCAGGTCGTTCAACCTTTCAGGGCGCCTGCAGGGTGTCGCGGGTGTTCGTCCGATCAAGCCGATCGTCCTGAAACCTGCAATCTAGAGCCCCTTTGGCTGCGGGCTATCCTATCGGGCTTTGGAAACGTCTGACAATCGACGCCACGTTATCTTTTGTTAATCGCGTCCCCCCACGAGCTCCCTGAATCATCGGGCATTCGTCGAAGTGATCGATATGTGGTCCAGGCAGGCGCCACCCTGCCGGTATAGGCCAGGGGCGGTCGTGGGGCAAGCGAAGAAGAAAGGAAGAAAGGACCGGCACGCCCACGGGCAAGGCCGGTCGGAACTGCAGGGAAACACCGGCCACGAAAGCGAACAGGCCCCCGAGGGAGCCCATTCGCCTTCGAGCCAGGTCAGGCGAGGCTCTTGCTCACCACCTCGAACACATCGCTGGACAGTTCACCCGAGGCGCGAATGCGCTCCAGCTCGGCCTTCATCAACGCCTGCCGGGCGCTGTCGTACTTGCGCCAGCGAGTCAACGGCGCCAGTTGTCGAGAGGCAATCTGCGGGTTGATGGCATTGAGCTGGATCACCAGGTCCGCCAGGAAACGGTAGCCCGATCCATCGCCAGCATGGAAGTTGATCAGGTTCTGGCCAGCAAACGCACCGAATACAGCCCGTACCTTGTTCGGGTTCTTGATGTTGAACGCCGGGTGCTCCATCAATGCCTTGACCCGCGCCAGTCCACCAGGCAGCGGGCTGGCGGCCTGCACGCTGAACCACTGGTCCATGACCAGCGCATTGTCCTTGAAGTTCTCGGCGAATACCGCCAGTGCCTGTGCCCTCTCGGCCTCGAACGGCGAGTTGACCAGTACCGCCAGGGCGGTCAGGCGTTCGGTCATGTTGTCGGCGCTGTCGAATTGCTCGATGGTGGCCGCCAGGACCTCGGGCTTGCCGACGAGCATCAGGTAGGACAAGGCAATGTTCTGCAGCGCGCGGCGAGCGAAGTGCTCGGACTCGGCCACATAGGCGGTGGCGCGGGACAGCTCGCGATTGTCCTGGTAGCGCTTGAGCAAGGCGTCGAACAGCTGCTCGGCCAGTTGCTTGCGAGCGAATTCGCGGGCCCCATGGATAGCCTCGACATCCGCCACTTCGCTGATCTCGGTGAGATAGGCCTCACCCGGCAGCGACAGCATTTCCGCGACCATGGCCTGGTCCAGGCTCTCGTCGGCCAGCACGGTGCCCAGGGCGGTCACCAGGCGTTGGTCCATCACCAGGGCCTGGCCCTGCTGGTGCTGGCCGATCAGTTCCTGCAGTACCTGCACCGCCAACTGCTGGCCGGCATCCCAGCGGTTGAAACCGTCGCTGTCATGCTGCATGAGGAACATCAGTTGGTCGCGGTTGTAGGGGAAGCTCAGCTTCACCGGCGCCGAGAACCCACGCAGCAGCGACGGCAGCGGTTGTTCGGCAACATCGACGAACGTGAAGGTCTGCTCGGCCTCGGTCACCGAGATCACCCGGGAAGTGCCCTGGGCACTGGCCTCGCCAGCCAGGCGCAGGGCCATGGCGGCGCCCCGGCTGTCCAGCAGGCCCAACTCCACCGGGATCACGAATGGCAGTTTTTCCACCTTGTCCGGCGTCTGCGGGCAGCTCTGGCGGAAGGTCAGGCTGTAGGTCTTCGCCGCTGCGTCATAGGACTCGCTGACCGCGAGGCGCGGAGTACCGGCCTGGCTGTACCAGCGCTTGAACTGAGTCAGGTCGACGCCGTTGGCGTCTTCCATGGCCTTGACGAAATCGTCGCAGGTCACGGCCTGGCCGTCGTGGCGTGCAAAGTACAGGTCGCTGCCCTGGCGGAAGCCCTCGGCGCCCAGCAAGGTGTGGATCATGCCCACCACTTCCGAGCCCTTCTCGTACACGGTCAGGGTGTAGAAGTTGGAGATCTCGATGAAGCTCTCCGGGCGCACGGCATGGGCCATGGGACCGGCGTCTTCGGCGAACTGGTGGGTGCGCAGGTAGGCCACGTCCTGGATGCGCTTGACCGTGCGCGAATTCATGTCCGAAGAAAACCCGGCATCACGGAATACCGTGAAGCCTTCCTTGAGCGACAGTTGGAACCAGTCGCGGCAGGTGACCCGGTTGCCCGACCAGTTATGGAAGTACTCGTGGGCGACGATGCCCTCGACCCGCTGGTGGGCGCCATCGGTGGCGGTCTCGGCACGGGCCAGCACGGCGCTGGAGTTGAAGATGTTCAGGCCCTTGTTTTCCATGGCGCCCATGTTGAAGTCGTTGACCGCGACGATCATGAAGATGTCCAGGTCATACTCGCGGCCGTAGGTCTGTTCGTCCCAGCGCATGGACTTCTTCAGGCTGTTCATGGCGTGCTGGCACTTGTCGATGTTCTCCGGCTCGACATAGATGCGCAGCGCCACGTCGCGGCCGCTCATGGTGCAGAAGCTGTCCTCGACGCACCACAGGTCCCCTGCCACCAAGGCGAACAGGTAGGCCGGCTTCATGAACGGGTCTTCCCAGGTCGCCCAGTGCCGGCCGTCTTCGCCCGGGCCGCTGGCGATCGGGTTGCCGTTGGACAGCAGCACCGGATAGCGGTGCTGCTCGGCCACCACGGTGGTGGTGAACTTGCTCATCACATCCGGGCGGTCCAGGTAGTAGGTGATCTTGCGAAAGCCCTCGGCCTCGCACTGGGTGCAGAACATGCCGCTGGACTTGTACAGGCCTTCCAGGGCGGTATTGCTTTCAGGGTGGATCCGCACGCTGGTATCCACGGTGAAGCTGGCGCTGGCTGGGTGCAGGGTCAGGTAGCTGTCGTCGAGCTGATAGTCGCCAGCTTCCAGAAGCTGGTCGGACAGGCTCACCGACAGCAGTTCCAGCTGCTGGCCGTCGAGCACCAGGGGCGGCAGCCCGGCACCACGGGCCGGGTTGCGACGCATCACCAGTTGCGCATGGACCAGGCTGTGGTCCTCGAACAACTCGAAGGTCAGGTGCGTCTCGTCGATCAGGTACTCGGGGGCCTGATAGTCCTTCAGGTAGATCATCTTCGGCTGTTCGGTGCGCATGGCGAATTCCTTCTACTGATGCACGGCCAGCTGGTAGGCCGTGTACTTGCGAATGTTGATCACGCCGGTGTCGAAGATCAGGTACTGGCCCTTGATCCCCAGCAGGGTGCCTTCGGCGATCGGATTCTTGTCCAGGTTGAAACTGACGATCTTGGTCGGGTACTCCTCGACCGGATAACGGATTTGCAGGGGGTCGATGTCACGCACCGGCTGGATCGCCTGCAGGCCGAACCGCTGCTGCAAGGCCAGCAGGCCCTCGGCGCAGGATGCGAACAGCTGCTCGCGCACCTGCACCAGGTCCACGGCCTGGGCATCGCCCTTGAGCAAGGCCCGCCAGTTGGTCTTGTCGGCCACCTGGGAACGGAACAGGTCTTCGACGAAACCGGACTGCTGGCGGGTCGCTACACGCATGATCGGCAACGCCTGGCTGGCGCCCTGGTCGAGCCAGCGAGTGGGCAACTGGGTCGCCCGGGTGATGCCGACCTTGATCCCCGAGGAGTTGGCCAGGTAGACCACGTGGTCGGTCATGCAGAACTGTTCGCCCCAGGACGGCTCGCGGCAGGTGCCGGAGTCGTAGTGGCAGCGTTCCGGACTCATGATGCAGACATCGCACTGGGCCAGCTTGGTCATGCACGGATAGCAATAGCCCTGGCTGAAGCTGGTCTTGGTCTTGCGTCCGCAATGGGTGCAGTGGATCGCCCCCAGGTATTCCAGGCGCAGCCTGCTGCCGATCAAGGGGTTGACCGGCACCTCGCTATCACCCAGGCGAAAAGCGTATTGCACATTCGGCCCGTCGAGACGAGCCGACATTTTACTGATGGAGCCGCGGCCGATCTCGATCAATGGATGGCATCCGACTTGAACAGGATGTTCGGCACCGGCTCGGACTTCGACGAGCACTCCTGCGGGCCCATGTAGCCGGTGCGCTCCTCCTCCGGCAGGTTCTGCATCTCCCAGGCGATCATCGCCTGCAGCGACAGTTCACGCTGCTCAGCGGTGAGCTTGCGGCCATCGGACCATTTGCCGATCTCCACCGCCAGCTTCAGGCTGCGATAGATATCGGGGGTGATGTTTTCGATCATTTCGACAAAGGACGACATACCAGACTCCTGAACTCAAGGGGCCGGTCTACGGCGGCTGTACAAGCCACCCAACAGACCGGTAAGGCAACCGACGAGCAAACCGCCAACATGGGCGGCATTGGCGATTTCACCGAAGCCGATCATCGAGATCAGCCCGGACAGACACAGCAGCAGCCACACCAGCATCATCACCAGCACACCCCGGGGCAGGCGGTAGATGGGGTTGGGCGACAGCCATTGATAGATCCAGCAATGCCCCAGCAGTCCGTAGAGCACTCCGGAGAGGCCACCGAACAAGCTCGGGCCACTGAAATAATATTGCGCGTAGTTGGACACCAGGCTGAACAGCAGGGTCAGGCCCAGCAGGTTGATACTGCCCTGGCGCAACTCGATGCGCCGCCCCAGTTCCCAGTACCACATGCCGTTCATAGCGATGTGCAGGATGCCGAAGTGAACCAGCATCGGTGTCACCAGGCGCCACCATTGCCCCGCCGCCAGGCTGTCGGCCAGGGAGCTGAACTGGATGTAGTCGCCCGCCACGCGAAACTGCAGGAAGGTGAACCAGCTCAAGGCCTGCAGGTTGTCCCCCAACAGGGTGATGCCACAAACCGCCAGGCTCAGGACCAGGATCAACGCGGTAACCGGGCTGCGTCGCAATTGCTGGACCAGCCCAAGGCCCACCGGGGCGGCGGCCTGGGGAATGTCCAGTTGCTGTTCGGGATCGCCCTGGGGAAAACGCTGGTACAGGTCCAGCACGTCCTCGCGGATGGATTCGGGCACCCACAGCACCTGCTCCCCCGCTTCCTCGCTGACCCGATGGGGCACTTGCATGCGCTGCAAGAGCTTGACGAAGCCGCTGAGGTCAGTGGCCAGGGGCAGGCGCAAAATCGCTACCGCGCTCATCGCAGCACCTCCGGCCGCTCGACGTCGACCCAGACGAACTTGTTCGGGTCCAGGCGCGTTTCCTGGTCCAGGCGGTAGGCGGCGAGCTTGCCGTAGAGCACCGCGCTGTAGTCCAGGCAGGCCAGGTTGGGCCGGATCGGCGCCGGCGTGCCGCTGCGCCAATAGTGGCCGACGAACAGCAACGGCTCCTCGACGGCGTAGCGCAGCAGGCTGTTCTTCTCGTCCCTGGACAATGGCGTGCGCGCTACCGGCTCGGGCAAGGCATCGGGCTGGAAGACGATGTCGCCATAGGTCTGCGGGTCGTCTTCCCAGAACTTGGTACGGAAGAATGAACGGGTCAGGCCGTCGCCGCTGGTCATGGTCAGGCCATGGGGCAGGCGCATGTCGGTGCCACGCAGCAGGCGGTCGAAGGCATTGCTGGCAAAGCTGTCAGGCAACGCCGAGGCCTGGAGGAAATCGCGATCGATGCAGCCGTCCGGGTAGCGCTGGCGTAGCTGGGCGATCAGCGCCGAATCCCAACAGGCATGGACCACCCGGAAGCGCCCGGCGTCGACGAACAGCGGCATCTGGTAGAACCACTGAAGAAAGTCATGCCAGTCGCCCGGGTGCTGTTCGAACTGCGCCAGGGTCTCGTGGATCAGCCGGGCATGGCGCGGTGTGTGCTCGCGCACGAACTGCTTGCCACTGCCCGGCGCGGCCGGTGTACTCCAGCCCAGGGCATTGAACTCATGGTTGCCCATGATGCACAGCGCCTGGCCGGCCTCGGCCATGTCGTGGACGATGTGCAGGGCCTCGCGAATACGCGGGCCGCGGTCGATGATATCGCCGAGGAACACCGCCATGCGCGACGGATGCCGCCAGACGCCGCCCTGCTTGTGGTAACCGAGTCGGTCCAGCAGGTGCTCGAGGGTCAGGGCGCAACCGTGCACATCACCGATCAGGTCGTAGCTACGCGCGGGATCGAGCATCAGTCGCCTCCACCACCCAGGCGGCTGCCCCAGCCGAGCTTGGTCCGGCAGACCTCATAATAGTTATGGTCCAGGGGATGGATCAGGCGCAGTTTCTGGGCCTTCTTGCTGACCGTGATGGTGTCGCCCGGGGCGCAGGTGAAATGGTTCTGCCCGTCGCAGGAGACTTGCGGGTAGATCTGCATATCTTTGGACACGACGATTTTCAGCTCACTGTTGCCATCGACCACGATCGGCCTTCCGGACAAGGTATGGGGGTACATCGGCACGATCACAATGGCATCGAGCTTGGGATGCATGATCGGGCCGCCGGCAGACAGTGCGTAGGCCGTGGAGCCGGTGGGGGTAGCGACGATCAGGCCGTCGGCCTTCTGGCTGCAGACGAACTGGCCATCGATATAGATCTCGAACTCGATCATCCGGGTCGACTTGCCCGGGTGCAGCACTACGTCGTTCAGTGCATCGCCCTGGCCGATGGCCTCGGCGTGCCGGCGCACCTCGGCCTGCAGCAGGAAGCGGTTCTCCACCAGGTAGTGGCCATCCAGTACTTCGGCGACCTTGATCTCCAGCTCATCGGGGCGGATGTCGGTAAGAAAGCCCAGGCTGCCCCGGTTGATTCCCAGCACCGGGGTGTTGTGCCGTGCCAGGGCCCGGGCGGCGCCCAACAAGCTGCCATCACCGCCGACCACGATGACCATGTCGCAGACCTCGCCCAACAGCTTGCGCGAGGAGGTCTGCAAGCCGTGGCCTGGCAGCACTTCGGCGATGGTGTCCTCGAGGATCACGTGCAGGTGGCGTTCGAGCAGAAACTTTTTCAGTCGGCGAATGGTGTCCAGCACCTGGGAACTGCCCAGGCGACCGATAATGCCGATATTGCGAAATTGCTCCATGGGGCTCCTGCGGGGTTCGGGTTCAGGCCAAACGCTGGATTATGGGCGAAACCCGGCCGCAGACAAAATCCTTTCAGCCCTGTGGCCCTGCCGAAGTGCCGCGCCGACCGGAAACCCGGGCATTTGTCGCGGCGCCACCGGGTTTGCAGCTATGCTCGCAACATGCTCCCATTTCCGGATTTGCTCGATTTCCCCCGCCAGTTGCGCCAGCCTGAAGTCCGCGACCTCGCCTGGGTCATCCTCGCGCCGCCGATGCTCAGCCACACGCCCTGGCCCCAGCGCCACCCCCTGGCCGGCAGTGACTGGGCGCAGGCACCGCATTTACTGGTCCACTGGTTACGGCAACAAGACCAGGACAGCAGCGCCCTGCGACACTGGCTCAGTCGCAGCCCGACCCGACGCCTGGGCCTGTACTACGAACGGCTATGGCAATTTGCCGTGCAACAGGCTCCGGGGGTCGAGCTGCTGGCGGCCAACCTGCCGATCCGCCGCGGAGGCCACACCCTGGGCGAGCTCGACATGCTGCTGCGCGACCGCGACGGTGTGCACCATCTGGAACTTGCCATCAAGCTCTACCTCGGCCCACAGCAAGGCGACGGCACCGATTGCAGGCAATGGCTGGGCCCCGGCTGCCATGATCGGCTGGACCTCAAGCTGGCCCATCTGGATGAACATCAACTGCCGATTTCCACGCGATTGGAAAGCCGGGAGGCGCTAGCGGCACTGGATATCAATCAGTTCAACGCCGCCCTGTGGCTCGGGGGTTACCTGCTCTACCCCTGGCCGGGCCATGCCGAACCGCCCCGGGGCGCCCACCCCGGACACCTGCGCGGGCGTTGGCTGCACCAACGGGACTGGCCCGCCTTCATCACCCAGAGTCCGGCGGGGCGCTGGCAGCCCCTGCCCCGCCAGGCCTGGCTGGCCCCGGCCCGCTACCCTGGCGAGCACACCTGGAGCAGCGCCCAGCTCCAGCAATGGCTGGGTGAACTCGACCCACTTGCTCCGGCGCAATTGCTGGTGCGCCTGGAACAAAGGCGCGATGGCGACTGGGTCGAGGCCGAACGCCTGTTCCTGGTGTCCGATCTCTGGCCCCACCTGCCCCCCATACCGCAGCCCTAGGCCAGCGCTGCCGATCTCACCACGTCAGGCGCAAGGCCAGGGCTGCCAGCGTCGCCAGCAACACCGGCAGTGTCAGCACTATCCCGACCCGCAGGTAATAACCCCAGCCGATGTGAATCCCCTTGCGCTCCAGCACATGCAGCCAGAGCAGGGTCGCCAGGCTGCCGATAGGGGTGATCTTCGGCCCCAGGTCGCTACCGATCACATTGGCGTAGACCATCGCTTCCTTGATCACTCCCGTGGCGTGGCTGGCCTCTATGGACAAGGCGCCGACCAGCACCGCGGGCAGGTTATTCATCACCGATGACAGCCCCGCCGCTAACAATCCGCTGCCCAGTGCGGCGCCCCAGACCCCGGAGGCGGCCAGGCGGTCGAGCCAGCCGGCCAGGTACGCGGTCAGCCCGGCATTGCGCAGGCCGTACACCACCAGGTACATGCCCAGGGAGAAGATCACGATCTGCCAGGGCGCCTCCCTGATGACCTTGCGCGTGGAAATCCTGTGGCCCCGGGCCGCGACTATCAGCAACAGGGCCGCGCACACCGCGCAAATGGCACTGATAGGAATGCCCAGCGGCTCCAGGGCGAAGCAGCCCAGCAACAGGATCAGCAACACCCACCAGCCGGCCATGAACGTTGCACGGTCATGGATGGCGCTTGCAGGATCGGCCAACTGCCGGGGATCGTAGGATTGAGGGATATCCCGGCGAAAAAACCACAGCAGCACCGCCAGGGTCGCGATGACGCTCACCAGGTTCACCGGCAGCATCACCGCCGCATAACGATTGAAGCCGATGCCGAAGAAATCGGCACAGACAATATTCACCAGGTTCGAGACCACCAGCGGCAAGCTCGCGGTATCGGCGATAAAGCCCGCACCCATGACGAATGCCAGGGTCGAGGCCGGGGAAAAGCGCAGGGCCAGGAGCATGGAGATGACAATGGGCGTCAGGATCAGGGCCGCACCATCATTGGCGAACAGCGCCGAAACCAAGGCCCCCAGCAAGACCATGCAGGCGAACAACCGGCGTCCCCGGCCTTGCCCCCAACGCGCCACGTGCAGCGCCGCCCAGGCGAAGAACCCGGCTTCATCCAGCAGTAGGCTGATGATGATCAAGGCCACGAAAGTGGCGGTGGCATTCCAGATGATCTGCCACACCAGGGCAATGTCGCCGGGGTGCACCACTCCACTGAGCAGCGCCAGGCCGGCACCGATCGTGGCACTCCAACCCACGCCCAGGCCCCGGGGCTGCCAGATCACCAGGATGAGGGTCAGCAGGAAGATCGCCACGGCAATCAGCATGTTCGGGAAGTCACCATGGATGGCGGGAACTGGCGCGCCAGGGAACGCAGCGCAACCAGGCAAAGCGTAGCGGCAGGCCTGGATCGACGAGAAGCCGGCCTGGCGCTACGCCAGGCTTCAACTGCGTTTTTGCTGTTCGACCCACTGGCCGTAGGCGTTGATGAAGCTCTGCAGGAAAGGCCGCGTGGTATCCGACAACTTGCCGGCATCATCGAAGGCCGCGCCCGCGCCGCCCATATAGGCCTCGGGTTGCTGCATGCACGGCACATTGAGGAACACCAGGGACTGGCGCAGGTGGTGGTTGGCCCCGAAGCCGCCGATAGCCCCCGGGGATACGCTGATCACCGCTCCCGGCTTGCCGCTCCAGGTGCTCTGGCCATAGGGGCGCGAGCCGACATCGATGGCATTCTTCAATGCCGCCGGCACCGAGCGGTTGTATTCAGGCGTCACGAACAGCACCGCATCGGACTCGCGGATCTGCTGGCGGAACCTGGCATAGGCGGCCGGCGGGGTGTGCTCGATGTCTTCGTCATAGAGCGCCAGGTCGCCTATCTCGACAATGTTCAATTGAAGATTGGCGGGTGCCAGGTCGGCCAGGGCCAGGGCGACCTTGCGATTCAGGGACTGCTTTCTGAGACTGCCGACCAGCACTGCAACCTTGTAGACATTGCTCATTGGAGTTTCCAACCATTGGCTTGGGAGAGTTGCTAGTTATAGATGAGCCGGGGTCGTATCTGCTAGCCCACTCCGTGCATTTATGCACGGGAAGCGGCCATCGACTCCGAGCCAGGCCCACAACAGAATATTTTTTTTCGGGAGCAAAACTTCCCCCGCTCCCACTGGGTCTACAGCACCGAATTTTGCGTGTTTTATTTCCAGAGGCTCTAATAAATGGCAGCAGTACTTGTCGGACAATTCCATGCAAGAGATGCCGAGGGACGGGTGTATTCCGTCCACGAATTCCAGGAATCCATGCCTTCAGCGGACGGCGAAGCCGGCTCGGAACCAGTCACCACCTATCGCCTGGCCATCGGTGACCGGGTCAAGAAACTCGACGACAACCAATTCTTGCTGGTGCAGGCGGATGTAACCCTGGTGCGTGAACCCGAGTCGCCAGTGAATCAGTGACCCTCCCCTGCTCTTCGCCCAGCCCTGTCCGCTGCGACATCAACTACAGATTCGCGGCGCAGACTTGGGTTAGGATTCGACGCTTGCTTCCCTGACCGGCCGGATATGGATTTCAAGCATGCGTCTACGTCATATCGAAGTGATTCAAGCGCTCCTGCAAACCGCTCACCTGGGTACCGCCGCCGAGTTGCTGCAGCTCTCGGTGGCCGAGGTCGAGGCCCTGCTGCGCGACGCCGAAAGCCAACTGGGCTTGATGCTGTTCGCCAGCGTGCGCGGACGCCTGCAAGCCACCCGCGAAGCCTTGGAGCTACAAGTTGCCATTACCCGGGTCTACGACGCGTTCGAGCCCGTGCAACGCCTGGCCGATAGCCTGCGGTTCCACCAGGCGCCGCCCTTGCGCATCGTCGGTACCGCTCCACTGGTCCAGCAATTGCTCCCCCAATGCATCGCCGCCTTGCGCCGGCGCTTCGTCGATACGCCGTGCAGCCTGCTGTGCCAGAACACCCGTGAGATCACCGACAGCCTGCTGCTGCGCCACTGTGACCTGGGCCTGAGCCTGCATGACCCCGAGCACCCGGACATTCACAGCCAGAGCCTGGCCCAGGGCAAGCTGTTCGTCCTGGCGCCCCACGGCTGGCTGCAGGCCAAGCAGAAATACGTGTCCCTGCAGGACCTGGCCGGCCAGGCCATGGTCGGCCTGGAGGACCTGGACCCATTGGGCGTGACCCTGGCCAGTAAATTGCAGAACCTGCGACCCAGGCCGGTGATCCAGACCCGGGTACAGACCTACCAGATGATGCGCAGCCTGGTGGAAGCCGGCGAGGGCCTGGCGATAGTCGATCCCTTCACGGCCGCCGGCGCTCGGAGCGCGGGTCTCGATATCAGCCCTTTATCGCCCCCCATCGGCATCACCCTGTATGCCCTGCGCCGCAAGGGCAGCGAAACCTCGCCCCTGCTCAATGCCCTGATGGAGCTGTTGGGCGAACAGGCCACGGCGCTGCTTGCAGGTTAAGGAGCGTTGCCTGCGGGGTCTTCGGCGAACAGCAGGTACCAGAAGATCGCCACCTCGCGAGTCTGTGGATCGATACCGCGATAACGCAGGCGATCCACCCCGCCCACGACATAACCGCAACGTTCATACAGGCGACAGGCACCCAGGTTGTTGTTCTGGGTCTCCAGCATCACCCCCGGCAAACCCTTCCTGCGACTCCAGAACTGCGCGACTTCCAGCAGTGTCCTGGCCACCCCGTGACCTCGCGCTGGGGCGTGGACCGCCAGTTCATCGATATGCCCATACCCATTCCAGTTGGTACTGACCACCACGTGCCCGACCGCCTGGCCATCGAGATAAGCCATGAAGACTTCGCTGTCCGGCGCATTGCGATAGCTGCTGAATTCCTCGGGATCGATGCCATAGAACTTGCGATAGGAGGCGATCCGGCACAGCGGCCAGTCGGTCACCGCTACCCCGTGCGCGACCTCGGCGTAGGCATCGACCTGGAAACTGAAGTCACTGCCATTGATATAGGCCGCGAACCCTGCATCGGCGACACGAACCTGCACTCGCGACTTCCCAACATTGACCGTGGACGGCATAACGGCAGGCTCCTTACTCCTTGATGCAATCGACGGTGTAGTGCCGCCCATTGCCTTGTTCTTCATGTTGCAGACCGTGCACATCGGCGACAAATCCCGGGAAGCTGCTATCGAAGGCGCGGGCGAATGCCAGGTAGTCGATGATCGAGCGGGTCGATTCGGTGAAGCGCTCGCCGGGCATGATCAACGGAATGCCTGGCGGGTAAGGCACCAGCATCACCGCGGCGATACGCCCCTGCAACTGGTCGATGGAGACTGCCTCGACATCGCCGCGCACCAGGTGGTCGTAGGCGTCGGCAGGTTTCATCGCCACCTCCGGCAATACCGTGTACATGCGCTTGAGGTGCTTGGCCGTGGCGTTGCTGCGATAACAGGCATGCAACTGGTCACACAGGTCCTGCAGCCCCATGCCCTGGTAACGCTGCGGGTCCTGGCTGGCGACACTGGGCAGGCAACTGGCCAGGCTGGCGTTGGCGTCGTAATTGCGCTTGAACTCCAGAAGCTCGGTAAGCAAGGTGCTCCACTTGCCCTTGGTGATGCCCATGGAGAACAGCACCAGGAAGGAATACAGGCCCGTCTTCTCCACCACCAGCCCACGCTCCCACAGGAACTTGCTGACCACCGCCGCGGGAATCCCATGCTCGCTCAGGGCTCCTCCGGCGGTCAGGCCAGGCATCACCAGCGTCACCTTGATCGGATCGAGCAGTACATAGTCGTCGGTGACGCCGGCAAAGCCATGCCACTCGCCGTCGGCCTCCAGCAACCAGTCGCCCGTGCATACCTGGTCGATACCTTCGACCCGTTCCGGCTGCCAGACCGAAAACCACCAGTCATCGGCGGCGATGTTCTGCCGCAGGTTGGCCAGAGCACGGCGGAAGCTCAGGGCCTCGTCGAACATTTCCTGTAGCAGCGAGCGCCCTGCCGGGCCCTCCATCATCGCCGAGGCCACGTCCAGCGAAGCGATGATGCTGTACTGCGGGGAGGTGGAGATGTGCATCATGAAGGCTTCGTTGAAGCGGTCACGATCCAGTTGCCGGGCGCCACCGTCCTGCACATGGATCATCGAAGCCTGGCTGAAGGCCGCCAGCAGCTTGTGGGTGGAATGGGTGGTGAACACCAGCGGACTGTCGGCCGAACGCGAGGTCCCCATGCCATAGCGGCCGGCAAAGAACTCGTGGAACGCCGCATAGGCGTACCACGCTTCATCGAAATGCAGGACCTCGACGCTGCTGCCCAGGCTCTGCTTGATCAGCTCGGCGTTGTAGCACAGCCCGTCGTAGGTCGAGTTGGTGACCACTGCCAACTTGACCTTCGGTGCACGGCCACGCGTCAGCGGGCTGGCATCGATCTTGGCCTGGATCGACTCGGTGCTGAATTCCTCAAGGGGAATCGGCCCGATGATCCCCAGCTCGTTGCGCTCCGGACACAGGTACAGGGGGATCGCGCCGGTCATGATGATCGAATGCAGGATCGACTTGTGGCAGTTGCGATCCACCAGCACCAGGTCGTCACGACCGACCATGGAGTGCCAGACGATCTTGTTGGCCGTGGAGGTGCCATTGATCACGAAGAAGGTGTGATCGGCGCCGAAGTTGCGCGCGGCGCGGGCCTCGGCTTCCGCCAGGGGGCCGGTGTGATCCAGCAGCGAGCCCAGTTCCGGCACCGACACCGACAGGTCCGAACGCAGGGTGTTCTCGCCGAAGAACTGATGAAACGCCTGCCCTACCGCACTCTTGCGATACGCCACGCCACCGCCATGCCCCGGGGTATGCCAGGAATAGTTGGAGTCGGCGGTGTGTTGCACCAGGGCCCTGAAGAATGGCGGCAACAGGCCATCGAGGTAATTGCGTGCGGCCCGGGCCACTTGCCGGGCCAGGAACGGCACGGTGTCTTCGAACAAATAGAGGATGCCGCGCAACTGGTTAAGTTCGCTCATGGCGTCGGCCGGGGCGTTTTCCAGGGTCACCTGCTCGCCCAGGGCAAAGATCGGCAACAGCGGTGCGCGCACCCTGGCCAAACGAATCAGCTCCACCATGTTTTGCAGCAGGTGGGTGTTCTCCCCAGCGCCCTCGGCGGCGATCAACATGCAGGCCAGGCCATGGTGCGTGGAGGCCACCAGCCGCCCCTCGGCATAATCCACTGCGGAAAAGATGCTGAAGCCATCCTTTTCCAGCTCCCGGGCGATCCCTCGTACCCGGTCCCCCGCGACCGTATCGGCCTTGATGTCACGGTGCACGATCAGGATCGGAAACTGCAGGTCTTTATACATGGGGCGACAAGTCCTGAGGCGACGGGGGTGCCCCGCCAATCCACTCAGGGTAGAAGCTGCAAAGCACGCATGTCACCCCAGGCAGGGACTCCCTGTAATAAAACGTCGCACTGGGACAACAACGATGGCGCAGGCCGCTGCCTAGCCTACGCCCTTGCGAACAACCCGCGGCCCTTATGCAACAAGGCGAAGGACCGTGCGAGCCTGATAGTTACTGCTGGGTTTCGAGCAACTGGGTCCAGAGTGCCGGGCCGCCGGCGGACTTGGCGATGGCTTCCAGGCGTGCCTGGTGCTCGGCCAGCTCCGCCTCGCTGGCCATGATGATCCGGCCGCGTTGGCGATCGGCGGACAAGCGGCGGATCTCCGAGGCGCGCATCCCATCGCCTGCGCCACCATCGGCACCATTACCCGCCAGGGACAGGCTGGTCTGGCCACCGGTCATGGTCAGGTAGACGTCGGCCAGGATCTCCGAGTCGAGCAAGGCGCCGTGCAATTCACGGCCGGAGTTGTCGACGCCATAGCGCTTGCACAAGGCATCGAGGCTATTGCGCTGGCCCGGGTGCCGCTCGCGGGCCATCAGCAAGGTATCGAGGATGCTGCAATGCTGGGTGATGTCGGCCCGCTCATGCTGGCCCAGCAAGGCGAATTCGTTGTTGATGAAGCCAACGTCGAACGCCGCGTTGTGGATGATCAGCTGCGCACCCTTGATGAATTCGAAGAACTCATCGGCCACTTCGGGGAAGCGCGGCTTGCCCACCAGGAATTCGTTGGTGATGCCGTGGACGCCAATAGCGCCCTCGTCGCTCTCGCGATCGGGTTGCAGGTAAACGTGGAAATGGCGGCCGGTCAGGCGCCGACCGATCAACTCGACGCAACCGATTTCAATAATCCGGTGACCGTCGGTCACCGGCATGCCGGTGGTTTCGGTATCGAGGACAATAGATCTGTTGGCCATCAGTGGTCAGTTCTCAATCTGGCAAAGGGCGGGATTTTAGCATGCCCAGCCCAGGGACTGTGCACCAGGGCAGCAACGCCGGCCCGGCAGGCTTCATTTTAAGCAATCGACAAGCGGGCCGGCCTAGCCCTTGTGGCCACGGACCTCGTCCACACCGCGATTGGCCAACTGGTCGGCACGTTCATTGCCATGATGCCCCGTGTGACCACGCACCCACTTCCAGGTGACGTTATGCCGGCTCACCTGCTCATCGAGCTGTTGCCACAGGTCGGCGTTCTTCACCGGCTCCTTGGCGGCGGTCTTCCAGCCGCGCTTCTTCCAGTTGACCATCCACTCGGTGATGCCCTTCATCACGTATTGCGAGTCGGTGATCAGTTGCACCTCGCACTGACGCTTGAGCTCCTGCAACCCTCGGATTGCCGCCATGAGTTCCATGCGGTTGTTGGTGGTGTTGGCTTCGCCACCCCAGAGTTCCTTCTCGACGCCCTTGCACACCAGCAGCGCGCCCCAGCCACCCGGGCCAGGATTGCCCTTGCAGGCACCGTCGGTAAAGATTTCTACGCTATCGCTCATCCACGCCTTCCATCAAAAATTGCCATTGGCCCGCCGGCGATCACCGACGGCACCCAGGCCGGGCGAGCCCGGCCCATCTATATAAAGAGAGGTTTGCTACAGGTGCTCAAGGTTCAACATTGCGACGATTGACCTTGGCCAGGGGCATTGGCACCAGCTTGCCCATCGGCTCGCGGCGCACTTGGCGCACGGGGCGCAAGCCCACCGCGATCTTGCGCGCCACCAGCAGGTAGAAGCCGCCTCCGGACAGTTGCCAACGCCCTGCCCTGCGTTCCCAGCCCGCCAGCCGCGCCTGCCATGCAGGCGAGGCAAGCGGCGGACGATAGCACCCGAAGCGGCGTTTCTCCAGCGCGAAGCCCAGCAGGTTGAGCCAGTCGCCAACCCGCGAAGGCGCGATGCAACGGGCCCGGCGCAAGCCGTCATGGGCAAACGCCCGACGCAGGCCCCAGGTGCTCCAGGGGTTGATGCCAATAATCAGCAGGTGGCCACCCGGACGTACGCTGCTGGCCGCCTCGCGCAACAGGCCATGGGGCGACAGGGAGAAATCCAGGCCATGCTGCAGCACCACCACGTCGGCGGCATGCTCGCTCAAGGGCCAGGCCTGTTCCTCGCAGACGATCTCGACCCCGGGCAACGGAGCCCCCAGGCGAACGTTGCGCTGGACTTGGGGCGCCGTCGGCGGAGGCTGGGCCGACGGCCCGTAGTGCACCAGGTAGCCGCCAAAGAAGCGCCCCAGTTCCTCCTCGAGCATGCGCCGCTCTTCGTCCAGCAGGAATTGCCCAAGGGGCCCGGACAGCCAGTCCCGGGCGGCACCGATCAGGGCCAGCCAGTCAGGATCTGCCTGAGCGAAGGCTTTATCGGTCATTGCATTCTCCAACACGCCAGGAAGTTCTAAGATGCGCCATTGTTTTCCGCTTGGCGAATCCGAAGATGATACAGATCAGTGCCCTGCCCGCCTTCACCGACAACTACATCTGGTTGTTACAAGATCATCGCAACCACTGCTGCGCCGTCGTCGACCCGGGCGATGCATCGCCCGTACTGGCTTGGCTGGAGCAACACCCCGGGTGGCGCCTGAGCGACATCCTGATCACCCACCATCATCACGATCACGTCGGTGGCGTCGAACGCTTGAAACAGCATAGCGGTGCCACGGTCCACGGCCCCGCACGGGAAAAGATCCCCGCTCGCGACAATGCCCTGGACGACAACGACCAGCTCCAGATCCTGGGCTGGGACTTCACCGTGCTCGCCGTGCCCGGCCATACCCTGGGGCATATCGCCTACTACCATCGTGGCCTGCTGTTCTGTGGCGACACCCTGTTCGCCGCCGGTTGCGGCCGGCTGTTCGAAGGCACCCCCGAACAAATGCACCATTCCCTGAGCCGCCTGGCGGCCCTGCCGGACGACACCCTGGTCTACTGCACCCACGAATACACCCTGGGCAACCTGCGCTTCGCCCAGGCGGTGGAGCCGGATAACCCGGACATCGCCCAGCGCCTGGAGAAGGTGGTGCAAATGCGTGAGCAAGGCGTCATGACCCTGCCATCGACCCTGGCCCTGGAGAGGCTGACCAACCCATTCCTGCGTACGGGTGAAACATCTGTTAAACAAAAAGCAGACGAACGGAACGGCCAGGATAACCCGTCCCAGAGTGCGGTCTTTGCGGCGTTGAGAGCCTGGAAAGATAAATTCTAAGAGGCCCCGGCATTGGCATAGAAATTCTGAATGGTTGACCGCACTCCGGGTGCTTTCTAGAATCGCCCGACATTTTTGCCCGGAACTTACTTCCAGCCAATGTCGTCATTTATTCGTTACTCCATCAGTTCAGACGCATTGACGCGCTTGGCCCAGGCCATCGCGGTAGCTGTGTCAGCGACTCTTGCGGGCTGCCAAAGCACCGGCCATGTCCCGCAGAGCGACGCGACACACACTCCGAATCTCAACGCCCGCATCAAGCAAAAACCCATCTGGCTCGGCAAGCAGCCCAGCCCGCAAGTACCCCAGGACGTCTGGGAGCGCATGCGCCAGGGCTTCCAGTTGCAAGAAGGCTTGGGCGTCAACCCGCGTATCGAACAACAACGCCTCTGGTTCGCCAGCAACCCCTCCTTCCTGGAGAACGCCGGCGAGCGCGGCAGCCTTTATATCCACTACATCGTCGAGCGCCTCGAAGAACGCAACATGCCGCTGGAGCTGGCTCTATTGCCAGTGATCGAAAGCGCCTACAACCCACTGGCCTATTCCCGGGCCGATGCCGTGGGCCTGTGGCAATTCGTCCCGGCCACAGGTCGTTCGTTCAACCTGCGCCAGACCCGCTTCTACGATGGTCGGCGCGACATCACCGCCTCGACCACCGCGGCCATGGACTACCTGACCCGCCTGCACGACATGTTCAACGGCGACTGGCTGCTGGCCCTGGCGGCCTACAACGCCGGTGAAGGCACCGTGAGCCGGGCCATCGAGCGCAACGAGAAGCTTGGCCTGCCCACCGACTACTGGAACCTGCCACTGCCATCGGAAACCCAGGCCTACGTACCCAAGCTACTGGCCCTGTCCCAGGTGGTCATGACCCCCGAGGCCTATGGCGTCAACCTCAATCCCATCGCCAACGAACCCTACTTCCAGGTGGTGGAGATCAACCAGCGCATGGACCTGTCCAAGGTCGCGGCGGTGGCCAACATCGACGAGGACGAGCTGTTCCAGCTCAACCCGGCGTTCAAGCAGCGCATGACCGTCGATGGCCCGCAGCATCTCCTGGTGCCCACCTCCAAGGCACAGCTGCTGACCACCAGCCTGTCGACCATGCGCCCCGAAGAGCTGATCAGCAAACGCTCGCTCAAGTCGGTCTTCGCCAGCGATGAAGGCCGCGACTCGTTGCGCAAGCGTGCCTACCGGGTCAAGCGCGGCGACAACCTGGCGTCGATCGCCAAGGCCAACCGGGTCAGCGTTCAGGAACTGCAACGCTGGAACAAGCTCAACGGCAAGAACCTCAAGGTCGGCCAGACCCTGGTCACGCAGGACACCCGCAAGGCCGTCGGCAAGAAGACCGCCGTGGCCAGTGTCGAGAAAAAGAAATCGACCCAGTACAAGGTCAAGCAAGGCGACTCGCTGTACATGGTGGCCAAGCGCTTCAACGTCGAGATGCAACACTTGAAGCGCTGGAACCCCCGCGCCGGCCAGGCCCTGAAGCCAGGCCAGGTGCTCACCGTCTACCTGTCTCACTGAGCGACAGGCCCGGAACCCGACACCAGCAGTCAAGCCCTGCGACACTGACTGCCCGACACGCTGCGACGCCCCGATCCGGGGGCGTCCAACGCTCACCGGAGACAGGCTCCGGCATCCGGCAGGCCCCCGCCAGAACAAGCTTTTTCCAGCCGATACAAGCTGTTACTGTACCGAGCACAAAGCCCAAGCCGTCTGGATCGGATCTCTGACTCGATGCGTCCCCTGCTTCTGCTCTTCATCAGCCTGGCCTTGAGCTTTCCCGCAAGCGCGACGATCACTGAAAGTCATGGTTATGCGCAATTCGGCACGCTCAAGTATCCGTCCAGGTTCACCCACTTCGACTGGGTCAATCCCGCTGCGCCCAAAGGCGGCACCCTGCGGGTCATGGCCTTTGGCACTTTCGACACCCTCAATCCCTACACCTTCAAGGGCACCAGCCCTGTAGCCACGCCGAACTTCCTGCAGTACGGAGTCAACGAGCTCAACGAGCCCCTGATGGTGGGCACGGGCCTCTATGCTCCCTCCGGCGACGAGCCCACCTCCAGCTACGGCCTGATCGCCCGCTCGGTGGAGTACAGCGAAGACCGCAGCTGGGTGGTGTTCAACCTGCGGCCCGAGGCCCGCTTCCACGACGGCCTGCCGATCACCGCCCGGGACGTGGCGTTCTCCTACCGCCTGCTGCTCAAGGAAGGCCATCCGCAATACCGCACCAACCTGCAGGAAGTGCAGCGGGTCGACATCCTCGGGCCACAGCGCATCCGCTTCGTGTTCAAGCGCGCCGGCAACCCGCTGCTGATCCTGCGCCTGGGGGAAATGCCGGTACTGCCCCAGCATTACTGGAAGGACCGCGACTTCAAGGCCACCACCTTCACCCCGCCCCTGGGCAGCGGCCCCTATCGCATCACCCAGGTGCAGCCCGGGCGGCAGCTGGTGTTCGAGCGGGTCAAGGATTACTGGGGCAAGGACCTTGCGGTCAACCGCGGGTTCGCCAACTTCGATCGGGTCGAGGTGGAGTTCTACCGCGACAGCGACGTGGCGTTCGAGGCCTTCAAGGCCGGTGAATTCGATATCTACATCGAACACCAGGCCAAGAACTGGGCCAGTGGCTACGACTTCCCGGCGGTACGCCGTGGCGAGGTGATCAAGGCCCAGGTAGCGCACCAGATCCCCACCCAGACCCAGGGCCTGTTCATGAACACCCGGCGCGCGACCTTCGCCGATGTGCGGGTACGTGAAGCCCTGGGCATGATGTTCGACTTCCAGTGGACCAACCGCACGCTGTTCAGCGGTGCCTACCAGCGCGCCCTGAGCTACTACCCCAACAGCGACTTCTCCGCCACGGGCGTCCCCCAGGGCCGCGAATGGCTGCTGCTTTCGCCCTATCGCGAGCGGTTGCCAGCCAGCCTCTTCACCCAGCCCTTCAGCTTGCCGAGCACCGACGGCCGCGGCATCCCGCGCCAGACCCTGCGCCGGGCCCTGGGGCTGCTGGGCGAGGCGGGCTGGAAGCTCAACGGCCAGCGCCTGCAGAACAGTGCCGGGCAACCGCTGCGGTTCGAGCTGATGCTGGTCAATCCCAACCTGGAACGCATCCTCCAGCCCTACGTGGAGAACCTGGCCAGCATCGGCATCGACGCGCGCCTGCGCACCGTCGATCGCGCGCAATACAAGCAGCGCCTGGACCAGTTCGACTACGACATGATCCTCATGACCCTCAACCAGACCCTGAGCCCGGGCCTGGAGCAATGGCAGTACTTCCACTCAAGCCAGGTCGCGGTCAAGGGCAGCAAGAACTATGCGGGCATCAACAACCCCATCGTCGACCACCTGCTGGAGCAGCTCCTGGCGGCCCAGAGCCGCGACGACCAGCTGGCCGCCGGCCGGGCCCTGGATCGGGTGCTACTGTGGCAGCACTACATGATTCCCAACTGGTACCTCAACTATCACCGCCTGGCCTACCGTAACCGGTTCGCCTTCGTCACCACGCCGCCCTATACCCTGGGGCTGAGTGCCTGGTGGCTGAAGTCCTTGGAGACCACCCAATGATGCCCCTGCGTGCCCTGCTCCTGCGCACCTGCGGCGTGTTGCTCGGCGTCATCGCCTGCTGTGCCCAGGCCACGCCACAACATGCCGTGACCCTCTACGGCGAAGCGCCGAAATACCCGGCGAACTTCCAGCACTTCGACTTCGTAAAACCCGACGCCCCCAAGGGCGGGACCTTCCGCATGGCCGGCTTCGGCAGCTTCGACAGCCTCAATCCGTTCATCAGCAAGGGCGTGCCGGAGAGCAATATCGGCCTGGTATACGACACCCTGATGGCCCAGAGCCTGGACGAACCCTTCACCGAGTACGGCCTGGTGGCCGAGCGGATCGAGAAAGCCCCGGACAACAGCTGGGTACGTTTCTATCTGCGACCCGAGGCTCGCTTCAACGATGGCCATCCGCTGCGCGCCGAGGATGTGGTGTTCAGCTTCCAGACTCTGACCAACGCCGGCTCGCCGCTGTATCGCGGCTACTACGCCGATGTCGAGCAGGTGATCGCCGAAGACCCGCTACGAGTCCTGTTCAAGTTCAAGCACAGCAACAACCGCGAGCTACCGCTGATCCTCGGCCAACTGACGATCCTGCCCAAGCACTGGTGGGAGCACCGCGACTTCGCCAAGAGCAACCTTGAAGTGCCCCTGGGCAGCGGCCCCTACCGGGTGACCGAGGTCAAGGCCGGGCGCTCGATCCGCTATGAGCGGGTCAAGGACTACTGGGCCCGCGACCTGCCGGTCAATCGCGGCTTCTACAACTTCGACACCATCACCAGCGACTACTACCGCGACAACACCGTGGCCCTGGAAGCCCTCAAGGCCGGCCAGTTCGACTACTGGCTGGAAATGAGCGCGAAGAACTGGGCCAACGCCTACAACATCCCGGCCGTGGCCCAGGGTCGGTTGATCAAGGAGCAGATCCCCAATGGCAATCCCACCGGCATGCAAGGTTTCGTCTTCAACACCCGGCGCCCGCTGTTCCAGGACGTGCGGGTACGCCATGCCCTGAGTCTGCTGCTGGACTTCGAGTGGAGCAACAAGCAACTGTTCAACGGTGCCTATACCCGCACCCGCAGCTACTTCGAGAATTCGGAGATGGCCGCCACCGGCCTGCCGGGCCCTGACGAGCTGGCGATCCTCGAGCCCTTGCGCGGGCAAATTCCCGAGCAGGTGTTCACCCGGGCTTTCGCCCCTGCCCTATGCGACGGCAGCGGCATGATCCGCGCCCAACAGCGCCAGGCCTACCAACTGCTGCAAGAAGCCGGCTGGCATATCGTCGACGACAAGATGGTGGACGCCCAGGGCAAGCCGGTGGTGATCGAGTTCCTACTGGCCCAGACCGAGTTCGAGCGCGTGCTGCTGCCGTTCAAGCGCAACCTCGCCGACCTGGGCATCGACCTGGTGATTCGCCGGGTGGACGTGTCCCAGTACATCACCCGGGTCCGCTCGCGGGACTTCGACATGATCGTCGGCAGCTTCCCGCAGTCCAACTCACCGGGTAACGAGCAGCGTGAATTCTGGATGTCCAGCAGCGCCGACAAGCCTGGCAGCCGCAACTACATCGGCCTCAAGGACCCGGCCATCGACCGTCTGGTGGAGAGCCTGATCAACGCCGACTCCCGAGCCAGCCTGGTGGCCCATGCCAAGGCCCTGGACCGGGTCCTGCAATGGGGCTACTACGTGATCCCCAACTGGCACATCAAGACCTGGCGCGTGGCCTACTGGGACCACATCGGCCATCCACAGGTCGCGCCCAAGTACGACATCGGCGTCAACACCTGGTGGATCAAGCCCGATGCCAAACCCGCCGTGGAACCGGCACCAGACCACCAGGCGGCCGCGGCCGAAGCGGTGCAATAAGATGCTGGCCTATATCGTTCGCCGCCTACTGCTGATCATCCCGACCCTGCTGGGCATCCTCCTGATCAACTTCATGATCATCCAGGCCGCCCCCGGCGGGCCGGTGGAACAGATGATCGCCAAGCTCGAAGGCTTCGACGGCGCCACCAGCCGCATCGCTGGCGGTGGCGCCGAGGTCTCGGTGGCCGGTTCCAGCTACCGCGGCGCCCAGGGCCTGGACCCGGCGCTGATCAAGGAAATCGAGCACATGTACGGCTTCGACAAGTCGGCGCCGGAACGCCTGTGGATCATGATCAAGAACTACGCCACCCTGGACTTCGGCGACAGTTTCTTCCGCGATGCCAAGGTGGTGGACCTGATCAAGGAAAAGATGCCGGTCTCGATCTCCCTCGGGTTGTGGAGCACCCTGATCATGTACCTGGTGTCGATCCCCCTGGGGATCGCCAAGGCCACCCGCCACGGCAGCCATTTCGACGTCTGGACCAGCTCGGCGATCATCATCGGCTACGCAATCCCGGCGTTCCTGTTCGCCATCCTGCTGATCGTGGTGTTCGCCGGCGGCAGCTACCTCAACTGGTTCCCCCTGCGCGGCCTGACCTCCAGCGACTTCGAGCAACTGAGCCTGGGGCGCAAGGTCCTCGACTACTTCTGGCACCTGGCGCTGCCGGTCACGGCCCTGGTGATCGGCCACTTCGCCACCATGACCCTGCTGACCAAGAACAGCTTCCTCGACGAGATCAACAAGCAATACGTGATCACCGCCAAGGCCAAGGGCCTGACCCAGCGCCGGGTGCTCTACGGCCATGTGTTCCGCAACGCCATGCTGCTGGTGATCGCCGGCTTCCCGTCGGCCTTCATCGGCATCTTCTTCACCGGGTCCTTGCTGGTGGAAGTGATCTTCTCCCTGGACGGCCTGGGCCTGATGAGCTTCGAGGCCGCTATCAACCGCGACTACCCGGTGGTGTTCGGCACCCTGTTCATCTTCACCCTGCTGGGCCTGGTGGTGAAACTGATCGGCGACCTGACCTACACCCTGGTCGACCCACGCATCGACTTCGACAGCCGGGAGCATTGAGATGAACCTGTCCCCCCTCAATCGCCGGCGCTTCGAGCGCTTCAAGGCCAACAAACGTGGCTGGTGGTCGCTGTGGCTGTTCCTGGTGCTGTTCGTCCTGAGCCTGGGCGCCGAGTTGATCGCCAACGACAAGCCCCTGGTGGTGCACTACGACGACGGCTGGTATTTCCCGGCGCTCAAGCGCTACCCGGAAACCACCTTCGGCGGCGAATTTCCCCTGGAAGCCAACTACAAGAGCCCGTACATCCGCGAACTGCTGGCCCAGAAGGATGCCTGGGTGCTCTGGGCACCGATCCCCTTCAGCTACCAGAGCATCAACTACGACCTGCGGGTGCCAGCTCCGGCGCCGCCCTCCAGCGACAACCTGCTGGGCACCGACGATCAGGGCCGCGACGTCCTGGCGCGGATCATCTATGGCTTCCGGGTGTCGGTGCTGTTCGCCCTGACCCTGACCATCCTCAGCTCGATCATCGGCGTCACCGCCGGCGCCCTCCAGGGCTTCTACGGTGGCTGGGTGGACCTGGCCGGGCAGCGCTTCCTGGAAATGTGGTCCGGGCTGCCGGTGCTTTACCTGCTGATCATCCTCGCCAGCTTCGTGCAGCCCAACTTCTGGTGGCTGCTGGGCATCATGCTGCTGTTCTCCTGGATGAGCCTGGTGGACGTGGTGCGCGCCGAGTTCCTGCGCGGGCGCAACCTGGAATACGTGCGCGCGGCCCGGGCCCTGGGGATGCAGAACGGCGCCATCATGTTCCGCCACATCCTGCCCAACGCCATGGTCTCGACCATGACCTTCATGCCGTTCATCCTCACCGGCGCCATCGGCACCCTCACCGCCCTGGACTTCCTCGGCTTCGGCCTGCCTCCCGGCGCGCCGTCCCTGGGCGAGCTGGTGGCCCAGGGCAAATCCAACCTGCAGGCGCCCTGGTTGGGCATGAGTGCCTTCGCCGTGCTGGCCCTGATGCTGAGCCTGCTGGTGTTCATCGGCGAATCCGCCCGCGATGCCTTCGACCCGAGGAAATGACATGACCCAGGACAACCTGATCGAAGTGCGCGAGCTGGCCGTCGAATTCGTCGCCGGCGAGCAGCGCCAGCGGGTGGTCGAAGGCATCAGCTTCGACATCAAGCGTGGCGAGACCCTGGCCCTGGTGGGTGAAAGCGGTTCGGGCAAGTCGGTCACTGCCCACTCCATCCTGCGCCTGCTGCCCTACCCCCTGGCCCAGCACCCGTCGGGCAGCATCAACTACTCCGGGCACGATCTGCTGACCCTGAAAGAAAAGAGCATCCGGCACATTCGTGGCAACCGCATCGCCATGATCTTCCAGGAGCCCATGACCTCGCTGAACCCGCTGCACAACATCGAGAAGCAGATCAACGAGGTGCTGGCGATCCACAAGGGCCTGACCGGCAAGGTCGCCACCCAGCGCACCCTGGAACTGCTGGAACTGGTGGGCATCCCCGAGCCACGCAAGCGCCTCAAGGCCCTGCCCCACGAGCTGTCCGGCGGCCAGCGCCAACGGGTGATGATCGCCATGGCCCTGGCCTGCGAGCCGGAACTGCTGATCGCCGACGAACCCACCACTGCGCTGGACGTCACCGTGCAGTTGAAGATCCTGCAGTTGCTCAAGGAACTGCAGGCGCGCCTGGGCATGGCCCTGCTGCTGATCAGCCACGACCTCAACCTGGTGCGGCGCATCGCCCACCGGGTCTGCGTCATGCAAAAGGGCCGGATCGTCGAACAGGCGCCGTGCGAAGAGCTGTTCCGGGCCCCACAGCATCCCTATACCCGGGAACTGCTAGCCGCCGAGCCCAGTGGCCTGCCGGTCGCTAGCCAGGTCGGCGCACCACTGCTGGAAGTCAATGACCTCAAGGTCTGGTTCCCGATCAGGAAGGGCCTGCTGCGCCGCACCGTGGACCACGTCAAGGCGGTGGATGGCATCCACTTCAGCCTGCCCCAGGGCCAGACCCTGGGCATCGTCGGCGAGAGCGGTTCGGGCAAGTCGACCCTGGGCCTGGCGATCCTACGCCTGATCGCCAGCAAAGGCGCCATTCGCTTCGAGGACCAGCAGCTGGAGCGCCTCTCGCAGCAACAGGTGCGGCCACTGCGCCGGGAAATGCAGGTGGTGTTCCAGGACCCCTTCGGCAGCCTCAGTCCGCGCATGAGCGTGAGCCAGATCGTTGGCGAGGGCTTGCGCATCCACAGGATCGGCACCGAGCAGGAACAAGAACAGGCGATCATCGAGGCACTCCAGGAAGTGGGCCTGGACCCGCAGACCCGCCACCGCTACCCCCATGAGTTTTCCGGCGGCCAACGCCAGCGCATCGCCATCGCCCGGGCGTTGGTGCTCAAGCCCCGGCTGATCCTCCTGGACGAACCGACCTCGGCCCTGGACCGCACCGTCCAGCGCCAAGTGGTGGAGCTGCTGCGCAGGCTGCAAGGCAAGTACAACCTGACCTACCTGTTCATCAGCCATGACCTGGCGGTGGTCAAGGCCCTGAGCCACCAACTGATGGTGATCAAGCACGGCCAGGTGGTGGAACAAGGAGACGCCAGGGCCATCTTCGACGCCCCACAACACCCTTACACCCGGCAGTTGCTGGAAGCCGCGTTCCTAGTACCGGCAAACGCCGGATAACCCCTGACAGGAGACCGATGACGAGGCCCTGCCTCATCACCGGGAATGCCAAATCCATGCATGACAAACAATGGGCCATGATGGCCCTGAGCGGTCTTTTCGCAATGAGCGTCCAGGCCCAACCGACGACTTTCCAGCCGGACAAGCACAGCACCGTCACGCTTGCCCTACAGGGCCAGCAGGTCAGCCTGGAAATACAACGCAACGGTCACACCCAATCCAGAGAACTGCTGGTGCAGGCCGAGAAGCCGCTGCACATCGAGCTCGACGATTTCAACTTCGATGGGGCCGGCGACTTCGCCATCTGGCATGTCGATGATGGGATGGGTACTTACACGATCCACCGGGTGTTCATCTACAACCCGACGCAGGGCGAGTTCGTCGAGCGCTTTCCCAGCTGCGGTGATGAATTCCTCAACCTCAAGGTCAACAAGCCCGGGAAACTCCTGGTCAGTACCTACTATCAGGGCAACATCCCAAGACGCTGCCTGACGCGGCTGAACCAGGCTCCGGGGCCTGAGCCATTGTCTGCCGATCAGTCTTGACGCTGGCGCTTGCTGGCCTGCTTTTGCAGGTACATGGCCTTGTCGGCATCGGCCAACAGCGCCTCCACGTCCGGATGGCGCTCGGCGTTGTATTCGATCTGGCCGACGCTGAAGCGAATGTCGTAGCCACGCTTCAACGTGGCGTTGCGTTCATCGAGGATCTCGCGCAATCGGGCCATGATGTTCGAGGTTTCTACATGATCGGCGGCGGTCAACAACGCCACGAACTCGTCGCCGCCCAAGCGCCCGATCACATCGCTCTCGCGAAAGGCGATGCGCAGCACGTCGGCGAAGGTCTTCAATGCCCCGTCGCCCTCGGCATGGCCATAGGTGTCGTTGATCTGCTTGAAATCATTGAGATCGAAGAACAGCAGCGTCGCCGGTTTCTCCAGGCGCTTGCAGACGCCCAGCGCGTGCCGGGCCAGGGCCTCGAACCCACGGCGGTTGGACAGCAGGGTCAGCTCATCCATGCTGGCCATCTGCACGGCCGCCAGCTCCTGCTCGGCCATGCGTGCCAGATCCCGCAGCAGCGCCCGCTCCTCGTCATCCAGGTCCCGGGGCTTGACGTCGATCAGGCACAAGGTGCCCAGCTTGCTGCCATTGCCCACCGTCAGTGGGCAACCGGCGTAGAAGCGGATCCCGGGGTCGCCCACCACCAATGGGTTGTCATGGAAACGCACGTCCTGTTCGGCATCGCAAACCGTGAGGATCTGGTCGCCAAGAATCGCGTGCCCGCAAAACGAGATATCCCGTGGCGTCTCGCTGGCATCCAGGCCCATGCAGGACTTGAACCACTGGCGATCGCCATCCACCAGGCTGACCAGGGCGATGGGTACGTTGAACAGGCGCTTGGCCAGGCGGGTCAGGCGGTCGAACCGCTCCTCCGGCGGGGTATCGAGGACATTGAGCGCCCGCAGGGTCTGGATTCGCAGGGCCTCATTGTTCGGTTTGCTTGGGTACAACATCGCTGACTCCATTCGCGGCTAAGACGGCAAGCGTAGTCCAAAATGGCCAATGCCTGGGCCAGAGCTGTCGCCAGGCGATAAAGCGCCCGCTCAAGCACCGCGGTCCTGGGCCCGCTGCCTGACGAATTCAGGGAGCTGGCGGGCAGGCAGCGACTTGCTGTAGTACCAGCCCTGGATCACCAGCTCCGCACTCGATTGCAGGAGTTCCAGTTGCTCGCCCGTCTCCACGCCTTCCACCACCACCTTGAGGTCCAGGGTCTCGCAAAAACGCAGCAGGCCATTGAGTACCAGGGCACCCTTGGGGTCGGATTGGGCGAGAACGAAACTGCGATCGATCTTGATCCCATCCACCGGGAACTGGTGCAAATAGCTCAAGGCGGAAAAACCGGTACCGAAGTCATCGATGTAGATCCGCGCCCCCAGCGCATGCAGTTGCCCAATCCAGCGCTGGGTCAGCAACGCATCGCCCACCAGGGCATCCTCGGTGATCTCCACCGACACCTGGCCACCGGCTCGGGCAAGGATATCCAGCAGGCGCCGGCCGTGCTCCACCGACGCCAGGGTGGCACTGGAGATATTGATGGTGATCGGCAGCTCGAAGCCCTCGCGACGCCAGGCCTGATACTGGCGTACCGCCTGGGAGGCGACCCAGAAATCCACCTCAGGCATCAACCTGGCCTGCCCCAGCCACTGCAGCAATTCCCAGGGCGAGCGCACCTGACCGTCGCGGTCCCGGGCGCGGATCAACGCCTCGCACCCCGTGCAACGGCCACTGCCCTTGGCCACCTGGGGCTGGTACTCCAGGTGGAAGTCGTACTCGCTCAACTGCTGGATTCGCGCCAGCTGCAAGGACTGCCGGGCCGCTTGCTGATAGGAGGCCACCATCGGGTCCAGCTCGAACAGGCGGCCCCGTTCTTCCAGGCCATGAAAGGTGGTGTCGAAGGTCTTCAGGTAGACCTGCTCGGCGCCCTCGCCCTGGTACTGGATACTGCGGATGTAGGGGATATAGATCAGCGTACCGATCCCCAGCAGCACCAGTTGCAACAACACCGCGCCCCAATCGCCCTGGGTACTGAGGTAGGCATTGAGCAATACCGGCGAGGTAAAGGGCACCTCCACCAGTGCCGGGCGCACCCACCCCTGCTGGACCACCAGTAACGCCAGGCTGACGTTGGCCATGGGCACCAGCATGAACGGCACCAGCAACCTCGGGTTGAGGATGATCGGCAGGCCGAACAACAGCAGCTCATTGATGTTGAACAGCGACAGCGCCAGGCTCGCTAGGGCCAGCAAGCGCATGGAGCGATTGCGGGAAAACCCCAGGATCGCCAGGACCAGTGCCAGGGAACCGCCGGAACCGCCGATGAAGGCAAAACACCCCAGCAACCCGCTATTGAGGGCATAACGTATGGGTCGCCCGACTGCCTGATCCAGCGCATTGAGCGACACCGCCTGGTCCATCACGTCCATGAATGGCTGCATGGCGTGGCTGCCGTGGATCCCGAAGAACCACAGCAACGAATTGCTGGCCGTCAGCAGTATCCCACTCAGGTAGGGACTGCCCAGCTCATCGAGGTCCAGCGGCCGCTGGACATAGGCGAACTCCTGGACCTGCAGCAACAGTTGCAGCACCAGCACCAGCAACAGCGAAGTGACGATCCCCGGCAGCACCATGTTGATGGTGCTCTGCAGGTTGTACCCCACCAGGTCCTCGGCGATCAGCCGGGTCCAGCGCCGACGGTGCAGCCAGCCGATGATCGGAACATTGACCAGTGGCGAGGCAATGGCGATGAACAGCACGAACGTCGCCGCCGCCAGCGGGTAGTCGCGCAACACGTAGGTGGCGATCACTACATGGGACAGGCAGAGAAAGGCCACGGGAAGCTGCGGCAGGCGATGCTGGATCGCCAGCATGTAACCGATGGAAGCCGCGACCAGCAAGGGAATGATCGAGCTGATGCGGTCGTGCAGCCCCGTCAGCAGCTCCACCACCGCCCTCGGCGCTCCCAGGGCCTGGACACACTGGGCGAGGATCAGCAGCACGGCCGAAACCAGCAGGCATGGCAATAGCCAAAGCAGGCCTTCACGGATCGAACGCAGGGATTCGGCACCCGCCAGGAGCGCCAGACGGTGGGTGAAAAACAGCTTGAATCGCGGCTGGCGCATCAGCTTCTCCCCCCTTGCAGTCACTGCCTGCCTGATACCAGCAGGCATTTCAGGTAGCGCTTCACCCCAGTGCTGCGGCGTTCTACGGCCACTCGAGGCTGATAGCGAAGATACCATTGAAGAAACCCATGTCAGCAAGCATTCAATCGCCCGTACCCGGCCAGGGCTTGGCTACGCTTGTTCAAGGGGGGTAGCAGTCGACAGAGGGTCGCCAGCATGCAACGCATCCAAACCATCACCCCGTGCCTGTGGTTCGACCACCAGGCCCAGGAGGCTGCGCAGTTCTACTGCTCGATCTTCGAGCGCTCGCGCATCACCCACGTCAGCCACTACGGCAAGGCCGGCTTCGAGTTCCATGGCCGCCCCGAGGGATCGGTGATGAGCGTGGTGTTCGAGCTCGACGGCCAGGCCTTCACCGCGCTCAACGGCGGCCCGGCATTCACCTTCAACGAAGCCATTTCCTTGCAGGTGCATTGCCGCAGCCAGGCCGAGCTGGACCACTACTGGAATGCCCTGGGCTTTGGCGGGCCGCCCGAGGCCCAGCGCTGCGGTTGGCTCAAGGACCGCTTCGGCCTGTCCTGGCAGATCGTGCCGCAGGCCCTGGCGCAGATGATGTGCGACCCCGATCCGAGCCGTTCGCAACGGGTGATGCAGGCCCTGCTGGGCATGAGGAAACTGGATATCCAGCGCCTGCAGCGGGCGTTCGATGGCAAATCCTGAGCCATCCCCTCTACAATCGCCGGCACCCTGGACAATGGACAGCCCTGATGAAGAGCGCCCTGCACACTGACATCGCCCCGCGCTTCTGGCGCGACCCAGCCCTGCCCTTCATCGAGGCCCGGTCCATCGCCGATGGACACAAGGTCTGCTACAACCGCCATGCCCATGAGCAGTTCTCCATCGGTTGCATCACCGCGGGCCAGAGCACCTACCTCAGTGAAGGCGAACAGTGGCGGGTCGGCGCCGGCACCGTGGTGTTGATGAACCCTGGCGTGGTGCATGCCTGCAACCCCATCGACGACCAGCCCTGGTCTTATCGCATGCTCTACGTCGACACCCCCTGGCTGACCGCCTTGCAGCATGAGCTGGGCTTCGATGCGGCGTCGGGCTTTCGTCCTTTCAGCGCCACCCACAGCGACGATCCACAATTGTTTGCCGAGCTCCAGACGCTGTACCAGGTCCTGGTGGACGAACGCGGCGATACCCTGCACAAGCACAGCTGCGCGGTGGCGTTCTTCAGCGACCTGCACCAGCGCCTGAACCCGGCCGACAGCCTTCCCCGGGACAGCAACGAAAAGCTCGAACGGGCTGCCCGTTACATCCGCCAGCACTGCACCGAGCCCCTGGTCCTGGAAGATATCTGCCAGGCCGCCCAACTCTCGGCCTCCTACCTGACCCGCGCCTTTGGCCAGCGGTTCGGCATGCCGCCCCATGCCTACCTGGTCAACCAGCGGGTGCAGTTCGCCCAGGCCCGCCTGCGCAGCGGCGCATCGATCGCCGAGGTGGCCCTGGAGGCCGGCTTTGCCGACCAGGCGCACTTTCAGCGGGCGTTCAAGCAGCACTTGGCCGCGACACCCGGGCAGTACCAGCAAGGCCTCAGGTAAACAGGTACGCCGCGCTGACCGCCAGCAGCGCGGCCATGCTGCGATTGAACAGGCGCATGCCCGCAGGATTGTCCAGGTAGTGGCGCAGGAAACTGCCGGCATAGGCCCAGCAGGCAATCGACAGGTAGCAGATAACCAGATACACCGCGGCGAACAGCCAGACCAGGCGCGTATCGCCGTCGGCGGCAAACGCCCCGATGCCGGCCACGCAGGCCAGCCAGGCCTTGGGATTGAGCCACTGCATCAGGGCGCCGTACCAGGCTGAAGGTGCACGGACCTGGCCGTCGGCAGTCACTCGACCATCATCCCGGACCAGCTTCCAGGCCATGTACAGCAGGAACGCCACGCCAAACAGGCGGATGCCCTGGGTCAGCACCGGCCACTGGCGCAACAGTTCGTTCAACCCCAGGCCCGTCAGTACCAGCAGCAAGGTAAAGCCCAGGGTCGCGCCAGCGACGTGGCTCAGGCTGGCCTTGAAGCCGAAACGGGCCCCGCTGCCCAGGGCCAGGATATTCACCGGCCCCGGGGTAATGGATGCGGCCAGGGCAAAGGCCGCCATGGAAAACACTACGCTCATCTCTCGCCTCTCTTGTCCGGGTCGAATCGACCGCCCACAGATTACGAAGCGAGCCACATCACGTATTGAAGAAAACAACCCTTGAATCGTCGTTCAGCTATTGAAACGCGTGACCAGGGCATTGAGCTCATGGGCCGTGGACTCAAGGTCGCCGCCGATGCTGCAGGAGTGCACGGCGATATCGGCGTTCTGGTCCGAGACCCGGGCGATATTGGTGATCTGCCCGGAAATTTCCTCGGCCACATGGGCCTGCTGTTCGGAGGCCGCTGCCATCTGCTGGCTCATCTGCTGGATGCGCTCCATCGCCGAGTTGATCCCGTCCAGCGCCTGTTCGGTGCTGATCACCTGGGCCACTCCGGAACGCGCCTCGACACTGCCCTGGCGCGCTACTTCCACTGCCTGGCTGGCCACCTCCTGCAAGGTGGCGATGATCTGCTGGATGCTCTGGGTCGACTCCCGGGTCTTGGATGCCAGGGCCCTTACCTCATCGGCCACCACGGCGAAGCCACGACCCTGCTCCCCGGCGCGGGCGGCCTCGATGGCAGCATTGAGCGCCAGCAGGTTGGTCTGCTCGGCGATGGAATGAATCATGTTCGCCGCCAGCTGGATGGACTGGGTTTCATCGGCCAGGCCCTGGACCGACTGGCTGACCGTGTCCACGGTATCGGCCAGCTTCTCGATCATGACCCGGGTCCGCCGGGCTTCCTCGGAACCGACATGGGTCAGCTCATTGACCTGGTCGGCCGCCGAAGCGGTGTCCTGCACATGCACCGAGACCTGGGCGATGGAGGCCGCCATCTGGTTCATCGCCGTGGCCGCCATGTCCGCTTCGTCGCGCTGCTTGCCCAGGGCCGATTCCGCCTGGCGCGACAGGCTCTGGCTGCTGGAGGCCAGCGCCGCGGCCTGGTTGGCGTAGTCGCCCAGGCGACTGAGGGCGGTGCGGATCTTGGCCGCTTCGCTGATCAGGATCATCTGCAAGCGCGCCACCGGGCCACGCTCGTCGGTATAGGTACGGGCGATCAGTTCACTATCGAAGCTGCCCAGGGACACCGCGCTGATGCGTGCCAGCAGCCGTCGGGTGTGATACGCACCATAGGCCTGCACGGCGAACAGCCCGGCCACGGCAGCGGCCAATCCGGTCCAGGGCCCACCCAGCCAGCTGGACAGGGCAATGGCTGCCAGGGCCAACAGCGGCGGCAGCAGGATCTCGCCAGCCACCAGCAGCCGCTGGCTCCAGGGCATGGCCATGTCGGCGCCGCGCATGCGCTGGTAGAGGGCCGCGGCGCGCTCGACCTGCTCGCGCTCGGGCTTGACCCGCACCGACTCGTAGCCGGTGACCACGCCAGCGCTGAAGATCGGCGTGACATAGGCATTGACCCAGTAATGGTCGCCGTTCTGGCAGCGGTTCTTGACGATGCCCATCCAGCTCTTGCCATCCTTGAGATAGGACCACATATGGGCGAATACGGCCGGGGGCATGTCCGGGTGGCGCACGATATTGTGCGGGCTACCGATCAGTTGCTCGCGGGAAAAGCCGCTGACCGCCACGAACTCGTCGTTGCAGTACGTGAGCTTGCCGTGGGTGTCGGTAGCGGAAATAAGGCGCTGCTCGGCAGGAAAGACCCGCTCGCGCTGGGTCACTGGGAGATTGTTTTTCACCGGAAAAACCCCGCAGGAAGTCTGATGATTGTCCGTCGTGATCAAACAGCAACTTGCGCATCCTGCGATGACCCGAAGACTGCTCCTGCACCCCGGCAAGACTTCCCCGGCAGTCGGCGCCGGTGCAGTCGAGTTTAGATACAGCCTTGGTGAGTGCGACTAATTTTTTGCCAAGGGCAAGAAGGCACACCGGACAATCTCGCGTCTTCTTGATCTGGATCAATACGTAGCCTGGCAAGCGAAATCCTGTCTGAGAAAGGTTCCCGACACCAACGGCGCCAGGCGCTCCAGGCCCTAAAAAAGCCCCGATCTGAGGATTGACAAAGCCCCGGCCGGCTCTTAAAACTGAGCGCCTGAATTTGCGAGCCGCCAGCCATCATGTCCCAAGCCACCCTCCACGATCCGCGCGCTATTGGCCTGGTTGCCAAGGCTCCGGCGTGGGTGGCCTGCAATCGCAAATCGAAGAAACAGTCGCTCATGTGACCGGGGCGCTGTGTCCCGTCAGATGAGCTGACAGGACCTCGCCTCGGATACCCCCCGCTGACCGCCCTTCTACTCTTCTGACGACGACCCGACGGTCAAGCATCAGGAGAATCTGCATGTCATCGTTTCAAGGTATCTGGGTCCCCATCGTCACGCCCTTTCACAATGGCGCCATCGATTTCGTCGCCCTGCGCCGCCTCGCGGCCCACCTGCTGGAAAGCGCAGTGGCCGGGCTGGTGGTCTGCGGCACCACCGGCGAAGCCGCCGCGCTGGACAAGGACGAACAACTGGCCGTACTCGACGAGGTGCTGCAACTGGCGCCTGCGACCCGAGTGATCATGGGCCTGGCGGGCAACAACCTGCAGGAGCTGCTGGCCATGCAGCAGCGGGTGCTGGAGCGGCCGATTGCCGCCCTGCTGGTGCCCGCGCCCTATTACATTCGGCCCTCCCAGGCCGCCCTGGAGCAGTTTTTCCATCGCCTGGCCGATGCCTCCAGCGTGCCGTTGATCGTCTACGACATCCCCTACCGCACCGGCGTGACCCTGAACCAGGACACCCTGCTCAACATCGTCCGTCACCCACGGATCGCAGCGGTCAAGGATTGCGCAGGTAACCTGGAGAAGACCCTGGCCCTGCTGGCCAGTGGCGAGGTGCAGGTGTTGTGCGGCGAAGACCTGCAACTGTTCAGCGCCCTGTGCCTGGGCGCCAGCGGCGCCATTGCCGCCTCGGCGCATATCCGCCCCGAGCTGTTCGTGCAATTGCACCGGCAAGTCATGGACCAGCGACTGGAGGCCGCCAGGACCACCTTCATGCAATTGGCGCCACTGATCCAGGGCTTGTTCAGCGAACCCAACCCGGCCCCGGTCAAGGCGCTGCTGGCTCGCCAGGGCTTGATCGAGCCCCATCTGCGGGCACCGATGGAGGATTGCAGCGCCCCTACTGTCGAGCGCCTGGGGCACCTGCTCGCCGCCCTGTAGCCAGGAGCCGGCTCCCTTGGGCGGGAGCCGGCAGGCCAGCCCGGCTCAGCGGATCGGCGGAATGCGGATCTGCCCGGAACGGCACTGGGTCTTCACACCCTTGCCACAGTCGGCGAACTCCAGGTCCTTGTTCAGGCAGACCCGTACTTCGGACAGTTCAGGCCCGCTGCACAGTACTGCGACACCATTGGCGGTGATCCCAGGGTTGCTCTGGCGCAACTGCTGGGCGATCTCTGCAGCTTCGTAGTAGCGCACGCTGGTCGAGGGTTGCAGGGTTTCGGGGATTTGCACCTTGGCCAGGGCCTTGTCCGCCGCGTCCAGGTAGCCCATGGCTCCCAGGCCGCTACAGGTGCCGTGCTTGCTCCACTCATGCTTGAGCAGCTTCTCGGTGGGGAACAGGGTCAGGCCCTTGGCACGCTCTTGCTGGTTCAACTGAGTCAGCGGTGGGCACGACTCCGGCCAGCCGCCACGGGCGTACTGCGGCCACAGGCCATGCAGGACAAAACCGTAGCCCTTGCCCGAGCACTGTTCATTATCCGGGTGCATCAGGCAGAACGTTGGCGACCAGGACAGGCTCAACAGGTAGTAGTCGAAAGTCCCGGCCACCGAATCGCGCTGCTGCTTGGGCGAGCGTGCGTCGCTGATGCCCACCATCCCCAGGGTCAGCGTCAGCGCTGCCATCAGGGCAAAAAACTTTCTCATCGTGACCTCTCCTTGAAAAAACAGACGTGTCCCTGCCCGGATTGCAGGACGGTGCCGATCAAACATAGCGGATTCTTATTGGCACGCAGGCGTTGCAAGAACATGACAGGTGCGCCGCAGCGTCCCCGGATCGCCGGCCAGCGCCGGCGCGCCAAGATACCAGCCAGATCCTCCGAACGCATGGCTGTAACGCCACGGATACCCGTGCGCAACCACGGCGAATTGCACGCCTCACCCGCACCTATTTCACCCGTCCAGCCTTCAAGCAGACATCACCTGGGCTGGTGATCTGGAAAATTCCCGAGCGCAATCTGCAGACGCCAGATCGACAGGCGCTTGGGGCTGTCATGGCCAGGTTCAGGGGGCAAGGGGGTTCAGGGGGTCGGATCGGCGTTGGCCGGCAACTCGGCGAACAGCGTCGACAAACCCTCCGCCGCCAGCGGCCCGGCCAGGAACGGCCCCTGCACTTCATCACAGCGGACCTGACGCAATATCTCGAACTGCTCGGCGCTTGCCACACCTTCGGCAATGACCCGCAACGACAGCGCATGCCCCAGGTCGATGACCGCCTGGACGATAGAGCGGCCGGCCGGGTTATCGACCAACGCGGCAACGAAGCTGCGATCGACCTTCAAGCCGTCCAGGGGCAGGTTCTGCAGGTGCTGCAACGCCCAGTGACCACTGCCGAAGTCGTCCATCAGCAGGTTCACGCCCAGGGCCTTGAGCCCACGCATGACCTCCAGCACCTGGCGGCGATCGTCCAGCAGCAGCTTGTCGGTCATCTCAAGCTCCAGGCGCTCGGGCGCCAGGCCGCTGTGTTCGAGCACAGCCTTGATCCGCGGCACCAGCTTGGCCCGCTGGAATTCCGAGGCCGAGACCTTGACCGCGATCCGCAGCGGTTCGGGCCACGCCTGCGCCGTCTTGCAGGCGGCATGCAGCACCCAGTTGCTCAGCGGCAGGATCAGCCCGCTGTCCTCGGCGATCGGCACGAACACCTCTGGCCCCAGCAGCCCGTGCTGCGGGTGCTGCCAGCGCACCTGGGCCTCGGCCCCCACCAGTTGCCGCCCGACCAGCCGGTAGCGCGGCTGGAACTGCAACAGCAACTGGTCTTGCTCGATGGCCTGGCGCAAGTCCTGTTCCAGGCGCCGGCGCTCGACGATCCGGGCATTCATCTGCGAGGCATAGAAGCGCCAGGTGCTGCGACCTGCGGCCTTGGCCTCGTAAAGGGCGATATCGGCCAGGCGCAGCAGCTCATCGGCCTGCAGCGCATCCGCCGGGGCCCGGGCGATGCCGATGCTGGCGCTGATGAAGACCTCGTGGCCGGCCACGTAGAACGGCGCCTCGATCTGCTCGATCACTCGCCGGCACAAGCCCTCGATCTCCACCTGGGCCACATGCCCGGGTACCACCAGCACGAATTCGTCGCCACCGACCCGGGCCACCAGGTCCTCACTGCGCAAGCAGCGACACAGGCGCCGGGACACCTCGTGCAGCACCTGGTCGCCGGCCCCGTGGCCCAGCAGGTCGTTCACCGGCTTGAAGCGGTCCAGGTCGACGCTGAGCATCAGCAGTGGCTCGCGCAGCGGCGGCGAAAGCAACAGCTTGCCCTCCAGGAACTCCTGCATGCGCGTGCGGTTGGCCAGCCCGGTCAGGGTGTCGTGCTGCGACAGGTACTCGACCCGCCGCCGGGCCATGACCTCCTCGGTGATGTCGCTGGCGGTGCCGCGGTAGCCGCCGCCCGGCATGGCCCGCAGGGACAGGCGGCAAATCCGCGACTGCCGGCTGCCATCCAGGTAGGTGCACTGCAACACCTCCCGGGAGCGACGCTCCGGTTGCGCCAGCCATGGGGACAACCCGCCTTGCTCGCTGCTGAGCAAATCATCCAGGGACTGGCCCAGGGTCGCCTCCCGAGAGAGCCCGGTAACCGCCTGGAAACGCTCGGACAAGTAGGTGAAACGCAAATGCGCGTCGACTTCCCAGATCCAGTCGGACGCGGCCTCGGCGACGTCGCGAAAGCGAGCTTCGCTGGCCGCCAACGCCGCACGCCCGGCTTGCAGTGCATGCATCTGCTGGTCCATGACCCGGGCCGCCAGCGCTGCCCGGCGCAACAGGACGGCAGCCATCGCCCCCACCAGCAGCCCGGCCAGCAAGAGCAGGGGCATCACCAGCACCAGCAGTTGGTGGCCGGGCTGCGAAGGTTGCCACTGCAAGGCGCCGGCGCCATCGGGCAAGACCAGTTGCGGCAGGCCCGAAGCTGGCGTGCCACCGGCCACTTGCAGTCGCTCGATATCCAGGCCCTTGCCCAGCGCCAGCAAGCGCGGCGGGTCCAGACGGGCCACGAAGATCACCACCGATTGTGGCCCGGCATCGGCGCGCACCTCGGGATCGTTGCCCGGGCTCAGCACATCGGCGGCCACCAGGGCCGGGGTGCCGCCAATGGACACGTAGCGACTGACCGGATTGCCCGCAGGCGTCAGGCGGGTCTGCTCCACCAGCGTTGCGAGTTGCTGGCCCAGCCAGGTCCGTGCGTCCACCGCAGCCAGTTGGCCAGCCACCAGGGCATAGGAGGTGGCGCCGTGGGCATCGATCACGAACACGGCATCGAAGCCTAGATCGCGGTACAGGGTCGGACCGAAGTTCTGCCGGGTGAACGCCCAGTCGATATCGACCTTAAGGTGCAGGTTCTGGTAGGCGTCGCCCCACAGGGCATAATCCTTGAGCGTGGTACGGGTGCTGCTGGCGAGGGTTTGCAGGGCCTTGTCGATATCCAGTCGGTTGTGCTGCTCGGCGCTGTGGTTCTGTTCGAGGGCGATGTACACCAGCAACATCGCGGTAAACAGGAACAGCGCCAGCAATAATCCGCAGCAGCCGAACAAGGTGACCCGGGTCAGCGCCTGGTTGGAGGGGCTGGACCCTTGGGGCAGAACAGGACCGTGGTTTTCCATAGTGCTCCAGGTGCCATGGCGATCAATCGACCGGCGCGTCCCTGCGGTTCACACGCGGCTTTCGACGAAGCTCCCGCTTGCCTATAGACGATAGACAGTATTTTCCCGCCAGGCGTTGGCAACGCACCACACCGATGACATGACCCGACGGCAGAAATGCCCGCGGTACCCGGTCTCGACCCGGGTACGCACCGGCTTGGTGGCCTGGCGGCCGCGGCACTCAGGCCGGGGATGGGATAGTCAGTACCGGCAGTTGTTCCACCCCGTGATAGATGGCCAGGCCCTGGCGTCGGGCCTGCTCGAGCATGGCGTCGCAGCCGGCCGATGGCCCGCCAATCCGCAACACCGCATCGCAGCGCTGCAACAGGCGCTCGGCATAGGCATGGAACTGCGCTTCGTAGACTTCATCGCCCACTGCCGTGGAGCCAGCCAGGCGCGTCATGGGCAGGGCCACCCACTCCCCCAGCAGCGGAAAATGCCCGGCGGCCAGCACCTGCGCCGCACACTGCTCCATGGCCTCGACGTTGCGCGCCAGCAGCGTTGGGTCATCACCGGTGCCGGAACGGTAAGGACCGGCCACCAGCACCATCAGGCTGCGGGGCTTGAGCACATGCAACTGCAAGTACTGCAGGAGCATGATGGTCTTGCCGTCGGCGATTTCCCCGCTGTGGATCATGCCCAGGGCCTGGTCGATGTCCAGTTCCAGGACCTCGATGTCCTCGCCTTCGTGCTCCAGGCCGCCGCCGTCGTCGATCCGGTCATCGGCCTGGTAGCGGGCGATGAAGAAATGCACGCGCTCGGTTACCGAGCCGGGGCTCATGAAGGCGTCGAAGACCTTCTGCACCTCGCCGACCCGGTAGCCGGTTTCCTCCTCGGCTTCCTGGCGGATGCGCACCTCGGGGCTGGCGTTGTCCAGCAGCCCGGCGGCGGTCTCGATCAGGTAGCCGTCGTGATCGTTGACATAGGCCGGCATGCGGAACTGCCGGGTCAGCAGCACCGTGCGCCGCTCCAGGTTGTACAGCAAGATGGTGGCGCCGTTGCCGCGGTCATAGACCTCGCGGGTCTGGGCCTGCCAGCTGCCGTCGCGGCGACGCAGCTCGAAGCTGTATTTCTTCAACACATACCAGTTGTCGGAGAGGGTCTGCTCGCCGGTGATGCGGATCGAGGCCTCGCTCATGGTTGCTCCTGGAGATCAAGGGGGGTGGCGGGAAAGCCAGCCAGCTGCGCGAGCAGGTGCTGGCGGTATTCGGCGCTGAAGGCAAAACCACCACCGACCTGGAGCAACTGGCCGCCGGCCATCCGTGCCCGCCACCAGTCGTTGATGAAGTCGGGGGCGTAGCCACCGCTGCCGAAGCCCTTGGCGAAGGCGATCATCTCGCGGTAGTCCTGCAGGTACTGCTGCTTGCCGATGACCCCGTGGCGTTCCTGGTACAGCCAGAACTGCAGGTCGTACAGCAGTTGCGACAGCGGGTCGGCATGCAGGGCGAAGTAGCGCTTGTCCTGGACGATGCCCAGGGCGATGTGGCGGATGCGCAGGCCCAGGTCCGGCACCTGGGCGAAGTGTTCCAGCAGCTCGGCCAGCATCGGCGAGAACTCGGCGTTGGCCACCTTGTCCAGGTCATCCAGGTAGTCCTGCTCGGAGGTGTCGTAGACCTCCCAGGACACCAGGCCACGGACGAAGGTCTCGAAGTCAGGGGCCAGGACGGTCACCTCGTAGTCGCCCTCCTGGTCCACGTGCACCACTCGCGGCTCACCTTGCGGCCCGCACTCGCTGTAGTCCAGGGCCACCATGTCGTGCCCGGCGGACGGGCAGTCGCAGATGTAGATCCCCAGGTCCGGATAGCCCCAGTCCTCGATCATGAAACGGCTGCCGGAGGGTCCGCCCAGACTGTCGCCACCCTCGCGGGAGATGGCCAGGAACGAGTCGATAGCACAATGATCCTCGGCCCAGGAGGTGCCCTGCTCCACCGGGAAACAGGTGAGCTCGGGCCGCCCGCCATTGCGCAGGCGCATGAAGGCCACATAGGAATCGGGGAAGCGGTAGCCCAGTTCCTCTTGCAGTTCGGCGATCAGCTGGTCGCTGGGAGGTGGCAGGCGCTTGGCGGGATCATCCTGGCCCCAGAACTGGTCCAGGTCGATATCATGGGGAAATTCGCTCATCCAGTGCTTCCGTTGCGGTGGGTGGGCCGCCTGGGCCCAAAGGTGCCCAGGCTACCGCAATCGGCCGCTACAGCCACCAGCGCAAGAGAAAAAAGAAGCCCATGCTCAACAGCATGCTGAGCAAGGTGTTGCGGGTGTAGATCACCAGCACGATGGCCACCAGGGAGCTGAGCAGATAGGGGTTGTCCAGCCGCAGGTTCAACTGGTGCTCGGGCATGAACACGATCGGCCCGCAGATCGCGGTGAGCATGCCCGGCACGGCGAAACCGAGGAACTGCCGCGCATTGCTGCTCAAGCGCAGCGGCAGGCGCGGTTCGAGGAACACGTAGCGGTTGAGGAAGACCAGCAGGCCCATGCCGAAAATCACTGCCCAGACCATCATGCGCGCCCCCGATACAGCTTGTTGCAGACAAAACCCGCGGTCATGCCCGCCAGGCCCGAGATCACCAGGGCCGAGCCCCACTGCCAGTAGCTCAACAGCACCGAGCAGAACAACGACACCGCGACGCAGACCACGGTCGGCACATTGCGCACCAGGGGGGTGATCAAGGCGATGAAGGTGGCGGCGATGGAGAAGTCCAGCCCCAGGTGTTCAAGCCCCGGAATGCTCTTGCCGAGCACGATGCCCAGCAGGGTGAACAGGTTCCAGGCCACGTAGAAGGTCAGGCCCACGCCCAGGGCATACCAGCGGTCGAACTGCTGCTTGTCGTGGGCGCTGGTGAGGGCGAACAGCTCGTCGGTGAGCAGAAAGCCCAGGCCCAGGCGCCAGCGCCCCGGCAACGGCGCGATCACCGACCGCATGCTCATGCCATACAGCAGGTGCTGGGAGGTGAGCAGCAAGGTGGTCAGCAGGATCGAGAAGATCCCCGCCCCGCCCTTTAGCATGCCGATGGCCACCAGCTGCGCGGCACCGGCGAACACGATGCCCGACAGGCCCTGGGCCTGCAACGGCGAGAGATTGGCCTCGATGGCCATGGAACCGGCCAGCAAGCCCCAGGGCGCGGTGGCCAGGGACAAGGGCACGATGGCGATGGCGCCGCGGATAAAGGCGGCGCGCGGTAGAAGAACGCTGGACATGGAACCCCGCACGCAAATGATGGACCCGGACTGTGCCAGCTACTGCCGGTCCTGGCTTGAACAATCTTGCGCACTTGCGCCTGCTACAGGCCGGCGAGGGAGCGCCAGGCCGCAGCGGCCAAGTGCTCGCGGTACTCGCGGGGACGCCCCTGGACCCGCCCGGACAACCAGGCCCGGCAATAGCTCTCGGCCTGGCCGATGATCAACGACGGTAGCAGTTCGGCCGGGATGGCCGGCAAAGCGTCCGACGCCGAACGCGCCTTGAGCCACTCCAGCAAGCTGCGGTTGCGCGTGCGGTTGCGCTCGGCCAACTCCTGGCTGAAGGGCCCACGGGTCACGGCAAAGCGTGCATGGAACTGGAACCGCGCCCACTCCGGCTGGGCGTCGACCCAATCCACATAGCTGTGCACCAGGGCCTGGACGCCCTGCTCCAGGGTCTGCGCCTGGGCCAGGTAGCTGTCGCGCAATTGCGCCTGGTCGTCCAGGGCGGTGAAGAACAGCGCAGCGACCAGGCCTTCCTTGTGAGTGAAGTGGTGATAGATGGCGCCGACGCTGGTCTCGCATTCGGCACGAATCATCTCGATGGTAGTGGCCTCCAGGCCCAGCCGGTTAAAGCAGCCCAGGGCCTGCTGGAGGATGGTGCGCTTGAGTTCGGCGCGACGGCCCGGGTAGCAGCGTTCCAGCAGATCGGTATCCGGCATGGGGGATCTGGCTCCTTGCAGGGTCAATGGATGGGGCAGGCACGAGCCTAACAGGCCGTTTGAAAACTACCTGCGTTGCCATCGCTGCGTTAAAAACAAGCTGGTGCGCCAGCCCGGTCAAAATGCTCATTTACCACTCGTAAACTGCGCTTTTCGCCTGTTTTTGCCTTGCGCTGACTGCCTCGCCTACGTTGTTCAACGGCCTGCCAAGACCCATAGCTTGACAGGTTTTCTTTTTACCGAATATTGTTCTTTTACAGAATATTATTCTGTAAACCCTGCTCCCCTACCACAGCGAGGCATTTCCATGAGCCAGGTTCTCAGCATGTTCAACGCCGCCGGGGCGGAAAAATTCACCCAGATGGCCTGCCAGATGGCGCCCTACTTCTCCAGCATCACGCCCTTGATCGATGAGTTGCAGGCTGGCCACTGCCAGGTGCGGGTACCGTTTCGCCGGGAAATCACCAACCACCTGGGTACGGTGCACGCCATCGCCCTGTGCAATGCAGCCGAACTGGCGGCCGGGGTCATGACCGATGTGTCGATTCCCGCCGGTGCGCGGTGGATTCCCAAGGGCATGACCGTGGCCTACCTGGCCAAGGCCAAGGGCGATATCCGGGCAGTGGCCGACGGCAGCGCGGTGGACTGGTCCAGCGCCGGGGACAAGGTGGTGGCGGTGACGGCCTTCGATGGCCAGGAGCAAGCGGTGTTCACCGCGCAGATCACCATGAACGTGAAGCTGGCCTGAGCCATGAACGACAACGCCCCTCACGATGGAGGGGCGTTGGGTCACGCGGGCAGTGCGGTTACAGCTGGACCAGCTTGTCGATCTTCACGTCCGGATCGACATCGGCTTCGTAGTCGACACCGTCGATCTCGAAACCGAACAGGCGCAGGAACTCCTGCTTGTAGCCGGCGAAGTCGGTCAGCTGGTACAGGTTGTCGCTGGTGACTTCGTCCCACAGCTGCTTCACGCGGTCCTGGACCTCAGGTTGCAGCTCCTTGTAGTCGGCGCGCAGGCGGCCTTCTTCGTCGATGATCGGGTTCGGGTTGTACAGGCTGTCCTTGTACAGGCCGTAGACCTGCTCGATGCAACCTTCGTGGCTGCCCTGCTCCTTCATCACCTTGAACAGCAGCGACAGGTACAGCGGCATGATCGGGATCGCCGAGCTGGCCTGGGTCACCACCGCCTTGAGCACCGATACACGGGCATCGCCACCCAGGTCCGAGAGTTCCTTGCGAATGCCGATGACCTTCTGGTCCAGGTCCTTCTTGGCTTCGCCGATGGAACCGTTCCAGTAGATGTCGTGGGTCAGCTTCTCGCCCAGGTAGGTGAAGGCGGTGGTCTTGGCGCCTTCGGCCAGGACGCCGGCCTCGTGCAGGGCATCGATCCACATCTGCCAGTCTTCGCCACCCATGACCGCCACGGTGCCGTCGATCTCTTCCTGGGTCGCAGGCTGCAGGGTGGTTTCCTTGACAATTTCCTTGTCGGTGTCGACACCGCGCAGGGTCACGGACTTGCCCAGGGGCTTGAGGGTCGAGCTCAGCACTTCACCGGTCTTGGGGTGAGTGCGGCGCGGGGCGGCCAGGCTGTAGACCACCAGGTCGATCTTGCCCAGGTCGCGCTTGATGGTCTCGATGGTTTCGGCCTTGACCGCATCGGAGAAGGCGTCGCCGTTGATGCTCTTGGCGTACAGGCCCTTTTCTTCGGCGAACTTGTGGAACGCCGCGCTGTTGTACCAGCCGGCGGTGCCCAGCTTGCCGTCGACGCTGCCGCGCTCGAAGAACACGCCCAGGGTATTGGCGCCACAGCCGAAGGCTGCAGTGATCCGCGCAGCCAGGCCGTAGCCGGTGGAAGCGCCGAGGACCAGTACGTTCTTCGGCCCTGCGTCGATGGCGCCCTGCTGGGTGACGTAATCGATCTGTTGCTTGACGTTGGCCTCACAGCCGACCGGGTGGGTCGTCACACAGATAAAGCCGCGAACGCGGGGTTTGATGACCATACAGATTCTCCCAATTTCAAATGTGCCAGGCGCCGATGACGGCGGCGGCAGTGTCACTTGCACAAGTCGTAGACGCTCTCGCGGGCTTCGCGTCACCAACCGCTGGAATTTGTCCGCCAGGACCGGGTGTCCCCGCCTGCCAGGGGCGAGACTCTAGCAGTTGCGCGAGCAGGCTTCAGCATCCCCGCGCGTAAATTCCAGGGCGCCGGGTCAGGGCATCATGTCCAGCGCCAGGCGCTTGCCCTTGGTGCGTTCTTCGTACCACGCCTGCACCACGTCCGGCAGGCTGTGCTTCCACTCCGGCACGTTGCTGTAGTAGCGCACCCGCACCTCGTCCGCGGGCCCCTGCACCACCAGCATGGCGGTCCACAGCTGGCCCTGCGGCCCACGCAGGAAGATCGCGGCATTGGTGTTCGCCACCCCGCGCAGCCACATCTGGGTGACCTGGGCGTCTGGCAGCTCGGCCGAATGCTGCTCGATGAACACCGAGCCGCTGTCGAGCAGGGTCTGGTAGTCCGCGCCCAGCAGTTGGCGGGCCTGGCGATCTTCCTCCTCGGTATGCACCAGCGCCGTGCTCAGCAGATCGTAATGCGGTTTCAGTTCACGCTTGGAGGCCACGTAGCGGCCACTGTAGTTCACCCCGCTACCCGCCCCGCAGGCATAGGACTCGCCTTCCTGGTCCACCTCCAGCAGGCCATCGCGGGTGCGAAAAACCAGACTGCAACCCTCCACCGCATAGTGCGCCTCATTGCCCTGGATCCGCGCCTCGCCCTGCAAGGCCCCGGAGTTGGCGCCGCCCATGCCGGAGATCTCGAAATCCAGGCGGTCCTGGGCCAGGCGGCGGATAAACAGCTCACCGGCGAAGTAAGGGCTGGTGGACACCCGCTGCCAGGTGCCCTGCCAGGCGAACGGCACATTCACAAAGGGCAGCTCCAGCAGGCGACTCTGGTAGGTGCCGCGCAGGCAGGCCAGGTTGGCCTGGCAGTCATCGCGCTCCTTGAGCCACTGGCGTTGGGCCTGGCGCAGGGCCTTGGGCTCCCTGGACTGGGCCAGGGCCGTGGTCCAGGCGCTGGCCAGTTGGCTATCCAGTTGCAAGGTGTAGGAATCGGCGCAAATCGCCTTTTCGCTGGCGGTGGCGGCCTTGGCGCAAGCCAGGCCCGCGGCCTGGGCGGTCGGGGCACAGGCCAGGGCCAGGCACAACAGCCCTGCGGCCCGCAGGGAGGTGAACGAGGATCGGGGCATCGGTTAGCGTCCATGGTGCAAATGGCGCGCAGCATACTCCTGGGGCACGAGCGCTGGCGACGCTGGCGTGCAGGCTTGTCCCCGGCGCCCCGGCAGATGGCGCGAGAACTGGAAATACCTGGGATTTTCTGCGACAGCCCGCATCCTCGCGTACTAAGCTCTGCTCTTTTGTGCTCAAGGTGTGCGATGAACTGGGTGCTGGGAGCCATGCTGTCCCTGTTGAGCCTTGCGGCCAGCGCAGAGCCGCTGCGCATGCTGACCGACAACCACCCACCGCTGCACTTCCAGCAGGGCGAGCACATGGCAGGTTTCGGCGTCGATGTGGTGCAGGCCCTGGCGCAACGCAGCGGCGACCCTGTCCAGATCCAGCAACGGCCGATGCTGCGGGCCCTGCGCGATGCCAGCGAGGAAGCCGATACCGCGGTGTTCACCATCCTGCGCACCGCCGAGCGCGAAACCCGCTACCAGTGGGTCGGGCCTTTGATGCAGACCGAGACCGCGCTCTACAGCCGCAGCAGCGACACCACGCCAGTGGCCGACCTGCAGCAGACCCAGGGCCAGATCGCCGTGCCGCGCAAGTGGCTGGTCTACAGCTTGCTCCGGCAACAGGGCCTGACCAACCTGTGGGGCGTGGACAGCCCGGAAATCATGATGCGCCTGCTGCAGGTCGGCCGCGTGCAGTACGTGGTCGCCGACACCATGAGCGTCGGCACCTTCGCCGCCGAGCAAGGCATGGGGCTGGAACAGCTGCGCTACCAGATCCCGCTGATGCACCAGGATGCCTATATCGCCTTCTCGCCCAAGGTCGACCCGGCCCAGGTCGCCCGCTGGCAGCAGGCCCTGGAGGCGATGGAGCGCGATGGCAGCTTGCAACGGCTCAAGCAGCGCTGGAAGATCGACCGCCCACGCACATCGACCGATTGAAACGAGCATGACCGGCCTCTATCAGTACCACCCCATGCCCCACCAACTGGCACTGGCCTGCCCCCAATGCGCAGGCCAGGCCGACTTCGAATTCCTGGTGGCGGTGAGCATCGAGCGCAAGGCCGACGTGCCCTGGTTCCAGGCCCATCCGTTGCTGGAATACTGGCGCCCCCAGGACAGCTGCGGCCACTACCGCCACTACGCCCTGTACTATCCCGGCCTGCATGGCGACCCGTTGCAGAGCCTGGGACAGCTGCCCGAGGGCTATCGCGCCGAGCAATGGCGACAACCGCGCCACGGCTACCGCCAGCACAGCCTGGACCATGGCTCGGTCAGTTGCCCGCACTGCGATTACCAGGCCAGGCATGCACTGAACTGGCCAACCGAGGCTTATTACGGCGTGCCATACAGGGGCCAGTTGCTGTGGGCCTACCACCGGGAGTCGGCCCTGGCCCTGCACGATTACCTGCTGTCCACCCGGCGCGATCCGGGGGGTTATCCCTGGCAGCACTTCTTGCGACACATCCCTTCGCCGTTCAAGAGCCGCAAGGCCCGGGAACCGCTGACCCGCCTGCTCAAGCGGCTGCTGAACCGCGCCTGAGTACCCTGCCAAGGAACCATCGATGCCCACCTTCACCCCTGCCCGCGCCCTTCACCGTCTGAACTGCACCGGCTGCGGCTGGACACTGGCGATCCTCGGGCAGCACGAACAACCCCTGCAAAAGTGCCCCTGGTGCGGCTGCAACGAATTCAGCGCAGAACAGCCCGCCCGCAACGGCGCCGGGCAAGTGCTGGAGTGCCCGCGCCACGGCCCGGTTGTGGTGCAGGTCCTGGACGCGAACATCCACAGCGATGACTTCCTGGACAACCTGTACTGCCCCTTCTGCCCCTAGCCCGGGCCAATGCATCAACGCGCCTGCCAGTCCCGCAGCCATTGCAGGCCGGCGCTGGTGTCGCCCCGGGGCCGGTACTCGCAACCGACCCAGCCGGCGTAACCCAGCTCATCCAGCCACTGGAACAGGTAGGGGTAATGCAACTCGCCCTGATCCGGTTCATGGCGCTCCGGCACCCCGGCGACCTGGATATGGCCGATGCCCGCCAGGTCGCGGCGCAGCTTGGTGGCCACGTCACCCTCGACGATCTGGCAGTGGTAGCAGTCGAACTGCACCTTGAGATTGTCGGCCCCTACTTCGCGGCAGATGGCCTGGGCCTGGTCCTGGCGGGTGAGGAAAAACCCCGGCATGTCCCGGGTGTTGATCGGCTCCACCAATACCGTGATGCCCGCCTCGGCGGCCCGGGCGCAGGCATGGGCCAGGTTCTCCAGGTAGACCCCATGGTGCCGGGCCCGCTCGCCTTCGTCGGCCAGCAGCCCGGCCATCACATGGATGCGTGCATTACCCAGCACCGCGGCGTACTCCAGGGCCCGGGCGAACCCTGCACGAAACTCCTGCTCGCGCCCGGGCAGCGAGGCCGTGCCGCGCTCCCCTGCCGCCCAGTCCCCCGGTGGTGCGTTGAACAGCACCTGCTGCAGGCCGTGGTCGTCCAGGCGCTGCCTGAGCTCCTCGGCGCGATGCTCATAGGGAAACAGGTATTCCACGGCGGCAAAGCCATCGGCGGCGGCTGCGGCGAAGCGATCGAGAAAGGCGTGTTGCGGGTAGAGCATGCTGAGGTTGGCGGCGAAGCGAGGCATGGCGACTCCAGGGACCCGAGAGCGGACGACAATCAGTGGCGCAGGGTAATACAACCGTCATGGATCGCCACAAGGTAATGGCCGGACACTGGCTCTTCATACCGCTCGTCCCCTTCTGCCATCGCTGGCCGCACCGCTGGTCGGAAGCCCCGGGGCACTGGTCGGCTGGCTGCTACAAACATTCACAGCCCTGACTTGGATCAGCATCGCCAGCGGAGCTCTGGCCGAGGCTGGATGCACGAGGGCTGCTGACTGGTGGTAGTGCCCTTCATCGCAACTCCGTTGACGCTCCCGGTGACGGCGAGCTCAATGGCCTGTCTGGTTATGCTTGGATAAGGATGATTCAACATGGCAAAGATCGAGGTTTTATCGGGTGATTTCCTGCAAGGCACCGGTGAATACCGGCACGGTACCTTCAGGCTCAAGACCGTGCTCAACAGTGCCGGGGTCGACGTCAAGGCATCGGCGTTCAAGTCCCTGGAAATCGCCAGCGAAAGCCCTGTGACCAACCGCGACGCACTGGGCTACGGCCTGGCCGGCGCCATGCTGTTGGGCCCGGTGGGGGCGCTGGCCGGCTACCTGATCGCGGGCACGGAAAACGAGGTGACCTTCATCGGCACCTTCAAGGATGGCCGGCAATTGATGGCCGCCACTGACAGTGCCACCTACAAGGATATTTCCCAGCACCTGCTCAATTGAGGTCCTGGCAACTTCGTAACTATTGAGTGCCCATGATGTTATTCGATCATGGGCACTTTTTATTTACCGTCCAACTTATACAAGCAACTTTACAAGTTAGTTGCCCCCTGCCTGAACCTCAGCTGAAAAAAACATCATCGATCATTGATTTCCGAGCAATTTGAACTTGACTCACCCCAGCGCCCTGAGTAAATTGCGCGGGCCGGTCAAACCGGCCTTTTTTCCAACTCACCAAAGAAGCCAATGGACACAGTATCTAGACGCTGTCTGGTCGCGGCCCTCGGGCACCGCCAGGCACTTAACCCTGAACAAGACGGGACTCGACTCCACGGTCGGGTGAGCTGCGCTAGAGCTTGACGCTCCAACGTAACTTGCCTCCTCCGGAGCCAGTCCGGTCGCGAGGCAACTGTTATGACCTTCACTTCCTCTGTAATGCCCGGTGTCCGCGCCTTTGCCGCGACCATGCGGGTCAAGCTGCGCCCTGAGCCCAAGGCCCAGGCCCGCTCGCCTTTCTCTCGCACCACAGCTGCCTGCGCCACGCACCTGCGGGCCAACTGGCGTGTCTGCCCCACCAGCGGCCAACTGCAACAACGCTGGAGCTTCGACGACAGCCAGGACCCGCAGAGTCGGGGCGCGGCCTGGCTCTTCACCCAGGCCGCCTTGATCCTTGGCCTGTATCTCGGGGCTCGCACCTAAGTTCCAGGCGACAATAACTTTCGTTATTCAAAGACGAATTCCTTATATAGGAACTTGTCGGCACCCTATCGCCTTAAAGTTAATAAACATGCCGGAGAAAGTTATGGAAGAGGCCAGTAGTAGGTTCGCTGTCCATGCAACTTCATTGTGTGGGCAGCGAACGTTAAATCCTGAAAGACGCCCAGATCAAAATCGATCGCCAACCTGCGGTTCGACATACTTTCGCTCGCCTTTGATTAGTTGAGTGGCTCGTGTGTCGCGCCGTCAGCAAGCGGCAGGAGCACACACCCATGACTGTAAAAATCGCAACTTCCCGCAACCACAACGCCACCGGCGACCAGCACAAGCTGTCGATGCGCGCCGCCCGTGAAGCCCAGAACGGCCTGGCCGTGACCCTGGCCAATGTCAAGTCCAGCACCGCAGGTCTCACCGAACTGGACGCCGAAGGCCGCCTGCAACGGGACGGCCACAACGAGGTCGCCCACGACCGTCCGCCGCACGCCCTGGTGCAACTGCTGCAAGCCTTCAACAACCCCTTCATCTATGTGCTGATGACCCTGACCGGTATCAGTTTCTTCACCGACTTCTGGCTGCCGCTGCAGGCCGGCGAAGAAACCGATCTCACCGGGGTCATCATCGTCCTGGTGATGGTCCTGGCCAGCGGCCTGATGCGCTTCTGGCAGGAGCACCGCTCGGCCAAGGCCGCCGAGGCCCTCAAGGCCATGGTCCGCACCACCGCCGCGGTCCTGCGGCGCGAGCAGATGGGCATGCAGGCCCGGGTACGCGAAGTACCGATGCGCGAACTGGTGGTGGGCGACATCATCCAGCTCTCGGCGGGCGACATGATCCCTGCCGATATCCGCCTGATCGAATCCCGCGACCTGTTCATCAGTCAGGCGGTGCTCACCGGCGAAGCCTTGCCGGTGGAGAAGTACGACACCCTGGGCGCCGTCCAGGAGAAATCCGCCAAGGCCCAGGCCGCCGACCAGCAAGACCTGCTGGATTTGCCCAACATCTGCTTCATGGGCACCAACGTGGTCAGCGGCACCGCCACCGCCGTGGTGGTGGCCACCGGCGCGCGTACCTACTTCGGCTCCCTGGCCCGTTCCATCGTCGGCTCGCGCTCGCAAACCGCCTTCGACCGTGGGGTCAACAGCGTCAGCTGGCTGCTGATCCGCTTCATGCTGGTGATGGTGCCGGTGGTGCTTCTGATCAACGGCTTCACCAAGGGCGACTGGGCCGATGCCTTCATGTTCGCCCTGGCGGTGGCCGTCGGCCTGACCCCGGAAATGCTGCCGATGATCGTCAGCGCCAACCTGGCCAAGGGCGCCGCGGCCATGGCCAAGCGCAAGGTGGTGGTCAAGCGCCTCAACGCGATCCAGAACTTCGGCGCCATGGACGTGCTCTGCACCGACAAGACCGGCACCCTGACCCAGGACCGAATCATCCTCGAGCACCACGTGGGCATCGACGGTCAACGCTGCGACCAGGTACTGCAACTGGCCTGGCTCAACAGCTACCACCAGAGCGGCATGAAGAACCTGATGGACCGCGCGGTGGTGGCCTTCGCCGAGGAGAACCCGCGCTTCACCCCGCCCGCCGCCTGGCGCAAGATCGATGAGTTGCCGTTCGACTTCGTGCGCCGGCGCCTGTCGGTGATCCTCGCTGACGCCCATGGCCAGCACCTCTTGGTGTGCAAGGGCGCGGTGGAGGAAATGCTCGAGACCGCCACCCGGGTGCGCCAGGACGGCATTGCCGTGGCGCTGGACGCCGAGCGCCGGGCACAACTGCTGGCCCTGGCCGAACGCTACAACCGCGACGGCTTTCGCGTGTTGCTGGTGGGCACCCGGGAGCTGCCCAAAGGCCAGACCCGCAGCCAGTACAGCGCCAGCGATGAGCGCGAACTGGTGATCGAAGGCTGCCTGACCTTCCTCGATCCGCCCAAGGAAACCGCCGGCCCGGCCATCGCCGCCCTGCGCGACAACGGCGTGGCGGTCAAGGTACTGACTGGCGACAACCCTATCGTCACCGCCAAGATCTGCCGCGAGGTCGGCCTGGAAGCCGGCGAGCCACTGCTGGGCCGCGACATCGAGCACATGGACGATGAAGTCCTGGGCCGGCTGGTGGAAGAACGCACGGTGTTCGCCAAGCTGACCCCACTGCAGAAGTCGCGGGTGCTCAAGGCCCTGCAGGCCAACGGCCACACCGTGGGCTTCCTCGGCGACGGGATCAACGACGCCCCGGCCCTGCGCGATGCCGACGTCGGCATCTCGGTGGACAGCGGCACCGACATCGCCAAGGAATCGGCGGACAT
>MCNE01000035.1_pt1 | contig 65353 bp, 58 predicted proteins | sample 778201 | NCBI WGS metagenome assembly MCNE01 (sample SAMN04296813, study PRJNA304217) | bioreactor metagenome | isolation source: sewage enriched with benzalkonium chloride | place: Turkey: Istanbul urban wastewater treatment plant | reverse complement strand
ACCAGACACTGTCCCAAAACGAACTTATCGAGCACATCCTGTCGCGTTTTCACGACCGCCACCGCGAGCAACTGCCGGAACTGATCCGCCTGGCCCGCCGGGTGGAACAGGTGCATGCCGGCGACAGCCACTGCCCCGAAGGCCTGGCCGATCACTTGCAGGACATGCAACAGGAACTGGAAAGCCACATGCTCAAGGAGGAACAGGTGCTGTTCCCGATGCTGCAACGGGGCATGGGCCGCCAGGCCGGTGCGCCGATCCACGTGATGCGCCTGGAGCACGACCAGCACGGCGAAGCCCTGGAACGGTTGATGCAACTGACGGGGCAGATCACCACCCCAGAGGCCGCCTGCAACACCTGGCGCACCCTGTACAGCGGCCTGCAGGAGTTTCGCGACGACCTGCTGGAGCACATCCAGCTGGAAAACGACGTGCTGTTCACCCAGGCCCTGCAATAACCCGCACCCCTCCCGGACCGGCCCGTTCCCTGGTGGAAACGAGCCGGTCCGCGCCGGTCAATGCCAATAGAACATGGCCTTGGCCAGGATCACGATCAATACCATGTGCCCAAGGATGCTGCGGCGGATGCCCAGCGCCCGGCCCTCGCTCAGGCGTCCGCTAAGTAGCCAGAACGCCAGCAGGAGATAGTGGCCAATGATGCTCAGGGCCAGGACGATCTTCAGCCCCAGCAAGCTGGCGAAGGTGCTGCCCAGCGGGTGCGCCAGGGCCAGGCGATGGTGCCAGGCCAGGCCGATTCCAGCGCCATAGAGCAACACCACCACGCCATGCAGGACCTTGCGCGAGCGCACCGACAGCGCCTGGTCGACCCCGGCCAGGGCCGCGGCCGGCACCTGGCGGCGTACCGCCGGCCAGATGAGCAGCTCGAAGAACAGCGTGCCGATGAACGCGATGGCCGCCAGCAGGTGGATCAGCAACAGATAGGGATAGAACATCCTGGACTCTCCTGAACCTTAACCTGGGTGGCCGTCGACCCGTGGCTGCAGCAGCATCGGCCCGTAGCGCCAGGCATACAGGGCGAAGGCCAGGGCCCAGCACGCGCCCGCCAGCCACAACCCGGCCTGGGGCAGCCAGGGCACCAGCAGCACCCGACAGACACCCGCCAGGTTGATCAGGATAAAGGCCTGGGTCATCCCCGCCGGTGGCTGCAACGGCCGCCCGGTATGGCCGAGGCTGACCCGGGCGATCATCGCCAGGATCAACCCGGCCATGGCGCCGATGGTCAGGCAGTGCACCGCCAGGCTCGGGTTCAGCGCCACCCCGCCATGCCACAGGGCCATGCCCAGGCAGGCCAGCGCCAGCCAGGCATAGGCCAGGTGCAGCGACCACAGCAGCGGTACCTGCCACAGGCCGCGATCATGCCAGCGCCACAGGCGTACCAGGTGCCCGAGCGCCAGGAAGGCGAACAACAGGCCCAGCCAGGGGCTCGGGGCCAGGGCCAGCCCAGCGGCATACAGCAGCGCCACCAGGGCCGAACCGCCCAGCAACAGCCAGTCCAGCCAGGGCCAGGGCGCCACCGCCTCGGCCCGCCCCAGCCCGCGCTGGGTGAAGAACGGAATCACCCGGCCACCGATCAGGCCCATGATCGCCGCCACCAGCCAGATACCGGCCAGCACCGCCTGGCGCTGCCAGCCCTCATCGCCACGCACCAGGCCGCACACCGCCAGGCCGTCCACCGCCGTCAGCAACAACAGGACCAGCACCAGCGGATAGTTGCGCTGCTGGCGCACCCGCCACAGGGTCCGCGCCATGACCAGCGCCACCAGCAATGGAAAACCCAGTTCCAGCAGCGCCAGCAGCGGCCAGGGCAGGTTCGCCAGCCAGGCCATCCGCGCCGCCAGCCACAACAGCGCCAGGCCCGCCAGCGGCTTGCCGGACAGGCCCGGCTGGCCGGTCCAGGTCTGCACCGCGGTGAGCAGGAACCCGGCGATGATCGCCAGGCCGAAACCGAATACCAGCTCGTGGCGGTGCCAGGCCAGCCAGCCGCCCGCGGGCTGCCAACTGCCCAGCACGCCCTGCAGCGCCGCCAGCCACAGCGGTACCGCCAGCAGCGCGAGGACGCAGCCGGCGAGGAACATCGGACGGAACGCCAGGCGCAACAACGGCGCTACGGCCAGGGCCTTACGGCGATCAAGTACTTGCATCAAGCCACTCCTTACCTTGTTGCCGGTGCTATCCACGGCGAAGCGAATCCCGGCGTCACCTTCTGCCATTCGCCGACCGTCGCCGCTGCGCCACATCAACGAAGCAGTCGATGAGCTGGTCGACGACAGCCGCAACCTGGCTGTCCAGACGGGTAGTGCAAGGGTCGTGCCCTGTGCCCGGGCGCGGCTGGCCGGCACCCTGGCGCCCATCGCAGGGTAAAAACAACCCGATCATGGTTATTAGAACCCTGATCATCAGGGTCATTTAAACCCTGCCGTCATTCAGGCCCAGGATTTGCGGGCGCCCGGGCCTGGTCCGGGTCTTGCTCGGCAAAGCTGTCCCGCGTTCCTGGAGTTCCCATGAAAAACATCGTCCAGCCCCTGGCTTGGTTCTGCATCCTCAGCGCCCTTGTGGCGGCCGCCAGCGGTATTTCCCTGAGCCTGGTCTGAACCCGTTCCCTGCCCTTTCCTACACGAGGATCAATAGCCATGGTGCTTCACCGAGTCCACCACCAGATCTTGCGCAGCCATCACCTGTTCGAGCCCTTGAACGACGAGCAGCTTGACGAGCTGATGGCCACCAGCCAACTGCTCAGCGTCGACAAGGGCGAGCCGCTGTTCCACCAGGGCGAAGTGGCCGATGCGTTCTATTTCGTCATTGCCGGGGCGGTGAAGATCTACCGCCTGACCCCGGACGGCCAGGAGAAGGTCTTCGAGGTGATTGGCCCGCGCCAGACCTTCGCCGAAGCGATGATGCTGATGGACACCCCCAACTACGTGGCCTCGGCCGAGGCCGTCGGCCCCGCGCAACTGTACCGGCTGTCCAATGCCACCTATATCCGCCTGCTGCAAAGCAACAGCCGGCTGACCTTCGCCCTGCTGGGCAAGCTCTGCGTACGCCTGCACCAGCGGGTCAACGAGATCGAGACGCTGTCGCTGAAAAACGCCACCCACCGGGTGGTGCGCTACCTGCTCACCCAGCTGATGCAGGCCCAGCCCGTGGAGCGCCAGTTCGAGCTGCCGATGGCCAAGCAACTGATCGCCGGGCACCTGGCGATCCAGCCCGAGACCTTCTCGCGGATCATCCGGCGCCTGATCGACGACAAGATCATCAGCCAGGACGGCCGGCGCATCGTCATTCTCGACCGGCCACGGCTGGAGCAATTCGAATGAGCCTCCAGGTGCAATGCCTGTACTGCCAGCAGGACAATCCGCCCGGGGCCGACCACTGCCAGCACTGCGGCATGCCGCTGCCGGCCAGGGCGGCCCAGGCCGGGGCACGCCGGCAGAAGCGCTTCATGGGGTTCTGTATCGCCCTGACGCTGTTCTGCCTGGCGATGGTGCTGTGGTTGCCGCGCTAGGCATCGCCCTCGACCCGGCCTCAGGGCTGGGTCAATTGGCGGTACAGCTGCGGCAGGCGCAGGGGTAGCTGCTCGGGCTGGTGGATCAGGCTGTAGCCGTGGCTGCCGAACATGTACGGCAGATAGGCCCCGGCCTCGCGATCGATGGTGATGCAGAACGGCGTGAGCCCCTGGCGCCGGGCTTCGCGCAGCGCCTCACGGGTGTCTTCGACGCCATAGCGCCCTTCGTACAGATCCAGGTCGTTGGGCTTGCCATCGGTGAGCAGCAACAGCAGCTTGCGCTGGTGCTTGCGCCCTTGCAGCAGGCGCGTGGCCTGGCGGATCGCCGCGCCCATGCGGGTGTAGTAGCCGGGCCTGAGGCTCTGGATCTTGCCCCGGATACGGTCGTCGTAGGCCTGGTCGAAACCCTTGAGTTCCTGCAGTCGTACCTGCTGGCGGCGCAGCGAGGAGAAACCGTACAAGGCGAAATCGTCGCGGAGCAGCGACAAAGTCTCGCCGAACAGCAGCAGGCTGTCGCGGATCACCTCGATCACCCGGTGCTGGTCGTTCAGGTGCGCATCGGTGGACATCGACACATCCGCCAGCAGCAGGCACGCCAGGTCGCGCTGGGTCTGGCGCCGCTCCAGGAACAAACCGCGCGCGGCGCTGCGCCCGTGCTGGCGCTCGACGTGGAAGTCCAGCCAGGCTTGCAGGTCCAGCTCGCTGCCCTGGGATTGCTGGCGCAGCCATTGGCGACGGTCGCGCAACTGCTCGAACTGCCGGCGCAAGCGCCGGGCCGGGGCCTGCAGATGGCCCGGCAGCGCTTGCGGTTGGCAATCCCGTGGCTCGAACAGCTGCAGGTTGACGAAGTCCTCCCGCAGCCGGCCCTGGCGATAGTCCCACTCGGGCAGCTTGATGCCCTCGCCCAGGGGCAGGTCGTCGATGTCCGCCGGTGGCAGGTCCAGGTGCAACTTGAGGCCGCCACCCTTGCGGATCCGCGTGCGCGACAGGGTCAGGTGGTCGAGGTCCTCGGCGACCCGGGCGGCGTCGGGGTCCTGGCTGTCATCCTCCCAGCGGTCGAGCTCGACGTGTTCGGTCCAACTGAACAGGTTCTCCAGGCGCACGATCAGCAGGCCGCCCTTGGCCGGCGCGTCATCGATGCGCGTGGCCCGCTTGCGCCCGCCCTGCTGCTCACCGGCACTGGCCGGCAGTGGGCTGTCGTCCTGCTCGAAGTCCGCCGCCTGCGGGCTGCAAAGGTGCAGCGGCGGATACAGCCACAGGGGCAGCGGCCAGGCGGCCCGTTCACTACGGGGAAACTCACGGACACTGCCCGGCTCGCGCAGGGCCCGGCACAGGGCGCGCTCCAGGGCTGCCTCGTCCGGTCGCAGCGTGGCCGGGTCGGGGCGCAACTGCAGGTGCGCCTCCACCAGGCGCCGGTAGCGCCTGGCCAGCCCCGGATAGGCCTGCAGCAATGCCTGGGTCCAGCGCTGGTTGTCCCGCCCCCAGTGGCGCATGGGGCCGGCCTGGGCCGCCAGCAACACCAGCCAGCGGTAGAGTTCCGCATTCAGTTGGGGATCGGGAAACACCGCCAGGCTGGCCGGCAAGCGCAGGTGTTGTTCGTCGCAACAGGCCAGGGGCGCTTGCCGGCACGTCCCGGCGATCTGCTGCAGCAGGCTGCGGCGCAGCAACAGGTCGCGCTCGCTGGCCGCCTCGAGGTTCTTGCCGGGCGCACCGCCCATGGCCCGATACAGCACGGCCAGGGCCCGCTGCCGGGACGCCAGCTCGACCCGTGCCTCGGGAAAATCGCTACTGGCCCGGCGAGTGATGAAGCGATGCCAGACGCTGCCGACCCATTCTTCCAGTTCAACCGTGAAGGCCATTGCGGCACCTCCTCTGAACACCAGGAAGCGGCCCGCCGTGCTGGCCGGGCCGCGTTTTTTTTCAAGCGCCAGCCAGCCTCAGGACGCGACCACCGGGGCCGGTGCGGCCAGGGCGGCGCGACCCCGCTGGCGAAAGCTCAGCAGGTAGCAGATCAGTCCGGCCATGAAGCCCACGCCACTGGCCAGGCGCGCCCAGAACAGGCCACGCAGGTGCTCGGTGGTGGACATGAACGGCAAGGCGCTGCCGTCTTCGGCCCAGCGTTGCAGCAGTACCTGGACCACGCCGGCAGCGGTGAGCAGCAAGGTGATCATCACCATCGACAGGGTCATCAGCCAGAAGCCCCAGATTTCCAGGGTCTGCGCACGCTCGTCAGGCGCCTCGCCCAGACCGCGCAAACGCGGCATGGCGTAGCTGATCAGGGTCATGACGATCATCGCGTAGGCCCCGTAGAACGACAGGTGACCGTGGGCCGCAGTCAGTTGCGTGCCGTGGGTGTAGTAGTTGACCGGCGCCAGGGTGTGCAGGAAGCCCCAGACCCCGGCACCGAAGAACGCGGTGACCGTGGTGCCCTTGGCCCACAGCGTGGCGGCGCGGTTGGGGTGTTGGCGCCGACGGTTGCGCACCATGGTGAAGGCGAACATCACCATGGCCAGGAACGGCAGCGGTTCCAGGGCCGAGAAGATCGAGCCGACCCACAACCAGACCTCGGGCGCGCCGATCCAGAAGAAGTGGTGGCCGGTGCCGATGATGCCGCTGATCAGCGCCATGGCGATGATCACGTACAGCCACTTCTCCACCACCTCGCGGTCGACGCCAGTGATCTTGATCAGCACGAAGGCCAGCATCGACCCCATGATCAATTCCCACACACCTTCCACCCAGAGGTGCACCACCCACCACCAGTAGAACTTGTCACGGGCCAGGTTGCCGGGGTTGTAGAAGGAGAACAGGAAGAACACCGCCAGGCCGATCAGGCCGGTCATCATCACCATGCTGACGGTGGTCTTGCGACCCTTGAGCAGGGTCATGCCGATGTTGTAGAGGAAACCCAGGCACACCAGCACGATGCCCAGCTTGGTGATGGTCGGCTGCTCCAGGAACTCCCGGCCCATGGTCGGCAGCAGTTCGTTGTGGGTCAGCCGGGCCAGGCCCGCATAGGGCACCAGCAGGTAGCCGAGGATGGTCAGCACCCCGGCCACGGCGAACACCCAGAACAGCACGATCGCCAGTTTCGGACTGTGCAGTTCACGGTCGGCCTCTTCCGGCACCAGGTAGTAGGCCGCGCCCATGAAGCCGAACAGCAGCCAGACGATCAGCAGGTTGGTGTGGACCATGCGCGCCACGTTGAACGGGATGGTGGGGAACAGGAAGTCGCCGACCACGTATTGCAGGCCCATGATCAGGCCGAACAGCACCTGGCCGAGGAACAGCATCAGGGCGAATACGAAGTAGGGTTTGGCCACGGCCTGCGAGGCGAATTTCAGATGTGGATTGGCAATGCTCATCACTCAGCCCTCCTTGTTGGGCGGCCAGCCGTTGGTGTCGATGTTCGAGCTCCACTTGAGGAATTCGGCGATATCGTCGACCTCTTGCTCGCTCAGGTGGAACTGCGGCATGGCGCGGCGCCCGGGCACGCCCAAAGGCTGCATCTTCATCCAGGCCTGCATGAAGGGCTTGAACCCCTCCTCGCCGCCACGGCGCTTGTAGACGTTGCCCAGCTCCGGCGCGAAGTACGCGCCCTCGCCCAGCAGCGTGTGGCAGCCGACGCAGTTGTTCTGCTCCCAGACCGTCTTGCCGCGCACCACTGCCTCGGTCAGCTGCGCCTGATTGCTACGTTTGGGAAAGGTCTGCTCGGTGTGATAGGTCAAGGCCAGGAATATCAGGAAGAAGAACACGCTTCCCCCGAAATAGATGTTCCTGGCCATGCCCTTGGTGAAGGTCTCTGACATGGTCGCGTCCTCTTTGCTTGGCGTGGCCATGATAGAAAGCGCGAGGTCCGAAACCGCTTGATGGCAATCAAGAAAGACTGATTGTTTTACTCAGGCTTTGCCCGACAGGTGCGACACCAGGCCCACCAGGGCCAGCACCACCAGGGCCCAGGCCAGCAGAGGCAAGCGCCAGCGCCAGGGGCTGTGGCGCAACTCCATGAAACCCTCGGTGATCAGCCAGGCCTTGGCCACCGCCAGGGCCATGACCCACCCGCCCTGGCCCAGCAGCACGGTGCCCAGGCTGAGCACGGCCAGGGCCAGCCCGCACAGCAGCAGGATGCGTGAAGCCGTCATGGGGTTCTCCTCAATCCAGGATGTAGACCAGCGGGAACAGCACTACCCACACCAGGTCCACCATGTGCCAATACAGCACCCCGGATTCGAAGCCGCTGCCGGCTAGCGGGGCCCGGGTGCAGGCGCGGTACGCCAGCCAGGCGAGGATCGCCATGCCCGGCAGCACATGCAGGAAGTGAAAGCCGGTGAGCAGCCAGTACAGGGTGAAGAAGGTGTCGTGCTCCAACCCCAGGCCCAGGCCCGCCAAGTGCCGGTACTCGCCGAGCTTGAGCCAAAGGTAGACGCCAGCCACGCAGCAGGCCAGGCCCAGCAGGCAGGCCGCCCGCCGAGGCCGGAGCTCGCGCAGTTGCTCCAGGGCCAGCGCCGCCAGCAGCCCGGCCCCCAGCAGGCTCAGGGTCATGGCCAGGCCGGTGGAGGTATCGAGCAAGGCGCGGCCGCTGGCGAACAGTGGCGGCTTGAGTTGCGCAGTCACGGCGAACGCCAGGATCAGCAAGGCGAACACCGACAGCTCGACCAGGATGAACAGCCACATTGCCAGGTCCCCCGGCAAGCGGCGTGCCCTCGTTTCAGGGGAAGTGCACATCGACCACGTCCATCAGCGCCGCCACGGTCACCGGGTCGTCGCTCAGTGGCTCGGCCAGGCAGGCCAGGCACGCCTGGCGCGGGTCCATGCCGGCGCCGATCAGGCGCGCGGTGAAGATCAGCAAGCGGGTCGAGGCCACCTCCTCCAGGTCGTGCTGGTCGAGCCGGCGCAGGGCCTGGCCGAGCTTGACCACCTGGCTGGCCAGGGCCGCATCGACCCCGGCCTCGCGGCGGACGATGCGTTCCTCCTGCGCGGCGTCCGGGTAACCCAGGCGCATGGCCACGAAGCGCTGGCGGGTGCTGGGCTTCATGCCCTTGAGCAGGTTCTGGTAGCCGGGGTTATAGGACACCACCAGCATGAACGACGGCGGCGCCTTGAGCACTTCGCCGGTGCGTTCCAAAAACAGCTCGCGGCGATCGTCGGCCAAAGGGTGCAGTACCACCACGGTGTCCTGGCGCGCCTCCACCACTTCGTCGAGGTAGCAGATGCCGCCCTCGCGCACCGCCCGGGTCAGCGGGCCGTCCTGCCACCAGGTGCCCTGGGCACCGATCAGGTGCCGGCCCACCAGGTCGGCGGCGCTCAGGTCGTCGTGGCAGGCCACGGTGTGCAGCGGCAGCTGCAAGCGCTGGGCCATGTGCTGGACGAAGCGCGTCTTGCCACAGCCGGTGGGGCCCTTGATCAGCACCGGCAGGCCGTGGCGCCAGGCTTGCTCGAACAGGGCCGGTTCATTGCCCTGGGCCTGGTAGAAGGGTTCGCAGCGGGGTTCAGAGAGGTCCATGGGATACCTGGATGACGACGGGTTCGCGATCACGCTAAGAGCCCCTGCGACAACCTGGCAAGCGTCGTGGCGCGCAAACTTGATCGCGATCAAGCGAGTCGGGCCCTGCTCCGGCATAGCCTTGGCGACACCAAGAACCTGCGCTCTGTCCTGGCCCCCAGCACATCGCAAAGGTCACGCCTGAGGAGAGAAGGATGCTGATCAGTAATCGAAAAACCTTTGCCCTGTCCGTCGCCAGCCTGTGTTCGGCCCTGGCGCTGACCCTTCCCGCCAACGCCGCCGAGCCCAAGGGCCCGGGGGCAGCGCAACCGGCCATGGTCACCAGCGCCGGGGCGCCGGACATGAGCCAGGCCGACTTCGACGCCGCCAAGGAGATCTACTTCCAGCGCTGCGCCGGTTGCCACGGCGTACTGCGCAAGGGTGCCACCGGCAAGCCCCTGACGCCGGACATCACCCAGGCCCGAGGCCAGGCCTACCTCGAAGCGCTGATCACCTACGGCTCGCCGGCGGGCATGCCCAACTGGGGCACCTCCAACGCCCTGACCAAGGCGCAGATCACCACCATGGCCAACTTCATCCAGCACACCCCGCCCACCCCGCCGGAATGGGGCATGGCCGAGACCCGCAACACCTGGAAGCTGCTGGTCAAGCCCGAGGATCGCCCGACCCGGCAGATGAACACCCTCAACCTGCAGAACCTGTTCTCGGTGACCCTGCGCGACGACGGCAAGATCGCCCTGGTGGACGGCGACAGCAAGCAGATCGTCAAGCTCATCGAAACCGGCTATGCCGTGCACATTTCGCGGATCTCGGCGTCCGGACGCTACTTGCTGGTGATCGGCCGCGATGCGCGCATCGACATGATCGACCTGTGGCCCAAGGAGCCGACCAAGGTCGCGGAGATCAAGGTGGGCATCGAGGCACGCTCGGTGGAGACCTCCAAGTTCAAGGGCTACGAGGACAAGTACGCCATCGCCGGCTCCTATTGGCCACCGCAGTTCACCATCATGGATGGCCAGACCCTGGAGCCCAAGCAGATCGTCTCGACCCGGGGCATGACCGTCGACAAGCAGGAATACCACCCCGAGCCACGGGTGGCGGCGATCATCGCCTCCCACGAATGGCCGGAGTTCATCGTCAACGTCAAGGAAACCGGCAAGGTCATGCTGGTCAACTACGAAGACATCAAGAACCTCACCATCACCAGCATCGATGCCGCGCCGTTCCTGCATGACGGCGGCTGGGACAGCAGCCACCGCTACTTCATGACGGCGGCCAACAACTCCAACAAGGTGGCGGTGATCGACTCCAAGGAGCGTCGCCTGACCGCCCTGGTGGACGTGGGCAAGACCCCGCACCCGGGCCGTGGCGCCAACTTCGACCATCCGCAGTTCGGCCCGGTGTGGGCCACCAGCCACCTGGGCGATGCCGGCATCTCGATGATCGGCACCGACCCGGCCAAGCACCCGCAATACGCCTGGAAACAGGTGGGATCGCTCAAGGGCCAGGGCGGCGGCTCGCTGTTCATCAAGACCCACCCCGCGTCCCGCCACCTGTATGTGGACACCACCCTCAACCCCGACGCCAAGCTCAGCCAGTCGGTGGCGGTGTTCGACATCGACAAGCTCGACGCCGGCTACAAGGTGCTGCCGATCGCCGAATACTCCGGCATCAAGCAAGGCGCCCTGCGGGTAGTGCAGCCTGAATACAACAAGGCCGGCGACGAGGTCTGGTTCTCGGTGTGGAACGGCCAGACCGAGGAGTCGGCGCTGGTGGTGATCGACGACAAGACCCTGGCCGTCAAGCAGGTGATCAAGGACCAGCGGCTGATCACCCCCACCGGCAAGTTCAATGTCTACAACACCCAGAACGACATTTATTGAGTTTTATCAACGCAAGGAATCGCCATGAAAAATACTCTGCTTTCACTCTTCGTCCTGAGCGCTGCGTTGAACCTGCAAACCGCCTTGGCCGACGACGGCCTGGCCCTGTTCCAGAGCAAGTCCTGCGTGGCCTGCCATAGCGTGGACAGCAAGCTGGTGGGGCCTGCGCTCAAGGAGGTAGCGGCCAAGAATGCCGGGGTCGCCGGTGCGGCCCAGACCCTGGCCGGGCATATCAAGAACGGCACCCAGGGCAACTGGGGACCGATCCCGATGCCGGCCAACGCGGTCAGCGAAGAAGAAGCGGCGCAGCTGGCCAAGTGGGTCCTGAGCCTGAAATGAAACCAACCAGGAGGGCGTCATGAACAGCTACCCCCGCGCAGTGATCCTGGCGACCCTCCTGCTTTGCCCTCCTCTTCACGCCGCGCCTGACGCCCAGCGCCAGGCGCAGCTGCAACACCTGCTGGAACAGGACTGCGGCGCCTGCCATGGCCTGCACCTGACCGGCGGCCTGGGCCCGGAACTGACCCCCGCCGCCCTGGCCGGCAAACCCCGCGACGGCCTGGTCGCCACCGTGCGCCTGGGTCGCCCCGGCACCGCCATGCCGCCCTGGGAGCCGCTACTGAGCGCCGAGGACATCGGCTGGCTGGTCGATCATCTCTTGCAAGGAACCTCTCAACCATGATCCGTCCCCTGATGCTCGGCGCGGCGTGCGCCCTGCTGTTGTCCGCCTGTGCCCAGGCCCCGCTGCGTGGCAGTGGCGACCTGGGCCTGGTGGTGGAGCGCGCCACCGGTAGCGTGCAGATCGTCGAGAGCAGCCAGGGCCGGGCCCTGGCCCGTATTGAAGGGCTGGGCGACCTGTCCCACGCCTCGGCGGTGTTTTCCCGCGACCAGCGCTACGCCTATGTGTTCGGCCGCGACGGCGGCCTGACCCAGGTCGACCTGCTCGAACAGCGCATCGCCCGGCGGGTGATCCAGGGCGGCAACAGCATCGGCGGTGCCATCAGCCAGGACGGGCGCCTGATCGCGGTGTCCAACTATGTGCCGGGTGGGGTCAAGGTGTTCGACGCCGCCACCCTGGAGCTTGTGGCCGATATCCCCGCCACCCTGCTGGCCGACGGCAAGAAACGCTCGCGAGTGGTGGGCCTGGTGGATGCCCCGGGCCAGCGTTTCGTGTTCAGCCTGTTCGACACCGGCGAGATCTGGAGCGCCGACTTCAGCCAGGGCAACACGCCACGCATCACGCGCTACACCGGCATCGGCCAGCAGCCCTACGATGCGCTGATCACCACTGACGGCCGCTATTACATGGCCGGCCTGTTCGGTGAGGACGGCATGGCCCAGCTCGACCTCTGGCACCCGGAACGCGGGGTCAAGCGAGTGCTTGGGGACTATGGCCGTGGCCAGGAAAAACTGCCGGTGTACAAGATGCCCCACCTGGAAGGCTGGGCCGTAGCGGGCGACCAGGCGTTCGTTCCCGCCGTGGGCCGCCACCAGGTACTGGTGATGGATGCGCGCAGTTGGCAACAGAGCGCCGCCATCGCCGTGGCCGGCCAGCCGGTGTTCGTTACCGCGCGCCCCGATGGCCGCCAGCTGTGGGTCAACTTCGCCTACCCGGACAACGACCGGGTGCAGGTGATCGACAGCCAGAGCCACCAGATCGTCGCCGACCTGCGGCCTGGGCCCGGGGTGCTGCATATGGAGTTCACCGCCCGTGGCGACCAGTTATGGCTATCGGTGCGCGATGGCGACCAGTTGCAAATCTGGGACCCCTATCGCCTCAAGCTGCGGCACAGCCTGCCGGCCGCCGCGCCCAGCGGGATTTTCTTCAGCAGCCGCGCCCAGCAGATGGGGTACTGACATGCCCCTCGACCCCCTGGAAAAACGCCTGATCGAACGCTTCCAGCACGGCATGCCGGTGTGCGCCGAGCCGTACCTGGAAATGGCCCAGGCCCTGGATTGCAGCCAGGAGCAGGTGATCGCCTGCCTGCAGCGGATGGCCGAGCACGGGCGCCTGTCGCGCATCGGCCCGGTGTTCGAGCACCGCCGCGCCGGGGCCAGCACCCTGGCCGCCCTGGCGGTGCCCCAGGAGCGCCTGCAGCAAGTGGCCGAGCGCATCAACCACTACCCCGAGGTCAATCACAACTACGCCCGCGAGCACCACTACAACCTGTGGTTCGTGCTCACCGGGCCGGACCGGGCGCACCTGCAGAGCGTCCTCACCGAATTGCAGGCCGACACCGGCCTGGTCCCCCTGGACTTGCCGATGCTCACGGCCTATCGCATCGACCTGGGTTTCGCCCTGGGAGACGCCCCATGAACGCCGCCCTCGATGCCAGCCAGGCCCTGGCCCTGCGCCGCCTGCTGGAGACCGGCCTGCCGTTGGAGGCCCGCCCCTACCAAGCCCTGGCCCGGCAGATCGGCGCCGAAGAGCGCCAGGTGCTGGCCCAGGTCGAACAATGGCAGCACCAGGGGCTGTTTCGCCGCCTGGGCCTGGTGCTCAACCACCGCGCCCTGGGTTTCACCGCCAACGCCATGCTGGTGCTGGACATTCCTGACGCGCTGATCGATGAAGTCGGCCAGCGCCTGAGCGGCGAGTCGGCGGTGAGCCTGTGCTACCAGCGGCCGCGGCGCCTGCCGCAATGGCGCTACAACCTGTTCTGCATGATCCACGGCCGCCAGCGCCAACGGGTCGAGGCGCAGATCCACGACCTGCTGCAGCGCCATTTACTCAGCGACCTGCCCCACCAGGTGCTGTTCAGCACCCAGGCCTTCAAGCAGTGCGGCGGGCGCTTCGCCCCGGGGGCGGTGAGCCATGGATGAACTGGATCGGCGCCTGGTCAACCGCCTGCAACTGGGCCTGCCGCTGGTGCCCGAGCCCTGGCAGGTATTGGCCCGGGAACTGGGCAGCGACAGCCAGGTCCTGCGCCAGCGCGTGCAGTGCCTGCTGGACGACGGCACCCTGACCCGCTTCGGCCCGATGTTCGATATCGAGCGCCTGGGCGGCGCCTTCACCCTGGCGGCGCTGCGCGTGCCTGAGGACCGCTTCGAGGCGGTCGCGGCGCTGCTGGAGGCCATGCCCGAGGTGGCCCACAACTACCGTCGCGAACATGCCTGGAACATGTGGTTCGTGCTCGGTTGCGCCAGCGAGCGCGAGCTGCGCCAGACCCTGCGGCGCATCGAGCAGGACAGCGGCCTTGCCGTGCTCAACCTGCCCAAGGAGGAGACCTACCATGTCGGCCTGTACTTCCCGGTCTGAACGCGCGCTGGAGCTGCGCCTGGTGGCCCTGACCCAGGCCGGCCTGCCCCTGGTGGACGATCCCTGGGGCTGGCTGGCCGAGCAGTTGCAACTGAGCCGCGACGCAACCCTGGAGCTGCTCCAGCGCCTGCAGGCCGAGGGCGCCATCCGCCGCATCGCCGCGGTGCCCAACCACTATCGCCTGGGTTATCGCTTCAACGGCATGACCGTCTGGGACGTCGACGACGAGCACATGCCGCGCCTGGGCCAACTGATCGGCGCCCAGCCCTTCGTCAGCCATTGCTACCGGCGTCCGCGCCGTGAGCAGTGGCGCTACAACCTGTTCGCCATGGTCCACGGCCGCAGCGCCATGGAGATCGACAGCTATCGCGAGCACCTGCGTTATCTGCTGAGAGAGGCCTGTCGGGCCGACGAGATGCTGGTCAGCAGCCGCATCCTGAAGAAGACCGGCCTGCGTCTGCACGCCCAGCAGCACTGAGACAAGGAGAGTTGCATGTTGAGGATCAGCCATTACCTGCGCGTCCTGGCCGGCCAGGCGCCGCCCCCCCGCACCAGCGCACCGGGCAGCAGCCGCCCGCCGGTGGTGATCTGGAACCTGCTGCGCCGGTGCAACCTGACCTGCAAGCACTGCTACGCCACCTCGGCCGACAGCGTGTTCCGCGACGAGCTCGACACTCCGGCAGCCTTGCAGGTGATCGACGATTTGGCCGAGGCCGGGGTCAAGGTGCTGATTCTCTCCGGCGGCGAACCGCTGCTGCGCGACGATCTGTTCCAGCTCAGCGCCCACGCCCGGGCCCATGGCATGTTCGTTGCGCTGTCGAGCAACGGCACGCTGATCGACGAGAGCAATATCGAGCAAGTGAGCGCCGCCGATTTCGACTATGTGGGCATCAGCATCGACGGCCTGCAGGACACCCACGACAGCTTTCGCCAGCTCAAGGGCAGCTTCGCCCGCTCGCTCAAGGCCATGCGCCTGTGTCGCGAGCGAGGCATCCGCGTGGGCATGCGCACCACCCTGACCCGCGACAACTACCCGCAACTGCCCGAGCTGCTGGCCCTGATGCGCGACCTGGACGTACAGAAGTTCTACCTCTCGCACCTCAACTACAGTGGCCGGGGCAAGCGCAGCCGAGGCCTCGATGCCCACCTGCAGATGAGCCGCGAAGCCATGGCAATGCTGTTCGACCGGGCCTGGGAGGACATCGTCCAGGGCCGTGACAGCGACTTCGTCAGCGGCAACAACGACGCCGACGCCATCCTCCTGCTGCACTGGACCCGGCACCACCTTCCCGGGCAGTACCCACAGCTGGAACAGATGCTCCGGGCCTGGGGCGGCAATGCCTCGGGCAGCGGCATCGCCAACATCGACAACACCGGCGAAGTGCACCCCGACACCTACTGGTGGCAACACTCGGTGGGCAACGTACGGCGCACGCCATTTCGCACCCTGTGGCTGGAGCAACCCGACGCCCTGCTGCGCCAGTTGCGCCAGCATCCACGTGCCGTCACCGGGCGTTGCGCCAGCTGCCGCTGGCTTCAGATCTGCAACGGCAATACCCGTACCCGCGCCTGGGCCGCTGGCGACCTCTGGGGCCAGGACCCGGGCTGCCACCTGAGCGATGAAGAAATCGGCCTGCCCCCGCTCGCCCGCATTCCCTGCGTCACCTGTTGAGAACCTGGCCCGGCAAGCGTCGATACAGGCGCAGCTGGCCACCCTGATGATGGATCAAGGATCGCCCACATGCATTCAGCCCTCACTCTACCTGCCGCCCTGCACTCGCCGTTCAACCCCGGGGAAGTCGCCCTGGTCGGCGCCGGGCCGGGCGATCCACGCCTGTTGACCCTGCGTGCCTGGAGCCTGCTGATGCAGGCCGATGCCGTGGTCCATGACCGGCTGATCAGCGCCGAGCTGCTGGCGCTGATTCCCAGCCGTTGCCAGCGCCACTACGTGGGCAAGAGCAGCGGCTACCACAGCCTGCCACAACCACGGATCAACCAGCTGCTGGCCGAGCTGGCCCAACAAGGGCTGAGGGTGGTGCGGCTCAAGGGCGGCGATCCGTTCATCTTCGGCCGTGGCGCCGAGGAACTGGACTACCTGCTGCAACAAGGCGTGGACTGCCAGGTGGTGCCGGGCATCACCGCCGCGGCCGGTTGCAGCGCCTATGCCGGGATCCCCCTGACCCATCGCGACCTGGTCAGCTCCTGTCGCTTCATCACGGGCCACCTGCAACGCGATGGCGCCCTCGACCTGCCCTGGCAGAGCCTGGCCGACAGCAGCCAGACCCTGGTGTTCTACATGGGGCTGGGCAACCTCGGGTTGATCACCGAGCGCCTGATGGCCGCCGGCTTGGCCGCCGATACCCCGGCGGCGTTGATCAGCCGGGGCACCTGCCGCGACCAGCAGGTCCTGCGTGGCCGCCTGGCGCAACTGCCGGCATTGGCCGGGCAATGCTCCCTGGCCACCCCGACGCTCACCGTGATCGGCAAGGTGGTCGGCTTGTTCGCCCAGCACAGCATGGAGCAACCTGCGCATTTCGCCGGCGCCGGGCTCGAACTGGAGCTGACGCCATGAGGGCCCTGTGGTTGCTGCCGCTGTTGTGGATCAGCCCGGCCCACGGCAGCCCGGCCCTCGACCAGGCCGCCCGGGATTACCAGCAGTATTGCCAGGCCTGCCACGCCGCCAACCGCTTCGGCGGCAGCGGGCCGGCGTTGCTGCCCGAGAGCCTGGGACGGATCAAGCCGGCCGAGATCCGCCAAGTGATCAGCACCGGCCGCCCGGCCAGCCAGATGGCGGGTTTCGCCCAGGTGCTGGGCCCGGAGCGCATCGACGCCCTGGCCACCTACCTGCAACAACCGCCGGCCACGCCGCCGACCTGGAGCGAGGAGCAGATCCGCGCCAGCCACCAGGTGCTCAACCCCATCGAGCAACTGCCCGCCACGCCCCAGCATGACGCCGACCCGTTGAACCTGTTCGTGGTGGTAGAAGCCGGCGACCACCACATCAGCATCCTCGATGGCGACCGCTTCACCGTGCTGGCGCGTTTCGCCACCCATTTCGCCGTGCACGGCGGGCCGAAGTTCTCCCCCGACGGGCGCTTCGTCTACCTGGCCTCCCGCGATGGCTGGGTCAGCCAGTACGACCTGCACAACCTCAAGCTGGTGGCCGAGGTGCGCGCCGGGCTCAACACCCGCAACCTGGCGGTGAGCAAGGATGGGCGCTGGGTGCTGGTGGGCAATTACCTGCCGGGCAACCTGGTGCTGCTGGACGCCCGCGACCTGACCCCGGTCAAGAGCATCGCCGCCGTCGGCCAGGACGGCACGCTGTCGCGGGTCAGCGCGGTGTACACCGCCCCGCCCCGGGACAGCTTCATCGTCGCGCTCAAGGACGTGAAGGAAGTCTGGGAGCTATCCAGCGCCGGCAGCAGCCCGGACTTCAGCCCACGGCGGATCCAGGCCCAGGACATGCTCGACGACTTTTCCTTTTCACCCGACTACCACCAGTTGCTGGCCACTTCGCGCCAGGCCCAGGGCGGCCAGGTGCTGGACCTGGACAGCGGCCGGGTGGTGGCCAACATCGCCCTGCCCGGCATGCCGCACCTGGGCTCGGGGACCTACTGGCAGCGCAACGGCGACTGGGTGTTCGCCACACCGAACATCAGCAAGGGCCTGGTCTCGGTGATCGACCTCAAGACCTGGAAGCTGATCAAGGAGATCCCGACCCTGGGCCCGGGCTTCTTCATGCGCAGCCATGCCAACTCGGCCTACGCCTGGACCGATGTGTTCTTCGGCCCGGACAACGACGCCATCCACCTGATCGACAAACAGACCCTGGAAATCGCCCACACCCTGCGCCCCGTGCCGGGCAAGACCGCCGCCCATGTGGAGTTCAGCCATGACGGCCGCTACCTGTTGCTGAGCATCTGGGCCAACGACGGCGCGTTGATCGTCTACGACAGCCAGACGCTGAAGGAGATCAAGCGCATTCCCATGAACAAGCCTTCGGGCAAGTACAACGTGGGCAACAAGATCGAGTTCGCCGAGGGCACCTCGCACTAGGTGCGCCGGGACGGGCCACGGCCTTCAGGAATGGGCGTCGTGGTCCTGCCATTGTTGATAGAGATCCACGGTAGGCCGCTCCAGTTGCTCGAACAGTTGGCAGATGCGGTCTACCTCCAGGCGTCCGGCGGGCAGGATGCTGATGAAATCCTCACTCAACTCCACCAGCCCGGCACGGGCCATGGTCTCCAGCTGGCGCCAGGCCTGGGCAAAGAACTGGCGGAAGATCAGGCCGTAGCGCTGCTCGATGGCCCGCACATCCAGCTCCAGGTCACAGGCGAGCCGTTCCGTTACCCATTGGCGGATCTGCGCTCCGGGCTCGCAGCGCCAACCGCGCCAGGTGGCCAGCTGGCCCTGTTGCAGTTGCTCCAGATAGTCTCCCAGCACCTCGGTATTCTGCGCATGCAAGCGTTCGAACTGGCTGACCGCCCCCAGGCCCAGGCCTATGTGGTCACAGTAGCCATGACGGGTGAATCCCCGATAGTTGCGGCTCAACTGGCCTCGTTCCTGGGCCAGGGCCAGGTCGTCGTCAGGACGTACGAACAGCCCCAGGCCGATGTGCAGGTAACCCGCTGCCGGCAGTTGTTCGAAACACAAGCGGCGCATCAGGGCCTTGTCGGCCGCGCTGCAAGCAGCCTGGTGGAGACTGCGCGGGTAGCGCGCCGGGGGTTGGGCGTAGTCGAAGACCTGCACGCGATCGGGCTCCAGCTCGATCAACGAGGTCAGCTTCAGGGCGAAGCTGGCCGGGGTCTGCCAGGCATGGCCATATCCCAGGTCGACGCTTACCGAGCGATAGCCGAAAGTGCGCGCCGCATCCAACAGCGACTGGATCGGTGCCGGGTCCTGGTAGCAGGCGGTGGAATGCTCGCAGGCGCACCCGCTATCGGGCACCCCGATGCTCACGTGATTGAAACCCTGTTCGCGCAGCAGTCCCATGCTCGCCCAGTCGGTGCCGGGTAGATCGACATCGACCCCATAGTCGCCCCCTTCGTAGGCCAGGAAGTTGAAACGCTTGTGCAACTGGGCCAGCAGTCGCTGCACAGGCACGGGATCGGGCGTGCCACCGGCCAGGTGAAATTGCTCGACGCGCTGGAAGCCGCCCAAGTGGCAGCCCACCAGGTCGATCTCCCGCAGCAGGGCGTCCAGATAGGCCGCCATGGGCTGCCCGGCGCCGCGCAGGGTGCCGGGCAATTGCAGGTTCAGCGCCAGGGGCCGTGGCTTGCGCCGATTGCCGCGCAGGGCCCGCAGTACATCCAGGGAGCCGATACCGGCGTGAAACCTGCTGATTTCAATCGGGCCGCTGGGGGCGAGCTGGTCGTGGTCACGTCGCTCGACCCGCTCGCCACGAGGGTGAATGACATCGAACATGACAAGGGCTCCGGGACCGGCTGTGGAACTTCAGTGTCTGTCGTTAAGGAGGCTGGGGCGTTGATTTGCATCAAACGCCGGCCTTGTGGCTACCAGGCCAGGTAGAACATGGCCTTGGCCAGCACGACGATCGCGATCATGTGGCTGAACACGCTGGCATGGATCAAGCGTGTCCAACCGGCAGTCATGCGCTCCTGGCGAAACAGCAGCATCGCCCAGACAAAGTGCAGCAGCACGCTGGCCGCCAGCGCGATCTTCAATGCCAACAAGGTGGCGAACGCAGAAGCCAGGGGAGCCGCCAGCAAGGGCAGGTAGCGTTGCCAGACCATACCGATACCGGCCCCGAACAACACCAGCAGCACCCAGGGCATCAGTTGTCGAGCACGTCGGCCAATGGCTTGCTCGAGCAGGAGCATGAGCCTGGCCGGCAGTTGCTTGCGGATGTTGTCCAGGAACAGGACTTCGAAAAACACCGTCCCGATGAAAATCAGCGCGGCGAACAGGTGCAGGGTCAGCAACACGGGGTAAATCATCATCCCCTCACGGATGGCTATGACAGGCTCCAGCCTAGCCCCACCCCTGCCCGTTCCCCTTGATGCCAATCAAGTAAGCATCTGCCAATGCATGCTGCCTCTGGCCTCAGGTGGCGTGGCCATCCGCACCACGGTGGGCCTGGCGCCATTGGATGGGGCTGACGTCGTACCAACGGCGAAAGGCTCGCGAGAATGCACTGATTTCCGAATAGCCCAGCGCCAGGGCCAACTCCGAAATGGGCAGGGTCGACTGTTGCAGGTAGTACAGGGCCAGCTCCTGGCGCACGGTGTCGACCAACGTCGAAAAGCTCAGGCCGCTTTCACTCAGGCGTCGCTGGATGGTCCAGGTGGGTATACGCAGGTTCTGCGCGACGTGCTCCAGGCTCGGATAACCCTCGCCCAGAAGATCCCGGACCTGGGCCCGCACTTGCGCGACGATGCCGGGCTGCGCCTGGCCCATGCCAGCATGGCAAAGCTTGCCCATGCTCTCCAGCAGGATCGCCAGGAGCTTGGGGTCGTGATCGGGCATCGGCCGTTCCAGCACACTGCGCCGAAACACCAGGGCATTGCAGGGCTGGCCGAACAGCACCGGCGCATCGAACACTTTGCAGTGCTCGTGCCAGGCCTCGGGTTGCGGATGCTCGAACAGCACCCGCTCCGGCGCCCAGTTCTGCCCCAGGGCATGGCGTATCAGGTTGCTGAACATGCCCATGGACAACTCGGCATCCTGGCGCTTGCGCAGGATCGCACCGTGCTGCACCTGGTAGTCGAACCGGCACCATTGGCCCTCCTCCACCAGCCGTAGCAAGCTGCCTTGCTGGTGTGCCGGAAAGGTCCTGGCGACATTGCGTAGGCACTCGCCGAGGGTCGCCGAGCACAGCCCGACATACCCCAGGAACCCCAGGGAGTCCGGGCGAAACTGTTGCCCGTAGCGCAGGCCGAAATTGTGATTGCCGGTTTGCCGGGCAGCCTCCTCGAACACCGAGCAGTACTGGTTCAGGTCCAGGCTCAGGGTCGGGTGCAGCAGTTGCTCAGGATCGATGCCCGCCATGCCGAGAATCCGCTCGGGGCTACCGCCCTGTTGCTGGATGAACTCGCTCAGGCCGCTGGCCGCCGAAGCCAGGATGCCGATCTGGCGCTCATGGGAAGCGGCCTGGCAGGCCGTGGACGTTGTGACGGCGGGCATCTGCAACCTCCTTGCACAATCACCCTGGACAGATGGCTGAAGCAGGCAAGTTCCATTCCAGATCCTCAGTTTGCCCTGGCCCTGCACCAGCGGCGCCCTCAAGCCCGCCCCTATGGGCGCAACACGTGGGTGCAGGTCGCAGGCTGCTGCTCTGGGGTGGTGCGTAGCGGTTTGTAACATTCGTCTCAATGCCCACCATGGGACATGACATCCCGCAGCCCGTCATCCAGGTAGCGCCGGCACAATCCCAGGGTCTGCGCCACCCAATCGCGCCCCAGGCTCTCGACCTGCGGCGTGCCCCGGTGGGTTCCGGTCCAGGCCAGCAATTGCAGGCGCCGCTGCATGATCAATGTCGGCAGCATGGCCAGGTCCTCATCGCCAAGGCTCAGCCGGCTGCAGTAGCCCTGCAGCCAGTTGTCGATCCATTGCGGCAACTCGACGTGATGCTCGAAGAAGCTCAGGGCAGCGGCCAGGTCGTGCAGGTACCAACCCAGCCCGCAATCATCGAAATCGATGATTCGCGTCTGTTCGCCCTGCACCAACAGGTTGGCCAGGCGCAGGTCGGCATGGATCAGGCCGAAGCGCCCGGCCCCCTGGCCATACTCGGCCAGGCGCTGGCCGAGTAGGCCGACCACCTCGCCGATCAGCGCCCGGTCCGGCTCAGCCAGGTAAGGCGCTGCCTGCCATTTACCCCAGTGCCCTTGGGCACCGAGCATGCTCGCGTGGTTCCAGGTCATGCGGGTAAACCCCTCGGGCTGGCGCCAACGTCGGGCCTGTTCGTGCAGTCGGGCATTGATCGCCCCGAGACGGCGGAACGAGGCATCCAGGCCCTGGGGCGCGGGCTCGCTGCCCTCGATCCAGTCGAACAGCACCACATAGCGGCGGCCCAGCCCCGCCAGCTCGACCTGCTGGATCAACTGGCCATCCAGGCCTGCAATGGCATTGGGCACTTGCAGCCCCTCCTCACGCAGTGCCGCCAGCCACCACAGCTCGCTGACGATCTCCTGGTACGAGTGATAGGCCTGGCGGTGGACCCGCATCACCGAGCGGCGCCGTGCGTTGTACAGCACATAGGTGGCGTTTTCCGAGTGGCTCAGCAGCCGCAGTTGTCCCTGCAGCGCCGGGTCGTAGCGCAAGGCGGCCAGGCTGGCCAGGGGGGCGATGGCATCCAGGCCGGTGGCAAGGTTCGAGGCAGTCATCATCAGCACGCTCCAGGGTAGATAGGCCACCACAGGATGCGAGGCCGCCAGGGAACGTCGCTTGACCCGCCACGGCGAAATCTTGACTCCAGGACACAAGGCGTCCTGTGATCGCCACCGATTTGATAATTCAGGGTAAAAGTTGTGCCGCACGGTCAAGTGCGACCGTGCGTTGAAGTTTCAACATCCAGACAACCTCACGAGAAAAGGACTTAACCATGCTCACTTCCCTTCAAGGCAAGAGCGTTCTGATCACCGGCGCCACCAGCGGCATCGGCCTGGGTATCGCCTACGGATTCGCTCGCCAGGGTGCACAGGTCGCCATCACCGCCCGGCACGCCGACAAGGTCGAGGCCGTGGCCAGGCGCATGCGCGATGAAGGCTTGAAGGTCCACGGCTTCGTTGCCGATGTGGCGCAAGGCGAAGCGGTGAAGCGGCTGATCAACGATGTGGTCCGGGTCCAGGGTGGCCTGGATGTACTGTGCTGCAATGCCGGGGTGTTCCCGTCGGCCAGCCTCGAGCAGATGAGCGAGGCCGACTGGGACGGGGTACTCGCCACCAATGCCAAGGGCAGTTTCCTCTGCGTCCAGGCAGCCCTGCCCCACCTGCGCCGGGCCGAGTACGGCCGGGTGATCCTCACGTCCTCGATCACAGGCCCGGTCACCGGTTTTCCCGGCTGGGCCCACTACGGCGCCAGCAAGGCCGCGCAACTGGGCTTCATGCGCACCGCAGCGATCGAACTGGCCCGTGATGGCATCACCATCAATGCCGTGCTGCCGGGCAACATCCTCACCGAAGGCCTGCAGGGCATGGGCCAGGAGTACCAGGACAGCATGGCTGCCTCGGTGCCCCTGCGGCGCCTGGGCAGTGTCGAGGACATTGCCAACGCCGCGCTGTTCTTCGCCTCCCGCGAAGCCGGCTACATCACTGGGCAGAGCCTGATCGTCGACGGCGGCCAGATCCTGCCCGAATCCCTCCAGGCCCTTGCCTGAAGCCTCACCCCTGTTGACGGAGTGCCCCCATGAGCGAGATCTACACGGACAAGCTGCCCCAGCAACTCGATGCACCGGCCAGGCCCCATGAAGTCCAGCGCTTGCGCAAGAACGCCGTGGGCCTGATGGGGGTACTCTTCATGACGGTGGCCACGGCGGCGCCGATCACCGCCATGCTCGGCAACGTGCCGATCGCCATTGGCAGCGGCAACGGCCAGTACGCGCCCGCCGGCTACCTGGTGGCGACCCTCATCCTGGCGCTGTTCGCCATCGGCTATGCGCAGATGGCCAAGTACATCACCGCCACGGGGGCGTTCTACGGCTTCATTTCCCACGGGCTGGGCCGAGTGACCGGCATGGCGGCCGGTATCGCCGTGACCTTGACCTACATCGTCTTCGAAGCGGCCCTGGTGGGCATCTTCGCCTTCTTCTGCGTCGACCTGCTGGCCAGCTTCAGCGGGGTCCAGGTGCACTGGATCGTGTTCGCCCTGGCCATGCTGGCGGCCAACGGCATCCTCAGCTACTTCGATATTTCCCTGACCGCCAGGGTCCTGGGCATCTGCCTGGTCCTGGAGATCCTGATGCTGGCGATGATGGCGTTCGCCGTGCTCTGGCACGGTGGCGGTCCCCAGGGGCTGGTGCCGGAATCGATCAACCCGCTCAAGGCCCTCACCCCGGCCCAGGGGGTGATCGGCGCCAATGCCGGTATCGGCCTGTTCTTCGCCTTCTGGTCCTGGGTCGGCTTCGAGTCCTCGGCCATGTACGGCGAGGAGTCGCGCAACCCGAAAAAGATCATTCCCCTGGCCACGCTGCTGGCGGTGATCGGTATCGGCGTGTTCTACGTATTCGTGTCCTGGATGGCCATCGCCGGCGTAGGCCCCAGTGAAGCCATCCGCCTGGCCCAGGACCCGGCCCAGGCCGCTGAGGTGTTCTACGGCCCGACGCGCCTGTACCTGGGCGAATGGGCGGTGGGCCTGTTCAAGCTGCTGGTGGTGACCGGCTCGTTCGCCTGCGGCATGGCCTTTCACAACTGTGCCTCGCGCTACCTCTATGCTCTGGGCCGGGAGAACCTGTTCGACTGCCTCGGGCGCAGCGTGGGGCGTACCCATCCACGCCACGGCTCGCCCCATGTGGCCTCTACCGTGCAGAGCCTGATCGCCACGGCCATCGTCCTGGCCTTCCTGGCCGCAGGCAAGGACCCCTATGCCGACCTCTACGCCCTGCTGGCGATCCTCGGCACCATGGGCATCCTGATCGTCCAGGCTCTGTGCGCCTTCGCGGTGGTCTGCTACTTCCACCTGGGAACCCGCCATGTGGCCCAGCGCCACTGGTTCAAGACCTTTCTCGCGCCACTGCTGGGCGGGCTGGGCATGCTCTACGTGGTCTACCTGCTGTTTGCCAACCTCAGTTTCGCCGCCGGCAGCGCGGCACAATCGCTGCTGTTCAAGCTGATTCCCTGGATAGTCGCCGCCAGCTTCGCCCTGGGTGCGGCCATTGCCTTGTATTTCCGCCACTTCGACCGCCGCAAGTACCACATCATCGGCAGCATCGTCATGGACGATGAGCGCCAAGAGCCCTGAGGAGCCTCGCCATGTTGAAAGTCAATGCCTTCCAAGCCGAGCACGCCGAGGCCCTGGACAGCGCCCAGCGCGCCATGATCGAGCGCCGGCAACGCTTGCTGGGACCGGCCTACCAACTGTTCTACGAGCAACCCCTGCACCTGGTCAGCGGCAGCGGCGCCTGGCTGCAGGACCACGCCGGGCGCCGCTACCTGGACCTGTACAACAATGTCGCCTCGGTCGGCCATTGCCATCCGCGGGTGGTCCAGGCCCTGGCCGAGCAGGCGGCGCAACTCAATACCCATACCCGCTACCTGCACGAGGGCGTGCTGGACTACGCCGAAAAACTCCTGGCCACCCTGCCCACAGAGCTGGGCCAGGCGATGTTCACCTGCACCGGCAGCGAGGCCAACGACCTGGCCTTGCGCATTGCCCGGGACTACAGCGGCGGCACCGGGGTGATCGTCACCCGCTACGCCTACCACGGCATGACCCTGGCGATTGCCGAGCTGTCGCCCTCGGTGGGTGACTACGTGCCGCTGTCCCGGGACTGCCGGGTGATCGATGCGCCCCTGCATGACCCACTGCACCCGGAACGGGTGGGCCAGGTGTTCAGCGCCCAGGTGCGCGCGGCCATCGCCGATATGCAGCGCCATGGCATCCGTCCGGCAGCGTTGCTGGTGGACACCCTGTTCACCAGCGACGGGGTGTTCGCCGATCCGCCGGGCTTCCTCGCACCGGCAGTCGAGGCCATCCGCCAGGCCGGCGGCCTGTTCATCGCCGACGAAGTACAACCCGGGTTCGCCCGTACCGGCAGCCATATGTGGGGCTTCGAGCGCCATGGCCTGGTGCCGGACCTGGTGACCATGGGCAAGCCGATGGGCAACGGCCATCCATTGGCGGGCCTGGCGGTGCGCCCGCATATCCTGCAGCGTTTTGGCCAGCACGCCAGCTACTTCAATACCTTTGGCGGCAACCCGGTGTCCGCCGCCGTGGGCCTGGCAGTGCTGCAAGTGATCGAGGACGAAGGCCTGCAGGCCAACGCCCTCGTGGTGGGGCGCAGACTCAAGCAAGGCTTGCAAGGCCTGGCCGCCAGTCACCCATGCCTTGGGGAAGTACGCGGTGCCGGGCTGTTCCTGGGGGTCGATATCCTGGAGCGCGGTACCGGCGAAATGGACCCGCGGATGGCTCGGCGCCTGGTCAACCTGCTGCGCGACGAAGGCATGCTGATCGGGGTTGCCGGGGCGGCCAACAGCACCCTGAAGATCCGCCCGCCACTGTGCTTCAGCCAGGACCAGGCCGAGCAGTTCCTCCACGCCCTGGAACAGGTCCTGCGGCGCCTGTAAGGGCCGCGCCAGCGTTGAAAACCCCGCCAGTCAGTCAACCTGTAGGAGCGAAGCCTGCTCGCGATGGTCGTTAACGCCAGCGCGTATTGACTGGCTCAACGCAGCGTTCTTAAGTCCATCGCGGGCAAGCCGGATCGCTGCCCGCTCCTTCAATCTCCTTGAACACCCTAGCCCGGCCCTGCTCCATAAAAACCCTGCTCGGCGAACAGCTGGCGCAGCTCATCGAGCACCTTGACATCCTCGATGGTCGCCGGCACCGCCACTTCCGGGCCCCGGGCCAGGCTGCGGATAGTCTTGCGCAGGATCTTCCCCGAGCGGGTCTTGGGCAGGCGCTTGAGCACCAGTACCCGACGCAGCGAAGCCAGGGCCCCGACCTGCTCGCGTACCCGCTGCACCAGCTCCTGCTCCAGTTGCCCGGGGTCCACCCGGGCGTCCTGCTTGAGCACCACGAAACCCACCGGCACCTCGCCCTTGAGGACATCGTCCAGGGCCACCACGGCGCATTCGGCCACCGCCGGGTGCTCGCCCAAGGCTTGTTCCAGGCTGCCGCTGGACAGGCGATGGCCGGCTACGTTGATCACATCGTCGATGCGTCCCATGACGAACACGTAACCCTGGGCATCCACATAGCCGCCGTCGCCGCTCAGGTAGTAGCCGGGAAAGGTCCCCAGGTAGCTGTCGAGAAACCGCTGGCGGTCCTGCCACAAGGTATTGAGCACCCCGGGCGGCAAAGGCAGGCGCAAGACGATGTTGCCCGGCTCGCCAGGGGGCACCGGGTCGCCCTGGTCATCGAGCACCGCCAGCTGGTATCCGGGTACCGGCAGCCCGGCCGAACCGGACCTGACCGGGTAGCCGGCGTCGATCCGCGGCGTGCTGACCACCGGCCAGCCGGTCTCGGTCTGCCACCAGTGATCGATCACCGGGCATGGCAACGACGCACGCAGCCAATCGTAGGTGGCCGGGTCCAGGCGCTCGCCGGCCACGTACACCGCCTTCAGGCAGGACAGATCGTGTTCCTGGCGCAGCCGGCCATGGGGGTCCTCGCGCTTGATGGCGCGAAAAGCGGTGGGTGCGGTGAAGAACACATTGACCCGGTGTTCGGCGATCACTCGCCAGAACGCGCCGGCATCGGGGGTGCGCACCGGCTTGCCCTCGTAGAGCAAGGTGGTGCAACCACGGATCAAGGGCCCGTAGACGATGTAGGAATGCCCCACCACCCAGCCGATGTCCGAGGCGGCCCAGAACACCTCGCCAGGCTGCGCATCGTAGACCGCCTGCATGCTGTAGTTCAGGGCCACCGCGTGGCCGCCGTTGTCGCGTACCACGCCCTTGGGCTTGCCCGTGGTGCCCGAGGTATGCAGCACGTACAACGGATCGCCAGACATCACAGGCACGGGCGGTACCGCATCGGCACTGGCCATCAGCGCGTCCCAGTCGACATCGCGCCCAGCCTGCAATTGGGCATGGGCCTGGGGCCGGGCCAGCACCACTACCCGGGCCGGCGCCTGGGCCACCCGCTCCAGTGCCTGGTCCACCAGTGGCTTGTAGGGCACCACGCGCTCGTACTCGAGGCCGCAGCTGGCGGTCAGCAGCACCTTGGGCCGGGCATCGTCGATGCGCACCGCCAGCTCCACCGCGGAGAAACCGCCGAACACCACCGAATGCACGGCCCCCAAGCGGGCACAGGCCAGCATGGCGATCACCGCTTCCGGGATCATCGGCATGTACAGCACCACCCGGTCGCCCTGCTCCACCCCCAGCGCCCGCAACATGCCGGCACAGCGAGCCACCTGCTCGAGCAGTTGCCCATAGCTCAGGCGTCGCTGCTGGCCGCTGACCGGGGAGTCGTAGATCAGCGCCAGCCGCTCGCCATGCCCGGCCAGGACATGGCGATCCAGCGCCAGGTGGCAGGTATTGAGTTGCCCGTCGGCAAACCATTGATAGTGCTCGGGACTCTGCTGCTCGAAGATGCGTTGGGGAAAACGCATCCAGTCCAGCTGCCGGGCCTGTTGGCGCCAGAAATCGCTGGGATCGTCCTGGGCATGGGCCGTGGCGGTCAGGTAGGCATTCATTGGGCGATGTCCTGTTCTTGTTGGAAGTCGAAGGACCCGCGCCGTACCAGGCCGGCACAGGCCCAGGTTCCATCCTGGAGAGATCGCGGCCTGCGTGCTTGACCTTGCACCACAGTTTTTTGACCCTGGCCTGCATGAGGTCCGGGGCCCTCTCGGCCCGATCAATATTGCGTCTGGCGAAAGAATTAATTGCGCGTGAGGGAATTGATAGCCACCTAACGAAAGGTGCATGCTAGAGGGCTTTCCTGCGGCTTATATCATTCCGAATGATAGTTACCTTTGCTTCATTCGATTCGTGAGATACAAACCCGCCGAGCATCATCCGCCCATCTCAAATTACCTTGGCGGATGTATCCATGGACCAGTCAGTCAAACTCTTAAGTTTTCCACTAGCCGCGCTCGCCGTGGTGGTGTTGAGCGCCTGCGGCAAGGCTCCACAGACCGCCTCTGCCCCACCGGCAGCCAAGGTCAGCGTGGCCAAGGTGCTGGAGCAGCCTGTCAACGAGTGGGATGAGTTCACCGGGCGCCTGGAGGCGCCGGAAACCGTCGAGATCCGCCCACGGGTCTCGGGCCAGATCGACCAGGTAGCCTTCACCGAAGGCGCCCTGGTGAAAAAAGGCGACCTGCTGTTCCAGATCGACCCACGGCCGTTCCAGGCCGAAGTGCGCCGCCTGGAAGCCCAACTGCAACAGGCCCGGGCCACCGCGACCCGCAGCGCCAACGAAGCCCAGCGTGGCCAGCGCCTGTTGACCAGCAACGCGATTTCCGCCGAGCTGGCCGACACCCGCACCAGCGCCGCCCAGGAAGCCCGGGCCGGGGTCGATGCGATCCAGGCGCAACTGGACCTGGCCAAGCTCAACCTCAGCTTCACCCGCGTCGTCGCCCCCATCAGCGGTCGGGTCAGCCGGGCGCAGATCACCGCCGGCAACCTGGTGACCGCCGATGTCACCGCGCTGACCAGCGTGGTCTCCACCGACAAGGTCTACGCCTACTTCGACGCCGACGAGCGCGTGTACCTCAAGTACACCCAGCTCGCCCGCCAGGGCCAGCGCGGCCAGAGCACCCCGGTGTACCTGGGCCTGTCCAACGAGGACGGCCACCCGCACCTGGGCCAGATGAACTTCGTCGACAACCAGGTCAACCCCAAGACCGGCACCATCCGTGGCCGCGCGGTGTTCGACAACAGCGACGGCAGCTACACCCCGGGCCTCTACGCCCGGCTGAAGCTGGTGGGCAGCGGTACTTACTCGGCGATGCTGATCAACGACGAAGCCGTGGGCACCGACCTGGGCAAGAAGTTCGTGCTGGTGATGGACGCCGATAACAAGCCGGCCTATCGCGCCGTGGAACTGGGGCCGAAGATCGAAGGCCTGCGCATCGTGCGCAACGGCCTGAGCAAGGACGACACCATCATCGTCAAGGGCCTGCAACGGGCACGCCCGGGGGCACCGGTCACGCCTGAGGTGATCCCCATGGCCAGCAAGGAAACCCTCGCTGCCCTGGCCCAACAACGCCAAGCACTGGAAGCCAGCAACCTGCCGCAGGTCACCCCTGCCAAGCCGGCTGTGGCCGTGAAACTCGCCGCCGCGAATCCGCGCGGTTAAGGGACGACTCTCAAGATGAATTTTTCCCAATTCTTCATATCAAGGCCGATCTTCGCAGCGGTGCTATCGCTGCTGATCCTGATCGCCGGCGCCATCTCGCTGTTCCAACTTCCCATCAGCGAATACCCGGAAGTGGTCCCGCCGACCGTGGTGGTACGCGCCAACTTCCCGGGGGCCAACCCCAAGGTGATCGGTGAAACCGTGGCCGCGCCGCTGGAGCAGGCCATCACCGGGGTCGAGAACATGCTCTACATGTCCTCGCAATCCACCGCCGACGGCAAGATCACCCTGACCGTGACCTTCGCCCTGGGCACTGACCTGGACAATGCCCAGGTCCAGGTGCAGAACCGCGTGACCCGGACCCAACCCAAGCTGCCGGAAGAAGTGACGCGCATCGGTATCACCGTGGACAAGGCCTCCCCCGACCTGACCATGGTGGTGCACCTGACTTCGCCGGACAAACGCTACGACATGCTCTACCTGTCCAACTACGCCATCCTCAACATCAAGGATGAGCTGGCGCGCCTGGGCGGCGTGGGCGACGTGCAGCTGTTCGGCATGGGCGACTACTCGCTGCGCGTGTGGCTGGACCCGAACAAGACCGCTTCGCGCAACCTGACTGCCACCGACGTGGTCACTGCGATCCGTGAACAGAACCGCCAGGTGGCTGCCGGTGCCCTGGGCGCGCCACCTGCGCCCAACGCCACCAGCTTCCAGCTGTCGGTCAACACCCAGGGCCGCCTGGTCACCGAGGAAGAGTTCGAGAACATCATCATTCGCTCCGGCGAAGACGGCGAGATCACCCGCCTGAAGGACATCGCCCGGGTCGAGCTGGGTTCAAGCCAGTACGCCCTGCGCTCCCTGCTGGACAACCAGCCGGCGGTGGCGATCCCGATCTTCCAGCGTCCGGGTTCCAATGCCATCGAGATCTCCAACGAAGTGCGGGCCAAGATGGCCGAGCTCAAGCAGAGTTTCCCCGAAGGCATGGACTTCAGCATTGTCTATGACCCGACCATCTTCGTCCGTGGCTCCATCGAGGCAGTGGTGCATACCCTGTTCGAAGCCCTGGTACTGGTGGTACTGGTGGTGATCCTGTTCCTGCAGACCTGGCGCGCCTCGATCATCCCGCTGGTGGCCGTACCGGTCTCGCTGATCGGCACCTTCGCGGTGATGCACCTGTTCGGCTTCTCGCTCAACGCGCTGTCGCTGTTCGGCCTGGTACTGGCCATCGGCATCGTGGTGGACGACGCCATCGTGGTGGTGGAGAACGTCGAACGTAACATCGGCCTGGGCCTGAACCCGGTGGAAGCCACCAAGCGCGCCATGCGCGAGGTGACCGGCCCGATCATCGCCACCGCCCTGGTGCTGTGCGCGGTATTCGTGCCCGCGGCCTTCATCAGCGGCCTGACCGGACAGTTCTACAAGCAGTTCGCCCTGACCATCGCCATTTCCACGGTGATCTCGGCCTTCAACTCCCTGACCCTGTCCCCGGCCCTGGCGGCGGTGCTGCTCAAGGAACACCACGCGCCCAAGGACCGTTTCTCGCTGTTCCTCGACAAGCTGCTGGGTGGCTGGCTGTTCAGGCCGTTCAACCGCTTCTTCGAACGCGCCAGCAACGGCTACGTCGGTACTGTGCGCCGGGTCATCCGTGGCAGCGGCATCGCCCTGTTCCTGTATGCCGGCCTGATGGTGCTGACCTGGTTCGGTTTCGCCCACACGCCCACCGGCTTCGTTCCGGCCCAGGACAAGCAGTACCTGGTGGCCTTCGCTCAATTGCCGGATGCGGCGAGCCTGGATCGTACCGAAGACGTGATCAAGCGCATGTCCGACATCGCCCTGAAGCAGCCTGGAGTGGAAAGCGCCGTGGCCTTCCCCGGCCTGTCGATCAACGGTTTCACCAACAGCCCGAACAACGGCATCGTCTTCGTCACCTTGAAGCCCTTTGAAGAGCGCAAGGACCCGAGCATGTCCGCCGGCGCCATCGCCGGGGCCCTGAACGGCAAGTACGCTGATATCCAGGATGCCTACATGGCGATCTTCCCACCGCCACCGGTACAGGGCCTGGGCACCATCGGCGGGTTCCGCCTGCAGGTCGAAGACCGTGGCGGCCTGGGCTACGAGGACCTGTACAAGGAAGTGCAGAACGTCATCGCCAAGAGCCGCAGCGTGCCGGAACTGGCCGGGTTGTTCACCAGCTACCAGGTCAACGTGCCCCAAGTGGACGCGGCCATCGACCGGGAAAAGGCCAAGACCCACGGCGTGGCGATCTCGGACATCTTCGACACCCTGCAGATCTACCTGGGTTCGCTGTATGCCAACGACTTCAACCGCTTCGGACGCACCTACCAGGTCAACGTCCAGGCCGAGCAGCAGTTCCGCCTGGAAGCCGAGCAGATCGGCCAGCTCAAGGTGCGCAACAACAAGGGCGAGATGATCCCCCTGGCGACCTTCATCAAGGTCAGCGACACCGCAGGTCCCGACCGCGTCATGCACTACAACGGCTTCGTCACCGCCGAGATCAACGGCGCGGCAGCCCCGGGCTACAGCTCCGGCCAGGCCCAGGCGGCGATCGAGAAACTGCTCAAGGAAGAACTGCCCAACGGCATGACCTACGAATGGACCGAGTTGACCTACCAGCAGATCCTGGCTGGCAACACTGCGCTGTTCGTATTCCCGCTGTGCGTACTGCTGGCCTTCCTGGTGCTGGCCGCCCAGTACGAAAGCTGGAGCCTGCCGCTGGCGGTGATCCTGATCGTGCCCATGACCCTGCTGTCGGCCATTGCCGGGGTGATCATCTCCGGTGGCGACAACAACATCTTCACCCAGATCGGCCTGATCGTACTGGTGGGCCTGGCGTGCAAGAACGCGATCCTGATCGTCGAGTTCGCCAAGGACAAGCAAGAGGAAGGCCTGGACCCGCTGGCCGCGGTACTGGAAGCCTGCCGCCTGCGTCTGCGGCCGATCCTGATGACCTCCTTCGCCTTCATCATGGGCGTGGTGCCCCTGGTGATCTCCAGCGGCGCGGGTGCGGAAATGCGTCATGCCATGGGTGTGGCGGTGTTCTCCGGGATGCTCGGGGTGACCTTCTTCGGCCTGCTGCTGACCCCGGTGTTCTATGTCCTGATCCGCAACTACGTGGAGCGCAGCGAGGCCCGCAAGGCCGCCCGCACCCCGCAACTGGAGGCGCAACAATGAGTTCGAAAGTCTTCCTGCCGAGCCTGCTGGTACTGGCCCTGAGTGCCTGTGCCGTAGGTCCGGACTACCAGACCCCAAGCACCGAGGCGGCGCACATCAGCGCCGCCGGCGACACCGCTGCGGGCCAGAAGAACTTCGATCGCGCACGCTTCGAAGGCATCTGGTGGCAGCAGTTCGACGATCCGACGCTCAACCAGCTGGTGAGCCAGTCGCTCAAGGGCAACCGTGAGCTGCGGGTGGCCTTCGCCCGCCTGCGGGCCGCCCGGGCGATCCGCGATGACGCCAGCAACGACGCCATGCCGACCATCACCAGCCGCGCCAGCAGCAACCTGGGCAAGGGCCAGGTACCCGGCCAGACCAGCAAGCGGGTCAATAGCGAGCGCTACGACCTGGGGCTGGACATGGCCTGGGAGCTGGACCTGTTCGGCCGCATCCAGCGCAACCTGGAAGCCACCGAAGCCGACCAGCAGGCCGCCGAGGCCGACCTCTACCAACTGCAGGTGACCATGATCGCCGAGCTGGTGGACGCCTACGGCCAGCTGCGTGGCGCGCAACTGCGGGAAAAGATCGCCCTGGCCAACCTGGATAACCAGAAGGCCTCGCGCAAGATCACCGAAAGCCTGCGTGATGCCGGAGTGGGCGACCAGCTGGACGTGGTCCGCGCCGATGCGCGCCTGGCCGCGGTGGAGGCCAGCGTGCCACAACTGCAGGCCGAGCAGGTACGCCAGCGCAACCGCATCGCCACCCTGCTGGGTGAGCGTCCGGACAAGCTCAGTGTCGACCTTTCGCCCGCGCAGTTGCCGGCCATTGCCAAGGCCTTGCCGATCGGCGATCCGGGCGAGCTGCTGCAGCGCCGGCCGGATATCCTCAGCGCCGAACGCAAGCTGGCCGCCGCCACCGCGCGAATCGGCGTGGCCAAGGCCGATCTGTTCCCGCGGGTCAGCCTCAGTGGTTTCCTCGGTTTCACCGCCGGGCGTGGTTCGCAGATCGGCTCCTCGGCGGCCAATGCCTGGGCCCTGGGCCCGAGCATCACCTGGGCCGCCTTCGACCTGGGCAGCGTGCGGGCGCGCCTGCGCGGCGCCGACGCCAATGCCGACGGCGCCCTGGCCAACTATGAGCAGCAGGTGCTGCTGACCCTGGAAGAATCGGAGAATGCCTTCAGCGACTACGGCAAGCGCCAGCAGCGCCTGCTCTCGCTGATTCGCCAGAGCGAGTCCAGCCGCGCCGCCGCCGACCTGGCCGAGATCCGCTATCGCGAAGGCACCGTGGACTTCCTGGTGCTGCTGGACGCCCAGCGCGAACGCCTGGCCGCCGAAGACTCCCAGGCCCAGGCCGAAGTCGAGCTGTACCGCGGCATCGTCGCCATCTACAAGGCCCTGGGCGGTGGCTGGCAACCCGAGACGGTGGCCAGCAACTAAGTATTTGCAACGAGCTCCTTTGGTTGGCCGCAACCAACCAATGTTTGGCCCCGTGGATCATTCGGTCGCGGGGCTTTTTTTTGCCCGGATACCGACCTGCCGCTACGCAAGGCTGCGTCCGGCTGGGGCGGCATACCGGTGCCGCAGGGGCAGGCGCTTGCGCCCGCTGAAGGTCGCCAAGCAAGGTCCTGCGGACCTTTGTGCAGCCTCGCCGAGGGCTCGACAGCCGCTACACAGTGACGGATCGCCGATAGAGGCGCTCGATCAACCAGTCGGCCATTACGATTGGACAGCCACCCGGCCCGCTCCTAACCTGCGCTCGCCTCGTAGTCGCCCAGGCCTTCATCCCCATGATCGTGCGTCCCAAACCGAACCTGTTCGCCTTGCTCTTCGCCCTCAAGGGCTCGATCGCCAAGCGTATCGCCCTGCGCTGTGCCCTGGTGACCCTGCTGGCCTCGGTCATCGTGTTGGTGGAAACCCTGCAACCGGCCTTCTTCTCCAAAGTCAACGCCACGCCCTTCACCCTGCTGGGGCTGTCGCTGTCGATCTTCATGAGTTTTCGCAACAACGCCTGCTACGACCGCTGGTGGGAAGGCCGCAAGCAACTGGGGCAGTTGACCATCGAGGTGCGTTCGCTGATCCGCGAAAGCCTGGTGATCGAGGGCCACCCCGAGCGCGAGGGCTTGTTGCGCGATCTCTGCGGTTTCGCCCACAGCCTGATCGCCCGGCTGCGCCAAGAGGACGAAGCCCGTGCCCTGGAGCCCTGGGCCCAGGCACCGCTGGAGCGCCAACACCCGAACCTGACCGACGCCCAGTTGCAGCACATTGGGCGCCGTTGCTCGCAATGGGCCCGGCAAGGCCTGATCAGCGAGTGGCGCTATACCCAGCTGGAAAGCCGCCTGGTGAGCCTGAGCCTGGTACAGGCCGCCTGCGAGCGCATCCAGAACACCCCGCTGCCCTTCCCCTACACTTTGCTGCTGCATCGCACCATCTACCTGTTCTGCATCCTCCTGCCTTTTGCCATGGCCGAACCCCTGGGCTGGCTGACGCCGCTCTTCACCGCCATCGTCAGCTACACCTTCCTGGGCCTGGACGAAATCGGTGATGACCTGGAGGACCCGTTCGGCTACGACGACAATGACCTGCCCTGCAGCGCTCTGCTACGGGGCCTGGAGCGCGAAGTGCTGGCGGCGCTGGGCGTGTCCCCATTGCCACCGCTGCTGGAGCCCGAGGAGTACGTGCTGACCTGAAGCGGGGTTTGACTCAAGCCGGTTCCTGACCGAAGCTTGCTCCCTCCCCAAGTCGCTCGCTCCTGGACTTTCGCATGCCCCAAGCCCGCCGCTACCTGCTGATCAGCCTGTCCATCGTCATTCTTCTGGCCCTGGCCTGGTTCTTCCTGCGTAGCAGCCCACCCGCGGTGCCCGAGGCAATCCGCCAGGGTTATGGCGTGGCCCTGGAGAAGGCCCGCAATGGCCAGCCAGGCGCGGCACGGGTGCTCTACCAGCAGTTGGGGCGTCCCGATCTCAGCGACAAGCAACGCACTCGCCTGCTGGCCGTACTGCCCAACTACCCCAGCCCCCAGGCCCTGAAACTGGCGGACGCCGGCCTGCACCATGCCTCGGCGCAAGTACGCAAGGCCGCCATCGCCAGCGTGCTCGGCCTGGTGCCCAGCGGCAAGCGCAGCCTGTTGCTGGGTCCGTTGCTGGACGATCCGGAGCAAAGCGTGCGCTTTGCTGCCGTGGATGCGCTGCTGGGACTGTCTCCGGATGACCAGGGCCTGTATTTCGGCCCCCTGCAGCAAGTGATCGACGAATACACCCAGGTCCTCAAGACCCGTGGCGACGACGTCGAGGCCCAGTACCAGCTGGCGCGCCTCTACCTGCACAACGCCGACCTGGCCAGGGCCCAGCAGACCCTGGAGCAAGCCTTGAAACTGGCACCGGACAACCTGCAGGCCGTGGTGTTGCAGATCGAGGTGCTCGACAAGCAAGGCCAGAGCGAAGCCGCCCGCCAACTGTTGGCCAAGCAGTTGCAAGCCCAGCAGGATTCAGCCTACCTGCAACATGCCCTGGGGCTCTGGCTGCTCCAGCACGACCAGGGCGAGTTTGCCCTCCTGGGCTTGTCCCGGGCCGTGGAGCTGGAGCCGAACAACGCGGCCTACCGCTACGACCTGGCCACTACCTTGCACAGCGAGCAGGAACTGGAGGCCGCACAGAAGCAGTTGGAGGAAATCGTCCAGCGCCAGCCGTACAACCGCAAGGCGCGGGTGCTGCTGATCAACTATTGGAAGGAAAGCGGCCAATTGCAGAACGTCCAGGTGCTGCTGGCCCAGCTCGAACAGCAGAATCCCGACGATCCGGCATTGCAGCAGGGTCTCTGAGCCTGCGCCGCTGCGCGCCCGGGCGCAGCCTTCGATAGCGGCTACACCGTTGTAGCCGCTGTCGAGCCCGCGAGACTGCGACAAGGCCTGCAGGACCTTCAGCGCTCGACCAGGCGAACGGTTATGGTCCTGCGCGCCCCAGCCCCCGGTGGCGATAAAAGGTTGAACCGCGCTGGCGGCAAACGGTCAAGTGATCAAAGCGACATCGCGACTTGCGTGCCGCCACTGATCGAAGCCATTGCGAGGGTATTGCTTGACCACCCCAACTGCGTTGCACAGCGATAAGGCCGCCACCGGCATCGAGGGCCTGGACGACATTCTCAACGGGGGACTGTCGCGCAGCCACGTCTTCCTGCTGGAGGGTGAGCCCGGTACGGGCAAGACCACCGTCGCCCTGCACTTCCTGCGGACCGGTGCCCTGGCCGGCGAACGCTGCCTGTACATCACCCTTTCGGAAACCGAGCGTGAGCTGCGCCAGGGCGCGCAGTCCCATGGCTGGGAACTGGACGGCAGCATCCACATCTTCGAGCTGACCCCACCGGAAAGCCTGCTCAATGTCGAACACCAGCAGAGCCTGTTGTACTCCTCGGACCTGGAGCTGGGAGAAGCCACGCGGCAGATCTTCGAGGTCGTGGAGCGCGTCAAGCCGACCCGAGTCGTGCTCGACAGCCTCTCGGAAATCCGCCTGCTGGCCCAGAGTTCCTTGCGTTATCGCCGGCAGATCCTGGCGATCAAGCACTACTTCGTGCGCTACGACGCCACCGTCCTGCTGCTGGACGACCTGACCAGCGAAGCCCTGGACAAGACCGTGCACAGCGTGGCTCACGGTGTGATCCGCCTGGAGGAGCTGACCCCGGGTTATGGCGCCGAGCGGCGGCGGATCAAGATCATGAAATACCGCGGCCAGAAGTACCGTGGCGGGTTCCATGACTTCACCATCCAGGGCGACGGCGTGCACGTGTTCCCACGGCTGGTCGCCGCCGAGCACCGACGTCGCCACGAGCGCCAGACCCTGACCAGCGGCATCCGGGAAATGGACGCCCTGCTCGGCGGCGGGATCGCCAGCGGCTCCAGCACCCTGATCCTTGGCCCCGCAGGCACCGGCAAATCGCTGATTGCCATGATCTTCGCTGCGGCCGCCGTGGCCAGGGGCGAGAAAGCCGCGCTGTTCATCTTCGACGAGGAACTGGGGTTGCTGTTCGAGCGCATGGACAACATGGGCATCGACCTCCAGGCCCTGCAAGCCAGCGGCAACCTGATCATCGAACAGGTGGACGCCGCCGAGCTATCGCCTGGAGAGCTGTCGCACCGGGTCAGGCATTGTGTCGACAAGGGCCAGATCAAGACGGTGGTGATCGATAGCATCAACGGCTACCAGGCAGCCATGCCCGAGGAAAACGCCCTGGTCCTGCACATGCACGAGCTGCTGCTGTACCTCAACCGCCAGGGTGCGGCGACCTTCATGACCGTGGCCCAGCACGGCCTGGTGGGTGACATGCAGGCTCCGGTGGACATCACCTACCTGGCCGACACGGTCATCCTGCTGCGCTACTTCGAAGCCCTGGGCAAGGTGCGCCGGGCCATCTCGATCATCAAGAAACGCACCGGCAGCCATGAGTCCACCATCCGCGAATACCGTATCAGCGGCCGCGGCTTGACCATCGGCGAGCCCCTGGAAGCCTTCCAGGGCGTACTGCGCGGCGTCCCCAACTATCAAGGTGCAGGCCAGCCGCTGCTGGGGGACGAAGATCCATGATCCATAGCCCGGAGTTTTCCGAGCGGGCCCTGGTGCTCACGCCCCTGGGCCGTGATAGCCAACTGGCCCAGATGATGCTGCATGAAGCCGGCCTCAGCAGCCTGGCCACCGCAAACCTCGGCGCCCTGTGCCAGGAACTGGAGCACGGCGCCGGCTTGCTGATCATCGCTGTCGAAGCCTTGCGCGGGGGGGACCTCACGCCCTTGCTGCAGTACCTGGAGCAGCAACCGGCCTGGTCGGACCTGCCGATCATCCTGCTGACCCATCATGGCGGGCCGGAACAGAACCCGGCGGCAAGCTTTGGCGCGCCCCTGGGCAATGTCAGCTTTCTCGAACGGCCCTTTCATCCGGCCACCCTGATCAGCCTGGCCAAGGCCGCCTTGCGCGGCCGACGCCGGCAATACGAAGCCCGGGACCGGCTGGTCGATTTGAGCCAGAGTGAACTGCGCCTGCAACGCACCCTGGAGACCCTGGAGCAGCAGGTGGAGGAACGCACTGCACAGCTGCGGCACAACGAGGAAGCCTTGCGCCAGTCGCAGAAGATGGAAGCCGTCGGCCAGCTCACCGGCGGCATTGCCCATGACTTCAACAACATGCTGACCGGCATCATCGGCAGCCTGGAGTTATTGCGCCGGCGCCTGGCCCGGGGACGCACCGAGGACCTGGACAGCCTGATCGATCTTGGGGTGACCTCGGCCAATCGCGCGGCGGGCCTGACCCATCGCCTGCTGGCCTTCTCCCGACGCCAGTCGCTGGACAGCAAGCCCGTGGAAATGAACGCCCTGGTGAGTTCCATGGCACAGTTGCTGCAGGGCAGCCTCAGCGAAAGCATCGAACTGCAACTGCGACTGTGCGAACAGCCCTGGGTAGCCGAGGCCGACCCCAACCAATTGGAAAGCGCCCTGCTGAACCTGGCGCTCAATGCCCGGGATGCCATGCCCAACGGTGGTCGCTTGCTGGTGGAAACCCTCAACTGCAGGCTGGACGAGGACTTCGTCCAGGCCCACGACAACCTCGAGCCTGGCGACTACGTAGTGTTGCGGGTCAGCGATAACGGCTGCGGCATGCCCGAGGCCATCATCAACCGGGTGTTCGACCCTTTTTTCACCACCAAGCCCATCGGCCAGGGCACAGGCCTGGGCCTGTCGATGATCTATGGGTTCAGCAAGCAGTCCCATGGTCATGTGACGTTGGACAGCACCCTTGGGCGAGGCACCGAAGTCAGCCTCTACCTGCCGCGCTTCAGCGGCCAGCCGGCCCAGGACCTGCACCCCGAAGCCTTGCTGGCGCCTAGTGCGCACGACGGCGAGACGGTACTGATCGTCGAGGACGATCCTGCGGTGCGAGCCTTGGTCAGTACGGTACTGGGCGAGCTGGGCTACCGCTTTATCGAGGCTGGCGATGCCCGCAGCGCCATGCCGGTCCTCGACTCCGGGCAGCGCATCGACCTGTTGATCAGTGACGTCGGCCTGCCCGGCATGAATGGCCGGCAGCTGGCGGAGATCGGACGGCAGGTCCGTCCGCAATTGAAAGTCCTGTTCATCACCGGTTATGCCGAGCATGCGGCGGCCCGTGGCGGCTTCCTCGACCCGGGCATGCAGTTGATCACCAAGCCCTTCACCTTCGATCTGTTGATCGCCAAGGTCCAGGAAATGCTACGCGACTGAATCCCGGCTCAGGCCAACAGTTGCTGGATCTGTTGATGCAGGCTGTTGAGGTCGAAAGGCTTGGCCAGGATCGGCGCCTTGCGGGTGATGGGGCTGTTGCATTCGAGGATCTCGTTGGGATAGCCGCTGATGAAAATCACCTTGAGGTCCGGGCGCAGTTTCACTGCCGGCTCGGCGATCATCACCCCGGTGATGCCACCTGGCAGCCGGTAGTCGGTGATCATCAGGTCCAGGTTCGGCTTGCTGGCCAGGATCTCGAACGCCTGCTCGCCGTTCTCCGCCTGCAATACCCGATAGCCCAGGCCCGACAGGTAGTCGGCCAGCAGCATCAGGATCACCGGTTCATCTTCGACGATCAGTACGACGTCTTGTGCATCTTCACTCATGGAAAACCTTTGTTCGGTCAATTGCTGCTTGAGGCTGTCGAAGTTTGCCGGACCACCGTGCCGGCAAACCCCGGCAGCCACTGTACGACCATCGGGCCACGCAGAGGTTGCGTGCGGATGAAGTTTTAAGCGCTGGCCGGTAGGTCGATGTCCGCCAGAGGCAGGCAGACGCGAAACAGCGCCCCTTCGCCAATGCGGCTCTCGACGCCGATGGAGCCACCGTGGGCCGTGACGATCTGCTCGGAAATGAACAGCCCCAGCCCCAGGCCCGAAACCACATGGTTGGCGCTGACCCGCTCGAATTGCTGGAAAATGCGCTTCTGGTTGTCTTCGCTGATGCCGATACCGTGGTCACGCACCTCGACCCGGGCTTCACCGCAGGTGGTGTAGACCCGTACCTCGATAGGGCTCTTGGCGCCGTAGCGCAAGGCGTTGGTCAGCAGGTTGGAAACCACTTGCTCGATGCGAAACTCATCCCAGTTGCCCTCCACCGCTTGCTCGGCATGCAGGCTCAGGGATGATTGCGCGGCTTCGACCTGGGGGGCGAAATTCTCCACCAGGCCGCGTACCAACTGCACCAGGTCGAAGCGCGACGGGCGGATCGACAGTTTGCCGGTACGAATGCGCGAGATATCGAGCATGTCCTCGATCAATCTGATCAGGCTCTTGATCTGGCGCTCGTCGCGGTCGACCATCGCGTGCATCTTGTCCAGGCTGAAGGCTGCGGCATTCTCCCGGGCCAGGTGCATCTTGCGCAGCTGGGTCTCCAGGATCAGGCCATTGAGGGGCGTGCGGACCTCATGGGCGACGATCGACATGAAATCGTCACGCATGCGTACCGCCTGCTCCAGTTCGTTCTGGGTGGCCTGCAGCTTCTTGAGCAGCGCCTCCTGCTCACGACGACTGCGCTCCAGGGCCTCGACCTGCTGCTTCATGGCCTTGCTCTGGCGGTACAGGTCGACGAAGACGTTGACCTTGCTCTTGACCGCATGGATATCCAGGGGCTTGTGCAAGAAGTCCACGGCCCCGCTCTCGTAGCCCTTGAAGGCGTAGTTGAGTTCGCGCCCGGCAGCGCTGACAAACACGATGGGAATGTTCTTGGTCTTTTCCGTGCCCCGCATCAGCTCCGCCAGTTCGAAACCGTTCATGCCAGGCATCTGCACATCGAGGATGGCCATGGCAAACTCATGCTGGAGCAACAGCGACAGGGCTTCGTCGGCCGACAAGGCCTTGTATACCAGGCGATCCTCGCGCTTGATCAGGGCTTCGAGGGCCAGCAGGTTCTCCGGCAGGTCATCGACGATCAGCAGCTTGGCTTGGACATTACTCAACATGCGCTTCGTTCCAGCTCGGCGAGCAGACGGCTGATGCCGTGCAAAGGGAGGATGTAGTCCGGTTGGTGCAGGGCCAGGGCCGCATCCGGCATGGTCGATACATGGGCCTCGCTGGGGTCCTGGACGATGGTCAGGCCGCCCTGGCGCTTGACCTCGGCCAAGCCGCGAGCGCCGTCCTGGTTGGCCCCGGTCAACAGCACCGCAGCCAGGCGCGGGCCATAGGCGTCGGCGGCAGATTCGAACAAGACGTCGATGGCCGGCCGCGAATGATGGACCCGCTCCTCCTGGCTCAGTGACAGGCTGTGGTCCTGCTCCACCGACAGGTGATAACCGGGGGCGGCGAAATACAAGGTGCCGGGCAGGATCTGCTCCTTGTCATCGGCCTCCTTGACCCTCAGCGCCAGGCGCCGGTCGAAGACCTCCGCCAGTTGGCTGCGGCGTTCATCGGGCAGGTGCAGGACGACGATCAACGGCAGTCGGAAACCCCGGCCGAACCCGCTGAACAGGCCCAGCAAGGCTTCGACGCCACCGGCGGAGGCGCCCACCACGATGGCCTCGATCGGCGGTAGCGCGCCAGGGCTGAGAATATCCTGCGTCATAGCTTGCGATAGATCCGTTCTTGTTTGACCAGGGGCTCGAAGTGCTTGCCGTAGGCGGAGAAGTCCAGGGTTTCCTTGCTACCCAGCACCAGGAACCCACGATGGCAGAGCGACTCATGGAACAGGCCAAAGGCTCGATCCTGCAACTTTTTATTGAAATAAATCAATACGTTACGGCATGAGATCAACTGCGTCTCAGAAAATACGCTGTCGGTGGCCAGGCTGTGGTCGGCAAAGGTCACGCTTTCGCGCAGGCTCTTGTCGAAGATCGCATAGTCATAGGCCGCGGTGTAGTAGTCGGCAAAGGAGCGCTTGCCACCCGCCCGCTGGTAGTTGTGGGTATAGGCCCGCACGTTCTCCAGGGAGAAGATGCCCTGCTTGGCCTTTTCCAGGGAGTTGGGGTTGATGTCCGTGGCATAAATGATGGTCCGTTCCAGCAAGCCTTCCTCGCGCAGCAGGATGGCCATGGAATAGACCTCTTCACCCGTGCTGCACCCGGCGATCCAGATCTTCAGCGACGGATAGGTCTTGAGCAACGGCACCACTTCCTGGCGGATCGCCAGGAAGTGCGAAGGGTCGCGAAACATCTCGCTGACCGGAATGGTCAGGAACTGCAACAGCTGCATGAACGCGGTCGGGTCGTGCAGCACACGTTCCTGCAAGGCCGAGATGGTCTTGCATTCGAACTGGCGCAAGGCGTGGTTGACCCGGCGCTTGATCGAAGCGCCGGAGTAATCGCGAAAGTCGTAGCTGTATTTAAGGTAGATAGCTTCGATCAACAAACGCAGTTCGATCTCGGTATTGCGCTCCACTAAATTCTTTCCATCTTGGGTAGCCACACGCGGATAAGTGAGAACAACCGGTCGAGATCGATGGGCTTGGCCAGGTAGTCGTTGGCGCCGGCCTGCAGGCAGCGCTCCTGGTCGTCCTTCATGGCCTTGGCCGTCACCGCGATGATCGGCAGCTTGCGCCAGCGCGGATCCTTGCGGATCTGCGCCGTGGCTTCGAAACCGTCCATCTCCGGCATCATCACGTCCATCAGCACCAAATCGATATCCTCGACTTCGTTGAGTCTGGCAATGGCTTCCAGGCCGTTACGCCCGATCACCACCACGGCGCCCTTGTGTTCCAGGGCGCTGGTCAAGGCGAAGATATTACGCACATCGTCATCCACCAGGAGGACCTTGCGTCCCTCGAAGACCTTGTCGCGGCTGCGGGCGGTCTTGAGCATCTTCTGCCGCTCATGGGACAACTGGGATTCGACTTTGTGCAGAAAAAGCGTCACTTCATCCAGCAGGCGCTCTGGCGAACGGGCGCCCTTGATGATGATCGAGCGCGAATACTTGCGCAGCTCGGCCTCCTCGTCGCGGGTCAGGTTGCGCCCGGTGTAGACGATCACCGGTGGAAACGAGCAGATGTCTTCGGTGGACATGCGCTTGAGCAGGTCGTTGCCCAGCATGTCCGGCAGCTTGAGGTCGATGACCATGCAGTCGTAGACATTCTTGCGCAGCAGCTCCAGGGCATCCTGGGCCAGGCCCACGGCGGTGATCTCGATGTCATCGTCGCCGATCAGCCGGGCGATGCTGTCGCGCTGCAGGTCGTCGTCCTCCACCAGCAGCACGCGCTTGACCTTCTGCGTCAACTTGGCCTCCAGGCGGGCGAAGACGTCCTTGAGCTCCTCGCGGGTCGTGGGCTTGACCGCATAGCCCACGGCGCCCATGTGCATCGCCGCCTCGACCCGGTCCTCCACCGAGATCACATGCACCGGGATATGCCGGGTCTGCGGGTGCTCCTTGAGCCGTTGCAACACCGTCAGGCCGGAGTGATCGGGCAAGCGCATGTCCAGGAGGATTGCATCGGGAACGAACTGGGTCGCCAGGCTGAAACCTTCGTCGGCGCCATGGGCCACCAGGCAGTGATAACCCAGCTCATGGGCCAGGTCGAAGAGGATATGCGCAAAGTTGGCTTCGTCCTCCACCACCAGGATGCAACGGCTCTTGAAGGGCGCCTTGTCCCGATCGTCGGCGAAACGAGGGATCTCCACCACCGCCATCGCAGCCTCGGCAACCACCGGGTTGGACGGCTGGGGCAGTACCGCAGGCGCCACCGGCGCGAGGACGGTCGGCGCGGCAGACAAGGCATCGCTGTATCGCTCCGGCAGTACCAGGGTAAAGACACTGCCCCGGCCCGGTTCGCTGCTGACGCTGATCGTGCCCCCCATCAGGTTGGCCAGGTCCCGGGAAATGGACAGCCCCAGGCCAGTGCCGCCATAGCGCCGGTTGGTGGTGCCATCAGCCTGGTGGAACGCCTCGAAGATGCTTTCATGCTGGTCCTGGGCGATACCGATCCCGGAATCCTGCACCGCAAAAGCGATGCCCGAACCTGGATGAGCCGACACCACCAGGCCAACCTGTCCCTGCTCGGTGAACTTGACCGCATTGGACAGCAGGTTCTTGAGCACCTGCTCGACCCGCTGGCGATCGGTGAACAGCGTCTGCGGTGCGCCTGGTTGCAGCTCCACCTTGAATTCCAGGCCCTTGTCCGCCGTCAGTGGCTCGAACAGGCTGCGCAGCCCATCCACCAGGCGCGAGACGCTGGTGTTCTCCGGACGGACTTCGAGCTTGCCGGCCTCGACCTTGGAAATATCCAGGATGTCATTGATCAGGTTCAGCAGGTCGTTGCCGGCGGAATAGATCGACTCGGCGAACTTGACCTGTTCGTCGCTGAGGTTTTCCTGGGGGTTCTCGGCCAGCAACTTGGCCAGGATCAGCGAGCTGTTGAGTGGCGTGCGCAGCTCGTGGGACATATTGGCCAGGAACTCGGACTTGTACTTGCTCGAACGCTGCAATTCCTCGGCACGCTCTTCGAGCTGGATCTGCGCCTCGTTGAGTTCGCTGTTCTTGCGGTCCATGGCGTCACGCTGCTCGGCCAGCGCCAGGGCCTGTTCCGACAACTGCTCGTTGGTCTGCTCCAGCTCCACCTGCTGGGTTTCCAGGTGTGCCTGGGACTCCTTGAGAATGCGCGACTGTTCTTCCAGCTCCTCGTTGGCGGTCTTGAGCTCCTCCTGCTGGACTTGCAGTTCTTCGTTGAGCTGCTGGGTCTCGGCCAGCACCTCCTGCAAGCGCTGGCGATAGCGTGCGGCCTCGATGGAAGTACCGATATTGCCGGCGATCAGCTCCAGCAACTCGATATCGCGCTCGCTCAGGGCGCGCAGGAAGCCCAGCTCGATCACCCCGTTGACTCGATCGTCATCGCGGGTTGGCACCACCAGCACGCTGCGCGGCGCCCCCTCGCCAAGGCCGGAGCTGACCTTGAAATAATCCTGTGGCACATCATCCAGGCGGATCAGGCGCTTGTGTTGCGCAGCCTGCCCCACCAGCCCTTCGTCGCCATACAACGACTGACCCTGCTCCTCCTGCTCACGAGAGAAGCCGTAGGAAGCCACGCGCTTGAGGGCGCCATGCTCCTCGCGCACATACAGCGCCGCCACCGGCGTCCCCAGGTACTGGGCGCAGAACTGCAGGATGTTGCGACCCAGCAGGTTCAGGGTCAGTTGTCCCAGCATCTGCTCGGCCAGTTCGGTCTGGCCGGTGCGCAGCCAGGCCTGGCGCTCCAGGCTGCGGGCACTACGCAGCTCGGCCTCGAGGTTCTCGCTGTAGCTGCGCGACAGGGCGAGCAGGTCACGGCGCCCGACATAGGCCAGCAAGCCGCTGATGCCCACGACGAACAGCAGGTACAAGGTGACGCTCAAGATCGTGGTACGACTGACGTTGTCGTTGCGCTCCTGGCGCAGTTGCTGCTCCGAAGTCACGGCATCGTCGAACTCCTTGCGCACCTCATCGGTCAGGCGCTTGCCACGTCCGGCCCGCACCGCTTCGCGATAGTCGCCGTTCTGCCGGCGCAGCTCGATCATGCCATGGGCATAGTTGTTCCACTCGGTCTGCAGGGCTTCCATGCGCTTGAGCCGGTCCACCTGCTGCGGGTTGTCCGCCACCAACTCCTGCAGGCCGCGCAATTCAGTAAGGATGCGGGGCTTGGCCACTTCATAGGGATCGAGGAAATGCTCGTCGCCGGTGATCAGGAAACCGCGCATGCCGGTTTCCAGGTCGATGGTCAGGCGTGCGGCTTCATTAAGGTTGTTGATCACCCGATCGGTGTGTTGCACCCACTGGATCACCGACAGCAGATAGGTGATCAGGGCCACGAAAAACACTGCACTGAGTACGCCCACGCCAAGGGGCAGGCTGACGTTACGTGTCAGCAGCTTGCGAAAACTCTGTTCATCAACCGAGGACGGACGAATCATGTGGTGGACCTTGGGGTTGGTGAAAAAAAGGGCAGTTTGCCCCACATTCGGCCATCGCAGCTATTTTTTATAACCAACACGCCGGTGCATTGCGATGTGACCTGCCGTAGGACGATAGAAGCGGTTATTCTTGCCGGCACTTGTACAAGTGATTTTTTTTGTACAGCTTCGGGAACTTGTGGCCAGGCGCCACTTACTGATGCACAGGGCCGCCTGTTGCGCTGCCCGCCGAATTCAATCCTTGAGAGTGCCTATATGCCCGCCAGCGTTCCAACCATCCTAGTCGTCGAAGACGATGCCATCGTGCGCATGCTGATCGTCGATGTCCTCGAAGAACTGGAATTCGCGGTCCAGGAAGCCGACGGCAGTGAGGCGGCCCTGGACCTGTTGCAGGACCTGGAACGCCCCATCGACCTGCTGATGACCGATGTTGGCCTGCCCGGCATGAACGGCCGCGAACTGGCCGAGCATGCGCGCCAACTGCGCCCGCACCTGCCGATCCTGTTCGCCAGCGGCTACGCCGAATCCATCGAGGTGCCGCCGGGCATGTCGGTGATCGGCAAACCATTCTCCATCGATCAACTGCGGGACAAGGTGCGCGGCATCCTCGGCTGATCCTGGCGCCCGCCTGATCGAGCACTGGGGCACTGTGGTTTAATGGCGACCTTTTTTTGCCCTCGCCCACCAGGAACCACGCCCCATGAGCCCTACCGCCACGACCAAAGTCCTGATCATTGGTTACGTGTGGCCCGAGCCGCGCTCTTCGGCCGCCGGCGGGCACATGATGCAGATCCTGCAATGTTTTCTCGACCAGGGCTGGGAGTTGACCTTCAGCAGCCCGGCCAATCCTGGTGAACACAAGGAAGACCTCGTTGCCCTGGGCATCCGCGAATGCCCGATCGAGCTGAACAACGCCAGCTTCGACCGTTTCGTCGCCGAGCTGGCGCCGGATATCGTGCTCTTCGACCAGTTCATGATGGAGGAGCAGTTCGGCTGGCGCGTGGAGCAACACTGCCCCAATGCCTTGCGGGTCCTGGAGACCTCTGACCTGCAGTGCCTGCGCCATGCGCGGCACCAACGGCTCAAGGACCATCTCAAGCACGCGAGCGCAGAAGACGATTTCAGCCCGCTGTTTGCCCAGGCGCAGCAGGACGAGTTCCAGCACATGGCCGAGACCGACCTGGCCAAGCGCGAGATCGCCGCCATCTATCGTTGCGACCTGAGCCTGATGATCTCCGAAGTGGAGATCGAGCTACTGGTGGAACAGTTCCGCCTGCCACCGACGCTGCTGCACTGGTGCCCGTTGATGCTGGAACGACTGCCGGAGAGTTTCGCGCCGTTCGAGCAACGGGCGCACTTTCTCAGCATCGGCAACTTCCGCCACGCACCGAACTGGGATGCGGTGCTGTGGATGAAGAACCGCGTATGGCCCTTGATCCGCCAGCAATTACCCGGCGCGCAACTGCACCTGTATGGCGCCTATACCCCGCCCAAGGCAGCGGCGCTGCATAACCCGGCCCAAGGCTTCCATATCATGAACTGGGCCGAGGACGCGTTGCAGGTGATGAGCGCTGCGCGCATCTGCCTGGCACCACTGCGCTTCGGCGCGGGCATCAAGGGCAAGCTGCTGGACGCCATGCTCTGTGGCACGCCAAGCGTGACCACCCCCATAGGCAGCGAATCGATGACCGTGCCCGACCTGCCATGGCCCGGCGCCGTGGAGGAGTCCGCCACCGCCCTGGCCGCAGCGGCAGTGCGCCTGTATCAGGACCAGGCCCAGTGGTCCCAGGCCCAGGCCGCGGGCAGCCAGTTACTGGCAGCACGCTACCGCCAGCAGGTCCATGGCCCGGCGTTGATCCAGCGCCTGCAACACTGCCGCCAACACCTGGCCCAGGAACGCCGGGACAACTTCACCGGCAGCATGCTGCGCCACCATCACCACAAGAGCACCCAATACATGGCGCAATGGATCGAGGCGAAGAACCGTCCCTGAGATCCGGGCCAACACTTGCCCGAACCCGCCACACTCCCCCGCTCGAAACGCGTCTTCATCTTCATGGCTGGCCAGTGGGCCAGCCTCTCTTCCCCGCCCCAGATCGAAGTACTTTCTCGTCATTGCCGCCCAAGGCAACGATGCCTGCTGCCCTGCCCGGCCAACCGTGCTTAGCCATGCACTGAAGTTGCCCGGGGATACCGGACCAATGACCGCAAGGAATCCCGATGCGCGGCTATCCTGGTAAACAAATCTCGTTCAGCTTCCGTTCAGCGGCTGTCAACAATCTTCATTTAGCAATGAGTATCATTATGTTACAACTTAGCTCCCTACCTAGTTCATCCGCTGGTGCTGAATGCTCGTTCCATTTCTGATCATGCTGCGCGAAGGGATCGAAGCCGCGCTCATCGTTGGCATCATCGCCAGCTACCTGCAACAGACAGGCCGCGGCCAGTGGATGCCAGCGGTGTGGATCGGCGTCTTTCTCGCGGCTGCCCTGGCCCTGCTGGTCGGTGGCGGCCTGGAACTGATGAGCGCCGAGTTCCCGCAGAAGCAACAAGAACTGTTCGAAGGCATCGTCGGCCTGGTGGCCGTGGGCATCCTCAGCTCCATGGTGTTCTGGATGCGCAAGGTCGCACGTTCCATCAAGCACTCCCTGCAAGCCTCCCTGGACCAGGCCCTGGCCGGCTCCCGGCACCAGGTGATCGCCCTGATCGCCATGGTGTTCTTCGCCGTCGCCCGGGAGGGCCTGGAGACCGTGTTCTTCCTGTTGGCGGTGTTCCAACAGAGTGAAGGCCCGGGCGCGCCCATCGGTGCATTGCTGGGGTTGGTGACGGCCATTATCGTCGGCTTCCTGATCTACACCGGCAGCATGCGCCTGAACCTTGCGGTGTTCTTCCGCTGGACCGGGCTGTTCATCCTGGTGGTAGCCGCCGGCATCCTGGCCAACTCGGTACAGGCACTGCATGAAGCCGGGCTGTGGAACCACCTGCAGACCGTGCTCTTCGACTTCAGCGCCAGCCTGCCCATGGACGGCCCGCTGGGCTCGGTGCTGGCCGGCATGTTCGGCTACCAGGACGCCCCCACCATCAGCACCCTGGGCGCCTATGTGCTGTACCTGGCCGTGACCCTGGTGCTGTTCTTCCTGCCCGGCGCCGCGCCTGCCAAGGCGCCCGGCCCATCGTCTTCCGTTTCCAGTCAGTAAGGCTCCCCATGACCCAGCAAGCCTCTCCCCAGGCCTCGCCGCCCCGCGCTCTGCGTTGGGCGGTGGCCGGCTCGGTGATCGTGATGATCGCCGCCGGCGGGCTGTTCTACTACGCCTCGCAACTGGCGGCCAGCAAGCGCCAGGCCCACCAGGGCGAGATCACCGTGACCATCCACCCCCACAGCTGCGAGCCCAATGCGCTTACCGTGCCCGCCGGCCGCGCCAGCTTTCGCATCGTCAACCGCTCTGAGCGCGCCGTGGAGTGGGAAATCCTCGATGGCGTGCTGGTGGTCGAAGAACGGGAAAACATCGCCCCGGGCCTGAGCCAGGTGATCAACGCCAACCTGCAGCCCGGGGACTACGCCATCACCTGCGGCCTGTTGAGCAACCCCAGGGGGACCCTGCATGTCACCCCGACCGCCGAGTCCGAGGCCCAGGCCAAGGCACGGCCATCGATGGTGGCCTTTATCGGTCCCCTATCGGAGTTCCGCGTCTACCTGAGCACCCAGGGCAGTGCCCTGGTCAAGGCCGTCGCGGCCTTGCAGCAGGCCATCGAAGCCGGTGACCTGAAGCAGGCCCAAGCCCTGTACGTGCCCGCCCGCGCCGCCTATCAACGCCTGGCCCCGGCCGCGCAGCGCCTGGCCGAGCTGGACAATGCGATCAACGCCCGTGCCGATTACTTCGAAAAGCGTGAACAGGACCCCGGTTTCGGCGGTTTCCATCGCCTGGAGTACGGCCTGTTCCAGCAACGTGACCTGGCAGGCCTGGCGCCAGTGGCCCAAGCCTTGTCCAAGGATGTCGGCAACCTCAAGGAACAGTTGCTGGCCCAGGCCCTGCCGCCCGAACAACTGGTGAGCATCGTGGCGCGCAACATGCACAGCCTCGCCGACCTGCGTGCCAGCAGCGGTGAAGAGGAGCGCTATAGCCACAGCGACCTGGGCGGTTTTGCCGCCAACCTGGAAACCACACGCAAGGTCATCGACCTGCTGCGACCGCTACTGGCCAAGTCGGCGGCCCAGGTGCTGCCACCGGTGGACAACGCCGCCACCGCCCTGGCCGCACGCCTGGATAGCCTGCGCGACGGCTTCGGCTACCTGGGCTACGACCAGGTCAGTGGCGAGCAACGCAAGGAGATCGCCGACAAGGCCAAGACCCTGGCCGACGCCCTGGACGGCATCGATCCCGCATTGGGCCTCTCCGGCCTGTAACGACACGAGTCCTGCGCAATGAACGATTCAGATCAGTCCAATCCGTCATTTTCCGCCCAACGCCGACGTGTCTTGCTGGGCATGGGCGCCGCCAGCGTCGCCCTGGCCGGCAGTAGCCTGGCGAGCCCGGCCCTGGCCGGACAGGCACCGCCCCAAGTGACCGTGGCCCCCAGCAGCGACAAGACCCAGGAACGCAACGACTTCCACGGCCAGCACCAGAGCGGCATCGTCACTGCGCGTCCCACCGCAGGAATGATGGTGGCGTTCGATGTGCTGGCCAGCGACCGCGAGGACCTGGAGCGCCTGTTCCGCACCCTCAACGAGCGTATCGCCTTCCTCATGCAGGGCGGCCCCGTGACCCAGGTCGACGCAAAACTGCCGCCACTGGACTCCGGCATCCTCGGTCCGGTGGTCACCCCGGACAACCTGACCATCACCGTCTCGGTGGGCGAGTCACTGTTCGACGAACGCTTCGGCCTGGCCGACGCCAAGCCCAAGCGCCTGGTACGCATGGTGGGCTTTCCCAACGACGCCCTGGAACCGGCCTGCTGCCATGGCGACCTGAGCCTGCAGTTCTGTTCCAACACCGCCGACACCAATATCCATGCCCTGCGCGACATCGTGAAGAACCTGCCCGACCTGCTGCTGGTGCGCTGGAAACAGGAAGGCAGCGTACCGCCCCAGGCCCCGGCCAAGCCGGGCGAACCGGCACAGAGCGCGCGCAACTTCCTGGGCTTTCGCGATGGCTCGGCCAACCCCGACTCCAACGACCAGAAGGCCATGCAGCAGATCGTCTGGGTCCAGCCTGGCAGCGACGAGCCGGCCTGGGCCGCCCACGGCAGCTACCAGGCGGTGCGCATCATCCGTAACTTCGTCGAACGCTGGGACCGTACCCCGCTGCAGGAACAGGAAAGCATCCTGGGCCGGATCAAGGCCAGCGGCGCCCCCATGGACGGCCATCACGAAAACCAGGTTCCCGACTACGCCAAGGACCCCCACGGCAAGGTGACCAAGCTCGATGCCCACATCCGCCTGGCCAACCCGCGCACCGCCAAGACCCAGCAGAACCTGATCCTGCGCCGGCCGTTCAACTATTCCAATGGCGTGAACAAGAACGGCCAGTTGGACATGGGCCTGTTGTTCATCTGCTACCAGGCGGACCTGGAGAAAGGCTTCATCACCGTGCAGACCCGACTCAACGGCGAACCCCTGGAGGAGTACCTCAAGCCCACTGGCGGCGGTTATTTCTTCACCCTGCCGGGGGTCACGGGCGACCAGGACTTCATTGGTCGTTCGCTGCTCGCCGCCACGGCTGCCAAGGCCAATGCCTGATCGCCCCCTACAATAACCCCCACGGAAACGTCCCATGAAAAAGTCGCCTCTCGCTGTGTTGCTGACCCTTGGCTTGCTCCACGCTCCGCTGTCGGCCCTGGCCGCCCCCGCGCCCCTGGAGCTGGTGGGGCCGATCTCCGACTACAAGATCTACGTCACTGAACAGCTCGACGAGCTGGCCAGCCATACCCAGCAATTCACCGATGCAGTGAAACAGGGCGACTTGGCCAAGGCCCGGCAGCTCTATGCGCCGACCCGGGTCTACTACGAGTCGATCGAGCCGATCGCCGAGCTGTTCAGCGACCTGGATGCCTCTATCGACTCCCGCGTCGACGACCATGAACAAGGGGTCAAGGCCGAGGACTTCACCGGCTTCCACCGCCTGGAGTACTCGTTGTTTTCAGAGAACAGCACCCAGGGCCTGGGCGACCTGGCCGACCGCCTGAACAAGGACGTCAAGGACCTGCAGGCGCGCGTCGCCGGCTTGACCTTCCCACCGGAAAAAGTGGTCGGCGGGGCCGCTGCCCTGCTCGAGGAAGTCGCTGCGACCAAGATCTCCGGTGAAGAAGATCGCTACAGCCACACCGACCTCTACGACTTCCAGGGCAACATCGACGGGGCGAAGAAAATCGTCGACCTGTTCCGTCCGCAGATCGAGAAGCAGGACAAGGCCTTTGTCGCCAAGGTGGACAAGAACTTCGCCACCGTGAACAAGATCCTGGCCAAGTACAAGACTGCGGACGGTGGCTTCATGACCTACGACAAGGTCAAGGAGAACGACCGCAAGGCCCTGGTGGGCCCGGTCAACACCCTGGCCGAGGACCTCTCTACCCTGCGCGGCAAGCTGGGCCTGAACTGACTCCGCGGCCCCTGGCGGGAACCGGCATGCCGGTTCCTGCTCCATCGCTCCCCCCCCGCTTGCGCTGCAATTAGGCCTGGGCAGCCGTGCGTTATCCCGATAACGTGCACGCCCCGATGTTCCTCATGGAAGACCTGCTATGCCCACCCCCTCGGCCTCCAGGCCCCTCTCGCTCTTGCCGCTGATGGCGGCCTACATGGCCTGCACCATGTCGATGATGGCCTTCGTCTCGCTGATCGGCCCGATCTCTCGGGTACTGCATCTGGAAACCTGGCATGCCGGTGTGGCAGTGACCGTGGCCGGGGTGATCTGGGTGCTGCTGGCGCGCCCCTGGGGCCAGGCCAGCGATCGCTATGGCCGCCGCCGGGTGTTGCTGGTCGGGATCGCCGGCTTCACCCTGGCTTACTGGGCCCTGTGCCTGTTCATCGATGTATCCCTGCGGACCTTGCCCAGTGTCGCCGTGGCCTTCGCCGGCCTGGTACTGGGCCGTGGCTTGATCGGCGCCTTCTACGCGGCAGTGCCGGTGGGCGGATTCGCCCTGGTGGCCGACCACTTCGAACCCCAGCATCGGGCCCGGGCCATGGCCACCCTGGGTGCAGCCAACGCCGTGGGCCTGGTGGTAGGGCCGGCCGCTGCCGCGCTGCTGGCCCGGCACAGCCTGAGCCTGCCCTTCTACGTCATGGCTATCCTGCCGCTGCTGGCGCTGGTGGTGATGTACCGGCAACTGCCCCGCCAGGAGTTGCACCTGGCCCAGACGCCTGGCCGGGTTCGCCTGAACGATCCGCGGCTGGCCCGGCCAATGGTGGTGGCCTTCGTCGCCATGCTCTGCGTGACGCTGGCCCAGATCACCGTGAGCTTCTATGCCATGGACCGGCTGCAGATGAACTCCGCCGATGCGGCGCAGACCGCCGGGATCGCCCTGACCATGGTCGGTGTGGCCCTGATCTGCGCCCAACTGGTGGTGCGCAAGCTGGAATGGGCGCCACTGCGGATGATCCGCGCCGGCGCCCTGCTTTCAGCCGTGGGTTATGCCGGGGCGATGCTGGCGGACAGCGCCTGGAGCCTGTGGCTGGCGTTCTTCGTCTCGGCGGCGGGCATGGGCGGGATATTCCCGTCGTTCTCGGCCCTGGCGGCCAATTCGGTGCAAGCCTCGGAGCAAGGCGCCACGGCCGGCAGCATCGGCGCAGCCCAGGGCCTGGGGGCGGTGGTCGGGCCAATGGCCGGCACCTTGATCTACGCCATGGAGCCACGCCTGCCCTATCTGCTGGCGGCAGTGCTGCTGGCGTTGGTGGCGCTGTGGCCTTACCCACCCAAGCAAAGCTGATCCACTGGCCGCTGCCCTACGTCGATATCGACTTGCGCAAAGGGCCTGCGGCCCTCTTGCGCAGCCTTGCAGGCGAGGCTGCGGTACAGATTCGAGCTTCGTGTAGCCGCTGCCGCAGGCCCCGCTGGAGCACGGTGATACCCAACGCCTGAAGGGCCTAGCGGCTACAGATCAGAGGATGCGGTACAGCAGGCGCTCGATGCGCACGCGGCTGACCCGGCGCAGGAACTTGCTCACCGCCTCCGGGTAATCGGCCAGGCTGTCCAGCGACTGGAAATGCTCGATACGCCGGGTATGGCGATAGATCTCGGCCTGCTCGGCACTGCGCGCCGCCAGCAACTCACCCTTGGGGTCGTCCAGCAGCAGGGCATTTTCCAGGTCCAGGCGGAATGCCCGTGGGTTGAGGTTGTTGCCGGTGAGCAAGGTGTAGCGCTCGTCGATCCACAGGCCCTTGAGGTGGTAGCTGTTATCGCCATCGCGCCATAGGTGCAGGTTCAACTGTCCATTGTCGATGTACTTCTGATGCCGCTTGGCGAAGCGCCGCAGGCTGATCTCGTACAGATAGGGCAAGGCAGCGATGACCTTGAACGGCTCGCTGGGGGGGATATAGAAGTCGTTGGCAGTCTTGTCGCCAACGATGATGTCGATCTTCACTCCCCGCTCCAGGGCCCGGTTGATTTCCCGGACCACTGGCAATGGCAGGTTGAAATACGGGGTGCAGATGGTCAGCTGCTTCTGGGCCCCGGCCATCAGTTCGCAGATCACGCGGTTCAGCGGGTTGCCCTTGCCCACTCCCAGCAGCGGACTGACGGATAACCCGTTGCGCTCCAGGCTGCCGGCCGTGGTGTCGTAGGCTGCATGCTTGAGCCGGCTGCGCAGGTCGCCGATGTCATTGCGCAAGCTGCGAGTCGTCGGCAGCTTTGGCAGGTCCAGGCGATGCACCGCCCGCGATTCCACCAGGCCATGCTGCACCAGGTGATGCATGGAGTCGGCCAGGGCGCGATTGTGCAGCAGGTGATAGCGGTCGAACCGGTACTTGTCGAATTTGTGCAGGTACACGTTGTTCAGGCTGGCGCCGCTGTAGAGCACGCAATCGTCGATCACGAACCCCTTCAGGTGCAGGACCCCGAACAGCTCCCGGGTCTGCACCGGTACGCCGTAGATCGGCACCACACTGGCGTGGGTGCGAGTCATTTCCTGGTACCAGGCCGAATTGCCCGGCTGCTTGCCAGCGCCGATCAGGCCGCGTTGGGCGCGCATCCAATCCACCACCACCACGATGTCCAGCTCGGGACGAGCGGCCTTGGCAGCATGCAGGGCATCGAGGATCTCCTGGCCAGCTTCATCCTGCTGCAGGTACAGGGCAACGATATAGATGCGTTGGGTAGCCTGGGCGATCTGCTCCAGCAGGGTTTGGCGAAACTGCGCCGCACCACACAGCGTGGTGAAGGCATCGGGGGCCAGGGGAAAGCTGCGCAGCTTGGGCAGCAGGGAACGCTTGAAAAGCAACGGCATAGGGTTGGCAGTGGCTCAGATTCAAAGAGCGCAAGAGCTTACACCATGGATAGGTCGCAGTCCTCTATCTGGCCTGTACAAAGCCTGTAGTGGCCGATACACAGGCAGTCGAAGTACTGCGTGGATGAATGATTCGAACAACCCCATTGACCAAGGAGAACGATCGTTCTACTCTTTGCCCATGAACGAAATTACTCACTCAGAAACACGCGATATCATTCTCGATGTCACCGAGAAACTGATCTATAAAAGTGGTATCGCCGCCACCGGCATGGATCTTCTGGTCAAGACTGCCGGGGTTTCTCGAAAGAGCGTCTATCGCTATTTCGACAATAAGGAACAATTGGTCGTGGCCGCCCTGGAGCGGCGCGACGAGCGCTGGATGCACTGGTACCGCAGCGAAGTGGACAAGGCCCAGGGCTCGGCCCAACGCCTGCTGGCGCTGTTCAGCGTACTCAAGGCGTGGTTCGGCCGCGAAGACTTTCGCGGCTGCGCCTTCATCAATACCAGTGGTGAAACCGGTGATCCGCAAGACCCGGTGCGCCAGGTAGCGAAACGGCACAAACAGAAGCTGCTCGACTATCTGGTCGAACTTTGCCAGGAACATGGCACGCAACAACCTTCGGAACTGGCGGCACAGCTGCTGATCCTGATCGATGGTGCCATTACCGTTGCGCTGGTCATGGGCGATTACAGTGCTGCCGATAATGCGCAATGCATGGCGCGAAAGTTATTGGATCTCTGATCGACCCGAAGCAGTGCTACGCCTTAGTTGGAACTGCAACTTTCATTGGAGACTACCCATGTCGTCTAACACCCAAGTGCGCCCGCCGCTTCCCCCTTTCACCCGTGAATCGGCGATCGAGAAGATCCGCCTGGCCGAAGATGGCTGGAACTCGCGGGACCCGGAACGAGTATCCCTGGCCTACACCCTGGATACCCAGTGGCGCAACCGCGCCGAGTTCGCCCATGACCGGGAGCAAGCCAAGGCCTTCCTCACCCGCAAATGGGCCAAGGAACTGGACTACCGGCTGATCAAGGAACTCTGGGCCTTTACCGACAACCGCATTGCCGTGCGTTATGCCTACGAATGGCACGACGACTCCGGTAACTGGTTCCGTTCCTACGGCAACGAAAACTGGGAGTTCGATGAACAGGGGCTGATGGCCCGGCGCTTCGCCTGTATCAACGACATGCCGATCAAGGCCAGCGAGCGCAAGTTCCACTGGCCCCTGGGGCGGCGCCCGGACGATCACCCGGGCCTCTCCGAACTGGGCCTGTAATCGCCACGACCTTGTAGCCGCTGCCGAGCTTGCGAGGCTGCGACCAGGCTGCCAGGCCTGCATGCTCCAGGGCCCCTGCGGCCCTGCGGGCCATGCGCAGCCTGGGGCAGCGGCTACACGAAGCATGAAGGCCACGGGGCCTTCGACGCATCAGGCCGCGGCGTCCTGCCCGGCCTGGGCCTCCAGCTCGCGTACCAGGGGCAGTACGCGGCGGCCGAAGTACTCCACTTCCTCCTGGAAATGCAGGAATCCCGCCAGTACCAGGTCCACACCCACCGCCTTGAGCTCGACGATTCGCTGGGCAATCTGCTGCGGGGTACCGATCAGGTTGGTCTTGAAACCGTCGTTGTATTGCACCAGGTCCTCGAAGCTCGACTTGGCCCAGTTGCCCTCTCCTTCCGGCGAAGCCTGGCCAGCCTGCCTGGCCGCATCACCGAAGGCCCTGACCGCCTCTGGATCGGCCTGGTCGATGATCTGTTGCAGCACCGCCTGCGCCTCTTGTTCGGTATCCCGGGCAATCACGAAGGCATTCACCCCAATCTTCACCTGATGTTGGTTGGCCGTGGCCTTGGCGCGGATGTCATCGACCTGGGCCTTGATCCCCTCCACGCTGTTGCCGTTGGTGAAGTACCAGTCCGACACCCTCGCGGCCATGTCCCGGGCCGCCCGGGAACTGCCGCCCTGGAAGATTTCCGGTCGCCCCAGGGGCTTGGGCTTGAGGCTGTAGTTATCGAAACGGTAGAAGTCGCCCTTGAAGGTGAAATGCTCCTGGCTCCACACCCCGCGCAGGCAGCGGATGAACTCCTCGGAGCGGCGATAGCGCTCGTCGTGCTCCAGCCAATGCTCGCCGATGGCCTGGAACTCGCCCTTGAACCAGCCACTGACGATGTTCACGGCGATGCGCCCCTCGGTCAGTTGGTCGATGGTCGCCAACTGCTTGGCCGCCAAGGCCGGTTGCCAGGGCCCGGGCAAGATTGCCGCGATGACCTTGAGCTTGCTGGTGGCGGCCAGCAGCGCATGGCTGAACGCCACCGACTCATGCTGGTACTCGGCGCCGTAGCCGGCGGTAAAGCGGATCTGCGTCAGGGCGTATTCGAAACCGGCAGCCTCGGCGATCTGCGCCAGCTTGCGGTTGTAGTCGATGCCCCAGTGGGTGCGCTGCGCGATCTTGCTGACCACCAGGCCGCCGCTGACGTTGGGCACCCAGTAGGCGAATTTCACGGCTTGCTGACTCATGGTTCGGTCCTCGGGATGGGAAAGGTACAGGGGTCCCGAGCAGCATGCGTGCCAAACCCGCAGCGAGCGGTCACCGCTGCCGAGCCTGCGAGGTGGCGACAAGGCCGCCAGGCCTTCAATGACCCAGTGCCCCCTGCGGCCCTGCGGGCCATGCGCAGCCTTCGGCAGCGGCTACACGGATGCAGTGACCCACGGTAGTTTTCCGGGATCACCAGCTACCGATCAACCAGGCGGGAAAGTATTGCGGACAACGATTTGTTGCAGGGCTGTTGCCAGGGCAACAGTTACCGGCGGGCTGGGCACTGGCCCGACCAGCAAAACCGGAGCCATGACGGTCGGCATGTTGTGTGCAATCACCTGCAGGACCTTTTGTCTTTTCCTGCCGATTGCGGAGCCATGCCATGACCGAACACCAGGTAATCAATCCACTGTCCACCGGGGTCGACTACGACCCCCTGGCCGAGCGCTTCCGACCGATCTTCCAGCGTATCGCCACAGGCGCCGTGGAACGCGAGCAGCAGCGCGAGCTGCCTTACGAAGCCATCCGCTGGCTCAAGGAGGCGGGGTTCGGTGCGGTACGGGTGCCCGTCGAGTACGGCGGCGGTGGTGCCTCACTGCCCCAGCTGTTCCAGTTGCTGATCGAATTGGCCGCGGCCGACGCCAACCTGCCCCAGGCCCTGCGTGGGCACTTCGCCTTTGCCGAGGACCGGCTCAACGCGGCTCCAGGGCCCGGGCGCGACCTGTGGTTCAAGCGCTTCGTCGCGGGGGACATCGTCGGCTGCGCCTGGACCGAGATCGGCGCGGTGGAGATCGGCCAGGTGCTGACCAAAGTCAGCCCCCACGGCAAGGGCTGGCGGCTGGACGGCGAGAAGTTCTACAGCACCGGGAGTATTTTCTCCGACTGGATCGATGTCTACGCCCAGCGCAGCGACACCAGTGAAAACGTGATCGCCGCCGTGCGCACCCACCAGCCAGGCGTCGAGCAGAGCGACGACTGGGACGGCTTCGGCCAGCGCACCACCGGCAGCGGCACCACCCGATTCACCCAGGCCGAGGTGGAGGCCGACAACATCATCGACTTCGCCACCTGCTTCAAGTACCAGACCGCCTTCTACCAACTGGTGCTGCTGGCGACCCTGGCCGGTATCGGCCGCGCGGCCTTGCGCGACGTCGCCCATGAGGTACGGGTACGCCAGCGCATCTATAGCCATGGCAATGCACCACGAGCCAGTGCCGATGCCCAGGTGCAGCAGGTGGTGGGCGAGATCGCAGCCCTGGTCTATGTCGCCGAAGCCGCCACCCTGCGGGCCGCCCTGCCGGCGCAGCAGGCCTACCTGGCACGCTTTGCCGGGGACCCGACGCAGGAACAGCAGGCCAATGTGGCAGCGGAGATCGAATCGGCCAGCGCCCAAGTGGCGGTCACCGAGCTGGTCCAGCGTGCCACCAGTGAGCTGTTCAATGCCCTTGGAGCCTCGGATGTGCGCCGGGGCAAGGCCCTGGACCGGCACTGGCGCAATGCCCGAACCGTGTCATCGCACAATCCGGCGATCTACAAGGCGCGGATCGTCGGTGACTGGCACATCAACGGCACCGAACCGCCGTTCGCCTGGAAGATCGGCAACGGGCCCAAGGCCTGAAGCGGCTGCAACTCACCCTTGGCAGGGTGCCGGGCCAGGACCTTGGTCGCAGTCGCACCAGGGCGCGGGATGCAGGTAAGATGTCAGGCTTTCGCGCCCCCTGCGCTCCCGCCGAAATAAGCCGATTCCATGCCCTTCGATCTCAGCGTTGACCTGACCACCCTCGCCGTTCTCGCCCTCGTGGCCTTTATCGCCGGTTTCATCGATGCCATTGCCGGCGGGGGCGGCCTGCTCACCACGCCGGCCCTGCTCACCGCGGGCCTGCCACCGCACCTGGTACTGGGCACCAACAAGCTCAGCTCGACCTTCGGCTCGGCCACTGCCAGCTTCACCTTCTATCGGCGCAAGCTGTTCCACCCCCGACAGTGGATGCACGCCATCATCGGCACCCTGGTGGGCGCGCTGGCCGGGGCCATCGTCGCCCACTACCTGCCTGCCGAGTGGCTGAACAAGATGCTGCCGGTGATCGTCTTCGCCTGCGGCCTGTACCTGCTGTTCGGCGGCACGCCCAAGGCACCGCTGGACAGCGACGCACCGATCAAGAAGAAATGGCAATCGACCCAGGGCTTCAGCCTGGGCTTCTACGATGGCGTGGCCGGTCCCGGCACGGGCGCGTTCTGGACGGTCAGCAGCCTGCTGCTCTACCCCATCGACCTGGTCAAGGCCAGCGGCGTGGCGCGCAGCATGAACTTCGTCAGCAACATCGCGGCGCTGGCGGTGTTTGTCTTTTCCGGGCAGGTGGATTGGATCATCGGCCTGAGCATGGGCCTGTCGGTGATGGTCGGGGCCTTCTTCGGGGCACGCACCGCCATCAGCGGTGGTGCCAAGTTCATTCGCCCGGTGTTCATCACCGTGGTCCTGGGCCTGACTGTGCGCCTAGCCTGGCAGCACTGGTTCAGCGTGGCCTAAGCGACGCGCCACATAGAGGTCGATCAGGTAGCGGGCAATCGAGCGCGACGCTGGCAACGGCGGCAGCGCGTGCACATTGAACCACTGGGCATCCTCGATCTCGTCTTCCTGGGGCAGGATCTCGCCACTGGCGTACTCGGCATGGAAGCCCAGCATCATCGAATGCGGGAACGGCCAGCACTGGCTGCCCACGTACTGGATGTTGCGGACTTCGATGCTCACCTCCTCGCGCACCTCGCGGACCAGGCAATCCTCTGCCGACTCACCGGGCTCGGCAAAACCTGCCAAGGTGCTGTAGACCCCGGTGACGAAACGTGGCGAACGCGCCAGCAGGATCTCGTCGCCACGGGTAATCAGCACGATCATGCTCGGCGAGATCCGCGGATAGGCCCGCAGGTCGCAGCCCTGGCAGTACATGGCACGCTCGAGCGGCACCTGCACCGTGGGTTTCCCGCAACTCCCACAGAACCGGTGCTCCCGGGCCCAGGTGCCGATCTGCGCCGCATAACCGAGCACCTTGTACAGGGTGTGGTCGCTCTCCAGCATGAAGGCCCGCAGGCCTTTCCAACCACAACCTTGCACGTCGGCACGGCCACTGAGCTCCAGCAGGTACACCGGCTCGCCATCGAGGTGGCCGATGCCGTGCTCGGCCAATACCGGCAGGTCCTGGCTCTTGAGCCAGTGCCGGGGGAACAGCGCGCCGTTGTCATCGTAGAGAAAACCCTCCGGGCCACGGGCCACGGCCCAGCCGCCGGGAAGGTCAGTATCGAGTACTGCGGTGCTCCAGCGTGCAATCATCTTCTATCAGTCCAGAAATTCGGGTTTCTGTTTGCTCATGTGGGCGGCGATGGCCACGCGCAGGTCGTTGGACTGGAGCATCGCAGCGTTCCAGGTGGCGACGTATTCCAGGCCATCGTCGATACGATGGTCGCGCATGTAGCTGAGCATTTCCTTGGTGCCGGCCACGGCGATCGGCGACTTGGCAGCAATCTCCCGGGCAATCTCCATGACCCCGTCCAGCAGGCCCGAGGCATCGGCGAAGGTGCGATTGACCAGGCCGATGTCGAGCGCTTCCTCGGCGCCGAAGGTGCGTCCGGTGTAGGCCAGCTCACGCAGCATGCCGTCACCGATGATACGTGGCAAACGTTGCAGTGTGCCGACATCGGCGGCCATGCCGATATCGATTTCCTTGATCGAGAACTGCGCGTCGGCAGCGGCATAACGCATGTCGCAGGCGCTGATCAGGTCGATGGCGCCACCCAGGCAGTAGCCCTGGATCGCCGCCAGCACCGGCTTGCGGCAGTTGTCCACGGCGTTGAACGAGGATTGCAGTTCAAGGATCTTGCGTCGCAGCAGGCGCGCGTTGCGCCCCACGTCCTTGCCCAACTCATTGGCCACCCCGGCCAGCAGCATCAGGTCGATGCCCGAGGAGAAATGCTTGCCGGCGCCACTGAGTACCACCACCCGGACCGCGTCGGTATCGTCGATCCAGCGGAAGATATCGACGATCTCGGTCCAGAACGCGGCGTTCATGGCGTTGATTTTTTCCGGCCGGTTGATCTGCACATGGGCGATGTTATCGGCGAGTTCGACACGAAAGGCTTGGTATTCGGACATGGCGACGATCCTTCTCTGGTCAGCAAACAAGGGCCGAACTATAGCAAGTGGCAACCGCGCCCCGTAAGGCAGCGCATTGGCCAAAAACAGGACTGGGCCTGGCCTGCTGCCTTATTCGGTGATCGGTTCAGGCCTGCTTTATCGCGTAGAAGGCAGCGGTCTCATAAGGCACGGTCACCTCGCGGCTGTCCCGCAATTGGGGTTCGCTGGCCACCAGCTCGGCGAGCTGTCGCTCCAGCGCATCGCGTTGGTCCTGAGGCAACGCGGCGATGAAACTGGTGGAGCGCACGCGATTGAAGATCACATCTTGCGCGGGGCCCGTGTGCCCATGGCTAAAGTGCTGCTCCTGCAACGGTCCGAAACCGGGATGGGGAAAGGCCTGGCGCCAGGCCCCGGTGTAGTAGCGTGGCGTGTCGCCCTGCAGGGCATTGACGATGCGCTCCAAGTGCGCCACCCAGGGCACTCGCGCATCGCGCTGGTTCCACACCAGCGCCAGCTTGCCATTGGGCTTTAGCACCCGGTGGATTTCATCCAGGGCCTGGTGGCTGGCAAACCAATGAAAGGCCTGGGCACAGGCCAGCACATCCACCGAGGCGTCACGTAGCGGGATCGCCTCGGCGCTGCCATCCAAGACCTGGGCATCGGGATACTGCTGCGCCAGCTTGGCACGCATCTGCGCCACAGGCTCCACGGCAATCACCTGGGCGCCGGTCGCCAGGAGTCGCGCAGTGAACTTGCCAGTACCGGCACCCAGGTCCACCACTACCCTGCCCGGCTGCAGCTCCAGCACCTGGCGCAACCAGGGTTCCAGCTCAGGCGGATAGCCGGGTCGGCCGCGAGCATAGGTATCGGCCGCCTGCTTGTAGCCATCGGCCGCAGCATGATGAATGGGCCGGTCGTTCATGAGGCACCTCCTGGTCAGGGGAAAGCGCCGTTGAGAATAAACCCTGCACGCCGCCGGCCACATGAAATTAATGTCAGCACCACACTGCCGGGGCTGACGCGTTAACGCGACGTGGGCAGGCTCAGGAGAAAACGCGCGCCCCCCAGTGGCGAGGCCTCGACGGTCAGCGTGCCACCCTGAGCCTCCAGGGCGCGGCGACTGATGGCCAGGCCCAGGCCGAAACCGCCCGTGGAACGATCACGGCTACGATCCAGGCGATAGAAAGGCTCGAAGACCCGCTCCCGCTCATCGTCGGGAATGCCGATGCCATCATCGTCGACCCAGATTTCGCAACCATGCTCCCCCACCAGTACCCCGACCTGGATGCGTTTTTCACAGTAGCGGGTGGCATTGCGCAAGAGATTCTGCAAGGCCCGCGCGGTCAGGCGCGGGTCCAGGGTGAAACGCTCCAGGGTGCCGTACAGCAGCACGTCGATGACCACATCCGACTCCAGTTCATCGTCGACGCTGCCCAGGATGCTGTCGATGAACTCATCCAGGGCCACTTCGATCTGCTCCGGCAGGCACGCTGGATTCTGTAATCGGCTGTAGGACAACAGCTCCAGCACCAGTTCGTCCAGTTCGCGGATATGCGCCACCAGCCCCTGCAGGCGCTCGCGGCTGGCCGCGGGCAAGTCGTCGGACAGGGCCAGGGCCAGGCCGAAGTCGAGCCGGGTCAGGGGCGTGCGCAACTCGTGGGACACCGCATTGAGCAAGTCACGCTGTTGGTTCAGGAGCTTTTCGATGTCCCCGGCCATGGTGTCGAACACATGGGCCAGGCTGCCGATGTTGGAACTGGCCGGCAGTTGCGTACGCTCGTCCAGGTGCCCCTTGCCGAAGCGCTCGGCGGTGCGCTTGAGGCGCTCCAGGTCACGCCAGTGAGGCCTGACCCACAGCAGCAGGCAAGCCAGGAGCACCGCACCGATCAGGACATTGATGCTCCAGTACAACAAATTGACGTCCAGGGGGTCCGGCGGCATCACCAGCTTGACCGCCATCTGGTCGTGCAGCGGCGAAACCGCAAGCGTTCGCGAGCCCCAGTCGCCCACCCGCACGACCTTCTTGCCCGCCTGCAGCCGGGCGCGTTCGTCGGCGCTGAAATCAGGGTCGTCGATGCGTACCAGGGCGATCTGCAGCGGGTGGAAGTCCTCGTCCATCGTCTTCGCCAGCGC
>MCNE01000034.1_pt1 | contig 69802 bp, 69 predicted proteins | sample 778201 | NCBI WGS metagenome assembly MCNE01 (sample SAMN04296813, study PRJNA304217) | bioreactor metagenome | isolation source: sewage enriched with benzalkonium chloride | place: Turkey: Istanbul urban wastewater treatment plant | reverse complement strand
CCCTAAGAGTCGTCGCATCTTCATCGTTACTTCCCCGAAAAGTGCAGTGCCGGGCGGCTGCCGGGCACATCAACGTATGGTTATGGTGCTCGGCGCCTCCGTCACGCCTCACCGCGAACGCGTTCGATCATCAGCGGAGTACTGATGCCTGGATCATCAACCCGCCACCATCCGCGACCTGCTCTGGCTGCGACCTCAAGGCAACAAGCAGCGACATCAGAAAGCCAGTAGCCAGCATCCGCCTCTCAGGGCCAGCAGGTCCGCCCGAACTTTGCATGCCTGGATCATGCCGGCCACCAAGCTGCGGGCGAATGCAGGTAAGATGCCGGGCTTCGTTCCCCTGACGGCCTGACCATGCCCGCCACCCCTCGTTTTCCCGCCCTCGCCTATCTGCTTGCCTGCCTGCTGGGCCTGATCGCCCTCTGCAGCTACTGGTACGGCCTCGGCCAGCCGGTGCAATTGCCGGATGTCGCCAGCGCCAGCCACAAGTTGCAATGCGCCTCCTACACCCCGTTCGACAAGGACCAGTCGCCATTCGACCAGCCATTCAAGCTGCGGCCCGAACGCATGGATGCCGACCTGGCGCTGCTGGCCACCCGCTTCGAGTGCATCCGCACCTACTCCATGAGCGGCCTGGAAGCCTTGCCGGAACTGGCGCGCAAGCACGGCCTGAAGCTGATGATCGGCGCCTGGATCAACAGCAATCCGGTGGACAGCGAGAAAGAGGTCGATCTGTTGATCGCCTCGGCCAACGCCAATCCGGACGTGGTCAGCGCGGTGATCGTCGGCAATGAAGCGCTGCTGCGCAAGGAGGTCACCGGCCCACAGCTGGCGCGCCTGATCCTCAAGGTCAAGCACAACGTCAAGCAGCCGGTGACCTACGCCGACGTCTGGGAGTTCTGGCTCAAGCATCCCGAAATCGCCCCCGCCGTGGACTTCCTGACCATCCACCTGCTGCCCTACTGGGAAGACGATCCATCGAACATCGACGTAGCCCTCAATCATGTGGCCGAAGTACGCCAGGTGTTCGGCAACCGCTTCGCCCCCAAGGACGTACTGATCGGTGAAACCGGCTGGCCCAGCGAGGGCCGCCAGCGCGAAACCGCACTCCCCAGCCGGGTCAACGAGGCCAGGTTCATCCGCGGTTTCGTCGCCCTGGCAGAACAGAACGGCTGGCACTACAACCTGATCGAGGCCTTCGACCAACCCTGGAAGCGCGCCAGCGAAGGGGCAGTCGGCGGCTACTGGGGGCTGTTCGATGCCAATCGCCAGGACAAGGGCATCCTTGCCGGGCCAGTCTCCAACCTGCCTTTCTGGCCGCTGTGGCTGGGACTGGGAGCGGTGATCTTCGCCAGCACCCTGGTACTCGGCGGTCGAGTCCGCAGCGCCAAAGCCGCCCTACTGCTGCCATTGCTGGGGGCCCTGGCGGCCTGCAGCATCGGTACCTTCGCAGAACTGACGCGAGTCACCAGCCGTTTCGCCGGCGAATGGGCCTGGGCAGCCTTGCTACTGGGTCTGAACCTGCTGGTCCTGGCTCACTGCGCACTGGCCCTGAGCCCACGTGAAGGCTGGCGCCAACGGCTCTTCACGACCCTGGAGAAGCGCGCCGGCTGGTGGCTGGCGGCAGCCGGCTTCGCCGCGGCGGTGATGGCACTGGAACTGGTATTCGATCCGCGTTATCGCAGCTTCCCCAGTGCCGCCCTGCTGCTGCCGGCGCTGGCATTCGTGTGCCGGCCAGTACGAGTGCCACGTCGCGAGATAGCCCTGCTGACCTTCATCATCGGTGCGGCCATCGCACCCCAGCTGTACCAGGAAGGCCTGGCCAACCAGCAAGCCTGGGGATGGGCGCTGGTCAGCCTGCTAATGGTCGCCGCCCTGTGGCGCAGCCTGAGGGCCCGTATCGCCTGAAACCGACGGGCTAGCAGCGCCTGGCACGTACCAGGCGCAGGCTCGCGAGCACCAGGGCAAATACCGCCAGGGTGGTGTTGTACAGCACCAACGCCGGAATGGCGGCCAGCAACGCCAGCGTCGCCAGCCCCCAGCCAGCGCGTCCGGGCACGACGAACGCCAGGAGCGCCGCCCCCAGGGCACTCCAACCCAGCACCTTGAAGTGGATCATCCATCCCAGGCTGGAACGCAGGGAACACTCCCAGCGCCCGGCCTCGTCGATACAGACGCCCACCCAGCGAGCGTCCTCCATGAAGCCGTAACGCAGGCCATAGCTGGCGGCCAGCCACAACGGCAAGGCAACGAGCAGGGCAATCACGGGAAAGCGGCTAGACATGCAACACTCCGAACAATCAAAACGGCGCCCAGCATAATGCTCCGGCCACGCTTGGCAAGCACGACGCACAGATAGCTGTTCAGCTCGGGGTGGCAACGTGTATCGTCCGGCTACTATCACCCCGGCCAGATGCACCCAGGCGTTATTTGAACCAGCCATGGCACTTCGTCAGCAGCCCGGTGGTCATAGCCTGCGAACCTCATTCGGCACCTTCCTTCTAGGGATACAGTCATGCTTCGTTCCTTGCGCTTCGCCGCCCTGTTCGGCGGCCTTATCCTGAGTGCGTCCGCACTGGCGGTCGATGTCGACCCGGCCGGCTACGGCTATCCATTGACCAATCCCTTCGAAGCCACCATCGTCACCACGCCGCCGGACCTGCGCCCGGAGCTGCCTTCCGATGAAGACATCCGTCAGTCGGACTACAGCCTGACCCTGCGCCCGGAGCGTGAATTCACCCTCCCGGACAATTTCTGGGCGGTGAAGAAGCTCACCTACCGCATCGCCACCCAGGACCATGCAGCCCCGCTGATCTTCCTGATCGCCGGTACTGGCGCACGCTACGACAGCACACTCAACGAATACCTGAAGAAGCTCTACTACAAGGCCGGCTACCACGTGGTGCAGCTGTCCTCGCCCACCAGCTTCGACTTCATCAGCGCCGCCTCGCGCTTCGCCACCCCGGGCGTGACCGCCGAGGACGCCCAGGATCTCTACCGGGTCATGCAGGCTGTGCGGGCACAGAATGCCAAGCTGCCGATCACTGATTTCTACCTCACCGGCTACAGCCTCGGCGCCCTGGATGCCGCGTTCGTCAGCAAGCTCGACGAAACCCGGCGTACCTTCAACTTCAAGAAAGTCCTGCTGCTCAACCCTCCGGTCAACCTCTACACCTCGATCACCAACCTCGACAAACTGGTGCAGACCGAGGTCAAGGGCATCAACAACAGCACTACCTTCTACGAACTGATGCTGGCCAAGCTCACCCGCTACTTCCAGCAGAAGGGCTACATCGACCTGACCGATGCCCTGCTCTACGACCTGCAGCAATCCAAGCAGCACCTGAGCAACGAGCAGATGGCGATGCTGATCGGCACCTCCTTCCGCTTCTCGGCGGCTGACATCGCCTTCACCTCGGACCTGATCAACCGTCGCGGCCTGATTACCCCGCCCAAGTACCCGATCCGCGAGGGCACCAGCCTCACGCCCTTCCTCAAGCGTGCCCTGCAATGCGACTTCGACTGCTACCTGACCGAGCAAGTGATCCCGATGTGGCGCGCCCGCACCGATGGCGGCAGCCTGCTGCAACTGGTCGACCAGGTCAGCCTCTACGCCCTGCAGGATTACCTCAAGGCCAGCCCGAAGATCGCCGTGATGCATAACGCCGACGACGTGATCCTGGGCCCCGGCGACCTGGGCTTCCTGCGCCGGACCTTTGGCGAGCGCCTGACCGTCTACCCCCATGGTGGCCACTGCGGCAACCTCAACTACCGCGTCAACAGCGACGCCATGCTGGAGTTCTTCCGTGGCTAAACATCTCCTGCTTATCGCTGCGTTGCTCTGCACAGGCTATGCCCAGGCCGATAACAGCCTGGCCGGCACCACCACCGCCCCCGATCCCGACGGGTTCACCGAGCCACTGCAACAACTCAAGTTCAACCCGGGCCTGGACCAGCGTGAATTCGAACGCTCGACCCTCAGTGCACTGAACGTCTATGACCCGCTGGAGTCCTGGAACCGCCGGGTCTATCACTTCAACTACCGCTTCGACCAATGGGTGTTCCTGCCTGTTGTAGATGGCTACCGCTACGTGACGCCAAGGTTCCTGCGCACCGGGGTCAGCAACTTCTTCAACAACCTGGGCGACGTGCCCAACCTGCTCAACAGCCTGTTGCAGTTCAAGGGCCAGCGCTCGATGGAAACCACGGCCCGCCTGCTGCTCAACACCACCATCGGCATTGCCGGCCTGTGGGACCCGGCCACCAAGATGGGCCTGCCGCGCCAGAGCGAAGACTTCGGCCAGACCCTGGGTTTCTATGGCGTTCCTGGCGGGGCCTACCTGGTGCTGCCAATCCTCGGCCCGTCGAACCTGCGCGACACCGCCGGCCTGGCAGTGGACTACACCGCCGAATCGGCGATCAACTTCCTCAATGTCGCCGAAGTCAGCAAGAACCATCCGGAGCTCTGGCTGCTGCGCGGTGTCGACAAGCGCTACCAGACCAACTTCCGCTACGGCGAGCTGAACTCGCCGTTCGAGTACGAACAAGTGCGCTACGTCTATACCGAAGCCCGCAAGCTGCAGATCGCCGAGTAAGTGCCCGGCCGCCCTTCCATCGGAGGGCGGCCAGTTCCCGCCATTCAGCCATACCTTTCAACCGGCCCCGCCAGGCTCGAAACAACCATTGGCAGCTTCAGGCAATGTAGATACGATGCTAATCGTTAGCTAGCTATCTATGTGGCCACAACATGAAACTGCCGACTTTTCGTGTCGCCGATACCTGGCAAGCCCTCTTCGCTCCCACCCCCTCGGACCTGCTGTTCGCCACCCGGAACCTGATTGCCGGTGGACTGGCGCTCTACCTGGCCCTGCGCCTGGATTTTCAACAACCGCAATGGGCCCTGACCACCGTGTTCATCGTCAGCCAATCCAGCAGCGGCATGGTCCTGGCCAAGGGGGCTTATCGTCTCTTGGGCACGGTGATCGGAGCCCTGGCATCGATCCTGCTCATCGGTCTGCTGGGCCAGGCACCGCTGCTGTTCCTGCTGGCCATGGCCCTGTGGCTGGCCTTGTGTACCACCGGCGCCTCGCTGCTGCGCAACCATGCCGCCTACGGATTCGTGCTGGCCGGCTATACCGCGGCAATCATTGCCCTGCCCGCCACTGTGGCGCCCTTGCAGGTGTTCGACCAGGCGGTGGCACGTTGTTCGGAGATCGGCTTGGGGATCATTTGCGCCTGCGTGGCCAGCCTCGTGCTCTGGCCACGCCGGGTCGAGCAGGCCCTCGCCGCCCAGGGCCGGGCAGCCTGGCTGGCCGGGCGCCGCGCCACAGCGTCGGAACTGTTGGGGGATGACCAACGCCAGGGCCTGCTGCTCGCCCTGGGCAGCATCGTCACCGTGGATGCCCAGCGCGATCACGCCTGGTTCGAGGGCGCACAGGGGCGCCGCCGTTCCCAGGCATTGCGCGTTCTGAGTCGTGACCTGCTGGGCCTGCTGCGCGCCGCCAGGAGCGTGGCCCGACAGCGACAGTTGCTCGAACCGCAAGAGGCACAATCGGTGCAAGCGCTGATCCGCGAAACCAGCCAGGCCCTGGCAGCCGAGCATGAGTCGCCCTTGGCCGCCCTGGCCCAGCGCCTGGAACAAGGCTTGGCCGATCGCTCGCAATCGACCGAAGCCCGTCTCTGCCTGCTGCAACTGTCCCAGGTGCTGGACCTGGTGGCGCAAAGTGCTCGTAGCGTCAGTGCCCTGGAACAGGGCCTGGTTCCTCCCGGCGCCCCAGGAGCCTTGTCCTGGCACCGAGACCTTGAGCAAGGCTTGCTGGGCGGATTGCGCAGTGCCCTGGCCTTTCTCGCCGTGGCCGCTTTCTGGCTCCTTTGCGCCTGGCCTTCGGGCCTGGGGGCGGTCTCCATCTGCGGTGTGGTGCTAAGTCTGTTCGCCGGCCGCGAGAACCCTGCAGCAGCCTGCCTGAACTTCCTCAAGGGTATCGCCCTGTCGGTTCCTGTCGCAGGCTTCGTCGGCCTCGGCCTGCTCCCCGGCTGGGATGGCTTTCCCCTGCTGTACCTGGGCCTTGGCGTGCCGCTATTTTTCGCGTCGCTCTGCATGAGCCGGCCGAAACTGGCACCGATCGCGTCGGCCTTCTGCATTTTCTTCGTCAACAACGTCGGCCCCGGCAACCTGATGACCTATGACCTGGCCGCCTTCCTGAACAAGGCCATGGCCACCCTGATGGGCGTCGCTATTGCCGTGGTGGTGCTGCGCCTGGTCAGCCTGAGCCCGGGGGAGCATCACTACCGCCGGATGTTCAAAGCCTCCTTGTTCGACCTGGCACAGCTCACTTCAAGGCCGCTGGAGCAGGCCGAAAGCTGGTTCGGCGGACGCATGGCCGATCGCCTGATCCGCGTGTCCCGGTATTGGCAGATGCAACCCGAGAACCGCCGCGACCACTGGGACAATGGCCTCCAGGGGCTGGACCTGGGAGACGAGCTGCTACAGCTGCGCGGCTGCCTGGACACCACTCGCGGCGCCCTGGCCATCGAGCGTGATCGCTATCTGAATCACCTGGCGATGCTGCTCAGGAGCGGCGGCCCTACGACCCTGCGCCACGACCAACTGGATGGCCCGACGCGATCCTTGCTCCAGGCACTGGCAAGCGCCCCCAACCTCCCCGAAACCTCACGGGAGATGGCCCACGCTGCGCTCATGCAGTTGCAGGCCACCTGGCGCCGCTGGTGCCGCCAACAGGCACAAGCCCCACGCCCGGAGGCAGAGCAAGCCGCGGCCTGAGGCCAGGCTCAACCGCGCAGGCCACGCCAGAGCTTGCCCGCCAGCGTCACCGCCGCCAGCACCAGAGCCCCGGCAATGACCCCGACCACGGCATTGAGCAGGGTCGGCGTCAGCACCGCAACGGCGCCGAGCAGCGAGGCACTGCGCCCGGCCAGGTCTTCGATCAGGTGATGCAAGGCGGGAACCCCATGGGTCAGGATGCCGCCGCCGACCATGAACATCGCGGCAGTACCGATCACCGACAGGCTCTTCATCATCAATGGCGCCGCCCGCAGGATCGCCGCGCCAACTCGCCTGGCCAGGGCCCCAGGCTTGCCTGCCAGCCACAGCCCCAGGTCATCGAGCTTGACGATACCGGCCACCAGGCCATAGACCCCCACCGTCATCACCACCGCGATTCCCGAAAGCACCACTACCTGCTGGGCCAGCGAAGCGCCGGCCACGGTGCCCAGGGTGATGGCGATGATTTCTGCGGAGAGAATGAAGTCAGTGCGGATCGCTCCCTTGATCTTGTCCTGTTCGAAGGCCACCAGGTCCAGCGACGGATCGACCTGCGCCTGTTGGCTTTGCACAGGCTCGGCACCCGCATCGGCGGCGTGCAGGTACTTGTGCGCCAGTTTCTCGAAACCCTCGAAACACAGGTAGGCGCCACCGAGCATCAACAAGGGCGTCACCAGCCAGGGCGCCAGGGCACTGATGGCCAGCGCCGCCGGTACCAGGATCAGCTTGTTGCGAAACGAGCCCTTGGCAACGGCCCAGACCACCGGAATCTCGCGCTCGGCACGAACACCCGATACCTGCTGGGCGTTGAGGGCCAGGTCATCCCCCAGGACCCCGGCGGTCTTCTTCGCCGCCATCTTGCTCATCAAGGCCACGTCATCCAGCACCGCGGCGATATCGTCGATCAAGACCAGCAAACTGCTTCCTGCCATGGGCCAGGCTTCCCTTCGTCAAATGAGGCCGCAGCATAGCCTGTGGCATAGGCTACCGGCGAGATAGCGACCGGCTCCGCCATGCCCCCTATAAGCGTCGATCGCTCCAGGAGCGCATGCGCTCGCCCTTGCCCCAAAAGCCCCCTTCAACTCGGAAAAAAGCTGCCCAGTGGGCATTCTTGAGCCTCTCGCAACCCCGGTGCTACCATGCGCAACCGCCCGAACAGGCAAGGAATCCCCTGGTTTATGAGCACCATCCGCGAGCGCAATAAAGAACTGATTCTGCGAGCCGCCAGCGAAGAGTTTGCCGACAAGGGCTTCGCTGCGACCAAGACCAGCGACATCGCCGCCAAGGCCGGGTTGCCCAAGCCCAACGTCTACTACTACTTCAAGTCCAAGGAAAACCTCTATCGCGAGGTGCTCGAAAGCATCATCGAGCCCATTCTCCAGGCCTCCACTCCATTCAACGCCGACGGCGTGCCCAGCGAGGTGCTCAGCGGCTACATTCGCTCGAAGATCCGCATCTCCCGCGACCTGCCCTTCGCCTCCAAGGTGTTCGCCAGCGAGATCATGCATGGCGCGCCGCACCTGAGCCCGGACCAGGTGGAACAGCTCAACGCCCAGGCCAAGCACAACATCGAGTGCATCCAGACCTGGATCGACCGTGGCCAGATCGCGCCCCTGGATCCGCACCACCTGATGTTCAGCATCTGGGCCGCGACCCAGACCTACGCCGACTTCGACTGGCAGATCTCGGTGGTCACCGGCAAGGCCAAGCTGGCTGACGAAGATTACGAAGCCGCCGCCCAGACCATCATCCGCCTGGTACTCAAGGGCTGCGAGCCCGAATCCGCATAACCCGCCCTCCTGGCGCCGCCCGGTTCAAGGGCGCCATGGGGTTCCCGCAGGCTGCGTACGGCTCGGCACGAGCCCCCTGGTGGCTATCGGCAATTAACCTGAGGTACCGCGTCGCCCGGTTTGGCGGGCGACGCGCACCCGATCGCAGCCTCGCAGGTTCGACAGCGGCTACACGTACTGCGCGACCTAGGCGCTGACGCCTGCATCCGCGGCCAGGCCCTGGGCTTCGATGGCGCTGATGGCGCACTGCTCATCGATGTCCGAGGTATCGCCACTGATGCCGATGGCGCCGATCACCAAGCCCGCCTGATCACGAATCAATACCCCGCCCGGCGCCGGTACCACGCTGCCCTGCCCCAGGCTGTTGAGTGCGCCGATGAAGGCCGGGCGCTGCTGGGCATCCAGCGCCAGCAGGCGCGAACCCTTGCCCAGGGCGATCGCCCCCCAGGCCTTGCCGATGGCGATCTGCGGGCGCAGCAGGCTAGCGCCATCCTCCCTTTGCAAGGTCACCAGATGACCACCGGCATCGAGTACCGCGATGGCCAGTGGCGCGGCACTGATCTTGCGCCCCGCCTGGATGGCCTGGTTGGCCAGGTTGATTGCGACTTTCAAGGTTAAAGCGCTCATGGGTGCCGTCCTCATCTTGTTATTGGAAAGCCTGGTGGAGCTCATTTCAGGAGAAGCTCGATGCAACGAATAGAACACAATGAACTTTGTTTTTGTATACAATAATTGTTGAAATATAGCCCATGCGACAAAATGACACCGGTTTATCGGGGCTAAACACGCAGCCGTCTGCTTCCAAGAAAAGCCATTGACCTGCGCAGCCCGCCGTGAATACACTCTGCGCAAAGCCACTTGTATACAATTACAAAACGTAAGAGGCACAAAACCATGAGCAAAATGAGAGCAATCGAAGCCGCCGTTCTGGTGATGCGCCGTGAAGGGGTCGACACCGCCTTTGGCATCCCGGGCGCTGCCATCAACCCGCTGTACTCCGCACTGCAGAAAGTCGGCGGCATCGATCATGTGCTCGCTCGCCACGTCGAAGGCGCCTCGCACATGGCCGAGGGCTACACCCGCACCAAGGCCGGCAACATCGGCGTGTGCATCGGCACCTCGGGCCCCGCCGGCACCGACATGGTCACCGGCCTGTACAGTGCCTCGGCCGACTCCATCCCGATCCTCTGCATCACCGGCCAGGCTCCCCGTGCCCGCCTGCACAAGGAAGACTTCCAGGCCGTGGACATCACCAGCATCGTCAAGCCGGTGACCAAGTGGGCCACCACCGTGCTGGAGCCGGGCCAGGTGCCCTACGCCTTCCAGAAAGCCTTCTATGAAATGCGCTCCGGCCGCCCTGGCCCGGTACTGATCGACCTGCCGTTCGACGTGCAGATGGCGGAAATCGAATTCGATATCGACGCCTACCAGCCCCTGCCCCTGGCTAAGCCCTCGGCCACCCGGGTCCAGGCCGAGAAAGCCCTGGCCCTGCTGGCCCAGGCCGAACGGCCGTTGCTGGTGGCCGGCGGCGGGGTGATCAACGCCGATGCCAGCGAGCTGCTGGTGGAGTTCGCCGAGCTGACCGGCATCCCAGTGATCCCGACCCTGATGGGCTGGGGCAGCATTCCCGACGATCACCCGCAGATGGTGGGCATGGTCGGCCTGCAGACCTCCCATCGCTACGGCAACGCCACCCTGCTCAAGTCCGATGTCGTACTGGGCATCGGCAACCGCTGGGCCAACCGCCACACCGGCTCGGTGGATGTCTACACCGAAGGCCGCAAGTTCATCCACGTGGACATCGAGCCGACCCAGATCGGCCGGGTCTTCACTCCCGACCTGGGCATCGTCTCCGACGCCGGTAGCGCCCTTACCGTACTGCTGGAAGTGGCCCGCGAGTGGCAAGCGGCCGGCAAGCTCAAGGACCGCAGCGCCTGGTTGCACGACTGTCAGCAGCGCAAGGCCAGCCTGCAGCGCAAGACCCACTTCGACAACGTGCCGGTCAAGCCGCAGCGGGTCTACGAGGAAATGAACCAGGTGTTCGGCAAGGACACCTGCTACGTCAGCACCATCGGCCTGTCGCAGATCGCCGGCGCGCAGTTCCTGCACGTCTACAAGCCACGCCACTGGATCAACTGCGGCCAGGCCGGCCCGCTGGGCTGGACCATTCCTGCGGCCCTGGGGGTGGTCAAGGCTGACCCAAGCCGCAAGGTGGTGGCACTGTCCGGCGACTACGACTTCCAGTTCATGATCGAAGAGCTGGCGGTGGGTGCGCAGTTCAACCTGCCGTACATCCACGTGGTGGTGAACAACTCCTACCTGGGGTTGATCCGCCAGGCCCAGCGCGGCTTCGAGATGGACTACTGCGTGCAGTTGTCCTTCGACAACCTCAACGCTCCCGAGCTCAATGGCTACGGCGTGGATCACGTCGCGGTGGCCGAAGGCCTGGGCTGCAAGGCCCTGCGAGTGTTCGAGCCCAAGGATATCCAGCCGGCCCTGCGCCAGGCCCAGGAGCTGGTCGAAACCTTCAAGGTACCGGTGGTGGTGGAGATCATCCTGGAACGGGTGACCAACATCTCCATGGGTACCGAGATCAACGCGGTCAACGAGTTCGAGGACCTGGCACTGGTGGGCAACGACGCCCCCACTGCAATTTCCCTGCTCGACTGACCCACCCGCACAGTGTCTGTTGCCGCTGCCGAAGGCTGCGATCGCCCCAAACGGGCTCTGGTATCGCGCAAGGTTCCTCGAACCGTTGCGCAGCCCGTGCCAGCGGCGACAGGACTTGATAGATCCACAGGAGACCACCATGCCGCGTTTTGCCGCCAACCTGTCCATGCTGTTCACCGAACAGGACTTCCTCGCCCGTTTCAAGGCTGCCGCCGATGCCGGCTTCAGCGGGGTCGAGTACCTGTTTCCCTATGAGTTCAGCTCGGCCGAGATCAAGGCCCAGCTCGACGCCCACGGCCTGACCCAGGTGCTGTTCAACCTGCCGGCCGGCGACTGGGCCAAGGGCGAGCGTGGCATCGCCTGCCTGCCCGACCGGGTCGCGGAATTCCGCGCCGGGGTCGATCTGGCCATCGCCTATGCCCAGGTCCTGGGCAACACCCAGGTCAACTGCCTGGCCGGCATCCGCCCCCAGGGCGTGGATGAGGCCCTGGTGCAAAAGACCTTCGTCGACAACCTCAGGTACGCCGCCGACAAGCTCCAGGCCGTGGGCATCAAGCTGGTAATGGAAGCCATCAATACCCGCGACATTCCCGGCTTCTACCTCAACAACACCGCCCAGGCGCTGTCGATCCGCGAGCTGGTCGGCAGCGCCAACCTGTTCCTGCAGTACGACATCTATCACATGCAGGTCATGGAAGGAGACCTGGCCCGGACCCTGGCCAACCACCTGGAGCAGATCAACCACGTGCAACTGGCGGACAACCCCGGGCGCAACGAACCGGGCACCGGCGAGATCAACTACCGCTTCCTGTTCGAGCACCTGGAGCGCATCGGCTACCAGGGCTGGGTCGGCTGCGAGTACAAGCCGCTGACCACCACCGAAGCGGGCCTGGGCTGGCTCAAGAGCCACAACGCCATCTGATCGGCCACCGCGTCATCGTTCATCGCGGGCCAGCCGGATGCTGCTCGCCCCTACGGTAGGGGCCAGGCTGCCCGCAAGACGGATGCCTTGGCACCCGCAACCTTATAGAGCAATAAAAAGAGGATTTTCCCATGGCTAAAATCGGATTCATCGGCACCGGCATCATGGGCCACCCCATGGCCGCCAACCTGCAGAAGGCCGGCCACAACCTGCTGCTCTCGGAACACCACGGCAAGGCCCCGGCCGACCTGATCGCCGCCGGCGCCGTGGCCCTGGCCTCCCCCAAGGAAGTGGCCCAGGAAGCCGAGTTCGTGATCATCATGGTGCCCGACACCCCCCAGGTCGAAGACGTGCTGCTGCGCGCCGACGGCGTGGCTGCCGGGATCGGCAAGGGCAAGATCGTCATCGACATGAGTTCGATCTCGCCCACCGCGACCAAGGCCTTCGCCGCCAAGATCAACGAAAAAGGCGCGCAATACCTGGACGCCCCGGTGTCCGGCGGTGAAGTCGGGGCCAAGGCCGCGACCCTGAGCATCATGGTCGGCGGCGACAGCCAGGCCTTCGAACGCGCCCTGCCGCTGTTCCAGAGCATGGGCAAGAACATCACCCTGGTCGGCGGCAACGGCGACGGCCAGACCGCCAAGGTGGCCAACCAGATCATCGTTGCCCTGAACATCCAGGCCGTGGCCGAAGCGCTGCTGTTCGCCGCGAAGAACGGCGCCGACCCCGCCAAGGTGCGCGAAGCACTGATGGGCGGCTTCGCCTCCTCGCGCATCCTGGAAGTGCATGGCGAACGCATGATCAAGGGCACCTTCGACCCGGGCTTCCGTATCAACCTGCACCAGAAGGACCTCAACCTGGCCCTCAGCGGCGCCCGCGAGCTGGGCATCAACCTGCCCAACACCGCCAACGCCCAGCAGGTGTTCAGCACCTGCAACGCCATCGGTGGCGGCAACTGGGACCACTCGGCCCTGATCAAGGGCCTGGAGCACATGGCCAACTTCTCGATCCGCGACAAACACTAAGCAGCATTCGTAGCCACCGCCCCGGGCTGTGCGAAGGTCCGCAGGAAACGCATCACTGCGGGCCACGGACAGGCCCTGCCGACCCTGACACCGCCCTTGGCGGTGGCTACACCTGTTTCACGCCCCCATAACAAGAATCCGGGAGCCCGCCATGTCGGTCGATCCGCAACAATTGCTGCGTGAGCTGTTTGCCACAGCCATCGACGCCGCCCATCCGCAACATGTCCTCGAAGCCCACCTACCCAGCGACCGCAGCGGCCGGGTCATCGTCATCGGCGCCGGCAAGGCCGCCGCGGCTATGGCCCAGGTGGTCGAACGCAACTGGCAGGGCGAAGTCCGTGGGCTGGTGGTCACTCGCTATGGCCACGGCGCCCCTTGCCACAAGATCGAGGTGGTCGAAGCGGCCCACCCGGTGCCCGATGCCGCCGGCCTGGCCGTGGCTCGGCGGGTGCTGGAGATGGTCAGCGACCTGACGGAACAGGACCGGGTGATTTTCCTGCTGTCCGGCGGTGGCTCGGCGCTGCTGGCCCTGCCCGCCGCTGGCATCACCCTGGCCGACAAGCAAGCGCTCAACAAGGCCCTGCTCAAGTCCGGCGCCACCATCGGCGAGATGAATTGCGTGCGCAAGCACCTCTCGGCGATCAAGGGCGGGCGCCTGGCCAAGGCCTGCTGGCCAGCCACGGTCTACACCTATGCGATTTCCGATGTTCCCGGCGATTTGGCGACGGTCATCGCCTCCGGCCCCACCGTGGCCGACCCCAGCACTTCGGCCCAGGCCCTGGCGATCCTCCAGCGCTACGCCATCGAGGTACCGCCGGCAGTGCGCACCTGGCTGCAGAGCCCCGAGTCGGAAACCGTCAAACCCGGCGACCCGTGCCTGGCCCGCAGCCATTTCCAGCTGATCGCCCGGCCTCAACAATCCCTGGAGGCGGCGGCAGTCAAGGCGCGCCAGGCCGGTTTCAGCCCGTTGATCCTCGGCGACCTGGAGGGCGAGTCCCGCGAGGTGGCCAAGGTCCACGCCGGCATCGCCCGCCAGGTGGCCCTGCATGGCCAACCCCTGGCCGCGCCCTGCGTGATCCTGTCCGGCGGCGAGACCACGGTCACGGTACGCGGTACGGGCCGTGGCGGGCGCAATGCCGAGTTCCTGCTGAGCCTGACCGACAGCCTCAAGGGCCATCCCGGCATCTACGCCCTGGCTGGCGACACCGACGGCATCGACGGCTCCGAGGACAACGCCGGGGCCATCATGACCCCGGACAGCTTCGCCCGCGCCACGGCCCTGGGCCTGAACGCCAGCGACGAGCTGGACAACAACAATGGCTACGGCTATTTCGCGGCCCTGGACAGCCTGATCGTCACCGAGCCGACCCGTACCAATGTCAACGACTTCCGCGCCATCCTGATTCTCGAGACCACCAAACATGACGCCTGACAAGAAGGTCAAGATCCTCGCCACCCTGGGCCCGGCCACCGACGGCATCGAGGACATCCGTGAGCTGGTACAGGCCGGAGTGAACATCTTCCGGCTCAATTTCAGCCACGGCAGCCATGCCGATCATGCCCAGCGCTATGCCTGGATCCGCCAGATCGAAAGCGAGTTGAACCACCCACTGGGCATCCTCATGGACCTGCAAGGACCGAAGCTGCGAGTCGGCACCTTCGCCGACGGCAAGGTCCAGTTGGTGCGCGGCCAAGCCCTGCGCCTGGACCTGGACCCGGCACCCGGGAACACCCAGCGGGTCAACCTGCCGCACCCGGAGATCATCGCCGCCCTGGAGCCGGGCATGGACCTGCTGCTGGACGACGGCAAGCTGCGCTTGCGAGTCCTGGCCAGGCACGCCGACGCCATCGACACCACGGTGCTCAACGGTGGCGAGCTCTCGGACCGCAAGGGGGTCAACGTACCCCAGGCGGTGCTGGACCTGAGCCCGCTGACCGCCAAGGACCGCCGCGACCTGAGCTTCGGCCTGGAACTGGGGGTGGACTGGGTGGCGCTGTCCTTCGTGCAGCGCCCGGAAGATATCCGCGAAGCCCGGGAGCTGATCGGCAACAAGGCCTTCCTGATGGCCAAGATCGAAAAACCCTCGGCAGTGGCTCAACTGCGGGAAATCGCCGAACTGAGCGACGCAATCATGGTGGCCAGGGGCGACCTGGGAGTCGAGGTACCGGCCGAAGCCGTGCCGCAGATCCAGAAGGACATCATCGGTACCTGCCGCCAACTGGGCAGGCCGGTGGTGGTGGCCACGCAGATGCTGGAGTCCATGCGTTTCAGCCCGGCGCCCACCCGGGCTGAAGTGACCGATGTCGCCAATGCGGTGGCCGAAGGCGCTGATGCGGTGATGCTGTCGGCGGAAACCGCTTCAGGCGAGTACCCGCTGGAAGCCGTGCAGATGATGAGCAAGATCATCCGCCAGGTGGAAACCGGGCCGGACTACCAGGCCCAGTTGGACGTCAGCCGGCCCCAGGCCGAAGCCACGGTGTCCGATGCCATCAGCTGTGCGATCCGGCGTATCTGCAGCATCCTGCCGGTGGCGGTGCTGGTGAACTACAGCGAATCCGGCAGCTCCACCTTGCGCGCCGCCAGGGAACGACCGTCGGTGCCCATTCTCAACCTGACCCCCAACCTGCTGGCGGCCCGCCGCCTGAGCGTGGCCTGGGGTGTGCATTCGGTGGTCAACGATCGCCTGCGCCAAGTGGATGAAGTGTGTGCCACGGCCCTGGAAATCGCCCAGGCCCAAGGCCTGGCCAAGCGCGGGGATACCGTCGTGATCACCACGGGTGTGCCGTTTGGCCAACCTGGGACGACTAATTCCCTGCGTGTCGAAACCCTTCTCTGACCTGCCCCACTGCCGGCGCTGCGACCCCGGTCCATTCAGCGCTCTCCACAGAGAGAGCCTGGTGGGCCGGACGCAGCCAACAGCGGCCGCACTGACCGATGTCCATCATGCCGTCACAGTCGTTCAACGCTTTCTGCCCCGATTGGGCCACTGCCCTGCTCAATGGCTTCAGCCAGATCTTTCTCCAGCGCGACCCGCTGTGCGGCCTGCTGTGCCTGCTGGCGATCCTGGCCAGCGCTCCGGCGCTGCTCGGTGGCGCCCTGCTCGGCGCCCTGGCCGGACTACTGACGGCCCAGCAACGGGGCTACGCCAAGGCCGATCGGCAAGCCGGGCTGTTCAGCTACAACGGCGTATTGCTCGGGCTGCTGCTGAGCCTGTACCTGCCCTGGTCGATCTTGCTGCCACCTTTGATCATCGCCGCCGGCGGCCTGAGCGCGATCATCACCCAGCAGTGGCTCAAGCGCGCCCGGCAACCCGCCCGGCTGCCGGCCTACACCGCGCCCTTCGTCGGCCTCGGCTGGCTCCTGGCGGGCCTGTTCACACCGCTGGCCGCCCACCCGCAAACCGCAGGGCTGTCACCCACGGGGCTGCTGGGCGGCCTGTTCCAGGGCCTGGGCCAGGTGATGTTCCTCGGCGACTGGCTGGCGGGGCTGCTGGTCTTCGCCGGCCTGCTGCTGGCCAACCGTCGGGCGGCGATCTGGGCCCTGGGCGGCTCGGGGTTCGGCCTGGCCGTGGCGGTCATGCTGCAGGAGCCCGGCCAGGCGCTCTCGGGACTGGCCGGCTACAACTGCGCGCTGGTGGCCCTGGCCTTGGGCCAACTTGGCCTGCGCCCCTGGTGGCCGCTGCTGGGCATGGTCCTGGCGCTGTTGATCGCCCCCGGCATCGCCGCGATAGGCTTGCCGCCTCTGACCGGCCCCTTCGTCCTTGCCTGCTGGCTGGTGCTGGCCTGCAATCGGGTGTTGGGCCGCACGCCACGCAGCGAGGCGCCTTGCGCTAGCGCGACGAATCCACCTAGGCTTCGCTGATCTTCGATTCAGGCGATTTCCATGGGTAACAGCGACAACTGGCGGCAACGCCTCTACGTGATGATCTTCCAGACCGACACCGTGGCTGGAAGACGCTTCGATACCACCTTGCTGCTGATCATTCTCGCCAGCCTGGTGATCGTGATCCTCGACAGCATCGACCAGGTGCACCGCGACTACGCCAACGTCCTGGCGTACATCGAATGGGGCTTCACCCTGATCTTCGCCATCGAGTACGGGCTGCGCCTGTACTGTTCGCCCAAGCCGCTGCGCTATGCCTTCAGCTTCTACGGGCTGGTGGACCTGTTGGCGATCGTCCCCGGGATCCTCGCCCTGTACTACAGCGACGCCCAGTACCTGTTGATCATCCGCATCATCCGCATGCTGCGGATCTTCCGGGTGCTCAAGCTGGCGCCCTACCTCAAGCAGGCTCACTACCTGCTCGACGCCCTGCGCGGCAGCAAGCAGAAGATCCTGGTGTTCCTGCTCAGCGTCTGCACCCTGGTCACGGTGTTCGGCACCCTGATGTACGTGGTCGAAGGCCCGGAGCACGGCTTCACCAGCATTCCCAAGGGCATCTACTGGGCCATCGTCACCCTGACCACCGTGGGCTACGGCGATATCGTGCCCAAGACGGTGATCGGCCAGGTGATCTCGTCCATGGTGATGATCACCGGTTACTCGATCATCGCCGTGCCCACCGGGATCTTCACCGCCGAGCTGGCCAGCGCCATGCGCGGCGAGCAGCTCAAACACGACTGCCCGGTGTGCCGCAAGAACCACCATGAACCGGCCGCCGCCTTCTGTTCACGCTGCGGTAATGCCCTTTTTAAGAAAATGGAATAAGCAAAGTACTTTTCAATCTTTAAAGAGATATAGCGCCCCGGCTATAGTCGGCGGCAAATTGCCTTCACTCTCGAATAAAAGGAAATGTGCAGTGAAAAAACTCTTCAGCGCTTCGCTCCTGGCCGCCGGCCTGGCCCTGGCTGGCGCCGCCCAGGCCGCACCGACCCTGCTCAACGTTTCCTACGACGTGATGCGCGACTTCTACAAGGACTACAACGCCGCCTTCCAGAAGCACTGGAAGGCCGAGCACAACGAAAACATCACCCTGCAGATGTCCTTCGGCGGCTCCAGCAAGCAAGCGCGCTCGGTGATCGACGGCCTGCCGGCGGACGTCATCACCATGAACATGGCCACCGACATCAACGCCCTGGCGGACAACGGCAAGCTGGTCCCGGACAACTGGGTCACCCGCCTGCCGGACAACAGCGCCCCCTTCACCTCGGCCACGGTGTTCATCGTGCGCAAGGGCAACCCCAAGGCATTGAAGGACTGGCCGGACCTGCTCAAGGACGGCGTGCAGGTGATCGTGCCCAACCCCAAGACCTCGGGTAACGGTCGCTACACCTACCTCTCGGCCTGGGGCTACGTGCTCAAGAACGGCGGCGACGAGAACAAGGCCAAGGACTTCGTCGGCAAGCTGTTCAAGCAGGCGCCGGTGCTGGACACCGGTGGCCGCGCCGCCACCACGACCTTCATGACCAACCAGATCGGCGACGTGCTGGTGACCTTCGAGAACGAGGCGGAAATGATCGCCCGCGAATTCGGCCGCGACCAGTTCGAGGTGATCTACCCGAGCGTCTCCGCCGAAGCCGAGCCTCCGGTGTCGGTAGTGGACAAGGTGGTGGAGAAGAAAGGCACCCGCGCCGCCGCCGAGGAATACCTGAAGTACCTGTGGTCGCCGGAAGGCCAGGAGATCGCCGCCAACAACTACCTGCGCCCGCGGGATCCGAAGGTGCTGGCCAAGTTCACCGACCGCTTCCCGAAAGTCGACTTCCTTTCGGTGGAGAAGACCTTCGGCGACTGGCGCAGCGTGCAGAAGACCCACTTCAACGACGGCGGGATCTTCGACCAGATCTACACCAACGCCAAGTGACCCCTCGCGGGTGAATAGAAAAAGCGATCTGTGCGGTTAATGCCGATCAGTTAAGCGAGGTGATCCCGGTAGGAGCGAAGTTCGCTCGCGATGGTAGCGCGTGTTCACTGGATAAACGCAGCGCTCCGAGTCCATCGCGGGCAAGCCTCGCTCCTAGCATTTTCTTGACTGGCGGTCAGATGGCCCGCGCCGGATTGAACAGCGCCGTTTCGACGACCTGCTGACGCTCCTCCAGCACTGCCTCTGCCTCGACTTCGATCAGCCACTCGGGTAGCGACAGGCCGCTGACAATGATCCACGAAGACGCCGGTGGCTGGCTGGCAAAGCGTTCGAGCAAGACCTCGCTGATGTGCTCCTGCTGGTCCCGGGCCGCTTCGGCGATATAGATCCGCAGCATTACCACATCCGCCAACGCCCCACCGGCCTCGGCCAGCACCCGCTGGATATTGTCGAACGCCTGCTCGGTCTGCTCCCGCAGGCCCGGGCCCACGGTCCGCTCGTACTCGTCCACCCCCACCTGCCCGGACAGCAGCAAGCGCCGCCCGCCCCGCACCTCCACGGCCTGGCTGAAACCGTATTGCAACGAGTTGAACACCGTGGCCGGATTGAACGTTGACTTTTCCATAAGGGACTCCGCCGTTATTGAACGACCGCAAACCCTAAACCAGGGCTCGGCGGACCGCCAGCACAACCCCGGTATGGAAACATCCGGCAACGCAACACCGGACGACGAACCTACATCGGCGGTTTCACCCCGTCCTTGCCAGCGGAAATCGATTGCGCAGTCAGTTTGCCGTCGGCGCCCTGGGTGACGAACATCACCACCTTGACCCCGGACTTGAGCAAGCTGCGATCCCCCGGCAGCAGATTGACGATGGGCACATCGTCAGGCACCAGGATCTTCTGCTGGCCACCCTTGTAGTTGACGGTCAGGGTCCGGCCATTGCTCACCACCAGATCGCCAACGCTGCCGTTGGTCATGCTGCTGCCCTTGGCCAGGTCGAAAGGCCGGTGGCCGTCGCCGGTCCCGGCCATCTGCGGCGGAAACACATGCACCTCCAGGGCCTTGAGAGTGCCGTCGGCCATGGGCACCGCCGCCGAGCCGATGTAGCTGCCGGGCTTGATGTCCTCGATATTGGCCAGGGTCACGGCACGCACCTGGGTCTGCGGCGTCAGCTCGACACTGACATTCTCGCCGGTTGTGACATGCACCCGCAGTACATCGCCACTGATCCCGGCGATCTCCCCGCGTACACCGACCCGCATGCCGGGAGCATCCTGGGCCAGTGCACTACCCAGCATGGCTGCCAGGGCAATGCACTGGATACTGCGAAACAGGCCAAGCAAAGACCGATTCATAGGAGCGCCTTCCTCTGTTGAACGGATTGCACGGCGCCAGGCTGCCAGCACCAGGGCCGAAGAAAAACATTAGCCTGCTATCGGAAAAAATGTAAGCACATGCATCGTTGCTCTTGGAGCGGGACAGGGCGTAGCGGCGTATCTCCCGCACCTTGAGCTGGCAGCCGTAAGCCCAGGAGGCAAGGACGAACAGGCACTCAAATCCGCTCGCGAATCAGGACCTCGACGTTGCTCTCCTGGCCCCAGCGGCGCACGCGCTCGATCAGCCCGGCGTCGGTCTCCCCCACCAGGTACAGAAGATCGATGCTCTGGCTCGCAGTCCATTCGACGAATTCGCTGCTATCGAATTCAGCGAGGTTAGCCAGATGGAATTCATTTTCGTAGAACCCTGCCCCCACCGGCACCTGGGTGTCCTGTGGGCTGGCCGGGGCGATGAAATCGCACGCCAGGTGCACCACCCCCCACTGCGCGACTCGCCAGTTCCTCAAGGCTTCGTCCAGGCGGGCACGGGCTCCACGGGCAAACCCCTGGCCATCGAGGACCACGCGCCGATTGACGATCAGCCACAGCTTGCGCCGCCGCGGCGCCTTGAGCAGCACCTCGCCGGTGACCTTGGCAGCTCGCAGGGCCAGGGCAATCACCAATAGCAAGGGAGAACAGTAGCTGTAGGTTTTTTCAGCCTGGCTGGCCTGCGTCAGCTGATGCAGGCGGCGGACTTCCTCGCGCTGGCGCTTTTGCTCGGAGAAGTCGGTCCCGATACGTTCCAGCCACTGGCTGACCAGGGGTGAGGAATACTCGCCCTGCAGCGACTCCAGGGCCTGTTCCACCTGGACCACGCCGAGTGTCGACAAGCGCCCATCGGCCATGCGCGGCAGTGTGGCGAAGCGTTCGCACAGGCTGGCTACCTGGGCGGCGTCCTGGGGTTCAAGGCGCTGGGGCGCCGACTTGCACTGTTCGGGGGCCAGCAGGTCGTCGATGTCCGCCATCACCCGTCGCTGCAAGCCGGACTCGGCGCTCTGGGCCAGATGGAAGTCGGTCTGGAACCAGTCCACCCGCACCACCTGGGTCGCACTGACCAACGCCATGGACGCCAGGGCCAACCAAAGGTAATCCACCTTCTTCCAGCCCACCTCGCCCAGTGGGAACACCGAGATCAAGGTCCAGCAACACAGGTAATAGAAAAAGGCGAAGACCACCAGCAAGGACAACGGTTGTACCGACAGATAGATCAGCTCCGGCACTTCGGCCGGCCCCATGCCATATACCAGCAGCAGAACGCCGATCACCACCAGCCAGAAAAACATCGGCGCAAAATAGGGTTTGTTCAGGTCTTTCTTCATCGGACACTCGATAGCCACTACTCGGGAACACCCCGCTGTATCGGCCAGCGAGCCGGTGGCTTAAATGGGAGACCCGAGCCTGCGGCCCGGTGACGGAGGCGGTAGCCCGGCTTACTGGAACTGGCGCCCGAGCCCTGCCGGCACACCATGGATATCGGTGTCCTCCCACGGGCCGTCGGGGCTGATGGCGCGGCTCCAACCATTGTTCCAGCGGTAATAGGTGCGCTGGCGGTAGAAGGTGTTGCTCTGGTTATCCAGCACATAGACCCCCAGTCGCGCATCCCAGTGACTGTTGCCACCAGGCGGCGGTGCGAAGTGGGTGGAAGTGCGAGGCAAGGGCTTGGTCGCAGGCGCGGGGGCATGGGGCGTGCCCGGCGTGACCGGCCTGGTCGACGGTGCCGGGCTGGGGGCCGGGTGCGTACTCGGCCCCGCTGGCGGGATGGGCTCGGAACTGGTGGGAAGCGGCCGATGGACCGTACAAGCACTCAACCCCAGGACCAGTGACAACAGGGTGATGCGAGCGATGGCGGTCATGACGGCTTCTCTGCTTATTGATCCGGAGTGTCGATGGTCAGCTGCTGGGCGGCACGGGTGCTGCTGGCCAGGGGCTGGCTACGCCCGACCCATTCGCCGGTCATTGGCTGGCCGGCACGGGATACGCGCGCAACCAGTTGGACTTCAGGAAAGTTCGACAGTTTCAACTGCGGCATCATCGCATCGGCATCGCCCAGCTCGACGGTAGTCGGCAGGTCGGCGACCGTCAGGCGCTTGGCGGCCAGTGGCGCAGGCGGCCCCTGGGTGGCACGGGCGAAGATGAAGACGCTGTCGCCTGGCTGGACCTTGGCCTTGAGCTCGGCGGCCAGGTCGACCCGGACCTTGATCAGTGCCCCCTTGGCCTTGGCCGTCGGCTCGGTGGCGACCTTGCCCCCGGCAGCCACCAGTTTCTCGCTGGCCCGGTCGATCCCGCCTTGCAGAGCAGCACGGGACTTGTCGTCCGGCGGCAATTGCGCCTGCAGGCGCTTCCAGTAGTCGATGGCGTCCTGGAACCGCTCGGCCTCGAACGCAGCGATGCCCAGCAGGCCCAGGCTGGTGACTTCATTGGGGTCGGCCTTGAGCGCTTCGTCGGTGAGGGCCTGGACCTTGTCCGACCACTTCTTGTCGTCGGCGAAATACTGGGCCTGGGCCCACTGCCCCAGCAGCTCGGGCTGACGTCCGGCCAGGGCCACGGTGCGCTCGAAGATCTTCGCCGCGTCCGCCGGCCGGTCCTGGGCCATGTAGGTACGCCCGAGGAAGTACAGCCCTTCGGCGGAGTCCGGCTGGGCCGCCACCGCACGCTCCAGGCGCTGGGTCATTTCCTCCATGGTCTGCGGCGCCTGGGCGAACTCGCGAGTCAGCTCGACTTTGTCGCTGGCGCCGAAGTGCAGGTACAAGGCCACGCCCAGTACCGGCACCAGCAACGCAGCCAGCAAGGGTAGCGGCTTGCCCAGGCGCGAACCGCTGGCCTGGCCACTGCCTTCGGTGTCCGCCAGCAACTCGCGGGCGGCCTCGGCGCGACCGCTGTCCAGTTGCTCGGTAGTGAGCACGCCTTCTTGCTGCTGGCCCTGCAGCTCGGCCAGGCGCTCTTCATACAACGCCACGTTCAGGGCGGTCCGATCCTCTTCACGCTGGGCGCGACGTTCGCGCAATACCGGGATCAACAGGAAACTCAAGGCGATCAGGAGCAACAGGCCTGCCGCAAGCCAGAAATCAATCATGGGTGGTTTTTATCCAGCAGTTGGTCAAGGCGCTGCCGCTCCTCGGCGGAAAGCGTGTTCGGGCTGTCGCCGCGCTGGGCGCGGCGGCGCCGGACAATCACGGCGATGATCACCAGGCCGCCCAGCAGCAGGGCGGCGGGGCCGAACCAGAGCAAGGCGGTCTTGCCGGTCAGGGCCGGGTTGTAGCGTACGAAGTCGCCGTAGCGGTCGACCATGAAATCGACGATTTGCTGATTGTCCTTGCCCTCGCCGAGCATGCGGAAAATCTCTTTGCGCAAGTCCGCGGCGATGGGCGCGTTGGAGTCGGCGATATCCTGGTTCTGGCACTTGGGGCAGCGCAGTTCCTTGGTCAACTCATGGAAGCGTTCGCGCTCGCTGTCATTGGCGAACTGGTAGGTGTCGATGGCGGCATGGGCCACCCCCGCAATGCTCAAGCCCAACAGGGCGGCGAATAACCAGCGCTTCATGGCTTGGCCTCGTCCACCAGGGCCTGGTACTTGGCAGCCAGCTGTTCGCGCCATACCACCTCGTCGATCACCCCGACATACTTGTCGCGGATGATGCCCTTGGCATCGATGAAGAAGGTTTCCGGAGCGCCATACACACCAAGGTTCAGGCCCAGGGAGCCATCTTCGTCACGCACGTCCAGCAGGTAGGGATTGTGGAACTCGGCCAGCCACTTCAGGGCATCGGCGTTGACGTCCTTGTAGTTGATCCCGTAGATCACCACGCCGCGCTCGGCCAGCTTGTTCAGCACCGGATGCTCGACCCGGCAGGAAATGCACCAGGTGGCCCAGACATTGACCAGCGCCGGCTTGCCCAGCAGGTCGGCACGGGTCAGGGTCTTGTCGCCCTGCACCGAAGGCAGGGAGAACTCGGGGAACGGCTTGCCGATCATCGCCGATGGCAGCTCGGCCGGGTCCAGGTACAGGCCGCGGTAGAGAAACACCGCCACCACCAGGAACGCCGCCAGGGGCAACATCATCATCCAGCGCTTCATGCGGTGGCTCCCGTCATGCCCAGTGCCTCGCGCACTCGGCTTTTCACCTTGATTCGATAGCGCCGGTCCAGTGCCGCCAGCATCCCGCCCAGGCCGGTCAGCAGACCGCCCAGCCAGATCCAGCGCACGAATGGCTTGACGTGTACCCGCACGGCCCAGGCGCCATCACCCAGGGATTCGCCCAGGGCGACATAGAGGTCACGGGTGAAACCGGCATCGATCCCGGCCTCGGTCATCATCGAGCTCTGCACGGTGTACAGGCGTTTTTCCGGGTGCAGCACCGCCACTTCCTTGCCGTTGCGCACGACACGGACAGTGCCCTTGTCGGACGTGAAGTTAGGTCCTTCGAAGTGCTTGGCGCCCTCGAAGATGAAGTGGTAGCCGGCCAGTTCCATGGACTCGCCCGGCTCCAGGCGCAGGTCGCGCTCGGCGCTGTTCTGGCTCGACAGCACCACGCCCAGGGCGCAGACCGCGATACCCACGTGCGCCAGGTGCATGCCCCAGTAGCTGCGGGTCAGGCTCGGCAGGCCCTTGATCAGGCCCTTGTGGCGGGTCTTGTCGAAAATATCCCGCACGCTGGCCAGCAACACCCAGGCTGCCAGCATGAAGGTCGCCAGCACCGCCCAGTTGAAGTCGCCATAGGCGATGCCGGCCACCACGGCCAGGGCCACGCTGCCCAGCAGCACCGGACCGAGCATGCCCAGCAGCCACTTCACCGGGGTGTCTTTCCAGCGCACCAGCACGCCAACCGCCATCACCACCATCAGCAAGGCCATCAACGGAATGAACAGGGCGTTGAAGTACGGCGGGCCCACCGACAGCTTGGCGCCGCTCAGGGCATCCAGCACCAGTGGATACAGGGTGCCCAGCAGAATCATCGACGCCGCCACCACCAGCACCAGGTTATTGCCCAGCAGCAGGGTTTCCCGGGACCACAGGCTGAAGCCCACCTGGCTCTTGACCACCGGTGCGCGCAGGGCGAACAGGGTCAGGGAACCGCCCACCACGAACAACAGGAAGAACAGGATGAACACGCCGCGCTCAGGATCGGCGGCAAAGGCATGGACCGAGGTCAGGACCCCGGAACGGACCAGGAAGGTACCCAGCAGGCTCAGGGAGAACGCCGCGATCGCCAGCAGCACGGTCCAGCTCTTGAACACCCCGCGCTTCTCGGTGACGGCCAGGGAGTGAATCAGTGCGGTGCCCACCAGCCAGGGCATGAAGGAAGCGTTTTCTACCGGGTCCCAGAACCACCAGCCACCCCAGCCCAACTCGTAGTAGGCCCACCAGGAGCCCAGGGTGATGCCGATGCCCAGGAACGCCCAGGCGACGATGGTCCAGGGCCGCGACCAGCGGGCCCAGGCGGCATCCAGGCGGCCGCCGAGCAGCGCAGCGATAGCGAAGGCGAAGGCCACCGAGAAACCGACATAGCCCATGTAGAGCATCGGTGGGTGGACGATCAGGCCGATGTCTTGCAACAGCGGATTGAGGTCGCGCCCATCGGCCGGAACCTGGGGCAGGATCCGCGCGAAGGGGTTGGAGGTCACGATCAGGAACGACAGGAAACCGGTGCTGATCATGCCCATCACCGCCAGTACCCGGGCCAGCATCACTTGCGGCAACTGCCGCGAGAACACCGATACGGCGAAGGTCCAGCCGCCCAGGATCAGCGCCCAGAGCAACAGCGAGCCTTCGTGGGCGCCCCACACGGCGCTGAACTTGTAGTACCAGGGCAAGGCGCTGTTGGAGTTGTGGGCGACGTAGGCCACCGAGAAATCGTCATTCATGAAGGCGTAGGTCAGGCAGCCGAAGGCGAACACCAGGAAGGCGAACTGCCCCCAGGCCGCCGGCTGCGCCAGGCTCATCCACAGGCGGTCGCCACGCCAGGCGCCCAGCAACGGCACCACCGCCTGGACCAGGGCCAGGCACAGCGCCAGGATCATCGCCAGGTGGCCGAGCTCGGGAACGAACAATGCGGAACTCATGGCTTAACCCTCCTTGGCCGGGGTCGGAGCAGACTGGCCGCTGTCTTTCAGGGCCTTGGTGACTTCCGGCGGCATGTACTTCTCATCGTGCTTGGCCAGCACTTCATCGGCCACCACCACGCCATCGGCATTGATCTTGCCCAGGGCGACGATGCCCTGCCCTTCGCGGAACAGGTCCGGAAGAATGCCGCGGTAGGTGATGGTCACGGATTTGTTGAAGTCGGTGACCACGAACTTGACGTCCAGCGAGTCGGCGGAGCGCTGCAGGGAACCGGCCTCGACCATGCCGCCGGCACGGATGCGGGTGTCATGGGGGGCTTCGCCATTGGCGATCTGGGTCGGGGTGTAGAACAGGTTGATGTTTTCCTTCAGCGCACTGAGGGCCAGGCCGACGGCGATGCCCACACCTACCAGGATCGCCAGGATGATCAAAAGACGCTTTTTACGCAGCGGATTCACTTACCGTTCTCCCGGCGCAGACGACGCGCCTCTTGTTGCAGATAGCTCCTGCGGTCCAGGATCGGCGCCACCAGCTCACGCACCAGGACCACCAGGCAGATGCCATAGGCCGACCAGACGTACAGGCCGTGATGGCCCATGGCGAGAAAGTCGCTGAAGGATGCAAAGCTCATTGTGCGGCCTCCAGGCTGCGTTGGACTTCGGCCTTGACCCAGCTGGTCCGGGCTTCGCGCTTGAGCACCTCAAGACGCATGCGCAGCAACAGCACCACGGCGAAGAAGCAATAGAAACCCAGTACCGTCAGCAACAGCGGCAGCCACATTTCCACTGGCATGGCAGGTCTTTCGGTCAGGGTGAAGGTGGCGCCCTGGTGCAGGGTGTTCCACCACTCCACCGAGTACTTGATGATCGGGATGTTCACCACACCGACAATCGCCAGTACCGCACAGGCCTTGGCGGCGCTGTCGCGGTTGCTGATGGCGGCGTTCAGGGCCATGAGGCCGGCGTACAGGAACAGCAGGATGAGCATCGAGGTCAGCCGGGCATCCCAGACCCACCAGGAGCCCCAGGTCGGCTTGCCCCAGATGGCCCCGGTCACCAGCGCCAGGAACGTGATGGAATGGCCAATGGGCGCCGCGCATTGCAAGGCGACGTCGGCCAGTTTCATTTTCCATACCAGCCCGACCACGCCACATACGGCCAACATGACATAGCAGGACTGGGCCAGCATCGCCATCGGCACATGGATGTAGATGATGCGGAAGCTGTTGCCCTGCTGGTAATCCGGTGGTGCAAAGGCCAGGCCCCAGACCACGCCGATACCGATCAGCAACACGGCGGCAACGCTCAGCCAGGGCAGCAGCTTGCCGCTGATGCCGTAAAACCATTTCGGCGAGCCGAGCTTATGAAACCAGGTCCAGTTCATTCGTTGTTTCCATCACGGTTGCTCTTCGCTTTCACGAACAGCCAGGGTCTTTACTGGTTAAAAAACAACCAGACCTCATTATTCGCCGACGCTGATCTTCAGGCCAGCAGCTATTGCAAAGGGTGTCAGGGTTACTGCCAAGGCAGTCAGGCTACCAAGCCATAGCAGGAAACCCGTCGCCGGCAGCCCTTGCAATGCTGCCTGCAAGGCACCACTGCCCAGAATCAACACCGGGATATACAAAGGCAGGATCAGCAGCGCCAGCAACAGGCCGCCGCGCTTGAGTCCCACCGTCAATGCCGCGCCTACCGCTCCAAGCAGGCTGAGTACCGGCGTGCCCAGCAGCAACGAGAGCAATAGCACCGGCAGGCAAGCTACCGGCAGCCCCAGCATCACGGCCAGCAAAGGCGACAGCAATACTAGTGCCAGACCAGAAAAAACCCAGTGTGCCAGTACCTTGGCCAGGACCAGAAGTGCCAGGGGGTGCGACGAAAGGACCCACTGCTCCAGGGAACCATCTTCGAAATCACTGCGAAACAGCCCGTCCAGCGAGAGCAGGACGGACAATAGGGCCGCTACCCAGACCAGCCCAGGAGACAAGGTTTGCAACAATTGTGTCTCAGGTCCCACCGCCAGCGGAAACAATGCGACAACGATTGCGAAAAATACCAGGGGGTTGGCCAACTCCGCCGGGCGACGGCACAGCAGCCGTGCTTCCCGGGCGACCAACAAGGCAAAGACACTCATGCGGCCCACCGTCCAAGATCGATATCGCGATAACCCGATGGCGTCCGGGTCAGGCTGTGGTGGGTCGTCAGCAGCACGATGCCGCCTCGTTCGCAGTGGGCAGCCAGGTGCTCCTCGAGCTGGGCCACCCCTTGCTTGTCGAGGGCGGTGAAGGGCTCATCGAGAATCCACAGCGGTGGGCTGTCCAGGTACAAGCGCGCCAGGGCCACGCGACGCTGCTGGCCGGCGGACAAGGTATGGCAGGGCACGTCTTCGAAACCTTTCAGGCCAACGGCAGCCAGGGCCTGCCAGATCGCTTCGCGCCGAACCGGTTGATGCAGAGCGCAGAGCCAACGCAGGTTTTCCTCGGCAGTAAGCAGATCCTTGATGCCAGCGGCATGCCCGATCCACAACAGATTGCGCGCCAGTTCGGCACGCTGGGCATGCAGTGGCTGGCCATTGAGCAGTACCTGGCCACTGGTGGGTTGCATCAGTCCGGCAAGCAGGCGCAGCAGGCTGGTCTTGCCACTGCCATTGGGGCCGCTGATCTGCACCATGTCTCCAGCCGTCAGGCGCAACTCGAGGTGTTCAAACAGCATCCGCCAATCGCGCTCACAAGCGAGTGCAACGGCTTCGAGAAGAGGGCTGGTCAAGGGATAACGGGCCTTTACGGGTTCAAGTCGGCAGTGGAGCGGCCGTTAAAGGGATGCAGGATAAATGCATTGGCGGCCTGTTCTAGAGAGCTGCGTCAAACAATTGTATTGTTTTTACCACTCCTTCAAAGACGGGCGGCATTATACATGTGAGTCCCTACCTTATAGGGGGTTAATTTCCACAGGTTGTGTCCGAATGACAGGCGAAATGAACATCCTCCCGCTGCCACCGACGCCCGCTCCCGGCGCCTCGCGTCCCCAGGTGCCCAGTGGTGAACTGCTCAAGCTGACGCTGCCGCTGGAAGGGCTGATCGCCGCCGGCCAGAGCGCCAAGGCTGAAGTGCTGTCGCTCAAGCAGACCGACCAGACCTTCGAGCTGCTGCTCAAGCTGACCTTGGACAATGGCCGGCAAACCACCTTGCAGGCCACCAGCAGCCAACCCCTGCCCCAGGGCACCAGCCTGGCGGTGACCCAACCGTCGGCGGGTAACCTGGCCATCACGGTGCAGCAGGCCATCGCCTCCAGCGTTGCCGCCTTGACCCGACTGGACACCACGCAACTGCCACCCGGCACCCTGCTGCAGGGCAAGGTACTGACTTCCCAGGCGCTGCCCCAGGGGAGCAACCAACCCGCGGTGTACCGCTCCCTGGTGAGCCTGCTCAACACCGCCCAGAGCGGCAGCACCCTGAGCCTGGAAAGCCCGCAGCCACTGCGTATCGGCAGTTTGTTGAGCGCCCTGGTCAGCGACGCTCAGACCCTGAATTTCGTCCCCTTGAGCAACCGCCAGGATCAACTGGCCATTGCCGCCCAACTGGCGACCCAACAAGGCCGCCAGGGCTCCTTGGGGGCTCTGCTCAATGCCTTGCAAAATCTGCCGGCCGACAGCGACCAGGCAGACACGCAACTGCGCTCAGCAATCGAGCGCCTGCTGGGCAACCTGCCCGATGCGCAACAACTGAGTACCAGCCGTGGGGTGGCTCAAGCTCTGCTGGGCAGCGGTGCGTTTCTGGAAGCCCAACTGGCCACCGGCAATCCAGGCCAGGCATCGGACCTCAAGGCCGACCTGCTACGCCTGGTCGCACAGCTGACGCCAGCCCTGCCCTCCTCCACCAGCCTCAATGCCATCCTGGCCGCCAGCACACTGGCCCAGTCGCTACCGAACTTCGTGCGCGGTGCACTGGGAACCCTCGGCCAACTCGCCAGCAAGCCCACGCCCGGTGGCTTCCCGCTCCCCGAACGCTTGTTGCAGAGCCTGGAAGGTTCAGACAGCCTGGAACAACTGCTGCGCCTGGCTGCTGCAGCGATATCACGCCTGCAGAGCCATCAACTGGCCAGCCTGGAACAAAGCGGGCGCACCGACGACGGTCGACTGCTGACGACCTGGCAGCTGGAAATCCCCATGCGCAACCTGCAGGACATCGTGCCGTTGCAGGTCAAGCTGCAACGCGAGGAGCCGCCCGAGCCGGAACAACAGCCCCAGAACAAACGTGAGGAACGCGAGCCCAGGCAGGCGCTATGGCGAGTGGACCTGGCCTTCGACCTGGAGCCGCTGGGCCCCTTGCAAGTCCAGGCACAATTGATCCAGGGCCGCCTCTGCAGCCAGCTGTGGGCCGAGCGCCCCTACACCGCAAGCCTGATCGAAAGCCACCTGGGCAACCTGCGCGAGCGCTTGTTGGCCTCGGGCCTGAATGTCGGCGACCTGGATTGCCACCTCGGCATCCCCCCCCAAGGTCCACAAACCCGATTGGAACAACGCTGGGTCGACGAAACCGCATGAAGCACTCTGCCCCACCTCGCCAGGCCATCGCCCTGAAATATGACGGCCAACAGGCCCCGACGCTCACCGCCAAGGGCGATGACGAACTGGCCGAAGCCATCCTGAAGATTGCCCGGGACTATGAAGTACCGATCTATGAGAACGCCGAACTGGTGAGATTGCTGGCCCGGCTGGAGTTGGGCGACAGCATTCCGCCGGAGCTGTACCGGACCATCGCCGAGATCATCGCGTTCGCCTGGAACCTCAAGGGCAAGTTCCCGGCAGGCCACGATCCGCAACAGATAGAGTCGGAGAAGGACGTCACCGAACGCGGCGACGATTACTAGAAGAGCCGCTGCAAGCCATGAGCCGCAAGCTTGAAGCTTGCGGCTTGCGGCTGACGGTCAGCCTCTGTGCAGCTTGCTGACCAGCTCTGCCTCGGCCTGGGTCAGGCCGCAGGACTGGGTCAACTCGTCAACGCTGGCACCCATGCCGACCAGGCGGGCAGCCTGGGCGAAGGACAGACTTGAGGGGTCTCGCTGCTCCAGCTGGGCCAGCTTGTCCGGCAACGGCGCCACGACTGCGCGCAGCTCATGCAGGTCTTCGCCCATGCGCACCGTACCGTTCTGGTAATGGTCGACGCGCTTGGCCAGCTCCTTGATCCGCTGGTCGCGCAGGGCGTCGCCTTCTGCCTGCTGCGCAGCGATCTGGCGCTGGTTGCGGGCATAAGACAAGAACATGGCCAGTGTGGCGACCCAGAAGATCGCCAGGACAATAACCGCTACCTCGAGGATCAATCAGATACTCTCCAGTTCCGACCATTCCTCTTCGCTCATCATCTTGTCCAGTTCGACGAGGATCAGCAGCTCGCCGTTCTTGTTGCAGACGCCCTGGATGAACTTGGCCGACTCTTCATTGCCGACATTCGGTGCAGTCTCGACTTCCGACTGACGCAGGTAGACCACTTCGGCCACGCTGTCGACCATGATCCCGACCACTTGCTTGTCGGCTTCGATGATGACGATCCGAGTGTTGTCGTTGACCTCGGTGGGCACCAGGCCGAAACGCTGGCGAGTGTCGATCACGGTGACCACATTACCCCGCAGGTTGATGATCCCCAGGACATAGCTGGGCGCGCCCGGCACCGGAGCGATCTCGGTGTAGCGCAGGACTTCCTGGACCCGCATCACGTTGATGCCATAGGACTCGTTATCCAGCTTGAAGGTGACCCATTGCAGGATCGGATCTTCGGAACCCTGTGCAGACGACGACTTATTCATACCCTGACCCCTCAAAATACCGTTGGAAACGGCGTGTGTTCTGTATGGCCGCGCCCCACTGGCGCGGCCTGTGTTTGGTTCACTTCGGCTTGTGGGCCGCTTGACTGATTGCCAGCTGCTTGGCGCCACCGGTGGCGATCAGCTCCGCCAGTTCGGCCACGTCAAGCAGGGCGCACATGTGTTCGATCACCGTGCCGGCCAGCCAGGGGCGTTGGCCACGATGGCTGCGCCACTTGATTTCATTGGGGTCCAGGCGCAACGAGCGACTGACCTGATGCACGGCCAGTCCCCACTCGTAGCCCTGGACCGAGATCACGTACTGCAGGCCCTGGCGAAAATCATCGCGATACCGATCCGGCATGACCCAGCGCGCGGTATCCAGGACCTTGAGGTTGCCCGCCTGGCTCGGCAGGATGCCGAGGAACCATTCCGGCTGCCCGAACAACGGCGTCAACTCCTGACCGGCCAGGGAGTAGATCGAGCCCAGGCAGACCAGGGGCACTGCCAGGGTCAGGCCGGCGACATCGAACAGCAGGCACTCGAAAGGCTCGGCCGCCCAACTGGGACGATCACTACCGGCGGCTGGCGGCGGCGTGTTGCTCGGCGGCAGGTGAACTTCCACCAGCGGTGGCACCAGCGCCTGGAGCATCGGCACCACGGGGCTGGGCAAGGGCGCCGGTGCATCCATTACCGGGGCCGCCGGTACGACCTTGGCTTGCTCGGCAGGTGCTGCCTGGTGCTGGCTCCGTGCATCCCGGGCCTGCTCCTCCAACACCGCAGCCTGGAACTCGTCCAGGACTTCGCTGGAAACCTCCTCGACGAGTGGGGCGGCGGGCAACACGACCTGCGCTACCGGCTCCGGAACCTGCTCCTCTTCGGTAGCGTCCTGCAGCAACGCGTCCAGGTACGACTGCAACGCCAGCTGCGGCCGGTTCTTGATATCCAGGGGACGATTCATGAGGACACCCATGCAGACACCCCTGCATAACGATCTGTAGGGGTTATCGGCTGCACTGCCGGGCGACTTGAATGGCGCTTCACGTCAGGCCACCTGCGCCACGAGTTGCTGGGCTAGCAGGTGCTTGAGCAAGGCCTTGTAGGCCAGGACCCCGCGACTCTTGCCATCGAACTGCGAAGGAGTGACTCCAGCCCGGCTGGCATCGCGCAGGCGCGTGTCCACGGGGATATAGCCCTGCCAGATCTCCTCGGGGAACTTGTCGCGCAGGATCCGCAATGTGCCCAGGGAGGCCTGGGTCCGACGGTCGAACAGGGTCGGCACGATGGTGAACGGCAGCGGCTGCTTGCGCGAGCGATTGACCATCGCCAGGGTATTGACCATGCGCTCCAGGCCCTTGACCGCCAGGTGCTCGGTCTGCACCGGGATCACCAATTGCTGGCTGGCCGCCAGGGCGTTGACCATCAGCACCCCCAACAGCGGCGGGCTGTCGATCACGGCATAGTCGAAGTCCTGCCACAACTGGGCCAGGCTCTTGGCAATCACCAGGCCCAGGCCGCTCTGCCCCGGCGACTGGCGCTCCAGGGTCGCCAGGGCGGTGCTCGATGGCAGGAGCGAGATGCGTTCATGGCTGGTGCCCAGCAGCAACTGCCCAGGCAGATCCTCGGGCACATTGCCCTTGTGCAGGAACAGGTCGTAGCTGCTGTGCTCCAGGCTGTCAGGGTCATAACCGAAATAACTGGTCATGGAGCCGTGGGGGTCGAGGTCGACCACGACCACGCGCTTGCCCGCCTCCGCCAGCAAGCCGGCTAAAGCGATAGAACTGGTGGTTTTACCAACACCACCCTTTTGATTGGCAACAGCCCAGACTCTCATTCGGTTTGTTCCTCCCGCCCGGCCACAGCAGGGCGAGACATAGCGCAAAGTTATAAAGCAGGTGACGGAGAATTGACGGCGTTCCTCTGTACCGGCGTTTTCACCGCGGTTGGTGCAGTTTGTGTGCCAGCCCGCTTGAGTGCCGCATCCGGCGTCGCATTGGCGCTGCCTGTGCCGGTCAGGCTACGGCGCACATCCAGGTTTCGCGAGACCACCAGCACCACCCGGCGATTGCGTGCCCGGCCCTCGGCGGTGGCATTGTTGGCCACCGGCTGGAACTCGCCATACCCTACCGAAGCCATGCGTGCCGGGTTCACTCCCTGCATCGCCAGCATGCGCACGATACTTGCCGAACGTGCCGAAGACAGCTCCCAGTTAGTGGGGTACTGCATGGTCTGGATCGGCTGGTTGTCGGTAAAACCCTCGACATGGATCGGGTTGTCGAAGGGTTTGAGGATCTTCGCCACCTTGTCGATGATGCTGAACGCCTTGTCGCTGGGCATGGCATCGCCGCTGCCGAACAGCAGGCTGGAATTGAGCTCGATCTCCAGCCACAGCTCGTTGCCACGCACCGTCATCTGGTCGGAGCTGATCAAGTCGCCGAAGGCAGCGCTGATATCGTCGGCGATGCTCTTGAGCGGGTCGCTACCACCGGAAATACCGGCGTCGGTCTGCTCGCTGTCCTTGACCAGAGGCTTGGCCGGAGTCACGGTCTTGGGCCGCTCGTCACCAATGGGAATCGGCTTGAGGGCGCGATCGGAATCGGTGAAGACCCCGACCAGCGCTTCGGAAATGACCTTGTACTTGCCCTCGTTGATCGAGGAGATCGAGTACATGACCACGAAAAACGCGAACAACAGGGTGATGAAGTCGGCGTAGGAAACCAACCAGCGCTCGTGGTTGACGTGTTCTTCATGCTGACGACGACGGGCCATAATCAGTCCATGAAGCCTTGCAGCTTCAGCTCGATGGAGCGGGGATTCTCGCCTTCGGCGATGGACAGGATGCCCTCCAGGAGCATTTCCCGATACCGCGATTGGCGCAGGGCGATGGACTTCAGCTTCGCCGCGATCGGCAACAGCACCAGGTTGGCACTGGCCACGCCATAGATGGTGGCGACGAAGGCCACGGCGATACCACTGCCCAACTGCGATGGATCGGCCAGGTTGCCCATCACGTGGATCAGGCCCATGACCGCCCCGATGATACCGATGGTGGGGGCATAGCCGCCCATGCTCTCGAACACCTTGGCGGCCTCGATATCACGACTCTCCTGGGTGTAGAAGTCGACTTCCAGGATGCTGCGGATCGCTTCCGGCTCGGCGCCATCCACCAGCAACTGCAGGCCCTTGCGCGAATAGGTATCCGGTTCGGCATCCGCCACGCCTTCCAGGCCCAGCAAGCCCTCCTTGCGCGCCGTCAGGCTCCAGTTGACCACCCGGTCGATACCGCCAGCCAGGTCGACCCGCGGCGGAAACAGGATCCACGCCAGGATCTGCATGGCGCGCTTGAAGGCACTCAGCGGCGATTGCAACAAGGCCGCGCCGATGGTCCCGCCAAGCACGATCAAGGCTGCCGGACCATTGGCCAGGGCCGACAGATGACCACCTTCGAGGTAGTTGCCGCCCACGATGGCGACGAACGCCATGATGATGCCGATAAGGCTGAGCACATCCATTACAGGCAAGCCTCGACCAGGTGCCGGCCGATATCGTCCAGGCTGTACACCGCATCCGCCAGGTTGGCCTTGACGATGGCCATGGGCATGCCATAGATCACGCAACTGGCCTCATCCTGGGCCCAGACCGCGCTGCCGCCCTGCTTGAGCAACCGTGCGCCTTCGCGCCCGTCCGCCCCCATGCCGGTGAGCACCACCGCCAGAACTTTGTCGCTATAGGACTTGGCCGCCGAGCCGAAGGTAATGTCCACGCACGGCTTGTAGTTCAGGCGCTCGTCGCCGGGCAGGATCTTCACCGCACCGCGGCCGTCGACCATCATCTGCTTGCCGCCGGGGGCCAGCAGTGCCAGGCCTGGACGCAGGATGTCGCCATCCTCGGCTTCCTTGACGCTGATCTTGCAAAGCTTGTCCAGGCGCTCGGCGAAGGCCTTGGTGAAGGCCGCCGGCATGTGCTGGATCAACACGATCGGCGCCGGGAAGTTGGCCGGCAGCTGGGTCAGCACCCGCTGCAGCGCCACCGGGCCGCCAGTGGAAGTACCGATGGCCACCAGTTTGTAGGCCTTGCGCTTGGGCGCTGGCGCCGCCGGACTGGCAGCCGGTGCCGGAGCACGACTTGGAGCCGGGGCTGGTGCCGGGCGGCTGCTGCCGAAGCTGGACGCAGCCGGCGCCGCAGCGGCAGTCGGCTGCGGAGCTGGCGTGCTGTAGCTGCTGAAGCGACGATTACTGCGCGAGATGCTATGGACCTTCTCGCACAGCAGTTGCTTGACCTTCTCGGGGTTGCGCGAGATGTCCTCGAAATTCTTCGGCAGGAAGTCCACGGCCCCAGCGTCCAGCGCATCGAGGGTCACCCGCGCGCCTTCATGGGTCAGGGAAGAGAACATCAGGACCGGGGTCGGGCAGCGCTGCATGATGTGCCGCACTGCGGTGATGCCGTCCATCATCGGCATCTCGTAGTCCATGGTGATCACGTCCGGCTTGAGGGCCAGGGCCTGATCGATCGCCTCTTTACCATTGGTCGCGGTACCGACGACCTGGATGCTCGAATCCGCAGAAAGAATTTCCGAGACGCGGCGGCGGAAAAAACCCGAATCGTCCACCACCAGGACTTTGACTGCCATAAACACTCCGTTAGGTGGGGCGAGGCCAAGCGCCCCTCCCCTCCGAATCAAATACGCCGTGCGGCGTAACGCTTGAGCATGCTCGGGACATCGAGGATCAGTGCGATGCGACCATCACCCGTGATGGTGGCGCCGGACATGCCCGGGGTTCCCTGAAGCATTTTGCCCAAGGGCTTGATGACCACTTCTTCCTGGCCCACCAACTGATCAACGACGAAGCCGATCCGCTGGGTGCCCACCGAAAGGATCACTACGTGGCCTTCGCGCTGCTCTTCATGAGCGGCGGAACTGACCAGCCAGCGCTTGAGGTAGAACAAGGGCAAGGCCTTGTCCCGCACGATCACCACTTCCTGGCCGTCCACCACATTGGTGCGCGACAGATCGAGGTGGAAGATCTCGTTGACGTTGACCAACGGGAAGGCGAACGCCTGGTTGCCCAGCATCACCATCAGGGTCGGCATGATCGCCAGGGTCAACGGCACCTTGATCACGATCTTCGAACCCTGGCCCTTGGTCGAGTAGATGTTGATCGAGCCGTTGAGCTGGGAAATCTTGGTCTTGACCACGTCCATGCCCACACCGCGACCAGAGACATCGGAGATCTCGGTCTTGGTGGAGAAGCCCGGGGCGAAGATCAGGTTGTAGCACTCGGTATCGCTCAGGCGATCGGCGGCGTCCTTGTCCATCACCCCGCGCTTGACCGCGATGGCGCGCAGGACGTTGGGGTCCATGCCCTTGCCGTCGTCGGAGATCGACAACAGGATGTGGTCGCCCTCCTGTTCCGCTGCCAGCACCACCTTGCCCAGGCGGGACTTGCCCGACTCCTCGCGCTCTTCCGGCGACTCGATACCATGGTCCACCGCGTTGCGCACCAAGTGCACCAGCGGGTCGGCCAGGGCTTCCACCAGGTTCTTGTCGAGGTCGGTTTCTTCCCCCACCAGCTCCAGGTTGATCTCTTTCTTGAGCTGCCGGGCCAGGTCGCGAACCAGGCGTGGGAAGCGCCCGAAGACCTTCTTGATCGGCTGCATGCGGGTCTTCATCACCGCGGTCTGCAGGTCGGCGGTGACCACGTCGAGGTTCGACACCGCCTTGGACATGGCCTCGTCGCCACTGTTGAGACCCAGGCGCACCAGGCGGTTACGCACCAGCACCAGCTCGCCCACCATGTTCATGATTTCGTCCAGGCGCGCGGTATCCACGCGCACCGTGGTTTCTGCTTCACTGGCAGGCTTTTCCGCCGGGGCCGCAGCCGCTGCGCGGGCTGGGGCCGGGGCAGCGGCTGGCTTCGGCGCTTCGGCCTTGGCTTCGGCTTTCGGCGCGACTGGCTTGGCCACCGCAGCGGCGGCAGGGGCGGATGGCGCAGCCGGTGCGGAAGCCGCTGCCGGGGCCGCGGGCTTGGCTGTCCCCGGGGTGTCGGAGAACTTGCCTTTGCCATGCAGCTCGTCGAGCAGGGATTCGAATTCGTGATCGCTGATCAGGTCACTGCTCGCGGCGGCGGCACTGGCTGCCGGCGTAGCGGGAACGGCGGCCACGGCCGACTCCAGCGCGTCAACGGCAAAGTTGCCCTTGCCATGCAGCTGATCGAGCAAGGCTTCGAATTCATCATCGGTAATTTCATCGCTGCCGGCGGCTGCGCCGCTGTCGGCACTGGCCGCGGCAGGTGCGATGGCATCGGGGGCGAACTGGCCCTTGCCATGCAACTGGTCCAGCAGGGACTCGAACTCGGCATCGGTGATTTCATCACTGGCCGCTTCGCCCTCAACCGCTGGCGCAGCAGCAGGTGCAGCCTCGGCTTCGGCCTTGGCAGCGCTCAGCGAGTCGAGCAGGAGTTCGAATTCATTGTCGGTGATATCGCCCGACGGGCTTTCGGCCGCAGGCTCCGCTACCACTTCCACCACCTCTTCCACCACCGGTTCGGGGGCGGGTTCGGCACCAGCCGGCTCAGCCAGGCGGGCCAGGGCGGAAAGCAGTTCAGGTGTCGCAGGAGTGATCTCGGAACGCTCGCGGACCTGGCCGAACATGCTGTTCACCGTGTCCAGCGCTTCGAGCACCACATCCATCAGTTCCGAATCGACACGCCTCTCACCCTTGCGCAGGATGTCGAAGACGTTCTCGGCGATATGGCAGCACTCCACCAGCTCGTTGAGCTGGAGGAAGCCGGCGCCCCCTTTAACAGTGTGAAAACCGCGAAAAATTGCGTTGAGCAGATCCGCATCATCCGGCCGGCTTTCCAGCTCGACCAGTTGTTCGGACAGTTGCTCTAGAATCTCGCCGGCCTCAACCAGGAAATCCTGAAGGATCTCTTCATCGGCGCCGAAGCTCATTAATGGGTGCTCCTAGAATCCAAGGCTGGAAAGCAAATCGTCTACATCGTCCTGACCGGACATAACGTCTTCCCGTTTATCGGCATGAATCTGCGGACCTTCACCCTTAGCGAGATGTTTTTGCGGATCTTTTTCCGCCAGGATCGAGGCACGGTCATGTTCGATGCCGGCGAAACGATCGACCTGGCTGGCCATCAAGACGAGTTTGAGCAAATTGCTTTCGACTTCCGTGACCAACTGGGTCACGCGCTTGATCACCTGGCCGGTAAGGTCCTGGTAATCCTGCGCCAGAAGAATGTCGTTGAGGTGGCCCGAGACGGTACGGGTCTCCTGTTCGCTACGAGTCAGGAAACTGTCGACCCGACGCGCCAGCTCGCGAAACTCCTCGGCCCCGACCTCGCGCCGCATGAAGCGCCCCCAGTCCACGCTCAACGCCTGGGCTTCGCTGCTCAGGCCGTTGACCAGCGGGGTGCTGCTCTCCACCAGGTCCATGGTGCGGTTGGCCGCGGCTTCCGTCAGCCGGACCACGTAGGACAGGCGCTCGGTGGCATCCGTGATCTGTGAAACTTCCTCGGCTTGCGGCATGTGCGGATCGATCTGGAAATTGACGATCGCACTATGCAACTCGCGGGTGAGCTTGCCCACTTCCTGGTACAGGCCGCGGTCACGGGTCTGATTGAGCTCATGGATCAGTTGCACAGCTTCGCCGAACTTGCCCTTTTCCAGGCTTTCGACCAGCTCCAGCGCATGTTTTTTCAGGGTCGACTCAAAGTCGCCCAGTGAAGATTCGTTATGCTCCATAGCTCCCCCGTGGCGCAATGGCTACGCATCTCAACCGATGCGTTCGAAGATCTTCTCGATCTTCTCTTTCAGCGCCTGGGCCGTGAATGGTTTGACGACATAGCCGTTTACGCCGGCCTGGGCGGCTTCGATGATCTGCTCACGCTTGGCTTCGGCAGTGACCATCAGTACCGGCAGGTGCTTGAGTTTTTCATCGGCGCGCACATGACGCAGCAGGTCGATACCGGTCATACCCGGCATGTTCCAGTCCGTTACCAGAAAGTCGATGCTCCCGCTGTTGAGAACCGGGATGGCAGTGGTGCCATCGTCGGCCTCGACCGTGTTGGTGAAACCCAGATCACGCAACAGGTTTTTTATGATCCGCCGCATCGTTGAGAAGTCATCAACGATGAGGATTTTCATGTTCTTGTCCAATTCGACCTCCAAGCAGTCTTAAACGCATCCAGTACCTGGATACGCCATTCAATCAATCCGGCATAACACGCAACGACTGCATGGAGCACATACTGCAAAACCGGCCAGGCACAAGGCCCGACCGGTCTTGGGCGCAGTGTCCCCACACTGCCTGTCAGCGCGCTCGCCACTCCCCCAAACGCCCCCGCAAGCGGGCCGCGCACTGGCTGTGTAACTGGCTGACCCGCGATTCGCTGACCCCCAGGACCTCACCGATTTCCTTGAGGTTCAGCTCTTCGTCGTAGTACAGCGCCAACACCAGTCGCTCGCGCTCCGGCAAATTGGCAATCGCATCCGCCAACGCGGCCTGGAAGCGTTCATCCTCCAGGTCCCGTGACGGCTCGAGATGAGCACTGGCGCCATCCTCGTGCAGCCCTTCGTGTTCGCCGTCCTGCAACAGGTCGTCGAAACTGAACAGTCGGCTGCCCAGGGTGTCGTTCAAAATCCCGTAATAATCATCGAGGCTCAATTGAAGTTCGGCCGCAACCTCGTGATCTTTAGCGTCACGACCGGTTTTAGCTTCAATTGCGCGAATGGCATCACTGACCATCCGCGTATTACGGTGCACCGAACGCGGGGCCCAGTCGCCTTTACGAACCTCGTCGAGCATCGCACCGCGGATACGGATACCCGCGTAAGTCTCGAAACTCGCACCCTTGCTCGCGTCGTACTTGGTCGACACTTCGAGCAAACCGATCATCCCGGCCTGGATCAGGTCTTCCACCTGGACGCTGGCCGGCAACCGCGCCAACAGGTGATAGGCAATACGCTTGACCAGGGGCGCATAGCGCTCGATCAGTTCGTATTGGCTGTCACGCGCCGACTTCTTGTAGAGGTTGTAGCCACTGGCAGTCATAGCACCGGTCCCGCTGTTTGATGCACTAGCCGCTCGACAAAAAACTCCAGGTGCCCGCGAGGGTTCGCCGGCAATGGCCAGGTATCGACTTTTTGCGCGATGGCCTTGAACGCCAATGCACATTTCGAACGAGGAAAGGCTTCATAGACCGCACGCTGCTTTTGCACGGCCTTGCGCACGCTTTCGTCGTAGGGAACTGCGCCGACATATTGTAAGGCCACGTCCAGGAACCGATCAGTGACCTTGGTCAACTTTGCAAACAGGTTGCGCCCTTCCTGGGGGCTCTGGGCCATGTTGGCCAGGACCCGGAAACGGTTCATGCCGTAGTCGCGGTTGAGCAGCTTGATCAGGGCGTAGGCATCGGTGATCGAGGTCGGCTCGTCGCAGACCACCAGCAGCACTTCCTGGGCCGCGCGGACAAAACTGACTACCGAGTCACCAATACCCGCAGCAGTGTCGATCACCAGCACATCGAGGTTGTCGCCGATGTCGCTGAAGGCCTGGATCAGGCCGGCATGCTGGGCCGGGCTCAGGTGCACCATGCTCTGGGTGCCCGAGGCTGCCGGCACGATACGGATGCCGCCCGGGCCCTGGAGCAGCACATCGCGCAGCTCGCAGCGCCCTTCGATGACATCGGCCAGGGTACGTTTGGGGGTCAGTCCCAGCAGGACATCGACATTGGCCAATCCCAGGTCGGCATCCAGCAGCAACACCCGCCGGCCGAGCTCAGCCAGAGCCAGGGACAAGTTCACTGACACATTAGTCTTGCCGACGCCACCTTTGCCGCCGGTCACCGCAATCACCTGTACGGGATGCATGCTGCCCATGTTCTTTCTTTACCTTGTCTTACTTAGACGGGGCCACATAACTGGCTGCGTGTTCACCATTGGAACAGTGCCTGGCAGACCATCGATGTAGATACGCTGCAATCTATCCATGAGTACCTCAACCGACCCGCTTGGCCGGATTGTGGTACAGGTCAGCGAACATGTCGGCCATGGCCTCTTCGCTGGGTTCTTCCTGCATCTGCACGCTCACTGCGCGGCTCACCAACTGATGCCGGCGGGGCAGATGCAAGTCGTCAGGAATCCGCGGCCCATCGGTCAGATAGGCAACCGGCAGTTCGTGACTGATGGCCAGGCTCAATACCTCGCCAAGACTGGCCGTTTCATCCAGTTTAGTCAGGATGCAACCGGCCAGGCCGCAGCGCTTGTAGCTGTGGTAGGCGGCGGTCAGCACCTGCTTCTGGCTAGTGGTGGCCAGCACCAGGTAGTTCTTCGCCCGGATACCGCGACCGGCCAGGCTTTCCAGTTGCATGCGCAGCGCCGGATCGCTGGCCTGCAGGCCGGCGGTATCGATCAGCACCACGCGCTTGCGCAACAGTGGGTCCAGGGCCTGGGCCAGGGACTGGCCAGGGTCGACATGGGTCACCGAGACATTGAGGATCCGCCCCAAGGTCTTGAGTTGCTCCTGGGCGCCGATGCGATAGCTGTCCATGCTCACCAGCGCGATGTTCTGCGCACCGTACTTGAGCACATAGCGCGCCGCCAGCTTGGCCAGGGTCGTGGTCTTGCCCATGCCGGCCGGGCCGACCATGGCAATCACCCCGCCCTCTTCCAGAGGCTCGAGCTCCGGTGTCTGGATCATCCGCGCCAGGTGGGCCAGGAGCATGCGCCAGGCCTGGCGAGGCTCGTCGATATCGGTGATCAAGGCCAGCAGGTCGCGCGCCAGCGGGCCGGAAAGGCCAATGCGCTGCAGCCGGCGCCAGAGATTGGCCTGCTCCGGACGACTGCCCTGCAACTGGCTCCAGGCCAGGGAGCCCAGCTGGACTTCCAGCAGCTCGCGCAGGCCGTTGAGCTCGAAACGCATCGAATCCAGGGCACGATTGTCCACCGCCGGTGCAGCAGGGGCTGGCGCCGGGCGCGGGCGCTCGGTCAGGGTTGGTTCGATCAGGGGCTCGGCGGCGGTCAACGGCAGGCCGGCGAACAACTGACGGTTGGTCATCGAGGTACTGTCGCCCTCGCTGCGCAGGCTGAGTTCGGCCTGGGCCGTGACGATCCGCGACTGAGTCTTGCGCAGCTCGTCCTCGAGCTCCATGTTCGGAACCCGCGGCGACAGTGCCGACAACTTGTAATCCAGCGCCGCCGTCAGCTCGACACCACCGGCGATCCGGCGGTTGCCGATGATGGCAGCCTCAGCGCCCAGCTCATCACGAACCAGCTTCATGGCCTGACGCATATCGGCGGCGAAAAAACGCTTAACTTGCATAACCCACTACCTCAGCCGTTGGGCCCTACTGTCGCAACGATGGTCACTTGCTTGTTGTCAGGAATTTCCTGGTACGCCAGCACATGCAAACCCGGAACGGCCAAGCGACCGAACCGCGAGAGCATGGCGCGGACCGGACCTGCAACCAACAGGATCACCGGTTGACCTTGCATCTCTTGACGCTGCGCCGCTTCGATCAGCGAACGCTGCAGCTTTTCTGCCATGCTTGGCTCGAGCAGAACGCCTTCTTCCTGGCCTTGTCCTGCCTTCTGCAAACTGCTGAGCAAAATTTGTTCCAACCTTGGCTCCAAGGTGATCACAGGCAGCTCGGACTCAGTGCCTACAATGCTTTGGACAATGGCGCGCGAGAGTCCGACGCGGACCGCAGCCACCAAAGCGGCAGTATCTTGACTCTTAGCGGCATTGTTGGCGATCGCCTCGGCAATGCTGCGAATGTCCCGCACGGGCACCTGCTCGGCCAACAGCGCCTGCAGCACCTTGAGCAACTGCGACAACGACAGCACGCCCGGCACCAGCTCCTCGGCCAGCTTCGGCGAACTCTTGGCCAGCAGCTGCATCAGTTGCTGGACTTCCTCGTGGCCGATCAGCTCACTGGAATGCTTGTACAGAATCTGGTTCAAGTGGGTCGCGACCACGGTGCTGGCGTCCACCACGGTGTAGCCCAGGGATTGGGCCTGGGGCCGCTGGCTGATCTCGATCCATACCGCTTCCAGGCCGAAGGCCGGGTCCCGGGCGGCGATGCCATTGAGCGTGCCGTAGACCTGCCCCGGGTTGATCGCCAGTTCGCGATCCGGGTAGATCTCGGCCTCGGCCAGGATCACGCCCATCAGGGTCAGGCGATAGGCGCTGGGCGCCAGGTCCAGGTTATCGCGGATATGCACGGTGGGCATGAGGAATCCCAGGTCCTGGGACAGCTTCTTGCGCACGCCCTTGATCCGCGCGAGCAACTGCCCACCCTGGTTGCGGTCCACCAGGGGAATCAGGCGGTAGCCGACTTCCAGGCCGATCATGTCGATGGGAGTCACGTCATCCCAGCCCAGCTCCTTGGTTTCCATGGCGCGTGCCGGAGATGGCAGCAGCTCCTGCTGGCGCTGCACCTCTTCCTCGGCCCGGATCTTGGCCTGCTGCTGCTTTCTCCAGACCAGGTAGGCCGCACCACCGGCCACCAGCGCCAGGCTGAGGAAGGACACATGCGGCATGCCCGGCACCAACCCCATCACCGCCATCAGCGCGGCGGCGACGGCCAGCGCCTTGGGCGAGGCGAACATCTGGCGATTGATCTGCTTGCCCATTTCCTCGGAACCCGAGGCCCGGGTCACCATGATCGCCGCCGCGGTGGACAGCAGCAGCGAAGGCAGCTGCGCCACCAAACCGTCACCGATGGTCAGCAAGGCATAGACTCGACCCGCGTCGGCAAAGGTCATGTTGTGCTGGAACATGCCGACCGCCATACCGCCGATCAGGTTGATGAACAGGATCAGCAGGCCGGCGATGGCGTCACCGCGAACGAACTTGCTGGCACCGTCCATGGAACCGTAGAACTCGGCTTCCTGGGCGACTTCGGCGCGGCGCGCCTTGGCCTGGTTCTGGTCGATCAGGCCGGCGTTGAGGTCGGCGTCGATGGCCATCTGCTTGCCGGGCATGGCGTCCAGGGTGAAGCGCGCGCTCACCTCGGAGATCCGCCCCGCACCCTTGGTCACCACCACGAAGTTGATGATCATGAGGATCGCGAAAACCACGATACCCACGACATAGTTGCCGCCGATCACCACTTCGCCGAAAGCCTGGATCACCTTGCCCGCAGCGGCATGCCCCTCTTGGCCGTGGAGCATCACCACCCGGGTCGACGCCACGTTGAGCGCCAGGCGCAACAAGGTCGCCACCAGCAGGATGGTGGGGAAGACGGCGAAATCCAGTGGCCGCAAGGCGTAGACGCAGACCAGCAGGACCACGATCGACAGGGCGATGTTGAAGGTAAAGAACACGTCCAGCAGGAACGCCGGCACCGGCAGCATCATCATGGCCAGCATGACCAACAGCAGCACCGGCACACCCAGGTTGCCCCGACCAAGGTCGACCAGGTTACTGCGAGCCGTGTTGATTAACTGAGTGCGATCCACCGATTTACCCCGTTCCGTAAAGCAAACTTTTGACGCCTGAAGCGATACAGGGCGGCTACTGCAAGAAGCCTTCCAACTTTCACCTGGACAGCTCAATCAAGCATTTGCGCCCATTTCGTCACGCAAGGAGCTGCACCTGGAAGGACTTGGGGAAGGTTAATAGCAATTAGCCATTTTTCTGACGAGCAAGCCCGAACGGGCGAGGCTCGTGCTAGGCAGGTTTCGCCGGCCCCGAAGCCGGTCGATTGCCGGCGCTGTCGCGCTGCAAGTCGTCGGGGATCTGCGGGTCCTTGAGCGGGTCCGGGCGCTTGCCCTTGCCGGCGCGATGTTGGCGAATCTGATAGACGTAGGCCAGGACCTGGGCCACCGCCAGGTACAGGCCGGCCGGGATCTCCTCCTCAAGCTCGGTGGAGTAGTAGATCGAGCGAGCCAGCGCCGGGGACTGCAGCAACATGATCTCGTGAGCCGTGGCGATCTCACGGATCTGTTGCGCCAGGAAGTCCGTGCCCTTGGCCAGCAGCATCGGCGCCCCGCCCTTCTCGGCATCGTACTTGAGGGCCACGGCATAGTGGGTCGGGTTGGTGATCACCACGTCAGCCTCAGGGATGGCCGCCATCATCCGCCGCTGGGACATCTCGCGCTGCACCTGGCGAATCCGCTGCTTGACCTCCGGTCGCCCCTCCTGGTCCTTGTGCTCGTCGCGCACTTCCTGCTTGGTCATCATCAGCTTCTTGTGGGCCTGGTACAGCTGCACCGGCACATCCACCGCGGCAATCAGGATCAGCCCGCAAGCCATCCACAAGGTGCTCCAGCCCACCACCTGGACACTATGGATGATCGCCAGCTCAAGGGGCTCATGGGCGATCCGCAGCAGGTCGTCGATATCGGAGGACAACACCGACAGTGCCACGAATAGCACCAGGCTGAACTTGGCCAGGGCCTTGAGCAGCTCGATCAACGCCGTAAAGGAGAACATCCGCTTCAGCCCATTGGCCGGATTCATCCGGCTGAACTTGGGCGCCAGGCTCTTGCCGGCGAACAGCCAGCCTCCCAGGGAAATCGGCCCGATGATGGCCGCCAGCAGCAGCGTCAACAGCACCGGCTGCACCGCCAGGATGGCGATCTTGCCCGAGTGCAGCAGATACAAGCCCATGGCCCCGGGGCTGAGCAGCACATCGCGCGGCAGGGAAAAATTCAGGCGCATGATCTCCAGGAGGTTCTGCGCCAGGTTCGCACCGAAGACCAGCAGGCCTCCGGCCCCGGCCAACATGATGGCCAGGGTGTTGAGCTCCTTGGAGCGAGCGATCTCGCCCTTTTCCCGGGAGTCCTTCTTGCGTTTCTCCGTGGGGTCTTCTGTCTTGTCCTGACCGCTCTCGCTCTCAGCCATGGCTCAACGTGACCTCGCCAATTCGCGCAAGAACTGCAAGGCCTCGGCGGCCAGCGGTTGATACTGGTTGAGAATGTCGGCGAGGCTGATCCAGACGATACCCATCCCCAGCACCAGGGTCAGGGGGAAACCGATGGAGAAGATGTTCAACTGTGGCGCCGCCCGGGTCATCACGCCGAAGGCGATGTTCACCACCAGCAAGGCGGTGATCGCCGGCAACACCAACAGTAGCGCCGCCCCCAGCACCCAACCCAGCTTGCCGACCAGCTCCCAGTAATGATTGACCATCAGCCCGCCACCGACCGGCAGCGTGGTGAAACTTTCCACCAGCACCTCGAACACCACCAGGTGGCCGTTCATGGCCAGGAACAGCAAAGTCACCAGCATGGTGAAGAATTGCCCGATCACCGCCACCGAGACACCGTTGGTCGGGTCGACCATGGAAGCGAAGCCCATGCCCATCTGGATCGCGACGATCTGCCCGGCGATGACAAAGGCCTGGAAGAACAACTGCAAGGCAAACCCGAGCACGGCACCGATCAGTATCTGCTCAGCCACCAGCAGCAAGGCACTGGCGTCCAGCGCATGCACCTCGGGCATGGGCGGTAGCGCCGGGGTGATCACCACGGTGATCGCCAGGGCGAAGTACAAGCGCACCCGCCGCGGCACCAGGGTCGTGCCGAAGACCGGCATCACCATCAACAGCGAGGTGACCCGGAACAGCGGCAGCACAAAGCTCGCCACCCAGCTGCTGATCTGGGTATCGGTCAACGCCAGCAAGGACATGGGTTCAGCCGATCAACTGCGGAATACTGCCGTACAACTGACGGATGTATTCCATGAAGGTCTGCACCAGCCAGGGGCCGGCGACAATCAGGGTCACCAGCATCACCAGCAAGCGCGGCAGGAAGCTCAGGGTCTGCTCGTTGATCTGCGTGGCCGCCTGGAACATGGCCACGATCAGGCCCACCAGCAGGCTGGGCACCACCAGCACGGCAACCATCATGGTGGTCAGCCACAGGGCTTCGCGAAACAGGTCTACCGCGACTTCTGGAGTCATTGTCGATCACCCGCAAACAAGGTTCTAAACACCGCCGAAACTGCCGGCCAGCGTGCCGATGATCAGCGCCCAGCCGTCCACCAGGACAAACAGCATGATCTTGAACGGCAGGGAAATGATCAGCGGCGACAGCATCATCATGCCCATGGCCATCAGCACACTGGCGACCACCAGGTCGATGATCAGGAACGGGATGAAGATCATGAAACCGATCTGGAACGCCGTCTTGAGTTCCGAGGTGACGAAGGCCGGCACCAGGATGGTCAACGGCGCCTGGTCAGGACTGGCAATGTCGGTACGCTTGGACAGGCGCACGAACAGCTCCAGATCACTGCTGCGGGTCTGTGCCAGCATGAAGTCCTTGATCGGCACCTCGGCCTTGGCCACCGCATCCTGGGCGGTGATCTTTTCCGCCAGGTACGGCTGCAACGCGTCCTGGTTCACCCGGTCGAACACTGGAGCCATGATGAACAGGGTGAGGAACAGCGCCATGCCGGTGAGGATCTGGTTCGACGGCGTCTGCTGCAACCCCAGGGCCTGGCGCAGGATCGAGAAGACAATGATGATCCGGGTAAAGCTGGTCATCAGCATGACGAACGCCGGGATGAAACTCAGCGCAGTCATGATCAGCAGGATCTGCAGGCTGACCGAGTACTCCTGCTGGCCGCTGGCATTGGTGCCCAGGGTGATGGCCGGGATCGACAACGGATCGGCCGCCAGCGCCAGCGGCGCCGCCAGCATCAGGGCCAACGTCAAGATGATGCGCAACGGCATTACTTCCTATCCTTCTGATCCTTGCCCAACAGCTCCATCAGGCGCTGGGCGAACTCAGGCGTGGCCTGTTCGGCGCTGGGCACCTGCACCGGCTCTTTGAGTACATGTAACGGGGTGATCGTGCCCGGGGTCAGGCCCAGCAGGATCTGCTCGTTGCCGACCTGCACCAACACCAACCGGTCACGCGGGCCCAGGGCCCGGGAACCGATCAGCTCGATCACCTGCCCCTTGCCTGCCGGACCTGCCTGCTGCACTCGGCGCAACAGCCAGGCCAGGAGAAAGATCAGCCCGACCACCAGCAACAGGCCCAGCACCAACTGGGCCAGCTGCCCGCTAAGGCTGCCCACCGCCGGCACCGCGGCCGTCACCTGGGCAGTGGCCACAGGCTCTGCGGCCAGGGCACTCAAGGGCAAGCCGAGCAATACGCCAAGCAGCCTGTTCACTTAGCGCAGCTTCTTGATGCGTTCGCTTGGGCTGATCACGTCAGTCAGGCGGATACCGAACTTCTCGTTGACCACCACCACTTCGCCGTGGGCGATCAGGGTGCCGTTGACCAGCACATCCAGCGGCTCGCCCGCAAGGCGATCGAGCTCGATCACCGACCCCTGGTTGAGCTGCAACAGGTTACGGATGTTGATGTCGGTGCTGCCCACTTCCATGGAGATCGATACCGGGATGTCCAGGATCACGTCCAGGTTCGGCCCTTCCAGACTCACCGGCTCATGGTTCTTGGGCACACTGCCGAACTCCTCCATTTGCAGGCGCCCACCGCTGGCCGCGGCGCCGGCATCGGCCGCCAGCAAAGCGTCGATATCGGCCTGGCCGGCATCACCGGTTTCTTCCAGCGCAGCAGCCCACTCGTCGGCCAGCGCCTGATCGTCCTGGGAGTTAATTTCGTCAGCCATCTTGGGTCCTCGACGCGCAAAAATTCATTGAACAACAAACAGGTTGGAGCGCCGTTCAGCGGCGCTCGATCGGTTCGATCACTTGCAGCGCCAGGTTGCCCTTGTGGGAACCCAGCTTGACCTTGAACGACGGCACGCCGTTGGCCCGCATGATCATGTCTTCCGGTAGCTCCACCGGGATCACATCGCCAGGCTGCATGTGCAGGATGTCGCGCAGGCGCAGTTGCCGGCGGGCGACCGTGGCGCTCAGCGGCACCGCCACATCCAGTACGTCTTCGCGCAGGGCTTTGCTCCAGCGCTCGTCCTGGTCGTCCAGGTCGGACTGGAAACCGGCGTCGAGCATTTCCCGGATCGGCTCGATCATCGAGTACGGCATGGTCACGTGCAGGTCGCCGCCGCCACCATCGAGCTCGATATGGAAGGTCGACACCACCACCGCCTCGCTCGGGCCAACAATGTTGGCCATCGCCGGGTTCACTTCGGAGTTTATGTACTCGAAATTGACCGGCATGATCGCCTGCCAGGCTTCCTTGAGGTCGACGAAGGCCTGCTCCAGCACCATGCGCACCACGCGCAGCTCGGTGGGAGTGAACTCACGCCCCTCGATCTTCGCGTGACGGCCGTCACCGCCGAAGAAGTTGTCCACCAGCTTGAACACCAGCTTGGCGTCGAGGATGAACAGCGCGGTGCCGCGCAGCGGCTTGATCTTCACCAGGTTCAGACTGGTGGGAACGTACAGCGAGTGCACGTACTCGCCGAACTTCATCACCTGCACACCACCGACCGCCACATCGGCGGAACGACGCAACATGTTGAACATGCTGATCCGGGTGTAGCGGGCGAAGCGCTCGTTGATCATCTCCAGAGTCGGCATGCGTCCGCGGACGATGCGATCCTGGCTGGTCAGGTCGTAGCTTTTGACACTACCGGGTTCGGCAGCGTGTTCGGTCTGTACCAGACCGTCGTCGACGCCATGCAACAGCGCGTCGATCTCATCCTGGGACAGCAGGTCCTGCACGGCCATGTCGTGTTCCTACTGCAATACGAAGTTAGTAAAGAGCAACTGCTCGACCACTACCTTGCCCACCTCTTTCTGGGCCACTTCCTGGACGCTGGCGGTGGCTTTCTGGCGGAGCATTTCCTGACCGACCGGAGTCGCCAGGGTGTCGAAATTCTGCGCGGAAAACAGCATCACCAGGTTGTTGCGGATCACTGGCATATGCACTTTCAGGGCATCCAGGTCCGCTTGATTGCGCGCCAGCATGGTGATGCTCACCTGCATGTAGCGCTGCCGGCCGTTCTGCGTGTAGTTGGCAACGAAAGCCGGGGCCATGGGCTCATAGATCGCTGCGGGTTTGACGTTGGTGGCGGTCTCCGCAGCCGGTGCCGGCTTGCTCTGAGCACTGTGCATGAAATACCAGGTGGCGCCGACCGACAGGCCGATGGCCAACAACAACGCCAGGACAATCAAGAGGATAAGCTTGAGTTTGCTTTTCCCTGCGGTGGGTTTTTCTGCTGCTTCGCTCTTCGCCATGCCAATAATCCGTCACTATTCGGGGGTTCACAGTCGCACGGCAAGGCAAGAGCAAGTGTTATGCCAGATTTGTCAGAAATGCAGATCTGAGACCGTCAGCAGGACGCTGAAAGAAATGGCGAGCCGGGACGCCGGGGCAATGTCCGCCGGGAGCCTCCTTGCCACAGGAAGCTCCCGCTGGTCATCCGGTCAGGCGTAATAGTCCACGACACTCGTGCCGATCACGCTCTGCACCGGGGCAGAGACCTCAGCCAATGCAGGCTGCCCGTCATCGCCAGGCTCGCCATCCAGGCGCGAGCCACTGGCGCTGGAGCCGCTGGCGCGGTTCTGCTCTTGCTGCGCCTGCTCCTGGCCCTGCCAGCCACGGGACTGATCGGAAACATTGACGTCCACCTGCCCCAGGCCCTGCTGGCTGAACATATCGCGCATGCGATGCATCTGCCCTTCCAGGGCTTCACGCACACCCGCATGGGCACTCATGAACGTCACCTGGGTCTGCTGGTCGGGAATCATGTGCACGCGAATATCCAGGCGCCCAAGCTCGGCCGGTTGCAACTGGATATCCGCCGACTTGAGGTTGGCGCTGGACAGGTACATCACCCGGTTGACCACTTCATCGGTCCACCCGCTCTGGTGCATGGCCAATGGCTGGTTGACCGGCACCGCATTGGCTGTCTTGGGCGTTGCCGCCTGGGTCAGGGCCGCCAGGCGGTTGGCGAAGTCATCCACGCGAGTATCGCTGGACGCGCCCTTGAGATCCTTCAAGCCTTCGGTAATCAGACCGCTGAAGGCCTTCTCGCCCCCCTGCTCGGTACCGCCCTTGCCAGCCTGCTCGAGCAGGCCGGCCATGCCATTGGCGATATTCGGCGCCGATGCCAACTGAGCATCGGCGTTAGCGGTGCTAGAGGCATTCTTGGGTTGCGATTGACTGGACGCCGAGACATGGCCGCTTTGCTCCATGGCCAAACGCACGGCAGGCAGGGCATCCAGAGGGTCGGCCTCGGGATCGAACGCCTCTTTGGCAGGTTCGGCGGCCGGCGCCGGCACTACCGCTGCCGCAACCTGCGCTGGCACCAGGACAGGAGCCGCTTCGACCTGAGGCTGCGGCACAGGGACCGGGGCAGGCTCTGCCACCGGCGCTACAGGCTGGCCTTGCAGCAGGCTTGGATCCACCGCGGGCTCGCTGGACGGCGCCTCGGCCTGTGCTGTATCGACTGGCTTGCGGTCATCGCTGGCAGCACCATCTTTGCCGGTGCTGGCCGGTTTTTCGGCAGGCAAGGCCTTGCCGCTATCGGCAACCGCTGGCTGCGATGCGGCAGCCTGATCATTGCCAGCGTCCCTTTTCGGGGTGTTGTCGGGGCTCTTGTCGCGCACCGGTGACGGGCTGTTGTCAGCGACAGCCTGAGGCTTGCTCTGCACTTTGGCTTGAGATTGGCTGGCGTAGAGCTGCGCGAAGCTGGAAGCCTTGTCCCCAGGCTGGGCAACGCTTGCCAGAGGGCCAACAGCAGCCGCTTGCGCCTTGGATTGAGGGCTGGCCTGGGCGGTGGCCTGAAGAAGCGAATTAGGGGTAACAGCCATGGAACAGTCTCCGCTGCACTGAAATCATAGGTACAGTACGAGACTTCTCTGCAAAGGACGGGCCAACTCCTGCAAAGCACTGGCCGAGGATCGCCATTCAGCAATGAAAACGCTGCAGCTCCTGCTCACACAAGCGCCGGACAATAGCGAACTCGCCATCAATCTCACCCACCAACTGGCGCACCCCCTCATCAGCCGCCTGCGCGGCTCGCAGCTCCAATTGATGGCAGAGCTCGGCCAGGCGTGTAGCGCCCATGTTGCTACTGCTGCCCTTGAGGCTATGGGCAGCGGCGACCAGCTGGATGCTGTCCCGGGACTTATGCAGCACGCGTACACGCTCGGCCGAATCGCAGACAAAAGTATCCAGCAGGACGGGATATTCGTCCTCCATGACCTCCTGCAACGCGTTGAGTACCGTGTGATCCAGATGAATCTCAGCCACTTGTTCGCTCCTTGATCAAGAACCAGGAAATTATGCCAGAGCCTCCCAGGAAAACTCCACGCGGACACTGCGACCATCGTCAGCCCATTGTGCCTCGCGGCTCATCTGACGAATCAGGCTGACACCGCGCCCCGACAAGCGCCCGGTATCGTTGGGCCGAGCCATGATCGCCGCCACGTCGAATCCTTCGCCACTGTCCTCGACCCGTATCACCAGGCGCCCTCCCGCCTCCAAGGGCTCGACCTGCAGATGCACGCGGACAAAACCCTCGCGCAACTCCTCCAGGCGGCTGGCCCGCTCGCGATAGTAGCGAGTGAATCCCTGGGCATCACGCTTGAGTTGCGAGTCCAGCTTAAGCACTCCATGCTCCAGCGCATTGGAGTACAACTCGGCCAACACGCTGTACAACGCCCCGCTCTGGGAACGCAGGCCATGCACCTCCAATAGCAGTTGCAACAGATAAGGCAGCGGATTGAAGCGCTTGAGAGTGGCGGCACGAAACTCGAAGCTCACCGACCAATCCAGCGGGCAGGACAAGCCGCTGTCGGAGTAGACCAGGGCCGGGGGCACCAAGCGGGAGAACTCCGGCAGGCTGACCTCGACCATGCTCACATCGTCCCGGGCCTGGCCGCCAAAGTCTTCCAGTGCCTGCTGGATCTCCCCCAGCAGGCACTCCTCCTGGCGGTTGGCGGCAAACACTTGCTGCAGGCGCTGTGCACCGAACAACTCATCCTCGGCATTGCAGGTATCGATCACACCATCGGAGAGCAGGAACACCCGGCCCCCCGGGGCCATGGGAAAGACCTCGGTGCGGTCCTCGAACACCTCAACCCCCTGCACCCCAAGCGGCAGGTGCCGGGACACCAGGGGCGTTCGCGCGCCACTGGCATGGCTGTACAGATACCCTTCGGGCATGCCGCCGTTCCACACTTCCAGCGCCCGCCGCTGGGAACTCAGGCACAGCAGCGTGGCACAGCAGAACATGTCCACCGGCAGGATGCGCTTGAGCTTGGCATTCATCTCCCGCAGGGTTTCCGGCAACCCGTAGCCCTTGGCAGTCATGCCATAGAACACCTCGGCCAGGGGCATCGCCCCGACGGCAGCCGGCAGGCCATGGCCGGTGAAATCCCCCAGCAGCACGTGCATATCCCCCGCCGGGGTATACGCCGCCAGCAGCAGATCGCCGTTGAACAGTGCGTAGGGCGATTGCAGGTAACGGATGTTCGGTGCATTCAGGCAGCCGGAATGCGCCACCTTGTCGAACACCGCCTTGGCCACCCGCTGCTCGTTGAGCAGGTAGTCATGGTGACGAGTGATCTGGTCACGCTGCTGCAATACGGTTTCCTGCAGACGGCGCAAGCGGTCCATGGCATTGATCTTGGCCGCCAGGATTACCGGGTTATAGGGCTTTGCCAGAAAATCGTCGCCTCCGGCCTCCAGGCAACGAGCCAGCGCCTCGCCCTCGCTCAGGGAGGTCAGGAAGATAATGGGCACCAGGGTCTCACCCGCCAGCGCCTTGATCCGACGCGCCGCCTCGAATCCGTCCATGACCGGCATCATCGCATCCATCAATACGATCTGCGGGCGCTGGCCCTGGAACAACTCCAGGGCCTCCAGGCCATTGCTCGCGGCCAGTACCCGATGGCCCTGGCGACGAACGATGCTCGACAGCAACAGACGGTCCGCCGCGCCATCCTCGGCAATCAATACGCACAGGGACTCGGTCATCGACCGCACGCCAGTCAACTGATATCGAAAAGCTTGTCGAAATTGGAGATGGCGAGGATCTTGCGGACATCCGAGTTGCTATTGATCACCCGGACGTCGGCATTGTCGCCACCGGCGTGATCACGCAGCAGCAGCAACATGCCCAGGGCCGAGCTGTCGAGATAGGTGGCCTCCTTGAGATCCACCACGATGGATTCCGGCGTCTTGTTGAGTCGTTCGTAGGACTCGCGAAATTCCTGGTGACGCCCGAAGTCGAAACGCCCCTTGATCGAAATAGTGAGTTTCTGTCCATCCGGGGATATTTCTGTAACGACCGACATGAGACTGGTTCCTTGTCATTGGCGACGTCTAGAAGGTTTAGCACCCACTGGGCAGCCGAACAACCTGCCAGGAAAAAAACCGCCGCTCAATAAGGCGATTGGCGCGGCAGGCGCTGGGAAAGCTCATCCAGCAGTTTCTGCTCGCGCTTGTCTTCCAGCGCCCGCGCCTCGTCGATATAGCGCTGCACCAGCTTGCGCAACCCTTCCACCCGCGCGTAGGCCTGCTGCCAGGCCTCACGGGCGCGGTCGAGGTTGTTCTGGTGCCAGGCCAGGCTCTGGCGCTGCTGGGCTACAGCGGTGTCCAGCTGACTGAGGAAGTACTGGTAGTTGAGCAGCCAGTGGCCGGAAACCCCCAGCTTGCCGCGCTCGACCCATTGCTCCTGGTAGTCGTTGCGAAACCGCTCCAGGTCACCCAGCTTGCTTTCGGCGACCCGCATCTGGCCATTGAAGTATTCCAGGCGCTGGACCGCAGTGCGCTCGGCTTTCTCCGCCATGTCCACCACCGGCGCCAGGCGCGCCGCACGGCTATCGGCCATGACCGGTTACCCGCTCGCGATCTGGGAGAACAACATTTCCAGATGGGTCTGGCTATGGCCCAGGCTGACGTTGTCGTTCAGTCCCTGGCGCAGATAGGCCACCATCGCCGGATGCAGGGAGATCGCGGTATCGGTGTCGCGATCGCCACCGGCGACGTAGGCCCCGACGCTGATCAGATCGCGAGCCTGCTGGTAACGCGACCACAACTGCTTGAAGTACTGGGCGCGCGCCATGTTCTCGGCACTGATCACCGCCGGCATGACCCGGCTGATGGAGGCCTCGATATCGATTGCCGGGTAGTGCCCCTCCTCCGCCAGGCGCCGGGACAGCACGATGTGTCCGTCGAGCACGCCCCGGGCCGAGTCGGCGATCGGATCCTGCTGGTCGTCGCCTTCGGAAAGCACGGTATAGAACGCCGTGATCGAACCACCACCGGCCTCGGCATTGCCCGCGCGCTCCACCAGCTTGGGCAGCTTGGCGAATACCGACGGCGGATAGCCCTTGGTCGCCGGAGGCTCGCCGATCGCCAAGGCGATTTCCCGCTGGGCCTGGGCAAAACGAGTCAGCGAATCCATCAGCAACAGGACATTCTTGCCCTTGTCGCGAAAATACTCAGCGATCCGCGTGCAATACATCGCCGCGCGTAAACGCATCAGCGGTGCGTCGTCCGCCGGCGATGCCACCACCACCGAGCGCTTGAGCCCCTCTTCGCCGAGGATATGCTCGATGAACTCCTTGACCTCGCGTCCCCGCTCACCGATCAGCCCGACCACGATGATGTCGGCCTCGGTGAAGCGGGTCATCATGCCCAGCAGCACACTCTTGCCCACGCCCGTACCGGCGAACAGACCCAGGCGCTGGCCGCGACCGACTGTCAATAAACCGTTGATGCTGCGGATACCCACATCCAGCGGCTGGCTGATAGGGTCGCGATTGAGCGGGTTGATGGTCGGACCGTCCATCGGCACCCAGTCTTCGGCACGCATGCCGCCCTTGCCGTCCAGGGCCCGACCGGCACCGTCCAGCACTCGCCCGAGCATGCTCATGCCCATGGGCAGGCGCCCGGTATCGCCCAGCGGTACCACGCGAGCACCGGGAGCAATCCCGGCGACACTGCCCACCGGCATCAGGAACACCTTGCTCCCGGAGAAACCCATGACTTCGGCTTCGACCTGAACCGGGTGGTAACTGTCGTCGTTGATCACCAGACAGCGGGTGCCCATGGCGGCTCGCAGGCCTTCAGCCTCCAGGGTCAGGCCGACCATGCGCAGCAGGCGTCCCTCGAGGACCGGCTGGCTCGGCAACTTGACGGCCTCGGCGTAGCTGCCCAGGCGCTTGCCGAAGCTGGTCCGATCAAGGCGCATGGACAGGGTCCGTGTGCTCAGGCTGCTCGGCATCCTGTTCAGCACCTGGATCGGCAGCTGGTGCCTGCGGCAAGTCCGGCGTACGCGGCCCGAGCTCCAGGCTCAAGTCCGCCGCCGCAGGATGCAGCGATTGTTCGTGCAATTGATCGAAGAGCTGGTCCATGGCCTGGGTAATCCGGGTCTCGACGCTGGCATCGATACGACTGTGCTCGGTCTCGACCCGGCAGCCGCCCGGCAGCAGGGACTCGTCCTCGACGATGCGCCAGTCTTCTTCATGCCGGTCGCGCAGGCTCTTGACCTGTTCGAAGTCCTGCGGATTGACATACAGCCGCACATTGCCAACGCCCAGGGGCAGCAGCTTGAGGGCCTCGCGCATGACCTGTTCGATCTGGCTGGAGTCCATCGCCAGCTCACGCTGGATCACCTGGCGCGCTACATGCCTGACCAGGTCCACCAGGGTTTTCTCGATCTGGGTGTCTTGCTCGGCGATTGGCTCGAACAGATTGCCCATCAGCAATTCGAGCGCCTGCAACTTGGCATTCAAGGCCACGTCAGCTTCCTGGCGAACCTTGAGCGTGGTGCTGTGGAAGCCCTCGCGTTCACCGGTGGCAAAACCCTCGTTGTAGGCTTCCTGGCGAATGCTCTCGAGTTCCTCCAGGGTCAGTGGCTGGACTTCCTCCAGCGGCACCTCCTCGATTTCTTCCTCGATCTCCTCGGGCTCGGGTTCCGGCTCCGGCTCGGGTTCCGGGTCGAAGCTGGGCAGCGCCCAGACATCGAAACCCTCTACGTCCCGAGCACGGATCAGTCCGCTCTGGGCTTCATCACTGCTGGACGACATAAAGCGACCTTAGATCATTTCTTCGCCGCCCTTCCCACCGAGAACGATCTCTCCGGCTTCGGCCATACGGCGGGCAATGGTGAGGATTTCCTTCTGCGCAGTTTCCACGTCGCTGACGCGCACCGGACCCTTGGCTTCCAGGTCGTCGCGCAGCAACTCGGCGGCACGCTTGGACATGTTCTTGAAGATCTTTTCCTTGACGCCCTCGTCCGACCCCTTGAGGGCCAGCACCAGCACATCGGAAGACACCTCGCGCAACAGCGCCTGGATCCCGCGGTCGTCGACATCGGCCAGGTTGTTGAAGACGAACATCAAGTCCTCGATCTGGCCGGACAGGTCCTCGTCCACTTCGCGGATCGAGTCCATCAGCTGGCCTTCGATCGAGCTGTCGAGGAAGTTCATGATGTCGGCGGCGCGCTTGATACCGCCCAAGGTGGTACGCGAAGCGTTGGAGTTACCGGAGAACTGCTTCTCGAGGATCTGGTTCAGCTCTTTCAGCGCCGCAGGTTGCACGGTGTTGAGCGAAGAAACCCGCAGGATGATGTCCAGTCGCGCCTTGTGGTCGAAGTTGCCCAGCACCTCGCCAGCCTGGTCCGGATCCAGGTAGGCCACTACGATCGCCTGGATCTGCGGGTGCTCGTAGCGGATCACGTCGGCCACGGCCCGCGGCTCCATCCACTTCAGACTGTCCAGGCCACTGGTGTTGCCGCCCAGCAGGATGCGGTCGATCAAGCCGTTGGCCTTGTCCTCGCCCAGGGCCTGGGTGAGCATCTTGCGTACGTAATCGTCAGAGCCCACGCCGAGACTGGTCTGGTCGCCGACGATGTCGACGAACTCGCTCATCACCTGCTCGACCTGCTCACGGTGCACGTTACCCATCTGCGCCATGGCCACACCCACACGCTGGACCTCCTTGGGCCCCATGTGGCGCAACACTTGCGCGGCATCGGTAGACCCCAGGGACAGCAGCAGGATCGCGGCCTTGTCGACCCGGGTCAGTTTGGCGGTAGCGGCTCGGTTATCACTCATCTGCGTTAATCCACTCTTTCACGACCTGGGCCACTCGACCCGGGTCTTCTGCCACCAGACTCTTGATTGCATTCAACTGAGCGTCATAACCCTCGCTCGGGCTCGGCAGCAGGATGCTTTGCGGACCACCGAGGCTGACACGGTCGTTGGCCAACTCGCCATCCAGGCCGCCCATGCCGCCCAGCTCGACGTCGCTGCCCAGGCCAGCCAGTTGCTTGCCTTTGCCGCCGCCGGTGATGTTGTTGAGCACCGGACGCAGGACACCGAACACCAATACCAGGATGAACAGCACGCCCAGCACTTGCTTGACGATGTCCCAGAACCAGGGCTGCGAGTAGAACGGAATATCGGCGACCACTTCCCCACGATCGGCGGAGAACGGCACGTTGATCACACTGACGCTGTCACCACGGCTGGCATCGAAACCGACCGCGTCCTGAACCAGGCGGGTGAAGCGCGCCAATTCGTCGGCGCTCCACGGCGCACGGGTAGTTTCGCCATTGGCCGGGTTGACCTTGACCTGGTCGTCCACCACCACGGCGACCGAGAGGCGATTCAAGCGGCCCTGCTGTTGCTTGGTGTGACTGATGGAACGGTCGAGTTCGAAGTTCTTGGTGGATTGTTGACGCTTGTCCGACGGATAAGGCGCGAGCATCGGCTGGCCAGTGGCCGGGTCCATGATCTGCTGGCCGTTGGCATCCAGCAACGGCTGCCCTGGCTGCACCATACCGGCAGCAGCGGTGGCGCCACCGGTGGTCTGCGGGGCCGAGGCCGGCGACGGCGGCTGGTTGCTCAGGGCACCGGGAACGCCTTGCGGGCCATTGCTGCTGGAACGCTGCTCGTTGACCGACTGCTCGCTGCGCAAGGCCGGCTGGTCGGGGTTGAACTGTTCAGAGGTGGATTCCACCGCACTGAAGTCGACATCGGCCGAGACTTCAGCCTTGTAGCGATCGTTACCCAGCACCGGCTGCAGGATGTTATGCACCCGCTGGGTCAGCATGCTTTCCATGCGGCGGCTGTAGTCGAACTGCTTGCCGGCCATGGTCAGCGCGGAGTTTTCCGCCTGGTCGGAAAGCAGGTTGCCCTTCTGGTCCACGACGGTGACCTGGGACTTGCTTAACTCGGGAACGCTGGTCGCCACCAAATTGACGATAGCCATGACCTGGCCAGGCTCCAGGGAGCGGCCAGAGTACAGCTCGACCAACACCGAAGCGCTGGGCTTGCGTTCATCACGCACGAATACCGAGCTTTTCGGAATGGCCAGGTGCACCCGGGCACCCTTGACGTTGTTCAGGCTGGAAATAGTGCGGGCCAGTTCGCCTTCCAGACCACGGCGGTAGCGGGTAGCCTCCATGAACTGGCTGGTGCCCAGCCCCTGTTCTTTATCGAGGATCTCGAAGCCGACATTGCCATCACCCGGCGCTACGCCGGCGGCGGCCAGTTTCAGGCGGGCACGAGGCAAGTCATCGGCCTTGACCAGCAGGGCTCCGGAGTTGGGCTCGACGGTGTAGGGAATATCGGCAGAGGCCAGAGTATCCATGACCTGCTTGGCATCCATCCCCGCCAGGCTGCCATACAGCGGCCGGTAATCGGGCTGCTGGGACCACAACACCACGGCGAAGCCAATCGCCACGCTGGCGGCCAGGCCCACCAACAGGCCGACCTGACGCAGCATGGTCATCTGGGACAGGTTTTCCAGGAACGACAAACCGAACAGCGGCGGTTTCCCGTCTACCGGCGGTGTGGCCTTGGCCGGTACGTTATCGGCGACTGCTTCTGCCATGACTCAATCTCGTCCTTAAACCGGCATCTGCATGATGTCTTGATACGCTTGAACCAGCTTGTTACGCACCTGGGTCAAGGCTTGAAAAGACACACTGGCCTTTTGCGAGGAAATCATCACGTCCGTCAGATCGACGCCGCTCTTGCCAATCTCGAAGGCGTTGGCCAACTGATTGGAGGCTTGCTGGGTATCGTTGACCTTGTTCACGGCCTGGCCAAGCAGGTCGGCGAAACTGCTGCCGGCGACCTCTGCTACTGCGGCGGATTTTGGCTGCGACATAGCGTCCATCTGCATGGCCCGCATATCCAACATCAACCGATTAAATTCAATACCTTGGCTCATGGTCTACTCTCTCTGACGACCCGCATTTTTTTGACGCTCACTCCGCGGTTAGTGAGGTGTTAGCAACAAGGGTGCCAGCTCCATGACCCAACTCGACAAAAGCCCATCCTGGGCTTCGTAAACCTCTCATCAGGTAGCGAACAGATAGGCCTCGACGTCCATGCCGGCGTCACGCATCTGCGCCAATTTGTAACGCAGGGTGCGCGGACTGATGCCCAGGCGCTCCGCCGCCTCCTTACGCCGTCCGCGCTCTGAGCGCAGGGTATCGATGATCATCTGGAACTCCCGCCGCCGCAGATCGTCCCCCAGGCCACCCGACTCCTGGGGTGCCTCAGGCAGCTCCCCCACCACATCGCGGGCCGCCTGGCCAACGGGCGTGAGCGCCGGCAACGGCGCACAGGCAACGGGCCCGGCGAGACAGAAATCCTCAGGGCGAATCAGGCCGCCCTGCTGCAGGATCAGGGCCCGCTGCAATGCGTTGTCCAACTCACGCACATTACCCGGCCAGGGGTAGGTCAACAGACAAGCCTGGGCTTCGACCGAGAGCTTGGCGGCGGCATGCTTCATTTTATTGACGTGCTTGAGCAGCAATCTTTCGGCCAGCGGCAGAATATCGGCAGTGCGCTCGCGCAATGGACGCCAGGCCAGGGGGAAAACCGACAAGCGGTAATAAAGGTCCTCGCGGAAACGCCCGGCCGCCACCTCTCCCGCCAGGTCGCGGTTGGTCGTGGCCACTACGCGGATATCCAGGCTGATGGGCTTGCGCGCGCCGACCCGCTCCACTTCACGCTCCTGCAAGACCCGCAGCAGCTTGGCCTGCAGGCCGAGGGGCATTTCGGAGATCTCGTCGAGCAAGATCGTGCCACCATCGGCCTGCTCGAACTTGCCCGGCTGGGCTGCGATAGCGCCCGTAAAGGCCCCCTTCTCATGCCCGAACAGAGTGGCCTCGAGCATGTTGTCCGGAATCGCCGCACAGTTGATGGCGATAAAGGGCTGGCTCGCACGGTGCGAATGCTGGTGAATGTAGCGCGCCAGCACCTCCTTGCCAGTGCCCGACTCCCCGGAGATCAGCACCGTGGAATCACTGCGGGCCACTCGACTCGCCAGCTCCAGCAACTGCATGCTGGCCGGCTCGAAGGCGACCGGACCTTCATCGTCGCTCACTCCCAAGCAGCCCAGGGCATGACGCGCCACCAGATCGAGCAGGGCCCTGGGTTCGAAGGGCTTGACCAGATAATCGGCAGCCCCCTGGCGCATGGCATCCACGGCACGCTCGACTGCGCCGTGGGCCGTCATCAATAGCACCGGCAACTGCGGCTGGCGCGCGCGCAGCAGGCCCAGCAACTGATGGCCATCCATGCCGGGCATGTTGACGTCACTGAGCACCAGGCTGAAAGACTCGCTGGCCACTGCCGTCAATGCCTCTTCGGCGCTACCGACCGCCTTGTAGTCATGCCCCGCCAGCAGCAGGGTGTCGGCCAGTGCTTCACGCAGGGCGCGATCGTCTTCAACCAGTAGAACCTTGATTGCCATTACCTTCACTCCACTCCATGGGCACTGGAGAACAGAGGCAGGGTCACCAGTGCGCAAGTACCACGCCCGGGACGCGAGCGCAGTGACAATTCTCCCTGATGAGCCCGCGCCACCGCCTTGACCACTGTCAGGCCAAGCCCTGTTCCATTGGCCTTGGTGGTGAAAAACGGCTCCCCCAGGCGCTCCAGCACGGCAGCGTCGATACCACTGCCATTGTCACTGATACACAACCGCAAGGTGTCATCACGCCGATACAGGTGGACCTTCAAGCGTGCCGTTGCGGCACTGGCCTGGAGCGCATTCTCGATCAGATTGAGCAAGGCCCCCACCAGGGTGTCGCGATTGCACAACAGCTCGCCTTCGCGGCTATCGCACTGCCAGCGCACCGACGCCTCCTGGACATGAGGCGCGGCCGCTTCCTGCAACGACTGCAATAGGGCACTGGCCGTCAGGCGATCCGTCAACGGCAGCTCGCCACGGGCGAACACCAGCATGTCGCGCACCTGGTGCTCGAGCTCATGCAGGCGCTCCTTGAGCCGACCGGCAAAACGCTGCTGGGTGCTCACGGGCAGCTCCTGCTCGGTCAAATGGCTGGCATACAACAAGGCCGCCGACAGCGGCGTACGGATCTGGTGCGCCAGGGACGCCACCATTTTGCCCAGGGAGGACAGACGCTCATGGCGAGCCAGCTGATCTTGCAAATGGCGGGTTTCAGTCAGGTCGTTGAGCAGCACCAATTGCCCAGGTTCTGCATCCAGCGAGCGGGTCGAGATGGACAGCCGTCGACCGTCGCGCAGGGAAATCTCATGACCATCGTCTTCGCGCGGAGCGAAACTGCGGGTAATGACGTTGCGCCACAACTCCCCTTCCAGGGGCAAGCCCAGGAGATCACAGGCGGCCGGGTTGGCTTCGCTGACGATGCCATGGCCGTCGATCACGATCACGCCGCCCGGCAACAGGTCGAGGAGGTTCTGCAGGCGATTGGCCAGGCGTTCTTTTTCCGCCAGCTCCTGCATGCGTTGGGCACTGACCACCGCCAACTCGCCCTTGAGCTCGGTGACCCGGGCTTCAAGCATGCTGTAGGAGTCAGTAAGTTGGCTCGATACCTGGTTGAACAGGGCAAAGGCCTGCTCAAGACCCAGCCGGCTTGCCTGCTCTACGGACGACGATTGCCCCTGGGTATCGGGAGCAGGAGACATCTGGGCGGCTTGGGGCATGGGGCTCTCTCGCGTGGCTGACCGTCAGTTAAACGGAACGTTACGAGAGACTTAGCAATACCCGTGCCTAAAAAAAACCGCCCATATTTCAATGACTTGAAAAACAGGCGTCAATCATCCGCCTGTTCATCACCTTCACGACGGCTCATGCCGTACTTGCGCATTTTCTCCACTAGGGTGGTACGCCGGATACGCAACCGCTCGGCGGCACGCGCCACGATGCCATTGGCATCGTCCAGCGCCTGCTGGATCAACCCCTGCTCCAGACTACCGAGGTAGTCCTTCAGATCCAGGCCCTCCGGCGGCAGCATGGCGGTGGAAGCAAAGTCCGGGGCATGGCCGTTGATCGCCACCCGCTCTTCCAGGTCACTGCGCAGGCTGTCGACCATCTGCTCGTCTTCATCGTCGACGTAGCGGAATTTCTTCGGCAACTCGACCACGCCGATCACCCCATAGGGGTGCATGATCGCCATGCGCTCTACCAGGTTGGCCAGCTCGCGGACGTTGCCCGGCCAGCCATGACGGCACAAGGACATGATGGCGGCGGAATTGAAGCGAATCGAACCGCGCTTCTCGTGCTCCATTCGCGAAATCAGCTCGTTCATCAGCAGTGGAATGTCTTCCACCCGCTCACGCAGCGGGGCCATCTCGATAGGGAACACATTGAGGCGGTAGTACAGGTCCTCACGGAAACTGCCGACCTCGATCATGCTTTCCAGGTTCTTGTGGGTCGCAGCGATGATGCGCACATCCACGCCCTGGGTCTTGTTGCTACCCACGCGCTCGAAGGTCCGCTCCTGCAGCACACGCAAGAGCTTGACCTGCATCGGCAACGGCATGTCGCCAATTTCATCGAGGAACAGCGTTCCGCCATTGGCCAGCTCGAAACGCCCGGCACGGCTGGTAATCGCCCCGGTGAATGCGCCTTTTTCATGGCCAAACAGCTCGCTTTCCAGCAACTCGGCAGGAATCGCCCCGCAATTGACCGGCACGAAAGGCGCGTCGCGGCGCTTGGAGTGATAGTGCAAGTTGCGTGCAACCACTTCCTTGCCGGTACCCGACTCGCCAAGGATCAGCACGCTGGCGTCGGTATCCGCCACCTGCTGCATCATCTGCCGGACGTGTTGGATCGCTCGGCTGGTGCCGACCAGGCTACGAAACAGATTGGGTTCGCGATGACGCCCGCGCTCACGCGCCTGGTCGTACATCTCACGATAGACCTGAGCCCGATGCAGCGAGTCGAGCAGCTTGCTGTAGCTAGGCGGCATTTCCAGGGTGGACAGCACCCGACGACGCTGATCTTCGGGAAGATCAACAGAGGAATTTTCACCCATCAGCAGAACCGGAAGGAACTCATCCCAGGTCGAGAGTGTCTTTAACAAGCCCGGAACTGCGCCAGGAGCATTTACGGTCCCGATGAGGACGCAAATAACTTCACGACTGGACGACAAAGAGTCGACAGCCTGCTGCCAGTCATGGCTACCGCAGGGTAAATTTTCTTCGCCGAGAAAATTTAAAATCACCGCCAGGTCGCGGCGGCGGACGCTATCGTCATCGATCAGCAGAATTTTGGTTTCACGCCACATGCAATAGCAACTTCCCTAGTCAACTCAATGCCCAAAAAAAGAGGGGGGCAAGCTAGACGCACTTGAAGGCATTTTCTGCCCTCATAGACGCCTGAAATCTGAAAACAGCCACTAGTTAAGTCAAAAAAGCGTGCACAGTCAAATTTATGGCGCGCAGTGTTCGGTTCAACTCGACATTAACCGAACAAATGGTAAACCTTTGCTGCGCTCTGTGCTTGGTGGATCTGCGACATCTCGTCGAATATCGCTTGGCGCTCGCCAGTCGCCACTTCCAGCAGTTGCTGATAGACCCCCATCAACTCCTCCAGATTGCCCTTCAGGGCCGCCTCGTCGACCTCGGCTTCGCTAAGCACGTCCTCCATGCACGAACGGCAGGCCAAGTCCAACTCACCGATGGCTTGCCAATTGCGCTCGGCCAAGGCATCGACCAGGGCCACGCGAGTTTCTTCAATGCGTTGCAGGACTGCACTCATGGTGTTTCTCCTTAAAACTGGGGACCCTGGGCGGCGATCGCATCCCAGCCCTCTTTGACCGTACGCAGCAGGTTGGCGACCTCATCGAGAATCGCAGGATCGCTCTTGATGTTAGCCTCGACCAAACGCTTCATCATATAAATGTACAGACCGTCCAGCCCCCCCAGGGTGTCCATGGAGTTTTCCAGGTCCAGGCCTTCGCGCAAGCCACCGATGATACCGATAGCCTTGTTGATGAACACGCCCTTGTTGGCAACATCCTTGCGCTCTATTGCCCCCTTGGCCTGAGCGATACGATCCAGGCCACCTTCCATCAGCATCTGCACCAGGCGATGCGGGCTAGCCTCGGAGGTCTGCGCCTGCCCACCCACCTTTTGGTACTGGCGAAGGGCTAACATCGGATTCATGTGGTACCTCTTCAAAACTCAAGGGTTTGTATAAACAGCGTATCGACGCAACGTCAAAAAACTTTAGGCAAAACGCAAAAGCCCGGAGCGTTGGAAAACGCTGCCGGGCTTTTGGCGCAGGCTGTAATCAGCCTCTCTTCTGCGCGTTCATTGCCTCGAACATCGAAGTGATCCTGTTACCCGTGGCCCTCAACTTGCCAACCAAGGCATCCATATTGTTGTACTTCTTGGTCAGCACCGCGGTTAGTGTTTCCACACGACGATCCAAGGCAGCCTGCTGCCCTTCGAGTTTCTTCTTGGCCAAGTCAAGGTTCTTAGCACGAGCGGTCAAAACCCCCTCAGCGGTGTCAACACCCTCGGTAAATGGCTTAATCGCAGTAGCCATACGATCCAACAAACCCGAGCCAGGAACAGCACTATCGCCGGTGAACAGCTTCTGAACCTCCCCCCCCAGCTTCTTGTCGTTCATGGCCGCCGTGAACTTCTTGTCATCGAAATCCAGAGCACCGGTCTTCGGGTTGGTCGTGACCCCCAACTGCGCCAACACGGTCAGCCTGTCTCCCGATCCCACCTCCGAGAGCGGTGCGCGAATCGCCGCCAGGATCGAACGCGGTAGCGGATCACCGGTCAACTGGGCAGGCACTGAAGGCTTGCCAGCAACCCCTGGGGTCGGCTTAGTCAGGGTTGTGATTCCATTGACGACAGCATTATAGGCATCAACGAATTTCTGGATGGAGGTCTTGAGACCGTCAGTATTACTTTTCACTTCAACCGTGACTGAAGCCGTACTCTCAGTCATCGCTGCCACCAGATTTAACTTCAAACCAGAAATAGCTTGCGAGGTCGTATTACTCTTGCTCGTCAGCGGCATACCGTCGACAGTGAACATTGCATCCTTAGCCACACCGCCAATGGCGCCGGAGGCAGAAGCCGTCATAGGATCGGTGCCATCCCCCTTCGGCATCACCTTAGTACCATCAATCTCCAGCCCAGCAATACCGCTAGTGGAGATATCGGAACCAGCCCCGGTCTCATCCGAACCAATAACCAATCGCGAACCAAAAGAATCGGTAACGATGTTGGCACTGATCCCCGCCGAGGACAGCTTGGAATCGGCGTTGATCGAATCACGCACCGACTGCAAGGTCGCATTGGCACCTACCGTCAGCGAATAGCTCTTGCCATTCTGAGTGATATTCAAGGTACCGGGGGGAATCACACTGGACGCCCCTCCGGAAAAAGCGCCACTGGCCACTTTCGATGCCGTCGCCAGTTGCGAGACATGGATTTGATACTTCCCAGAAACTGCAGCATTGGTAGTCGTAGCATCCACGAATTTGGTATCACTGGAGGTCGCAACAAACCCCTTAAAAGCTGGATTGACGGCACTGCCCAGCCCGGTAGCCGAGAGGGTGCCTTGAAAGGTCGACAGCAACGACTTCAAAGCTCCGATACCCGAGATGCTCGCGCTGTTGATTCCAGTTGCCCGATCGATTTGGCTCTGCTTAGCTACTTTGTCAGCCTCTACCAATCTCTTGACGATGGCGCCGATATCGACACCGGAACCCAGACCGATACTCGGTAGAATTGGACTTGCCATGTGTATCTCCCTTCAGTGTGCCGCCAGTCTTTTGGCATCTAGGGTGCCCAAAAGAACAAGAACAATATTCATGCCAACTATCAAACTTTGGCACTGAACAGCAGGCTGCTGGCATCGTTCAAACTGTTTGCCAACCTCAGCACTTCTTCGTTGGGAATCTGGCGAACCACTTCCCCCGAGTCACTGGCAATCACTTTGACTACAACTTTTCCGGAGGGCTCGTCGATGGAGAACTCCAGGTTACGCTTGACCGACTGGACGAACCTCTCGATTTCCTGCACGGCCATCTTTACTTTTTCCCGCTCGAATTGAGCCTCCTTACTGCTTTCCTGTGTATGCACGATTGGATCAGCCACAGCAGGAACACGGTCTAGAGACCTTTCCACTGGGTGGTCAGCGACAGGCGCCGCGAGCTTGGCCACGGGATAAGACAAGTTCAGCTTCACACTCATATCCATGCCCACCACCTCTTAAAGTAAAAAGGCGAGAGAGCACGACCAGCGCACACCCTCGCCAAAGCTCAGTCAGCCATTACTGAAGCAGCTTCAGCACAGCGTTTGGCAGCTGGTTGGCCTGAGCCAGAATTGCAGTCGAAGCCTGTTGCAGAGTCTGTTGCTTGTTCAGTTGGGCCGTTTCAGCAGCGAAGTCGGAATCTTGTACGCGGCCCAGTGCAGCACTGGCGTTTTCATTGATGTTCTGCAGGTTGGAGATGGTGCTGGTCAGACGGTTCTGGGCAGCACCGAGGTCGGCGCGGCTGGAGTTAATTGTCTGTAGAGCAGCGTCGATTTTTTGCAGAGCATTTTTTGTGTTTCCTTCGATTGTAGCGGAGTCGCCAGTGATGGCAATTGTTCCGCTGTCAACACTTAGACTGGCAGCGTCGAACTTAGCGGTCAGGTCGAGGGAAATCTGGTTATCTGGACCGGTGTTGGAACCGACCTGAAAGGTCATAGTTCCAGCACTACCGTCAATCAAGTTCTTGCCGTTCAAGTTAGTCGATTTGGCGATACGAGTCAGCTCGGCCGACATCTGAGAGAACTCTTTGTTCAGAGCCACACGATCATTTGTGCCGTTAGAGTCGTTTCGAGCCTGAACAGCCAGTTCACGCATACGCTGCAGGATGTTGGTGGATTCTTGCATCGCACCTTCAGCGGTTTGGGCAATGGAGATGCCGTCACTAGCGTTCTTGATCGCCATATTCTGACCACGGATCTGCGAAGTCATACGGGTAGCGATCTGCAAGCCAGCAGCGTCGTCTTTTGCACTGTTGATCTTCAGGCCGGAAGACAGACGACTCATCGCAGTCGACAGAGCGTCGGAAGCGCGGTTCAGGTTTCTCTGAACCATCAGCGATGTAACGTTAGTGTTTACTGTTAAAGCCATGACGAATTCCTCGTGGGTTGGGTACTGTGGCTTCCGGCCCTGGCAACCGCCGGGTAATGGCCTAGAGAACCTTCGTAATAGTTATCGTCGCGGATGCAAGTTGCTTTAGGGCTTTTTCAAAAATATTTGCCATCACCCTGCCACCCCTTTAAATACAAGGGCTTAAACCCCTACCCAACGAAAAACTGACGCCAGAAAACCTTGCCCGACAAGGCACACATTCAATCGGCGCCCCCCTCCTGCAGCCAATCCACCAGCTCATATTCCAGATAGTCGGCGAGCCCCAGCC